>Ga0070667_100001196_pt1 | contig 23598 bp, 18 predicted proteins | sample KBSS33metaG_FD_64659 | JGI IMG/M metagenome (GOLD analysis project Ga0070667, IMG submission 64659) | Switchgrass rhizosphere microbial communities from Kellogg Biological Station, Michigan, USA - KBS S3-3 metaG | ecosystem: Host-associated > Plants > Roots > Rhizosphere > Soil ... | reverse complement strand
GAACTGAGCTCCGCGCCGGAGCGGTCCGCCTGGTACTCACGAGCACGGCTGATGCTCAGCTGGATGATCGTCGCCGCAACCGGTGCGAGGAACATCAACAGCAGCGCCGCTACCGGATTTCGGTCCTCGTCGTCGCGGGAACCACCAAAGAACATGGCGAAGTTAGCCAGGAAGGTGATCCCGGTGGCCAAGGTGGCCGCAACCGAGGAGATGAGGATGTCACGGTTGTAGACGTGGCTCAGCTCGTGCCCTAGAACGGCGCGCAATTCACGCCGGTCGAGGATTTGCAGGATGCCTTCGGTACAGCAGACGGCCGCATGGCGCGGGCTGCGCCCTGTTGCGAAGGCATTGGGCGAGCTCGTGGGTGAGACGTACAGCCGGGGCATCGGCTGACGGGCCTGCGTCGCCAGCTCACGCACGATGGCGTAGATCGCAGGCTGCTCGGCCTCGCTCACCGGCCGGGCCCGCATAGAACGCAGCGCGATCTTGTCCGAGTTGAAGTAGCTGTAGGCGTTGATCGCCAATGCGATGAACAACGCGATGATCAAGCCCTGGCGGCCAGCGATGAGTTGCCCGCCCAGCAGCAACAGGCCGGACAAAGCCCCAAAAAGTAGAGCTGTCTTCAAACCATTCGACGCGGTGTGCATATCACCAATTAACGCAGAAAGCCGTCGCCGCGTTCCACTACCCCTGCCACATCTCCTCCGGCGAGGCCCCGCGAAACACTACGCAACACGACTCTGCTTCACTTTCTGACGTGTCCACGATCGATCATTTCCTTCACGACAACCAACGCTACGCAGCGACCTTCCCGGGAGCCCGGCCGGTACGCCCGAAACTGCAGGTCGCCGTTGTGACCTGCATGGACTCGCGCTTGGACCTGTTCGGAGCCCTCGGCCTGGCCATTGGCGATGCACACATCATGCGTAATGCGGGTGGGATCGCCACCGATGACATGCTCCGGTCTCTGGCAATCAGTCAGCGCAAGCTGGGTACGCGCGAGGTTGTGCTCATCCACCACACCGACTGCGGGATGTTCAATTTCGACGACGACCAGTTCCGTGCCGAACTCGCCGCAGAGACTGGCAGTGAACCTCCCTGGCGAGTGCCGGGATTCACCGATCTCGCCGCGGACGTGGCCGACTCCATGGAACGGGTGCGCACCTGCCCTTGGCTGCCGCATCGCGACCGGGTCTACGGCTTCATCTTCGATGTCGCCACCGCGCGGATTGTGCCGGTGCCTTCCGCGAACGATGCCACGGCCAAAGAAGCCGCGCCTCACTAGTCACTGATCGTTTGATGAGTGTCCCCGGACCGGCGATATTTACCGGTCCGGGGACACTCATCAACATTGCTCGAGACGCTTGCTGAGAAACGCCCGCTCCACGTCATTGTCGGTAAGCAGAATCGCCTCCGTGTAGGCCGTCTTGGCTTCGTCCGTCCGCCCGAGCTGTCGGAGGAAGTCCGCCCGCGCCGAGGCGAGGTAGGGGTAGCTGGCCAGGCGAGGCTCAGTGGCGAGCTCCTCAACGGCGTCGAGCCCAGCCTGCGCTCCTGAAGCGAAGCCAACGGCCACCGCGCGGTTAAGGGCAACCACCGGCGAGGGCCATTGCCGCTGCAGTAGGTCATAAAGACCAACGATTTCTTGCCAATTCGTCTCGTCGAAGGATGACGCCTCGGCATGCACTGCGGCGATCGCTGCCTGCAAGGCGTAGCGGCCGCTACCGTCACGACGTAGCGCCGACCTGACAAGCTCCGTCCCCTCGGCGATCGCCTCGCTGTCCCAAGCCGAGCGATCCTGATTAGCGAGAAGCACCAGCTCACCTTCAGCGTCAACACGAGCGTGGCGACGAGAGTCAGTCAGTAGAAGTAAAGCCAGCAACCCATCGATCTCACTGTTCTCCGGGCGAAGGGTGTGAAGCATGCGGGCGAGATCAAGTGAGCGATCGATCAGATCAGTGCGCATGAGCTCCGTACCGGCGGCGGCCGTATGACCCATCGTGAAAACAAGATGCACCACCTCCGCGACGGCGGTGAGGCGCTGCGGCAGTTCAGCGAGCGCGGGCACCCGATAGGGAATCCGCGCGAGGCTGATCTTCTTCTTCGCTCGAGTGATACGTGCTGCCATCGTCGCGTCACTCACCAGAAAGGCGCGAGCCACCTCCGCCGTGGAGAGGCCGCAGACCAGTCGTAGCGTGAGCGCCACCTGCGCCTCGCGCGACAACGCCGGATGACAGCAGGTGCAGATCAGCCGTAGACGATCATCCGGGATCTCGACCGTCCGTTCGGCGTCCAGCACTCCCAGGTGTTCCTCAGCCGAAGGGGCGCTCTCCTCCTCGACCAGCAAGGGGATCGCACGGCGCCACAACGTGTCACGACGAAGCAGATCCAACGCACGCCGTCGGGCAACAGTGGTAAGCCACGCACCCGCATTCGTTGGGGCACCGGTCGTTGCCCACGTCGTCAGCGCCTGGGCGTACGCATCTTGCACGCACTCCTCGGCCAGATCGAGGTCACGCGTCACGCGCACCGTCGCGGCGAGCACGTATGCCCACTCACGACGGTGCGCCTGCGCGACGAGAGCCGCGACGGAGTTCGCGCTTAGGAGCGACGCAGGAGCGCCGCCGCTGGGCTCGGTCAGCTCATGTCCAAGATCGGACGTACCTCGACGCCACCCCACGGAGCGGGGACAAGCTTGGCCAACTCGATTGCCGCGTCCAGATCGGCCGCCTCGATCAGGTAGTACCCACCGAGAGACTCTTTGGTCTCGACGAACGGCCCATCAGTGATAGCGAACTCCCCGTCCGTGCTCGCACGGATAGAGGTCGCTGTGCTCACTGACTGCAACGCATTGCCACCGGCGATGGCACCACCGGCCTTGTCAGCGAAGTTGCCATGCGCTGCGTGTAGCTCTTTCTGCTCCTGCTCGCTCGCGGCGGCATAGGACGCTTCATTTCCATAGATCAGAACCAGGTACTGCGACATCGAGGGCATCCCTTCGTTGCGGCCCGCAAATTCGGGCCTCTCACAGTATCGACGAACGGATGCTGACCAGATCGACAACGAGGGGAAAGATTTTCGTCTACGCGACCGAGGGAAAGTCCGGTTCCGGATCCTCGGTGTCTAACGTGGCGATGTTGACCAACCGCCCGTCCTCCACGTCGTAGAAACGCATGCTCTTCAACGGACTTGAGTAGGCGTGAATGCTCACCGCAGGACGATCGGTGAGGTTCCGGACATCGTGCACGTAACGACCGTCGAAACCGACGCTGCGCCCCAGTGCGAGGTTGCGCTCCCGCAAGCTACCAACCTGCGCCCCACGGTCGATGTAGACCGCCTCGGAGAGCTCACCACTGACGACGGTGAAGGCCCCCGACGAACCGCCATGATCGTGCAACTGTGTGCCCTGCGAAGGCAGCCAGCTGATCAACCAGACGTCCACGCGCTGGTCACGGTAGAGGCGCTGATGCCAACGGGCCTGCCGGTCGTACTGCACAAAGGGATACTGACCAGAGTTGACTTCATCGGCGAGGAATCGGGTGAACTCCACGAGTTGAATGGGGTTGAGGGGCTCCGGTTCTGCCGGAGCCCTCACCGGACGGGGACGTTGAATCGGATGAAGCAGGTCCGGCCAGGATCGCCGATCAAAGGCGAGGGCGGACGAGGAAGAACGAGACATAACAAAAGCTCCAGAAATAGCGCGACTTCGCTGTCGCTTGACCGATGGGACCAGTGGGGGCAGGAGGCGGGAGTTACCCGCGCATACATCCCTGGTCGAACTCATCGGCACGGCGACCGACCCAGAACGCATCAAGCAGGCCACCGGTAGGCATCATGGCCTGGGTGGCGTACAAGGGCTGGGAGACAGTCACGCCATCCAGTATCAGACAATCTGCCCATCTTGTCTACTTGAAAAATAGACTTGGTATGCGCGTAGCCCTAAGGTCGCTACACAGTCACCGGTTGACGCTCAGCAGTAACGGCGTCAGCACCTGCCGTCCCGCCCGTCGTCCCAACTGTCGCCCGATGCTGCCGCGCCAGCAACATAGCCGCCACAACCGTGGCAAAGAAGAAAGAGCAGGCGGCGAGCAGTTGCCACCCATGGTGCCGAAATTCCAAGTGATGGTCATTAGGAACCCACCAGATCGGCGCAAGATAGAACACGGCCACCAAGCCTCGAGCGACCCACTTGTCGAACCGCCGGTAGCTCGTCGCCAGCAACGCCACGGTCGGCACGATCCAAATGAAGTGATGCGTCCAGGAGACGGGGCTGATCACCAGGCCTACCAAGGCAACCAGTAGGTCCGCCGCAAAGCTCTGCCCATGCAGGAACAACCGCCTCGCCTGCCAGAGTGCCGCCACGACAATCAGCACCACCAGACAATTCCAGACCAGGCCGTCAGGCATGTGTCGCAGCCAGCGCATCGCCACGCCGTCCATCGACTGGTTGCTGACGTACTCCTTCTCGGTGATGCGCTGCGCAGTGGCGGTGAAATGACGCCAGTACTCGACCGAAACGTGCAGCCCACCCAACGAACCGATAGCGATCGTCGTCGCCAGTCCGGCCATTGCGTAGCTCGCCGCGCGATAACGACGGGTGATCAGGAAATAGGGCACGAAGATCAGCGGCGTCAGCTTCAACCCAGCGGCGAGGCCGATGAGGAACCCCTGCGGGATCTTCCGTTGACGATTCGGGTCCAGATCGAGCAAACACAGCAACACAATGAAAAGGTTGATCTGGCCAAGCGCAAAGTTGTGTCGTACCGGCTCAAGCCAGAAGGCCGGTCCGATCAGGAGCAAGGTGGCGGCGATCGACGGGCGATTCTTCGCCACCGGCAACCGTCGCCTGGTGACGTCGATGATCGCTATCAAGGCGAGCAGGCTCAACCCGGCCCAGAGCAACTGGGCCGCCACGATCGGAATCACCGAGAACGGTACAAAGACGAGCGCGGCGAACGGCGGATAGGTGAACGGCAGCCCGTAGCCGTGCAGGTACGTGGCATAGAGATCTTGACCGTGGAGGATGTCGTATCCACCCATGCGGTAGACCGCGAAGTCGATCATTGGCTGACGCCGTACCGATTCCTCAATGATGAGAACGGCGGCGGCCAACGTCATTACTAATGAGACCGCTTTGAATAGCCGGAGCCGACGACGCGATACCAACTCGTTCCCCCACGAGGTCAGGACTTCTCGCTAGCGATGCTTTCGTCAATCAAGAAGCGTCCGCGGCGAACGAAAATAGCCAGCGAGCGCTTCAAGTCGCAGCCTAACGGAGCCCCGACTAGGCTCCCGGAGCAGGCTAAACACTTCGAAATTCGACCGGTGCGACGTGTTTCAACGTGATTTCGCTGACATCGGGGTACCTAATACCGTGCTACTCGGATCTACATCCGTACCATGGAACAGTTGCCGACTTTTAGTCCGAACACCACCCGTCACCGGGTGGCCGAACGGCTATGGCTTGATCTGGACAAGTCGGTCACTGACATTGGCAGGGCAAGACCTGCACACACGAGACAGGCTTTTGCACGCATGCCGAAAGATGTTCAGCAGCTCGACCGGGTCGTCATTCGTATCGCTGGAGACTCCGGTGATGGCATGCAACTCACTGGTGACCGCTTCACCCAGGAGACCGCCACTTACGGCAACGATTTGTCCACTCTGCCGAATTTCCCGGCCGAGATCCGCGCCCCTCAAGGCACACTGGCGGGTGTCTCGTCGTTCCAAATGCACTTTGCTGACCACGACATTCTGACCCCGGGCGACCGCCCAGACGTGCTGGTGGCGATGAACCCGGCCGCGTTGAAGGCGAACGTCGGCGACTTGCCGCCAGGTGCCACCGTCATCGTGGACACTCACGACTTCACCACGCGCGCCCTAGCCCGTATCGGCTGGGAGACGAACCCGCTCGAAGACGGCACATTGCAGCAGTTCAACGTCCATGCCCTTGAGCTGACCAAGCTGACCCTCGACGCGCTCGCCGACACCGACCTTTCCCGCAAGGACGCCGGCCGCAGCAAGAACATGTTCGCGCTTGGCCTGCTGTCATGGATGTATTCGCGCCCCACTGAGGGGACGTTGAAGTTCCTAGAGAAGAAGTTCGCCAAGAAGCCTGAGATTGCCCAGGCGAACATCAAGGCCTTCAAAGCAGGCTGGAACTACGGCGAGACGACAGAGGCCTTCGCGGTCAACTACACCGTCAAGCCGGCCAAGCTGCCAAGCGGCACCTACCGCAACATCACCGGCAACATCGCGCTGAGCTACGGCTTGATCGCCGCGGCCCAACGCGCTGAGCTGCCGTTATTCCTGGGCGCCTACCCGATCACGCCGGCATCGGACATCCTGCATGAGCTGTCCAAGCACAAGCGTTTCGGCATCCGCACTTTCCAGGCTGAGGATGAGATCGCTGGCATCGGCGCGGCGTTGGGTGCCTCCTTCGGCGGTGCGCTCGGCGTGACGACCTCCTCCGGCCCCGGCATCGCATTGAAGAGCGAGACGATCGGCCTTGCTGTCTCGCTGGAGATTCCGCTGGTGATCTGCGACGTCCAGCGTGGTGGTCCGTCTACCGGCTTGCCGACAAAGACAGAGCAGTCAGACCTACTGCAGGCAATGTTCGGACGTAATGGCGAGGCGCCGGTGCCGGTGATCGCCCCGCAGTCTCCCGGGGACTGCTTCGCCGCGGCGGTTGAGGCGGCACGTATCGCGCTGACCTACCGCACTCCGGTCTTCCTGCTCTCCGACGGGTACATCGCCAACGGCAGCGAGCCGTGGAAGGTGCCGGCCAGCGACACGCTTCCTGACCTGCGCGTCGAATTCGCTACCGAGCTGAACAGCCCCGATGGCACGGAATTCTGGCCCTACCTGCGTGACCCGCAGACCCTGGCCCGCCCGTGGGCGATTCCCGGTACTCCTGGTCTGGAGCACCGTATCGGCGGTATCGAGAAAGCCGACAAGACCGGCAACATCTCCTACGACCCCGACAACCACGACCTGATGGTGCGTACCCGTCAGGCCAAGGTCGATGGCATCGCCTCCTCGATTCCGCCGGTCGTCGTAGACGATCCAGGTATTGACGAAGGTCACCCGGCGAACACGCTGGTGCTCGGCTGGGGTTCGACCTATGGGCCGATCGGCGCCGCCGTGCGTCGGGTTCGCCGTGCTGGCCACCCCATCGCGCAGGTGCACCTGCGCCACCTCAACCCGTTCCCGCCGAACCTCGGCGAAGTTCTGGCGCGTTACGACAAGGTCGTGCTGCCAGAGATGAACCTCGGCCAACTGGCGATGATGATCCGGGCCAAGTACCTGGTGGACGTCGTCAGCATTACGCAGGTGCGGGGCATGCCGTTCCGTGCGGCGGACCTGGCCGAAATGCTGCAAGGAGTTGTCACCAATGACTGAGCTAGAAGAGGCCGGTGGAGGCCTCAAGGTTGATCTCGGCCTGAAGGCCAAGGACTTCAAGAGCGACCAGGAAGTCCGCTGGTGCCCAGGTTGTGGTGACTACGCCATCCTCGCCGCTGTGCAGGGCTTCATGCCTGAGTTGGGTGTGCCGCGCGAAAACATCGTGTTTATTTCGGGAATCGGCTGCTCCTCACGCTTCCCGTACTACATGAACACCTACGGCATGCACTCCATCCACGGACGCGCACCGGCCATCGCAACCGGGTTGTCGACGTCACGGCCGGATCTGTCGGTCTGGGTCGTCACTGGCGACGGTGATGCACTCTCGATCGGTGGCAACCACCTGATCCACGCGCTGCGTCGCAACGTCAACCTGAAGATCTTGCTGTTCAACAACCAGATCTACGGCCTGACGAAGGGGCAGTACTCCCCCACGTCGGAGATCGGCAAGATTACCAAGTCCTCGCCGATGGGTTCGCTGGACAACCCGTTCAACCCGGTCTCGGTGGCTTTGGGTGCCGAGGCGACGTTCGTTGCCCGCACGCTCGACTCTGACCGCAAGCACCTGACGTCGGTGCTGCGTGCCGCCGCCGACCACGAAGGTACGGCGCTGGTGGAGATCTACCAGAACTGCAACATCTTCAACGATGGCGCCTTCGATCTACTCAAAGAAGCCGACACTCGTAACGACTGGATCATCCCGATGGAGCACGGCGCACCGCTGCGCTTCGGCGCCGATGGTTCGAAGGCAGTCATTCGTGACGAATACGGGTCGTTGGTCGTGGCGGACGACGTCGCGGCAGAGGACCCACGCGTCGTCGTGCACGATGCGTACCGTGACGATCCGTCGTATGCGTTCGCGTTGTCGCGGCTCTCGTCGCAGGATCGTCGCCTGGCACCGATGGGTGTGTTCCGTTCGGTGGAGCGGCCAAGCTACGACTCGTTAATGAATTCGCAGCTCGCCGAGGCCGTTGGCACCGGAGTAGAGCCGGGGGCGTTGGACTCCCTGCTGCTCGGTGCGGACACCTGGACTATCGCCTAGTGTCTCGATCAAGCTTGGCGACCCACAGTTCGACGGTCAGACCTAGCTCGATCTGAGCGTCGAAATCTGGCCCGTCGTTTGGTTGCCAACTTAAACGGCCTCGCACTTTTGGCAGTTTGATTCGAACTGTTCGAATCAAACTGCCAAAACCGTGCCGCCAGTAGCGAGGTGTATACGACCAACCGGTAGGACATCGGATTGGTCAGTCAACCTGGCTCAGATCGGTTAATCGGATGCGTCGGGGCCTATCGTTAGTAGGTGAGCAACGACGCCGACCTACGTCGGGGCTACATATACGGGCTAGGTGCCTACTTTCTTTGGGGAGTCTTCCCGCTGTACTGGTCGCTACTGCGACCTGCAAGCGCGACCGAGGTCGTAGCGCATCGCATCGTCTGGTCGCTGGTAACGATGCTGTTGTTGCTCTGGAAGGCCCGAAGTTTTAGGAATCTCCTCGCAACGGCTCGCGATGTGCGCGTGACGGGTCTGCTGACGCTCGCCGCATGCCTTCTCGGCGTCAACTGGGTGATCTTCATTTGGGCCGTCAACGTTCATCGTGTCGTCGAGGTGAGTCTTGGCTATTTCATCAACCCGCTCTTTACGGTCGTGCTCGGTGTGGTGTTGTTCGCGGAACGGTTAAGGCCCGCCCAGTGGGTCGCGGTCGCGGTGGCATCCTTGGCCATAGCGGTGCTGACAATCGACTACGGTCGGCTACCTTGGATTGCCTTGGTCTTGGCAGGAACATTCGGTATCTACGGGCTCTGTAAGAAATCCGTCGGTGCCAGTGTCGGCGCTGTTGATTCGCTCGCGATTGAGACCGCCGCCCTAGCCGGCCCAGCTATGGCAGTGCTCGTGGTGATGCAGATCAATGGGACCTTGACCTTCGGTCACCACAGTGCTGGCAACACTCTCCTCCTCCTCACGACCGGAGTCATCACGTCAATTCCTCTGCTGCTCTTCGGTGCGGCTGCCCGGCGTTTACCCTTATCAACATTGGGCTTTCTGCAATACCTTGCGCCCGTGCTGCAGTTCACCGTGGGCGTCTGGATAGAGCATGAGGCGATGCCCACGGCACGGTGGATCGGTTTCGCATTGGTATGGGTCGCTTTAGCTATCCTCAGCGTCGAAAGCTTGATGCACTCTCGACGCTCGCCGCAAGCAGAGGCGCCGCAGCCCGATCCTTTCACCGCTGAGGTCATCGAACTCGCCTGAAGATGTGGAACTAGGTTAGCCCGATGAGTCACGATCGCCGGACGAGTTCGGAACGCGAATTCGCTTGATAAGGCAAGTGACCGCCCGTCAAGATCTAGCCGTTGAACATCATCAGTTGCCGAATTCTGTCGAATAGCGGCAGAAACTCGGTATTGATGAGCAGTTAAGCTCTGGCGCTGTTCGTTAGCCGGTGCGCTCGACGACCATGTCGATCACCGAGCTGAATCCGAGACGCGCCGGCACGTCAGGCAGTAGCGCCAGCATCGAACGGGCCTGGTCGGCGTAGTCCTGCAGCGTCTCGCGGGCTTGCTTGAGGGCAGTGGAGTTACGGAGCAGTTCCAGAGCCTCGGCATGACGGTCGTCGTCGGTCAGGGCGGTCGCGACCAGCTCACGCATCCTGGCGCTGGAGGGATCGGAATCACGCAAGGCGTACAGCACTGGCAACGTCGGGATGCCCTCGCGCAGGTCGGTCCCCGGCGTCTTGCCCGACTGGGTGGTCTCCGAGGCGATGTCGAGGATGTCGTCAGAGATTTGGAAAGCCACGCCGATCAGCTCACCCAGCTGTCGCAGCGCATCCACCTGCTCGGCAGCGACACCGGCGAACATGGCTCCGAACTGTGCCGACGTGGCGATCAGCGAACCCGTCTTGTCGGCCAGCACTTCCAGGTAGTGCTCGATGTGATCGTCGTCGGCTGCGGGCCCGACCGTCTCACGAATCTGACCAGTGACGAGGCGTTCGAAGGTCTCTGCCTGGATCCGCACCGCGTCAGTACCAAGTCCAGAGAGCAGCGCTGACGCGCGCGCGAAGAGGAAGTCGCCGGTGAGGATAGCGATGGTGTTGGTCCAGCGGGAGTTGGCCGAGGGGGCACCTCGCCGCACGGGCGCCTCGTCCATGACGTCATCGTGATACAGCGTGGCTAGATGCGTTAGCTCTACGACGACGGCGGCATCCACGATCTCTGCGCGGCTCGGATCGCCGAAGTGCGCAGCGAGCAGCGTCACCAGCGGGCGGAAACGTTTGCCGCCGGCATCGATGAGGTGCCGACCAGCCTGATTCAACAACCCATAGTCCGCATCAACGGACTTGTGCAGGGCTGCCTCCACCGAGACGAGATGCGTCCGCATCGACGCTTCCAGAGTCTTGTCCGGAAAGTCGATCCCGAACGCCGGCTGGCTCACTTGTGCAGGAAAGCTGCCCGAGCAGCAAGGTCGAGCACAGGCTGAGGGGCCACGCCAAGGATGACGGTGGCGGCCGTGCTGAAGGAGACAGCAACCACCGTCGCCGGTGACGGAATCGTCACGGACGGGGCTTGCTCAGGTGGGTCGGCGAAGAACATCACCACGACAATACGCAAGTAGTAGAACGCAGCCACAGCGGAGCAGACTAGCGCGATCACCACGAGCGGCCCGGCGTTATGCCAAGCAGCTCTGAAGACGACGAACTTGCCGACAAAACCAGCCGTCAAGGGCAGCCCCGCCATCGACATGAGCAGTGTCGTCATCGCGATCGCGGTGAGCGGGCTACGTCGAGCCAGACCGGCCCACTGCGACAGCTGAGTGGCTTCACCATCAGCGTCACGCACCAAGGACGTGAGACCGAATGCAGCCAACGTCGTGAGGCCATATGTCAGCAAGTAGAACAGGGTGCTGGAGATCGCGTCTTTGCTGACCCCGGTTAGGCCAACCAGCAGGAAGCCTGCATGTGCGATCGAGGAGTAGGCGAGTACACGCTTCACATCGGTCTGGGTGAGACCGAAGATCGCACCCACGAGCATGGAGGTGATCGCCACGCCCCAGATCACCGGCCGCCATTCCCAGGTGGTGGAGAGGAAGCCGATGTAGAGCACCCGCATGATCGCGCCGAAGGCGGCCACCTTGGTGCAGGCGGCCATGAATGCGGTCACCGGGGTGGGTGAGCCCTGGTAGACATCGGGCGTCCAGTTATGGAACGGCGCGACGCCAGCCTTGAAGAGCAGGCCGACTAGCAGCAGCCCCATCCCCAGATACAGCAAGGCATCTGGCTGTGTACTACTGCCGGTGGCATCGAAGATCGCCGACAGATCGACAGAGTTCGCGTAGCCGTACAGCAACGCCAGCCCATAGAGGAAAAACGCCGAGGCGAAGGCACCCAGCAGGAAGTACTTCACTGCTGCTTCCTGAGAAAGCAGACGGCGACGACGTGACAAGCCCGCCATCAAGTACAGCGGCAGCGACAAGACTTCCAACGCGATGAACATCAGCAGCAGGTTGTTCGACAGCGGGAAGATGAGCATGCCGGCGATGGCGAACGAGGCGAGCGGGAAGACTTCGGTCTGGACACGCTCACTCTGGCTGAGTTCACGATCACGCCGGGATCCGACAACGACCGCGGCCTGGGCAACGATCGCGCTTCCCGTCTCCACACTGCGTTCTGCCAACAAAAGCAAGGCAAGCAGGGCCAGCACCAAAATAGTGCCCTGCATAAACAGACCAGCACCGTCCACGGCGATGGCGCCGCTAAAGGTGCTCAGCTCCGTTCCGGCGAGCAAGATGACGGCAAGCAGCGATCCCAGCACGCCGACGATCGAGAGGAAGACCTGCGCACCGAAGCGTGCATAACGTGGCAGGAACGCCTCGACCAGCACTCCCAACCCGGCGACGCCGAGCATGATGAAGATCGGCCACAGGGCGTAATAGGCGATGGATGGGCGGTGCAGCGTCGTTGTCCCCGCGGACGCGGCAAGCACGCTCAACGAGGTCACTTGCTTCCCCCTGCAGAGTTCGGTGTCGGGTTGGATGCGGGCTGGGCCGCCGGCACTATGCCGTTCTTCGGCAGTGGGTCGGTCGTACCGACATCATGCAGCGTGGCCTTGACGGCCGGATTGATGATGTCCATCACCGGCCTCGGGTAGATCCCCAGGAAAATGATCAAGGCGATCAGCGGAGTCACGGCGAAAAGTTCACGTTTGTTGAGATCCGGGAAGTTCTTCACGGCCTCACTAGGCGGTCCCTGCATCACCCGCTGGTACAGATACAGCACGTACAACGCCGCCAAGACGATGCCGAGGGTAGCGATAATCGCCAACGCGCGGTGCCGGGTAAACGTGCCGATTAACACGAGGAATTCGCTGATGAACGTGCTCATCCCCGGCAGCGCTAGCGCGGACAGACCTGCCAGTAAGAACGCCCCACCGAGGCGCGGAGTGATCTTCGCGGTCCCGGCGTAGTCGCTGATCATCCGGCTCTTGCCACGCATGATCAGCATGCCGACGACGAGGAACAACACACCGGTCGAGAGGCCGTGGTTGACCATGTACAGCACAGCGCCCGAACCACCCTGAGTAGTAAAGGCGAAGATGCCGATACCGATGAAGCCGAAGTGCGCCACCGAGGTGTAGGCAACTAGGCGCTTCATGTCCCGCTGACCGATGGCGAGGAACGCGGCGTAGATGATGCCGACCACGGACAGCACGAGCGCCGTCGGAGCGAACCATTTCGAAGCGGCCGGGAAGAGCGGCAAGCAGTAACGCAGGAACCCGAATGTGCCGACTTTATCGAGGACTCCGACGAGTAACGCCGCAGCGCCGATCGGTGCCTCTGCGCCGGCGTCGGGCAGCCAGGTATGCACCGGGAAGAGCGGAGCTTTGATAGCGAAGGCGATGAAGAAGCCGAGGAAGAGCCACTTCTGCGTGGCATTGTCCGGCACGGTTCCAATGAGGTCGCTGAACGCGAAGGTGCTCTTGCCACTGGTGAGGTACAACCCGATGACTGAGGCCAGCATGATGAGGCCACCAACGAGTGAGTAAACGAAGAACTTCATCGCCGCGTACTGACGCCTAGGGCCACCGAAACTTCCGATGAGGAAGTACATCGGCACGAGCATCGCTTCGAAGAACACATAGAACAAGAACACGTCGGTGACGACGAAGACGCCGATCATAAAGAACTCGAGCAGCAGGATCAGCCCGAAGAAGTTCTTAGCACTGCGCGGCTTCTCCCCCTCCTCTTCCATGTCGGAGGTCTTGTCGAAGGAATTCCACGAGGCGAGCAAAACACAGGGAACGAGGATCACCGAGATACCGACGAGCACCAGCGCGATGCCATCGATACCGAACGCAAAGTGGGTGCCGATCGCCTTGATCCATGTCCAGCTTCCGGTGAACTGGAACCGTGGTGCGTCCGCAGATGTGTCGAAAGTGATGCCGAGAACCAAGGTGAAGAACAACGCAGCCAACGAAAAGCCCAGCGCCGTGACCTTGGCGCCTTCCTTCCATTCGGCAGGCAGCGAAAAGACAATGATCGAGCCGAGTAAAGGCAGCAGGGTGAGTGCAGCAAGCGACCAGTTATGCATCAGGCGAACCTCACTCCGAGGAATACCGCGAGGACGACTGCCGTACCGAGGAGCATCGACAGTGCATAACTTCGCACGAAGCCATTCTGGGTTCTACGTAGTCGCGCCGAACCACCGCCGAAGGCCGCAGCGAGCCCATTGATCGCGCCATCGACTCCCCTGTTGTCCAAGAAGACCAGGGCGCGGGTGAGCCACTGACCCGGCCGCATCAGCACCGTCTCATTGAAGGCGTCGGCATAGAGGTTCTTGCGTGCGGCGACAGTGACCGCCGAGACCATGTACGGCTGCTCCTTCGGAACAGCACGCTTACCGAAGAGCAACCAGGCCCATGCCACCCCGAGCGCCACTACCGCAAGGGTGATCGAGCCGAAGGCGAATTGGCTGACGCGCGGTGCCGCCTCTTCCTCGCCGCCGCCAACCGCCGGGGTGAGCCAGTGCGCCAGGCCGCCACCCATGATGAGCAGGTACCCGCCCCCTAGCGAGAGCACAGCGAGGATGGCCATCGGAATGGTCATACTCCGTGGCGCCTCATGGGGGTGAACATCTTCCTCCCAACGTCGCTCGCCGTGGAAGGTCATCAGCAGCGCACGCGTCATGTAACAGGCAGTGAGACCGGCACCGATCAGCGCAGCGACTCCAAGCAACGGTCCGCTGAAGCCATGCTTGTTGAAGGCCGCTTCGATGATCTTGTCCTTAGTCCAGAAGCCGGTCGCCAACGGGAAGCCGATGATTGCAAGGTAGCCGGCGATGAAGACGCCATAAGTCACCGGCATCACCTTGGCCAGGCCACCGAAACGACGCATGTCGATGCGGTCGTTCATTGCGTGCATCACCGAACCAGCCGACAAGAAGAGCCCGGCCTTGAAGAAACCATGCCCAAGCAGATGGATGATGCCAAGTGCGTAGAAGCCCTTACCCAGGCCAACGGCGAGGAACATATAGCCGATCTGGCTGACGGTCGAATAGGCCAAGACCTTCTTCAGGTCGTCCTGACCGAAGGCGCAGATGCAGCCGTAAAGCAGCGTGATGGTTCCGACAACCACGACAGCGGTGCGAGCGGTGGTAGAGAGATCGAAGATCGGCGACGAACGCGCGATCAAGTAGACGCCCGCGGTGACCATCGTTGCGGCGTGGATGAGGGCCGATACCGGAGTCGGGCCCTCCATCGCGTCCGGTAGCCAGGTCTGCAACGGGAATTGACCTGACTTGCCACAGGCACCGAGGAGCAGCATCAAGCCAATAGCGGTGATCGCGGCCTGGCTCACACCGTGGCCACCGATCGCCTCGAAGACACCTGCGTAGGTCGTCGTCCCCAAGTAGGTGAACATCAGCATGATGGCGATCGAGAGGCCTACGTCACCGACACGGTTAGCGATGAACGCCTTCTTCGCAGCGGTCGCCGCCGAGGCGCGGTCGTAGTAGTAGCCGATGAGCAAGTACGACGCGACGCCGACACCTTCCCAGCCGACATAGAGCGGTAGGTATCCGTCGCCGAGCACCAGCAGCAGCATCGCCGCGACGAAGAGGTTGAAGTAGCCGAAGAAGCGGCGACGCCCTTCGTCATGACTCATATAACCCACGGCGTAGATGTGGATGAGCGAGCCAACACCGGTGATAAGCAAGGCAAAGGTCAACGACAGCGGGTCAATAAGCAGCCCCACGTCGACGCGCAGCTCTCCCACTGGAATCCAGCTGAACATGTGCAGGTGGACGGATCGGTTGGACTGCCCCTTGACGGAGAAGAAGATCCAGACGGTCAAGAAGAACAGCGCCACCGGTACCGCGGCGCCGAGGAACGGGCCCCAGCGGTCGGCGGTGTTGCGCCCCAGGCGGCCGATGATCAACAACAGGGCAGCAGAGAGCGCCGGCAGCGCGATCAGCAACCAGGTCGCGGACTGGATTCCGTGAGCTTGAACCACTTCGGATGTCCCTGCCTGTCAGTACTTCAGGAGGTTGGCGTCGTCCACGGACGCCGACCTGCGGGTTCGGAAGATGGACATGATGATCGCCAGACCCACGACCACCTCGGCGGCCGCGACCACCATCACGAAAAACGCAATGATCTGCCCGTCGAGGGAACCGTTCATACGGGAGAAGGTGACCAGCGTCAGGTTGACCGCGTTCAGCATGAGCTCGATGCACATGAAGACCACGATCGCGTTGCGCCGCACCAGCACCCCTACGGCACCGATGGTGAATAGCGCAGCGGAGAGGTACAGGTAATAGACCGGGGTCATGACGTCACCTCCGAAGCGTTACTACTCAACGCCTCGCCATGATGGGCGTGGCTAAGTGATTCAAGAGCATCGGCTTGTGCCCACGGCGAGCCGGTCATTAACGACTCGCTGGAGATCGAACCGTCAGGCAGCAGAGCTGGAGTGCCGACGGCATTGCCGGAGGCGAGCACACCGGGGCCGGGTAGCGGCTGCGGCCTGCCGGAGCGGATACGCGCGCGTGCCACCGCCTTCTGCGTCGGCTTCGGCTCGTCACGTTCGACGTGCGCAAGAATCATTGCCCCCACCGCGGCAACGATCAACAGCGCCGAAGTGAGCTCGAAGGCAAAGAGGTACTTGGTAAAGATCAACTCCGCGAGGGAGTTGACGTTACGGCCGCCGCTGTTGTGCGCCGTGAGTTCCACTGGTTTGGGCTTACCGAACGAACGTCCGATGGCCAGTGTGATGAGCAAGGCGAAGGCTAACCCGATGAAGAAACCGGCGAGGCGCTGACCACGCAGAGTTTCGACAATCGAGTCAGAGGAGTCACGCCCCACGAGCATGAGCACAAAGAGGAACAAGATCATGATCGCGCCGGTATAGACGATGATCTGCACCAAACCGATAAACGGCCCCTGCTCGACCAGATAGAGCAGGCCAAGACACATCATCGTCGATACCAGCGATAACGCCGAGTGGACAGCGTTACGCAACAGCACCATCCCGACAGCACCGCAGATGGCGACCGTGCCGAGCACCCAGAACGCGATTACCTCGCCCAGGGGCAGCTCACCGTTCATCAACGGCTTGCCTGCTGCAACGGCGTGGCCGGCAGCTAATACCAAGCTCATGAGTGATGCCGCCCAACCTCGACCGCGTGACCAGTGATCGGACGCCCCGCCACGTTCGCTGCGCTCTGCGGCTCACCTTGCTGCAGCGGCTCTTGCGACTCTTCGATGTAATAAGCCTTTTCGTCTTCACCGAGGCGCATCGGATGCGGTGGCGCCTCCATGCCAGGGAGCAAGGGCGCCATGAGCTGCTCCTTGGTGTAGATCAGTTCTTCACGATTATCCAAGGCCAGCTCGTATTCGTTGCTCATCGTCAACGAGCGGGTCGGGCACGCCTCGACACAGAGGCCGCAGAAAATGCAGCGCAGGTAGTTGATCTGATACACCTTGCCGTAGCGCTCACCTGGCGAGTAACGCTCCTCTTCGGTGTTGTCGCCGCCCTCGACATAGATCGCATCTGCCGGGCAGGCCCAGGCACACAGTTCGCAGCCCACGCACTTCTCCAGGCCGTCGGGGTGACGATTGAGCACGTGTCTGCCGTGGTATCGCGGAGCCGTCGGGTAGACCTCGAACGGGTACTGCTGGGTGTAGACCGGCTTGAACATCGTTGCGAATGTCAGACCGAACCCCTTGGCAAATCCAAGCAAGGTGCCTCGTGGTTCAGAGTTGGGCACGCTCGGGGCTGAGGCCGGCGGGGGTGGCAAGGAAGGCGAGACCGTCCCCGGCCCATAGGAGGCCGGCTCAAGCGCGCCACCCGTTGGATCAGTTGTTGTCACTGGGTTTCCCTTCGGTGTCACTGGGATTCGTCTTCGGGGCTCGCCGCGACTTGACGGCCTTCTTCACTGCGGGCTTTGCGGCAGCAGGCTGGGTCACCGAAGGCGCGGGCTGGGTCACCGGCGGCGCGGGCTGGGTCACCGGCGGCGCAGCGGACTGCGTTACCTGTTGCGCGGCGGCAGCAGGGTACTCAACGAGCTGTTCTGCCTCGGCAGGCGCCTGCGCACCGACCAACGCGGCCTGACGGTTACGCGTCTGCGACGACGTCTGCGGCACGACCAGATCCATGGGCGGAGTGGGGAACGCCGGCGGCAAGGACTCCTCGTAGGCCTCTTCTTCAGCGTCACGCACTTCCCGCTTCTCCAACGAGGCCTGCGCCGCAATCGCGACCACCAGCAGGCAGAAGAGAATCCAGATCGCCGCCACCGGAAGGGTGACAAGCCAACTCTTCCCAAGATCGCGGAACACTCGCACGATCGTGATCGCGATGATCCACACGAGGTTGATCGGGATGAGGATCTTCCACCCCATGTGCATGAACTGGTCGTAACGCATCCGGGGCAGAGTGCCGCGCAACCATACAAAGACAAACAAGCAAACGATGATCTTGCCGACGAACCACAGCACCGGCAACCACCCGGTGTTGACGCCGTCACCGAACAGGAACACCATGCCGAACGGAGCACGCCAGCCACCGAAGAACAACGTGGTGGCCAGCGCCGACACCGTCACCATATTGATGTATTCGGCGAGGAAGAACATCGCGAACTTGAACGACGAGTACTCCGTGTGGAAACCACCGACTAGCTCGGACTCGGCTTCAGGCAGATCGAAGGGGGCGCGGTTGGTCTCACCGACGACGGAGACGGCGTAGATCGCGAATGACACGAACAGCGGAATGCCATGCCACAGACGCGTCTGAGACGACACAATTTCGGAGGTGGACATCGTGCCGGACCACATAAATACGGCGACGAGCGAGAGCCCCATGCCGATCTCGTAGCTGATCATCTGGGCAGCAGAACGCAGGCCGCCAAGCAGCGGGTAGTTCGACCCGGAGGCCCAGCCCGACAGCACGATGCCGTAGACACCCAACGACGAACAGGCAAAGACCACCAGCACACCGACCGGTAAGTCAGTGAGCTGCAGCATTGTGCGATGGCCGAACATCGAGACCTGCGGCCCGAACGGGATGACGCAGAACGCGACGAACGCAGGCACGGCCGAGAGGATCGGTGCGATGAAGTACACCGGCTTGTCGGCGAGGACAGGGATGATTTCTTCCTTGAACGCCAGCTTGATGCCGTCGGCCAACGACTGCAGAGTGCCCCATGGGCCAACGCGGTTCGGGCCGATGCGGTTCTGCATACGACCGACGACTTTGCGTTCGAAGACGATCGCGAACAGCGTCATGACGACGAGGAACGCGAAGACCATCAGGACCTTGATGACGATGAGCCAGAACGGTTCACTCGTAAAACCTGGGACGTCTGGACCCACAGGCACCGGTGTAGCGACCGCAGGATTCGAGGCCGCCGAGCCGTTGTCAGTCAATAGCCGGGCAGCTGCGAAGCTGCCCGCGCTCAACATCACGCTCACTGGGCGGCGCCTCCGTTCGCGGTAGATGCCGCCGCGATGGCGACCTTGGCTCCGTGGTCGGCGGCTATCGCAGCCCGTAAACCGTGCCCTGCTGCATTCGTGGGTGCCCAGACGACGCCGTCGGGAAGATCATCGATCTGCGCCGTAAACAACACGGCACCGCCGTCGCCATTGCTCTGCGCCGCAGTGAGGCGCAACACGGCGCCGTCGCTGACTCCAGCGGCGGCCGCGGTCGCCGCAGAAAGCCGCGCGACCACCGGCTTGGCGGTTCCGGCGAGGTTGTCATCACCGTCCTGCAGGCGGCCAGCGTCGATCAACTCCGCCCACGTCGCCAGGATGGGCGCGTCGACGTTGGGCTGCGGCGCGGTGCCAGGTGCCACGGTGGGCGCGGCGGGGCGATCGGTCGCCGTACCCAGTCGGTCGATCTCGGCGCGGACCGCCTCCACACTCGCTAGACCAAGATCGACATCAAGCTCGTCGGCCAGTGCATGTAGCGCGCGGTGGTCGCTCATCATGCCGGTACTGGTGATCGTCAGGTCGAAGGGACGACGGCGCCCCTCCCAGTTGACGTAACGGCCGGCCTTCTCCGCAGAGGAGGCGATCGGCAGCACCACGTCGGCGTACTTGGTCACTGAGCTGTGTCGCATCTCCAAGCTCACGATGAAGCCGGCGCGGTGAAAGGCTTCCTGCGCATGGGCCGGGTTGGCAAGGTCATTGAGATCCACCCCGCCGACCATCACCGCGGCGAGGCCACCCTCGGCGAGGCCCGCCACGATCTCGTCCGTACTCCGGCCTGGGATAGTCGGAATCTCGGCACCCCAGACGAGGCCTACGTGTTCACGCGCGGTCGTGTCGCTCACTTGACGTGCGCCTGGCAGTAAAGCGCCTAGCGCACCTGCATTGACCGCACCAACTTCGCCAGCTCGGCGTGGAATCCATGCAAGCTTGGCGCCGCTCTTCTTTGCCAACGCCACAGCCGCGCTCAAGGCCCCTGGCACGGTAGCGAGACGTTCACCGACGAGGATCACTGAGCCAGGCGTGAGTTCGGTGGCAGCGAAGGCGGCAAGGGCGGCGGCTTCCGCGCCGGGTGCGGTCTGCAGGAGCGTCCCGTCGAGCTTGCGCAGACCGTTGGAGGCATACGGCGCGATGGAGAACACCTTGGTCTTTGCCAGACGCGTGGACTTGCGTACGCGCAGAAAGACCGCGGCGGATTCTTCTTCCAGCTCGAGCCCGGCAAGCAGGATCACCGGCGCGTTCTCCAAGGAATCAAAGGAGACGTTCTCCGGGGTGACTCCAGCGACGCATGCGGCGAGGAACGCTGCTTCTTCGGCGCTGTGTGGCCGGGCACGGAAATCGACGTCGTTGGTGCCCAGCACTGTGCGGGCGAACTTGGCGTAGGCGTAGGCGTCTTCTTCGGTCAGACGACCACCGGGCAGGACTCCCACTCCCCCACGATCGCGCGCCTCACGGAGCCCGCTCGCTGCTCGCTCTAAGGCCTCTGGCCACGTCGATTCGACGAGCTGGCCGTCCTCGTTGCGTACCAAGGGGGTGAGAATGCGATCAGGCTGGTCGTCGTACTTGAAGGCCCAGCGCCCCTTGTCGCAGATCCATTCCTCGTTGACTTGCGGATCATTCCCGGCGAGGCGACGAGTGACCTTGCTCCGCCGCCAGTCGGTGCGGATGGCGCAGCCGCTGGAGCAGTGCTCGCACACACTCGGCGTGCTCAACAGATCGAAGGGGCGGGCGCGGAACCGGTAAGAAGCGCCAGTGAGCGCACCGACCGGGCAGATCTGCACGGTATTACCCGAGAAGTACGACTGAAACGGTGTATCTTCGGCGGTACCGATCTGCTGCTGCGCACCGCGCTCAAGAAGATCAATGAACGGATCACCAGCAATTTGTTCACTAAAACGCGTGCAGCGCTGACAGAGCACGCAGCGTTCACGGTCAAGCAGGACGTTGGCCGAGATCGCCACCGGCTTGGGGAACGTGCGTTTGATGTCGTGGAAACGAGTATCGGAGCGGCCGTTGCTCATCGCCTGGTTCTGCAGCGGGCACTCGCCGCCCTTATCGCAGATCGGGCAGTCCAGCGGATGGTTGATGAGCAGTAGCTCCATCACACCTTGCTGCGCTTTGTCGGCCACCGGCGACGTGAGCTGAGTCTTGATGACCATGCCGGGCATCACAGTGGTGGTGCAGGAGGCGGCAGGCTTGGGCATGCCACGTCCGTTGCCCATGTCAGGCACCTCGACAAGGCACTGACGGCAAGCCCCTGCCGGTTCGAGCAGCGGGTGATCACAGAACCGTGGGATCTGAATGCCAAGCTGTTCGGCGGCGCGGATCAGCAGCGTCCCTTCGGGGACGGAGATCTCGATGCCGTCGATCGTCACCGTGACGAGCTTGGGCTCGGCCGCAGCCGCGGTTGCCTTGTCAGTGGCGGGCGCGGATGTCATGCCGTAGCTCCCGTCAGTTCTTTGTCTTCTTCCTTATTTTTCCCAGCGATTCCAGCCGAACCGTTGAGTTCGGGGATCAAGGCCTCGTACTCCGGCCGGAAGTACTTCAGCGACGAGGAGATAGGGCTGGTCGCTCCGTCACCGAGGGCGCAGAACGAGCGTCCGAGGATGTTGTCGCAGATATCCAGCAAGGAGTCGAGGTCCTCCGCGGTGCCTTCACCGTGCCAGATCCGCTCCAAGATCTGCGCCGTCCAGTAGTTACCTTCGCGGCACGGCGTGCACTTGCCACAGGACTCATGCTCATAGAACTGCGTCCATTTGAGAACGGCCAGCACCACGCTGTCGTCTTCGTCGAAGATCATCACCGCCGACGTTCCGTTCATCGAACCTGCCTTAACGGCCGAGTCGAAGTCGAGCGGGGTGTCGAGGTGTTCGGCGGTGAACATCGGCGTGGACGAACCACCCGGGGTCCAGAACTTGAGTTCCTTACCGCGGCTCATGCCACCAGCCATGTCTATGAGTTCGCGCAGCGTGGTCCCCATCGGCGCCTCGTACTGCCCCGGGTTCTTGATGCGACCGGAGAGTGAGTAGATACAGGAACCGGGTGAGCCTTCCGGCCCCATTTTCTTGAACCAGTCCGCGCCACCGAGCACGATGTAAGGCACGCTGGCCAACGTGCCTACATTGTTGACGACGGTGGGTGCGTCGTACAGGCCGTTGGTCGCAGGGAACGGCGGCTTGAGGCGTGGCTGGCCGCGCTTGCCTTCCAACGAGTCGAGCAGCGCAGTCTCTTCACCGCAGATGTAGGCCCCGGCGCCACCGTGGACAGTGATGTCGCAGTTCAGCCCAGAACCAAGGATGTTCTTGCCTAGGTAACCCTTGGCCTTCGCCTCGTTCACGGCGGCAGTAACGCGACGAATAGCGTGCACGGCCTCGCCGCGGATATAGACGAACGCATGCTCAGAACGCACCGCATAGCACGCAATGATGATGCCTTCGATCATCGAGTGCGGGTCGTTCATCATGATCGGTAGATCGCGGCAGGTGCCTGGCTCACCTTCGTCGGCGTTGATCACGACGTAGTGCGGTTTGCCGTCATTTTGTGGGATGAACTGCCACTTCATGCCGGTGGGGAAGCCTGCGCCGCCACGACCGCGCAGGTTGGACTCCTTCACCATCGCGATGAGGTCGTCCGGCGCCATCGTCAATGCCTTGCGCAGGCCGGTGTAACCGTCGAGGGCTTCGTAGTTAGCGATCTTCCACGGCTGCATCGTGCCGAACCGCTTGGTAAGAACGGGGGTTAGTGGCATTTGCTACGCACCGGCCTCTTTGCTCGTAGCTTTCCCCGCGGGCTTGTCGGCTGTGACCGAGTACGACGGGGCACTCTCCCCGCGTGAAATCGCGAGCTTCACGCCCGCTTCAGTGGGCGCACCACTGCCATTGGCCTCGATACTGTCCGGACGGTCATCGACGAAGCCGGCGATCTGGCGTTCAATCTCGCGGAAGCTGCAGAGCGGGGCACCGCGTGTAGGGCGCGGGCGCTTACCGGCTTGCAGTTCCTTCACCAGGCCAGTCGCTGAATCGACACTCTGGTTATCAAAGAACTCGTAGTTGACGGTGACCACCGGCGCGTAGTCGCAGGCGGCCAGACACTCCGCATGCTCCAGGGTGATCGAGCCATCCTCAGTCGTCTCGTTCATCCCGACACCGAGGAACTCCGACAGCGCCTTATAGATCTCGTCGCCACCGAGCATTCCGCAGAGCGTATTGGTGCAGACGCTCACGAGGTATT
>Ga0070667_100001192_pt1 | contig 23643 bp, 20 predicted proteins | sample KBSS33metaG_FD_64659 | JGI IMG/M metagenome (GOLD analysis project Ga0070667, IMG submission 64659) | Switchgrass rhizosphere microbial communities from Kellogg Biological Station, Michigan, USA - KBS S3-3 metaG | ecosystem: Host-associated > Plants > Roots > Rhizosphere > Soil ... | reverse complement strand
TCAGCCCTAGACGCCCCAGAGCTTTTCGAATTCTTCTTTGTAGTTCGGGTTTGCGAACAGTTCCGTCGCGTTAGCGGGAACGTTGTCGAATTCTTTCGACCACAGGACGTAGGGGCCGACAGGCTTCGAATCTTTGATGTTGCCGCCGGTCACGACGCGAGCGACCGCGTCGGCGAACTGCCAGCCCGTTTCCGGGTATCCGAGCGGGACGGCCGCGGTCAGTTCTCCGGTCTGGAGTTCCTGCACGCCGGGTTCATCGGGGGCCCAGGCATAGGTTTTGGGCGGCGTGATGCCACCGGCTTTGAACGCTGCCGGCAGGCCGAGTGCAATTCCGTCGTAGCCGAAGTACAGGCCTTTGATGCCCGAGTTGGCGCGGACGAAGTTGGACACGATCGTCGGAGCGTCTTTGCCCAGCGACGTCGGCTGGACGTCGAGGTGCTTGAGGGTGCATTCAGGGCATTTTTCTTCGATCTCTTCTTCGAAGGCTTTGACCTGGATCGCAACCGAGGGATACCCGGTCAGGTTCACCGCGCCGAATTCACCTTCGCCGCCAGCGTCGACCAGTGCTTTGTCCGCCATCAACCTCGCGGCTTCAGAGACTTCGCTGGTTTCCTGCAGCTGCAGGGTGACCCCTTCACTGGGGTTGTAGGTGGAGGGATCGGTCCCCGTATTGGAGATGATCGGGATTTCCAATTCGTTCAGTTCTTTGGCCTGCTTGGGGTACTGTTCGATCGCGAAGCCGCTCGTCAGCACCGCTGCTGGCTTGCGCCGCACGGCCTCCCCAAAGGCCTCCTGGATCGACTCTGGGGTCGGTTCGGCGGTGATGTTTTCGACCTTCCAGCCCAGGACTCCGGCCGCTTCGTTGAACGCTTCTTCGAAGGACACGCAGGCCGGGGCGCCGCAGTTGATGAAGACGGCTTTCACGTCTTTCGGGATCGGTTTTCCGATCGGGACCGTTGGGCCGATCGGACCGTATTTGACGTGTTCCTGGACGATCTTTTCGAGTGCCGCGAGATCAACGGCCGACGACGATTCACCGCCGCCCGAGGTTTCGCCTTCCGAGGTTTCGGATTCCGTCGCGCCGCCGCCAGTGCTGTCGCTGGTGCTGTCGCTTCCGCCGCAGGCCGACACCAGAATGGCCAGCGAGGCGAGCAGCATGAGCAGGGCGAGGGGCCGCCATCTTGCCGAAGGGAGTGACATATCGATCCAACTCTCCTCTCCCGGGCCGCAGCCCGGAGGTCTATTCCCGGCGATCGTCGGCACCCGCAGGCGCGTCGCGATCGTCTGACGCCCGCCGTCCCGAACCCAAGGAAAGCGCTCGTCAACTATCGCGTTTACGGTAGCCGAATTGCTCGGCGGCTGTCAATACTCGCGTTGCCTGCGATGCGCGGCTGCTCGAATGGCTTTGTAAAGGGATTCTTAAGGCACCGTGCACCCTCGCCCATAAACGCAAATGGTCAGGGCATCGGGGTCGGTTCAACGCTTGCGTGGAGCGGAGCGCCTGGCGGCGTGGTAGCTTCGCGCGATGCCGCGGGGCTCGAATTCGGAGGCCGAAGGAAGCCAGATCGGTCGCAAACGCGAACTGGCGCTGGCCAAAGATCAGAACGAGGACTACCGGGCCCGGCGCGCCGATCTGGTCAAGGTTGCCGCCACGGTCTTCAACGACCTCGGCTACGAGTCGACGACCCTGAGCGACATCGCCAAGCGGTTCGGGACCGATCGCGCATCGGTCTACTACTACGTCAGTGGCAAGGAGGAGCTGCTGCTGGCGGGGATCGAGGAAATCCTCGGCCGCAACCTGGAGGAGATCGATCGCATCCAGGGCCTCGAGGCGAACGCCCGCGAGAAGCTTGAACTGCTGATCCGCCGCCTGGTCGATTCCTACGTCGACACCTATCCGCTCTCCTACGTCTACATCCAGAACGACATGACGAAGGTGGGTCAGAGCGACTCGCCGCGAGCCCAGGCGGTGGTCCGGGGCACCCGCCGATTCGAGAAAACGGTGATCGAGATCATCCAGCAGGGTGTGAACGAAGGGATCTTCGACAAGAAGGTCCCGGTGCTACTGGCCGCCAACTCGCTGTTCGGGATCCTCAACTGGACGCATCGCTGGTTCAAGCCCGATGGCCGCTGGAAGACCGACGAGCTCTCCGACAGCTTCATCCGCGTCTTCTTCAACGGCATCGAAAAGTCGTAGGGCTCACCGGCCCTCCCGCGGCGCGCCGGCTTGACCGGTCGTCAACGAGCGTGTAGAAAGACTCTCCCTGACCCCCGGGAGAGGAGGAGTGGTGAGCAGCACCGGCAGCGCGGCCGTCCTGGTCGAACCGAACAAGCTCGAGACCTGGGAGGTGCCGGTCGCCGACCCTGAGCCCGGCGGGGTCCTGGGCAGAATCCTCCTGGGCGGCGTCTGCGGCAGCGACGTCCACCTCTACACCGGCAGCGCCGGGACCCTGCCGTTCCCCGTGGTGCTCGGGCACGAGGGCATCGCTCGGGTCGAGAAGCTCGGCGCCGGGGTCGACAAGGACTACGCGGGAAATTCGGTCGCCGAAGGCGATCTGATCTATTGGGCGCCGACCCCGCTCTGCGGGCGTTGCTACGCCTGCTCGGTCGTCGGCGACCCGCCGTGCGAAGAGTCGCAATTCTTCGAACACGCCGAGAAGCCGAACTGGGGCGCCTTCGCGGAATGGGCGTGGATTCCGTCTTCGATGGCCTTCTACCGACTTCCCGATGGCGCCGACCCGGAAGCCCTGGCCGCGCTGGGATGCGCGCTGCCGACCGTGATGGGCGGCTTCGAGCACGCCGGCGGTGTCGAGGTCGGCGACTCGGTCCTGGTCCAAGGTGCCGGCCCCGTCGGCCTCTCCGGGGTGCTGCTCGCCGCCGAGAGCGGCGCCGAGCAGATCATCGTGATGGCCGGCAACGAGCGCAAACTCGAGATCGCGAAGAAGCTCGGCGCCACCCACGTCGTCTCGACCAAGGAGACGACGAGGGAGGAGCGCCGCGAACAGGTCCGTGAGATCGCCGGCCCCCATGGCCCACGCTTCGTGTTCGAGGCCGCGGGCACGCTGGAGGCGTTCCCCGAGGGCTTCGAGCTGACCGCCGACCACGGCACCTATCTGGTCCAGGGACTGTGGGGGGCGACCGGCACGGTCGAGATCGAACCGCGCCAGTTCACGATCAAGAACATGAAGGTCGTCGGCGACTGCTTTCACAAGAACCGCGACTACTACCGGGCGATGAAGCTCGCCGCCCGGGTCCAGGACCGGATCCCGCTTGCCGCGATGATCACCGACCGCTTCCCGGTCTCCGAAACCCGGGAGGCGCTTCGCAGCGTCGAGCGCGGCGAGGCGATAAAGGCCGTGATCGACCCCACTCTAGGAGAGAAGAATGGCTGAGCCAGCTCGCGCGATTGCCCACGTTGGAATCACCGTCCCCGACCTCGACGCCGCGATCGAGTGGTACTCGAAGGTCTTCGGAATGCGCAAGGTGAAGGAGCCCGGTGAGCTCGCCCTGGGCCTGAACGGCCCGATCGACGACCTCTGCGTCGACATCTTCGGCGAGGAATTCGAGTCGGTTCGGCTGGCGCACATGTCGGCCGCCAACGGCGTCATCGTCGAGATCTTCGAGTGGTCCAATCCGCCCTACGAAAAGACCGAGCCGAGCTTCCCCTACTGGCGCGGCGGCATCTTCCACTTCGCCGTGATCGCCGAGGACGTCGAGCACCTGGTCGACGTGATCACCGAGAACGGCGGCCGGGCGCGCAGCATGATCGGCCGCTTCTTCGAGGACAAAGACCTGCGCGCCGTCTACTGCGAGGATCCGTGGGGGACGGTGATCGAGGTGATCTCCGAATCCGACGAGCGCGCCTGGTCGAACCTCTAAGGCGACGATGGCCGACTACGAGAACCTGCTGATCGAGCACGCCGAGGACCTCACCTGGATCGTCCTCAACCGACCCGACAAGGCCAACGCGCTTTCACACGACCTGCTCGACGAGCTCGGCGCGGCGCTCGAGGAGCTGGTCGACGAGGGCGGCCCGGTGATCGCGATCCGCGGTGCCGGTCGCGGGTTCTCCGCCGGGTATGACATCGGCAAGGTCGGCAAGAAGGCCGAGCTGGGGCCGATCGCCGACCGCGCCCGGCTGCAGGGGTACGTCGACCGCTTCCTCGGGATCTGGGACCACCCGAAACCGGTGATCGCCGCCGTTCACGGCTTCTGCATGGCCGGCGCCACTCAGCTCTGCGTCTTCACCGACATCACCGTGGTCGCCGACGACGCCCGCATCGGCGAGCCGAAGCTGCCGATCGGCGGCGGCTTCATCGCCCCGCTCTGGGCGCCGCTGGTCGGACCGAAGCGGGCCAAGGAGCTCGCCTTCGTCGCTGGCAACAGCATCGACGGGCCGACCGCGGTGGAATGGGGCTGGGCCAACCACAGCGTCCCGGCCGAGGAGCTGATCCCCGCCGTCGAGGGGCTGGCGCGGCGGATCGCGCTGACCCCGCCGGAGGTGCTGAGGATCAAGAAGCTCTCGGTCAACCGGGCGATGGAGGCGATGGGCATCCGCCACGCGACCACCTCGGCGGCGGAGATGGACACCCTGCTCCACCTCGCACCCGAAGTTCGCGAGCTGCGCAAGTGGGTCGGCGAGGTCGGCCTCGGCGAGGCGATCAAGAGATATCAGGTGCCGCCCACGACCCCGCTCCGCCCGTTGCCCGAGGACGACGCCTAGGCGAGGGCGCCGGCGCGCTCGCGGAGGACGTTCTTGTTCACCTTCGTCGCCGACATCGGCCAGCCTCCGGGCTCGATGAACTGGACGTGGCGGGGCACTTTGTAGCTGGCGATCGTGCCGCGGCAGTGGGCGATCAGATCCTCGCTGGTCATCGTCGCCCCCGGCTCGAGCTCGACGAAAGCGACCGGGACTTCGTCGAGGCGGGGGTCGGCGAGCCCGACGACTTCCGCGGTCCGCACCTCGGGAAGCCGCATCAGCGCCGCCTCGATCTCGACCGCGGCGACGTTCTCGCCGCCGACCTTCAGCATGTCCTTCAACCGCGTGCGGAAGGTGAGCTGGCCAGTCTCGCCGCGCGAGTAGACGTCGCCCGTGTGGAACCAGCCGTCGGCGTCGATCGCCTGTGAGGTCTTCTCGGGGTCGCCGTAGTAGCCGTCCATCACCTGGTAGCCGCGCACGAGGAGCTCGCCGGACCGGCCGGAGCCGAGGTCCTCGCCGCTCTCGGGATCGACGACTTTGACCTCGACGCCGTCGAACGGGATGCCGTTGTCGGCGGCGCGTTCCTCGCGCGTGTCGTCCTTGCCGTTGGTCGCGTAGGAGCCGGCGGTCTCGGTCATCCCGCAGGCGCCGAACAGCTTGATCCACGGGAAGCGGTCCTGGACCTCGAGCCGCAGCGGTTCGGGCCAGGAGAGCATCAAGGTGCGCATCGAGCGCAGCTCCTCGGGGTCGAACTCCGCCAGCGCCATGATGTCCTGGACGACCGCTGGGAACCAGGGCCAGGCGTGGACGACGCGGTGGTCGCGCATCAGGGCGAAGGCCGCGGCGGGATCGAAACGGCGGTCGGTCAGGTAGGTGCCGCCGGTCGTGAGGGCGCCGAGGAAGACCTGCAGCGAGCCGATGTGGAAGAGCGGGCCGGCCGACCAGTGGACGTCGGCCTCGCCCGGCTCGAGCCGCTCGACGACCTTCGCCCGGCAGCCGCGGCAAAGCGCTTCGTGACTGATCACGCAGCCTTTGGGGTCGGCGGTGGTGCCGGAGGTGTAGAGGATGCAGACGGGGCTGCGCGGCGCCGGCTCGGCCGGGAACGGCTGCGGCGGCTCCGCCGCGGCGGCGCGGAGGTCGAACTCGGCGCGGTCGAGGAAGCCGGGACGGGAGCCGCCGCGCAGCATCACGATGTGCTCGAGCTCGGGCGCCTCCGCGAGGCGCAGCTGCGCTGGCGCGTGCTCGGCCGGAAGCGAGGGCAGCGCCTCGCGCAGGACGGCTGAGAAGTCGACGTGCTCGTCGAGCAGGTCGCTGGTCAGGATCACCTTGATGTCGGCGTTGGCGATCACGTAGCCCAGCTCCTGAATCCGGTAGCGGGCGTTGATCGGGACGAACACGGCGCCGAGCAGGGCGCTGCCGAACATCGCCTCGAGCAGCTCGACGCTGTTCGGGATCAGCGCGCCGACGTGGTCGCCGCGGCCGACCCCGAGCGCCGCCAGGCCACGGGCGACCTGGCACGAGCGGTCGAAGACCTCGCGGTAGCTCCAGGACCCGTCCGGCATCGTCAGCAGCGGCCGGTCGGGGTGGCTCTCGGCGCCGACCTGAAGCCAGGCCCCGAGCGACCGGCGATCGAGCGAATTCCCCTCCATCAGCGGCTCGCAAGGTAGCGAAGGCCCATCAAGGTGTCAACAACACAGTTGAAAACGGTAGTCTGCAGCGGGTGAATGGCGCTCGCCTCGCGCATGCCGGGATCACGGTGCCCGACCTCGACCAGGCCGTCGCCTGGTACGAGAGTGCGCTCGGCCTGCGTTGCCTTCCCCAGCGGGTCGAGTCCTCGATCGACGAGCGCCCGGGCCTGCGCCCGGTCTTCGACGAGGTCTACGACGAGTCGTGCGAGGCGTTCCGCGTCGCCTTCCTCGTCGACGCCGATTCCGTCGCGGTCGAGCTGTTCGAGTTCAATCGAGGCGAGGGCTGGCGTAGTCCCGATTCTTGGCAATACGGCCGCGCCGGGCTCTCGCACCTCGGCTTCCTCGTCGCCGACGTCGACGCCGCCGCGGCGCGCATCGTCGCCGCCGGCGGCAGGCGGCGGACCCGGACGATGGTCGCCGGGGGTGACGGGGCCTGGCGCTACTGCTTTTGCGAAGACCCCTACGGGACGGTGATCGAGTTGCAGACCCACCGCCAGGAGGAGATGTATGGCAGCGACTGAGACGCCGCTCGAGGTGCTGGTGATCGGAGCCGGCCTGATGGGCTCGCAGATCGCCGTCGACTGGGCGGCGGCCGGCCACCACGTGACGGTGCTCGCCCGCGACCGCGAGGCCGCCGCCGCCCGGCTCGATGCCGCGCTTGAGCTCCTGCGCCGGCTGCGGCCCGGGGCCGAGGCGCCGGCCACGGGTCCGCGCCTCGCGCGATGGGAGGAGCTCGACCCGGTCGAGGTCGATCTGGCGATCGAGTCGGTCAGCGAGGACCTCGGTCTGAAGGCCGAGCTGCTGGGACGGGTTGCGGACGGCGGCCCGCGAGCGATCCTCGCCAGCAACACGTCCTCGATCCGCATCACCGAGCTCGGCGCCGCGGTCGGCGATCCCGGCCGGGTGATCGGTCTCCACTACTGGAACCCGCCGCTGCTGATGCCGGCGGTCGAGGTGATCAGGGGCGAGGAGACGACAGTCGCCGCCGAACGGACGCTCGTCGAGCTGCTCGAGCGAGCCGGGCGGATCCCGATCGTCGCCCGCCGCGACGTCCCCGGCTTCGTCTGGAATCGGCTGCAGGCGGCGCTCCTGCGTGAGGCGTTGTGGCTGGTCGACAACGGCGTCGCCACGCCGGAGACGGTCGACGCCGCCGTCCGCCACGGCCTCGCCCCGCGGGCCTCGCATACGGGTGTCTTCGACACCGTTGCGCTTGGCGGCACGCCGGTCTGGAACGCGCTGATGGCAAACGTCGTCCCGGTGCTGTCGAACGCGACGGACGTCGGCGACCTCGAGGACCGGCTCCCCGATCGTGACCCCGATCGGCTGCGGCGGTTGGTCGCCGAGCGGGACGCCGAGCTGGCGGCGCGGATGCGGGCGTTGGTCGACGGCGAAGAGAGCGCTAGGTAGAGGTTCGGCCGATGTGGCGCAGCGCTCGGCCCTAGATGCGCGAGGGGGGCCGGGGTACCGCCCCCCTGGAGGCTGGGTTGCTCGCCTGAATCGCCGGAGTGCAGTCCTAGAGCGAGCGCCCGGGCGAAATCAGGACGCCGCCGTCCAGGGGGGAGCACCCCGCCCCTTCACTCGCGAATCGAACTCCTACAAACGCCCAAGGGTTCGGAGAGCCACCCCAAGGTTTGGAAGCTTCAAGCGAGCGCCGGGGACTCGGAAGGGAGGAAGCTAAAAGAAAGTGGGGGCTCCCTGAACTTTTGGGGCTCGTTCCGCCGCCCTCGCAACGTCATCGTTGTCGTTGACAACGGCGAGAGTTTCTCAATATGCTTCAACAACTTTGTTGAAGCAAGGCCGCAGCGGCAAGGAGCAGGAGGCAGGCGACCGGCTCAGCGAGGCGCAGATCCGCGCCGCGGTCGAGGCCGCGACGACGTCGGTGCTGCTGATGGTGATCTTCCAGGTCACCGGCGAAGAGAAGTGGCTCGAGGCTCCCTACGTGCCGCCGCGGGCGAAGGGGCTGACCGACCGCGACGGGGCCGACGAACTCGCGCCCGGGATCCGGGCCGAGATCCTCGAGGCCGGGGCCGACGCGGTGCGCTTCCTGCAGGATGGCGGCCGCCCGGCGATCGAGGCGCCCGACGCCGGGCTCGCCGCCCGGATGATGACCATTTGCGTCGGTGAGCAGGTCGAGCCGAAGTACGGTCCGATGCTCTCGGTCGAGCTGCAGCGGCGGATCGCCCCCGATAGGGCCGATCTGCAGCCGCCGCTCGTGGCCGCGCCGGAGGGATTCAAGGTGGTCGTGATCGGCGCCGGCGTTTCGGGGATCGTCGCCGCCTACGAGCTCGAGAACATGGGGATCGACTACGTCATCCTCGAGAAGCAGTCCGACCCCGGCGGTACCTGGTGGCAGAACCAGTACCCCGGCGCCGGGGTCGACACCCCGAGCCACCTCTACTCCTTCTGCTTCGCGAAGCACGACTGGAGCCGCCATTTCGAGCTGCGTCCGGAGCTGCAGCGCTACTTCGCCGCGACGATCGAGGCCGTCGGCGCCGGCGACAAGGTCCGCTACGGCTGCGAGGTCGAGCGGGCCGAGTACGACGCCGAGACGAGCGACTGGCGGCTGCGCGTCCGCAACGCCGACGGCTCGACCGAAGATTTGCGGACCTCGGTGCTGCTGACCGCGGTCGGGATCCTCAACCGGCCGAAGCTGCCCAAGGTCGACGGGCTCGGCAGCTTCGAGGGGCCGGAGTTCCACTCCGCCGAGTGGCCGGCCGACGTCGACGTCCGCGGCAAGCGGGTGGCGGTGGTCGGGACCGGGGCAAGCTCGATGCAGATCTGCCCGGCGATCGCACCCGAGGTCGAGCGGCTGACGATCTTCCAGCGGACGCCGCAGTGGGTGGCCCCGTTCGAGAACTTCATGGAGGACATCGCGCCGCCGCTGCGCGACCTGCTGCGCACCTGCCCGCTGTTTCACGGCTGGTACTGGCTGCGGCTCTTCTGGCAGTTCGGCGACCGCGTCATCGAGGCGCTCCGGGTTGACCCCGAGTGGGAGCACCCCGAGCGCTCGGTGAACGCGCGCAACGACGCCCACCGCAAGTTCTTCACCCGCTACATCGAGGCCTGCCTCGACGGTCGCCCCGACCTGATCGAGAAGGCGGTCCCGACCTATCCGCCGTTCGGCAAGCGGATCCTGCTCGACAACGGCTGGTACGAGACGCTGAAGCGAGGGAACGTCGAGCTGGTGACCGAAGCGGTGGCGGCCGAGACGCCGACCGGGCTCCTGACCGCCGCTGGCGAGGAGCACGAGTTCGACGTGATCGTCTGGGCCTCCGGCTTCGAGGCCGCCCGCTTCGTCTCTTCGCTGGAGATCGTCGGCGTCGACGGAACCACCCTGCGCGAGGCCTGGGACGACGACGACCCGCGCGCCTACCTCGGCGTCTCGGTGCCCGCCTTCCCCAACATGTTCATGCTCGGCGGGCCGAACTCGTTCCCGGGCAGCGGCAGCTTCATGTTCTTCATGGAGGTACAGATGCGCTACATCCGGCGACTGCTGAGCGAGATGTTCGAGCGCGACGTCGCCGCACTCGACGTCAGCGCCGAGGCCAACGATCGCTACAACGCCCTCGTCGACGAGATGCACGAATCGATGATCTGGACCCACAAGGGGATGACCACCTACCAGCGCAACGAGCGCGGCCGGGTGGTCTTCCTGACCCCGTTCCTGAACATCGAATACTGGGAAATGCTGGCCGAGCCGAAGCTCGAGGACTACGTCGTCCGCTGAGCGATCGGCCAGGTCGGCAGCGAGGAGGAAGAATGGATCCAAGCCACTTCATCAGCGGCGCCGAGGCGACGGTGAGCCAGGTCTGCATCGTCGTGCCGGACGTCGATGCGGCGGTCGCGGCCCATCTCGAGGTCTCCGAAGCCGGCCCCTTCTCGGTCTGGGAATACCCCGAAGGCTTCTTCAAACGGCTGCTCTACTACGGCCAGCCTTCGCCCTTCACGCTGCGGGTCGCGCTGAACGCGCAGCAGCCGCAGATCGAGTACATCCAGCCGCTGCAGGGGCCGAGCATCTTCCACGACCACATCGAGGAAATCGGCTACGGCCTGCACCACGTCGCCTACCGGGTGGCGGACATCGCCCCGATTCGCGAGAAGATGGAAGCGGCGGGGTTCGAGGCGGCGCAGGAAACCGCCGGCTGGGGCCTCGAAGACGACGGCCTCGCGATCCATTTCGACACCCGGGCGACCTTCGGCTGCTGGACCGAGATCACCGAACCGGCCCGTCACCGCCGCGCGGCGGACGAGATGCGCTCGGCCGAAGGGGCGAACGAAACTGGCGACGTCCCGCCCAGCTGAGGCCTGCGATGAGTGACGGGACGAACCCCGACGACCCGGGGCAGCCGCGGCGGGTGATCGCCGCCCGCGGCGCCGGCGGCGAGGGGGTTGTCGTCGGCGACGGCGCCCCGCCGCTCCTCTTCGAGTCCGATCGCTACCGGACCTGGGCGATCTGGGGCAGCGAATCGCTGCCGGCCCTCGGCGAGTTCGACGAGCCCTTCACGGCGACCTTCCTGCCGCCGCCCTATGGCGTCCGGGTCACCGTCGCCGACGTCCTCCCTGGCGACCGAAGCGAGATCGCGGCGGGGATGCACGACACGCCGACGATCGACTTCGTTTTCGTCCTCTCGGGCACAATCCACCTGATCGAGTCCGGCGGCGAGGAGGTCGTGCTCGAGGCCGGCGACAGCGTCGTCCAGGCTGCCTCCGGCCACTCCTGGCACAACCCCGGGCCGGGCTTGGCGCGGATCGCGGTGGTTCTGCTCGGGACCGGGCAGGCCGAATGAGCGCCGCGGCGCCTAGGCGTCGAGGGCGCGGGCGAGCAGCCGGCGGGCGGCCGGGCCACCGTCGATCAGGCGGCCGGTGCGGTGCGCGATCCGCCAACCGGCGGCGGTCCTAACCAGCTCCCAGCGCTGGACCGTCTGCCGACGCAGCTCGAAGGTCTCGCCGCTGCAGACGATCAGCTGCATGTAGCCGGTGGCGACAGCGGTGTCGCCGTCGACCGTCAGCTTCGAGACCGAGACCTGATGCGAGCAGCCGGCGGCGAGGCTCGACTGGTGGTAGTCGCCGCCGAGCATCGCCGCGATCTCGGCCTGCCCCCGCCATTCCCCGACGTCGACGTCGTAGACGCCATCGGACACCCAGAGCTGGGCGGCCTCCGCGCGCGAGTCGCTGTCGACGGCCGGGCCGTAGGAGGCCATCAGCTCGTAGATCGCGCGCTCGTCCTCGAGTTCCTGCACCCGGCGCTCGAGCTGCTCCAGCCGGGCTGCCAAGTTCGGCGCCGGGCGCCGTTCCTCGCCGAGATCCATGCAGCGCTCAGGCGGCGTCGTAGCTCAATTCGAGCCGCTTCGGGGCCCGGAACCAGACTCCGGTCTCGGCCGGCTCGAAGCCGGCGGCGAAGCGGGGCCCGGGTAGGGAGTCGAGGATCTCGTTGACGGCAATCTCGACCTCCTCGCGGGCGAGCGAGTTGCCGACGCAGAAGTGGCGGCCGTCGGCGAATGAGATGTGGTCGGCCGAGGCGCGGAAGGCGCGGTCAGTGTCGTTGTCGGTGCGGAAGATGTCGAAGCGGTCGGGATCCTCGAACTTCGACTCGTCGCGGTTGGCGCTGGCCAGGACCAGGCCGATTTTCGCGCCCTTCGGGATCGTCGTGCCGGCGACCTCGACGTCGGCGGCGGCGATCCGCAGAATCATGTGCACGGGCGGCGCATGGCGGAGCTGCTCGGCGAAGGCGTCGAGTACCAGCGAGCGGTCCTCACACACCGCCTGCAGCTGCTCGGGGTTTTCGAGCAGGAGCTTGAAGAGGCTGGCGATCGCGCTGTCGGTGGTCTCGCCACCGGCGACGATGACAAGGCTGACAAAGGCGCAGATCTCCTCGTCGCTGAGGCGGGTACCGCCGACGTCGGCGTCGGCGACCAGCGAGACGAGGTCCTTGCCGCCCTGGCCGCGCCGTTCGGCGATCATCGGCATGAAGTACGCGCGCAGCTCCTCCCGCGTCCGCATCCCGCGTTCGTAGGGCTCCTCGGCGCCCTCGAGGTTGGAGATCGCGTCGGCGATGCTCTCATACCAGCGGACGACGGTGTCGTGCATCGTCTCCGGCACGCCGAGCATCTCCCGGGTGACCGTGATCGGGTAGACGGCGGTGAACTCGGAGACCAGGTCGAAGCGCGGTTCGCGGCCCGCCGCGGCCGCCGCGTCCTGCTCGTCGACGATCGCGCCGACCATCTCGCCCGAGACCTTGGCGGCCTCGCGGCGGACGACCGGCGCCAGCACTTCGCGGGCGGCGATCCGGATCCGCGGCACGAAGTCTTCGAGGCCGCCGCTATGGAGAAAGGGGCTGAGCAGGCGGCGGTGGGCGGTGTGCTCCTTGCCCTCCATCTCGATCAGGGTGCGGCCGTGGAACTGGCCGATCTGGAACTCGTAATTTTCCGAGGTCACGTCCTTGCGCTTGAACAGCGCGCGCAGATCGTCCATCCGGCTGACCAGCCAGATATCGGTCGATTCATCGTGGTGGACGGGGTGGCTCCGCCGCAGGATCCGGTAGGTCGCGTAGGGATCACGCTCGTGCTCCTCCGACAGGATCGCCGGCGGTTCGACGGTTTCGGAAACGCTCATCTCTCCTCCTCAGCCTGCGCCCTCCCGGGGCGCCGGACGAATCGTCCAGAGCAACTCTAGGCCGCCTCCCGGGTGCTGTCAACACATGTATTGACAATCTCCCATAACATCTCCTCTCAGAATCGCCGCCAGCTTCGCGGCGAGATGCCCGAGGGGATGAAACTCGAAGGAAAAGTCGCGCTTGTCACCGGTGCCGCTCACGGTCAGGGCGCCTCGCACGCTCGCTACCTGGCCGCCGAGGGGGCGAAGATCGCCGCCCTCGACATCTGCGCCGACATCCCTCCGATCTACCCACTCGGGACGCGCCAGGAGCTGGCGGCGCTGGTCGCCGAGCTGCGCGCCGACGGGGCGGAGGCGATCGCGATCGAAGCCGACGTCCGCTCCTCACAGCAGATCGAGGCGGCGGTAGGGCTAACGGTGGCCGAGCTCGGCGGGCTCGACGTCCTCTGCAACAACGCCGGCGTCTGCATCGTCGAGGCGGTCGACGAGATCAGCGACGATTCGCTCGACGCGATGGTCGACGTCAACCTCAAGGGCGTCTTCAACACCATCCGTTTCGTGGCACCGGTGATGAAGGCGCAGCGCTGGGGAAAGATCATCAACACGACCTCGGCCGCGGCCCAGAACGCCCTTCCCTACATCTCCGCGTACTGCGCCGCCAAGGCCGGTGTGCTGGTCGCAACCCAGAGCTGGGCCCGCGAGCTGGCGGAGTGGGAGATCAACGTCAACAGCGTCTCGCCGGGGACGATCTTCTCCGGGATGACGACCGGTCTCGCCGACCAGCTTGGCCTCGAGGTCGAGGACGCCTACCAGCAGTTCATGTCCCAGCAGGTCTTCAAGGGCGAGCGCGGCAAGGTCCAGAAGGAGGACATTTCGAGGATGGTCGTCTACCTGGCGAGCGAAGACGCGCGGATGATCACCGGGCAGAACTACGCCGTCGACGCCGGCTGGAGCATCACGTAGCTGCTATCGCGGGCACGAAGTGGTGCTCCCAGATCTCGCGCAGTACCTGCGTCGCACCAACGTCGAGCGCATGGTCGAGCGAGATCCTGCCCGACAGCGCCAGCAGCATCGTCTCCCAGAACGCCTCCCGGTAGCGCTCGTCCTCGTCGGCCTCGATCTCGCGCACCGCGCACAGCTCGGCGGCCATCAGCGCCAGGTCGATCGCGCCGCGAACGCTCGATCCCTGGGCGATGCCGTCCCAGTCCCGCGTCAGCCTGGTGACCGCCACTGCATCGGCGACGGCCTGCTCTCCAACTCCGTCGCAGAGGGAATCGCCACCCCGTCGCCGGACGATCTCCCGCTCGTCGGCCGCGTCCTGGTAGCCGATCTCGAGCCGGTTGAGGCGATCCTTGATCGAGATCGAGAGCCTGGTCGTGCCGACGTTGTCGAACGGGTTCATCGAGCCGATCAGGCGGAAGCTGGGGCGAGCCTCGATCATGCCGACTCGGGGGATCGTCACGCGACGATCGGCAATCGCGGTGAGGAGTGTGTTGAGCGTGTCCTCGGGGGCGCGATTGAACTCCTCGAAATAGAGGAAGCCGCCGCTCTCCATCGCCTCGACCAGCGGCCCCGGGTCGAAGGTCTCGGCGGAATAGCCCTCGGTCAGGACCCGCGAGGGATCGTGGTGTCCGAGCAGCCGGCCGGGGGTCAGCTCCGCGTTCCCCTCGGCAAGCACCAGCGGGATGCCCCAGGCGTCGGTGATTGCTTTGAGGAGCGTCGTCTTCGAGGTTCCGGGTGGTCCCTCGAGCAACAGATCGCGCCCGGCGTTGACTGCGGCGAGGATCAACTCGACCTCGCGTTCGCGGCCGACTACCGCGTTCAGGACGCGATCGCGCTCACTCGTCATCTCGGCCGCCACCGGTTGCGATGCGATTCGGTAATCATATGTGTGTGTCATCGCATACGTTGATCGGACGGGTCGGGCTCGGCAGCATCGCGTCGCCGGCTGTGGGGGCCGGAAACGACGTGGTCGACGACGCGCTCGGTGACCTGCGCGGCGGGCGGATGGTCGTCATCTGCGACCGCCACGGGGCCGGCGCCCAGCTGGTGGTCGCCGCCGAGCATGCTGACGCGGCCGCCGTCAACTTCATGGCCCGCGAGGGCCGCGGCCTGGTTTGCCTGGCGCTCACCCCGGAGCGCTGCGAGGAGCTCGGCCTCGAGCTGATCCGCGACGGTGGCACCCCGGCTGACGCGGTGAAACGGTTCACGGTCTCGATCGAGGCGCGGCACGGGGTGACCACCGGGATCTCCGCCGCCGACCGTGCCCGGACGATCGCGGTTGCGATCGACCCCGCCGCCGGCCCCGAGGAGCTGGTCGTCCCGGGCCACGTGTTCCCGCTGCGGGCCGCACCCGGTGGTCTCGCCGAACGGCAGGGTGGAACCGAGGCGGCGCTCGTGCTGGTGCGTGCCGCGGGGGCCGGCACCGCCGCAGTCGTCTGCGACATCATCGACGACGAGGGGGCGGCGATGCTGCGGCCTGCGCTCGATGCCTATTGCGACCGCCACGGGCTGCGACTGGTCTCGATCCCGCAGCTGCTCGCCCGCCTGCACTAAGGCCGAGGCCGGCCGGCGCGTGCAAGTCAATGCGCGTGTTGACAGTCGCGAGATATGTGGTATTCCTCCTTTCTGTAGGTCGCACATCCGTGAGCAAGCTGACGCCGGTCGCCCCGCCCCCTCTGCGACCGGCGGTGGAGCTCACGGCTGGCCGGGAGACGCGCCGAAGGCGCGAAGGTCCCGGAGAACCCGGCCCGCGGCCCCTCTACCCCGGGGGTTGCGGACTTCGATGTCTCGCTTCGGCGGGCCGGGTTCGGCGACTCAGGTGCTGGCGGCGAGCATCTGCTCGAGGGTCGCAGTGGCGCGGCCCGAGGAGATCGTCGTTTCGGCATCAGCTACGCCGGAGGCGACGGAGTCGCAACGGCCGGCGGCCCAGAGGCGGATCACGGCGCCGAGGACGACCGCGGTTCGGACCGCGCCGCCCTCCTCGCCGGCCAGCACCATGCGGGTCAGCTCGGCGGAGTCGGCGGCGGACGAGCGCTCGGCCGGCATCCGCAGGTTGAGCTGCTGCGGGAGGTCGAGCGGCGCCGTGCCGGTCGCTGCCTGCGGCCGGGCGGGGCGGGGGACGTCGGAGCCCTCGATCCCGCGCACGGCGACCGTCGACTCGGCTCCCAGCAGCTCGAGCGCGGCGACGATGCGCGGGCCGTAGGGCTGGTGCGCGTAGCCGACGACGAAGCGGCGGGCGCCGAAGTGGTCGACCAGCTTCTCGGCCGAGTGGACCGGCCCGCGCAGGCCGATCTGGTCGCGGATGCGGGCAAGGCGGTCCCAGCCGGGGATCGCTTCACCGCTGTGCAGGAGGGTGGCGCCGCTGCTTTCGAGCATCCGCTGCGAGGCGTCGAGTCCGGGCCGCGCCGGGCCGCCGAGCGCCGCCAGCACGTCGGCCGGGTTGGTGCCGTACTTCGGCCCGAGCGTGTCGCCGCAGTGGATCAGGCAGGGTGCGCCGCAGGCTGCAGCCAGGACCGCCGAGGCGAGCGAGAGCTGGGGCGCTCCGAGGACACCGTCGTAGGAGCCGGCGCAGGCGACGGCGGAGATCGCCTTCGGCTGGCGCGAGACGGCGGCGTCGCGCAGCGCCTGGACCAGGCCGGCGAGCTCCTCCGGCTCCTCGCCCTTGACCCGCATCGCGATCAGGAAGGCGCCGGCCTGGGCCTCGGTGGTCTCGCCCGCGAGCAGCGCCCGCATCGCCTCCCGCGCCTCTTCGAAGCTGAGCGAGCGGCTGCCGACGCGACCGGTGCCGACCGTCTTGATCGTCGCCCGGAAGCCGGCGTAGCTGCTGCGCCCCCATGTCTCCTGCTCAGCCATCTCGATCTCCTCTCCGCGTACTGACCATTGCCGCCCTCACAGGTCGAACCGGTAGCCGACGCCGCGCACCGTTCTGATTCGCCCCGCGTGCTCGGAGCCGAGCTTCGCCCGCAGCCGTCGCACGTGGACGTCGACGGTGCGGGCGCCGCCGTAGTAGTCGTAGCCCCAGACCCGGTTCAGCAGCGCCTCGCGGGAGAAGACGCGACCGGGGTGGGTGACGAGGAACCGCAGCAGCTCGTACTCCTTGAAGGCGAAGTCGATCGGCTCGCCGCCGACCGTCACCTGGTAGGTGATCAGGTCGACGACGAGCGAACCGGCGCGCACCGTCTGCGCCTCCTCGCTGCCGCCGAGCCGGCGCCTCGCCCGCGCGATCCGTGCCTCGAGCTCGGCCGGGGTGAACGGCGGCACCAGCAGCTCCTCCGCCTCGAGCGGCGCGCCGTTGAGATCTTCGGCCCGCACCGAGAGCAGGATCGGGACGTCGGCCAGCACCTCGTCGTCGCGCAGCCGGCCGCAGAGCGCCTCGTCGCCGATCACGACCGCGAGGTCCGGCGGCCGCGCCGCGGCGCCGTCGCCGGCATCGGGCCGGAGGCTGCCGTTGGCCTCGACCAGCCGCGGCGTGAAGCCGAGCTCCGCCACCTGGCTCGCCATCTGCGAGGCCCGCAAGTTCTCCTCGCTGTAGATCCACACGTCCGCCACGCGTCACAGCCACCGCAGGTAGCGGTCGCGGTCGAAGTCGGTCACGGTCGCCCGGTAGGCGTCCCATTCGGCGCGCTTGTTGGCGACGAACCAGTCGCAGAGCCGGTCGCCGAGCGTGTCGCGGACCAGTTCGGAGGCATCGAAGAGCGCCGTCGCCTCGCCGAGGTCGCCGGGCAGCGACACCCCGAGTGCCTCGCCGGCGCTGCCGGCGTCGATCGCCGGCGCGAGCTGATAGCCGCGCTCCATTCCCCGCAGGCCGGCGGCCAGGACGAGCGCGAACAGCAGGTAGGGGTTGGCGGCGGCATCCGGCGAGCGCAGCTCGACCCGCGCCGACTCCGGCCGGCCCGGTCGCCCGGTGGGGACGCGGACCAGCGCGTTGGCGCCGTCGCGGGTCCAGTTGACGTGGCTCGGCGCCTCCATCCCGGCGGCCAACCGCTTGTAGGAGTTGACCCACTGGTTCGAGACGGCGGCGGTCTCGGCAGCGTGGGCGAGCAGGCCGGCGAGGAACTGCCTGCCGCGCTTGTCCTCGGGGTCGCCGTCGTACAGCAGGTTGGTCTCCTCCTCGTAGAGCGAGAGGTGGAGGTGCATGCCGCTGCCGCTCAGTCCGCCGATTGGCTTTGGCATGAAGGTGGCGAACAGGCCGAGGTCGCGGGCCACCTCCTTGACGACGATCCGGAAGGTCGTGATCGCGTCGGCCATCGAGAGCGGGTCGGTGTGCTTGAGGTGGATCTCGTGCTGGGAGGGGGCGACCTCGTGGTGCGAGGCGGTCACCGGGATGCCCATCTGCTCGAGGTGCTCGATCGCCCGCCGGCCGAAATCGCTGACCACGTCCTGGACGGTGAGGTCGAAGTAACTGCCGTTGTCGAGCGGCACCGGCGGGCGCGCCGGGTCGCCGTCCTCGGCGAAGAGGAAGAACTCGATCTCGCAGCCGACCTGCAGCGTCAGTCCGAGGTCGGCGGCTTGGTCGAGCACCCGGCAGAGCGCCTGGCGGCTGTCACCGGCGAACGGCTCGCCGTCCGGCAGCCGCAGCTCGCAGCACATCCGCGCCACCCGCCCCTCCTGGGTCCAGGGCAGCACCTGGAAGGAGCGTGGATCGGGCCAGGCGTAAACGTCGCGTTCGGAGCCGCGGGCGCCCGCCTCGATCGCCGAGCCATCGAGTCCGACCCCCTCGAGCAGCGCCGGTTCCAGCTCTGAGGCGGGAACCGCCAGGCTCTTCAGCGAGCCGATCACGTCGACGAACCAGAGCCGCAGGAACTGGACCCCGCGCTCCTCGACGACACGCATCACGTATTCGGCGTCGGCCTGCACCGGTTGCAGCGTAGGTTCGGGACGAGCCCGCGCAGTTCGCCTCTTGTCCAAAATCGCGACGGTCCGCCCCGCCGCTCCGGCTGGTCGTGTTTCGAGCCGGTTACGAGCTGGACGGACCGTCGCGCTTGGATCTGGCCTCAGATCGAGGCGTGGGCGAGGCTGGGGATGCGCTGGGTCGCGAAGTCCCTGCGCAGGTAGACGAACCAGGTGATCGCGGCGAAGACGGCGTAGGCGCCGACGAAGACCCAGAGCGCCGGGATCGACCAGTCGGTGTGGGCCTCGGCGACCGCCAGTTTTTCGGCCGGCGTTTCGGCGGCGCTGACGAGTGCCGTAACTCCGAGGCTCGCCTGGCGCAGGACCACCTGGATCAGGAAGCCACCGAAGGCGCCGATCGCCCCGGCGATGCCGATCACCGCAGCTGCCCGGCGCTTGAAGTCGAGCGCGGTGCGCTCCGGGTCGAGCTCCCGCGCGCTCGCCTCCCGGCGGCCGAGGGCGCTGAAGATCGACGGGATCATCCGGTAGGTCGAGCCGTTGCCCATCCCGGCCAGCAGGAAGATGACCATGAACGAGCCGAAGAACAACGGGAAGCTGCGTCCGCTGACACCGACGATGGCCAGCATCGTGAAGGCCCCCATCCCGAGGAAGCACCAGAGCGTCACCCGGGCACCGCCGAGCCGGTCGGAGACCCAACCGCCGAGCGGCCGTGCCAGCGAGCCGATCAGCGCCCCCATGAAGCCGAGCCCGGCGAGGTAGGTGGCGATGAAGGGGTGGCTGCCGAGGAACTCCGGGAAGGTGTTCTTGATCACCAGCGGCATCGCGAACGAGTAGCCGATGAAGGAGCCGAAGGTGCCGATGTAGAGCAGCGACATGATCCAGGTCTGGCCGTTGCCGAGCGCTTTCGCGTAGGCGGACTTGTCCGCTTTGGCCTGCGTGAGGCTGTCCATGTAGCGCCAGGCGCAGAACGCCGCGATGACGATCAGCGGCATCCAGATCAGGCCGGCGTAGGCGAGGTGCACCTCGTGTTCGGGCAGCTTCACGGCGGCGGTCGGAACCCCGACGATGATCACCAGCGGCACCAGCAGCTGGGTGATCGCGACGCCGAGGTTGCCGCCGGCCGCGTTCAGCCCGAGCGCGAAGCCCTTGTCCTTTTCGCGGTAGAAGAAGGAGATGTTCGACATCGACGAGGAGAAGTTGCCGCCGCCGAAGCCGGCCGTCGCCGCGCAGCCAAGCAGGACCCAGAACTGCGTGCTGTGGCTCTGTTCGGCGAGCCAGCCGCTCGGCACCACGATCGCCAGCAGCAGGCAGGGGATCAGCAGCAGCGTGGCGCTGAAGCAGGTCCAGGCGCGGCCACCGAAGCGTGGGACGGCGAAGGTGTAGGGGATCCGCAGGGTCGAGCCGACCAGGTTGGGGACGGCGGTCAGCCAGAACATCTCCGAAAGCGACAGCGAGAAGCCGGCGTTGCCGAGGTTGATGACGACGATCGTCCAGAGCACCCAGATGCTGAAGCCGATGTTCTCGGCGAAGATCGAGAAGATCAGGTTCTTGCGGGCGGTCCGCCTGCCCTGCGTCTCCCAGAAACGCTCGTCCTCGGGTTCCCAACTGTCTATCCAACCGCTACGCGCTGCGCTCATTCTGACCCTCCGGATCACCTGTCGTTTGGCACTTCAATTGGGCGGCGAAGCTAGGCCTGTCCCGTGTCGATCTCGTGACTCCTTTGTTTCGGGCTTGTCACGTAACCCGTTGTTCACAAAGCCGTCGCGAGCCGGAAACCGGCGGGACTCGGCGGCGAAACGATCGCCGGCCACGATCGGCCGATCGCCGACCGGGTTCACACCACCTGCCCTTATTGCGGTGTCGGCTGTGGCCTGGTGGCGAGCGCCGAGAGCGGTCGGTTGACGAAGGTCGAGGGCGACCCGATCCACCCGGTCAACCGCGGCCGCACCTGCCGCAAGCCGCTCGAGCTGCCGAGCGCCGTGCACGCGCCGGACCGTTCGCGCGTACCGCTCGCCCGCGAGAGTCGTGACCGTCGCTTCCGCGAGGTCGGCTGGGAGGAAGCGATCGGCACCGCCGCCGAGCGGCTGCGGGCGATCGTCGACGAGCACGGGCCCGAGGCGGTCGCCTTCTACATCTCGGGTCAGCTGCTGACCGAGGACTACTACGTCGTCAACAAGCTGGCCAAGGGTTTCCTCGGCACCAACAACGTCGACTCCAACTCGCGCCTCTGCATGTCCTCGGCGGTCGCCGGCTACAGCGGCGCCTTCGGCTTCGACGGGCCGCCGCCGGCCTACGCCGACCTCGGCCTCGCCGACTGCCTGCTGCTGCTCGGCACCAACACCGCCGCCTGCCACCCGATCGTCTGGTCGCGGATTCGCGAGCGCCGCGCCGAGGGCGCCTGCGTGATCTGCATCGATCCGCGCGAGACGCAGACCGCCCGTGAGTCGACCATGCACCTGCCGGTCCGTCCCGGCACCGACCTGGCGCTGCTGAGCGCGATGCTGCAGGTGATCGACGCCGAGGGCCTGGTCGACGAGGGGTTCGTCCGGCGCAGCACCTCGGGCTGGGAGGAGGCGCGGGCGACGGCGCGGGAATGGCCGCCGGAGCGCGCCGCCGAGGTCTGCGGGGTCGAGGCGGGACTGATCGAAGAGGCGGCGCGCGGCTTCGGCGCCGGTCCCCGCTCGATGGCGCTGTGGTCGATGGGGGCCAACCAGTCGCGCGTCGGGACGTTGAAGAACCGGGCGCTGATCAACCTCTGCCTGGCCAGCGGCCAGATCGGCCGGCCGGGGACGGGCCCGCTGTCGCTGACCGGCCAGCCGAACGCGATGGGGGGCCGCGAGACGGGCGGACTTGCCCACCTCCTGCCGGGCTACCGGCGGGTCGACCGGGCCGCGGACCGGGCCGAGATGGAGCGGCTGTGGGGGCTTCGGCCCGGCGCCATCTCGCCGGCGCCCGGACGGGCGGCGGTCGACCTTTTCGCCGCGCTCGAGCGCGGCGAGGTCAAGGCCGTCTGGGTCGTCGCGACCAACCCGGCCGTCTCGCTGCCGAGCTCCGGCGCCGCGCGCTCCGCGCTGGAGCGGGCCGAGCTGCTCGTCGTCCAGGACGCCCACCACCCGACCGAGACCTCGGCCCTCGCCGATTTCGTCCTGCCGGCCGCGGCCTGGCCGGAGAAGCAGGGAACGATGACCAACTCCGAGCGCCGCGTCTCGCTCGTCCGCAAGCTGCTCGAGCCGCCTGGAAGCGCGCTGCCGGACTGGGAGATCTTCGCCCGCCTGGCCGCCGAGCTCGGCTTCGGCGCGGATTTCGCCTGGGGCGGGCCGGACGAGGTCTTCGCCGAGTTCGCCGCCTGTACGGCCGGGCGCCCCTGCGACCTCAGCGGCGTCAGCCACGCGCGGCTCGCCGCCGAGGGCAGCCTGCAGTGGCCCTGCCCGAGCCCGCACTCGCCGGGGACCGAGCGGCTGTACGAGACCGGCACCTTCCCGACCGCCGACCGCCGCGCTCGCTTCGCGCCGACCCCACACGAGGGTCCAGCCGAGGCGCCAGACGACGACTACCCGCTGATCCTGACCAGCGGCCGCCTCGCCGAGCACTGGCACACGATGTCGCGGACCGGCAAGTCGAAGCGCTTGACCCAGGCGGCCGGCGAGCCGCTGCTCGAGCTGAACCCGGCCGAGGCGGAGCGGCTCGGCCTCGGCGAGGGCGACCGCGCCCGGATCGTCTCGCGGCGCGGCGAGGCGATCATGCGGGTCACCCTTCGCGAGGGTATGTGCAAGGGCGTCGCCTTCGCCCCCTTCCACTGGGGCGCGCGCTACGCGCCGCCCGGCAGCGGCCAGGTCAACGCGCTGACGAACCCGGTCGTCGATCCCGAGTCGAAGCAGCCCGAGCTGAAGGCGGCGGCGGTGCGGATCGAACCGGTCAACGCAGCAGGTCGGGCGCCGCGCCGGCGCCAGCCCTCGTGCCGCCGGCTGGTCGTGGTCGGCTCGGGGATGGCGGCGATGGAGACGGTCGAGGAGCTGCTGCGTCGCGACGAGCCGGAGCGCTGGCGGATCGAGATGCTGGGCGAGGAGCCCGGGACGCCCTACAACCGGATCCTGCTCTCGAAGCTGCTCGCCGGGGAGGTCGAGGAGCCGGCGCTCGAGCTGCGCTCCCGGGGCTGGCTCGAGAAGCGCGGAGTGCAGCTGCGCGACGGCTGCCCGGCGGCGCGGATCGACCTCGACGACCGCGCCGTGATCGACGCCGAGGGCGGTTCCCATCGCTACGACGCCCTCGTCCTCGCAACCGGCTCGCGTCCCTTCGTGCCACCGATTCCGGGCGCCGCCGAGGCCGGCGTTCTCAGCTTCCGCACCCGCGCCGACGTCGCCGCGATCGAACGGGCGGCGGTGGGGGCCGGCGCCGCGGTGGTGATCGGCGGCGGCCTGCTCGGCCTCGAGGCCGCCGCGGGGCTTCGCCGCCAGGGTCTGCGGGTGACCGTCGTCGAGGCGGCTCCCCACCTGATGCCGCAGCAGCTCGACCCGGCGGCAGCGGCGATGCTGGCCCGGACGCTGGCGAAACAGGGGATCGAGAGCATCTGCGGTACCGGTGTCGAGCACTGCGGTGCCGACGGCGTCAGGCTCGCCGACGGCCGCGAGATCGAGGCCGAGCTGACGATCGTCGCAGCCGGGGTCAGGGCGGAGGTCACGCTGGCCGCGGCGGCCGGGATCGAGGTCTGCCGCGGCATCCTCGTCGACGACGAGATGCGGACCAGCGCGCCCTCGGTCTGGGCGGTCGGCGAGTGCGCCGAGCACCGCGGCA
>Ga0070667_100001191_pt1 | contig 23651 bp, 22 predicted proteins | sample KBSS33metaG_FD_64659 | JGI IMG/M metagenome (GOLD analysis project Ga0070667, IMG submission 64659) | Switchgrass rhizosphere microbial communities from Kellogg Biological Station, Michigan, USA - KBS S3-3 metaG | ecosystem: Host-associated > Plants > Roots > Rhizosphere > Soil ... | reverse complement strand
TGCAGTTCCGGCACATCTGGACGGATGGCCGACAGCATGCGGAGGATCCGGATTTGACGTTCTACGGCGACTCGACCGGTTTCTGGGACGGCGACACGCTCGTCGTCGACACGATCGGGTTGAATCCGCAGAACCGCCTCGGGCCGGGGATCGGACACAGCGACAAGCTGCGCGTCGTCGAGCGCATCCATCGCGCCGATAAAGATTGGCTCGAAATCGAGACCACGCTGTTCGATCCCGACGTGTTCACCGAGCCGTACGAGTTCACGACCTCATACCGGCATCTCGACGACCAGATCCGCGAGTACATCTGCGTCGAGAACAACCATGACAGCGCCGACGACAAAGGTCGGGCGGGCTTCAGATTGGAGTAGACGATTGGAGCAGACGACATGCGCATGAAGACGATGTCCTCTTTGGCAGTCAGCTTTCTTGCCGCGCTAGCGACGCTTGGCGTCGCAGCGCCCGCGCTCGCCCATCACTCGACCGCGGCGTTCGACATGGAGAAGACGATCGAGATCACGGGTACCGTCGAAGATTTCCAGTGGACGAACCCGCACACGTGGACGAACGTGAAGGTCGAAGGCAGCGACGAGTCCGCCGGCATCTACGGCCTCGAAGGCATGAGCCCGAACTATCTCGGTCGCAACGGTTGGACGAAGAGCACGCTGAAGCCCGGTGACAAGCTCACGTTCCAAGTGCACCCGCTCAAGGACGGCCGCCGCGGCGGATTCATGGTCGCCGTTAAAATGGCGGACGGCACGGTGCTCTACAACCTGCCGCATCGCGACGACAGCAGTCCGCCGCCGAAAACGTTGCCATAGTTCGTCAGATTTGATCGCAGCGTAGCCACCATCGGGCCGCGCGCCGCCTTAGGCTAGGCGCGAAATCTCCCCACCGACCAACAGGGGGAGATACGGCGATGACGAGGGTGGCTCGCGCAATAGCCGCGCGAATCGAGGAGCTCGCGACCGCAGTCTGGATCGCGTGCGTGTTCTGCTGGGTCGTGTTGCTGTTCGTCGCGCAGGCGGCGCGCGCAGCCGACTTCCCTTCCGTCGGCGCGGGCACGCTGCTGTACCCGTCGCCGACCGGCGTATACGCGTCGACGCCGCCGCTCTCCACGGACATTCAGGTCTCGATCGCGGGCGTCGTCTCGCGCGTGTCCGTCGTGCAGCGCTTCGCGAACACGGGCGGCGACTTCAACGAGGCCGTATACGCGCTGCCGCTGCCCGACGACGCGGCCGTCGATCGGCTCACGATGAAGGTCGGGGACCGCGTGATCGAGGGCGAGATCCACGAGCGCGAGCAAGCGGAGCACGTCTACAGCGCGGCGCGGGACGCGGGACGCCACGCGAGTCTCGTGCGCCAAAACACGCCGAACCTGTTCACGACGGCCGTCGCCAACATCGCGCCGGGCGAGGCGATCGAGATCACGATCGAATATCTGCAGACCGCGCGCTTCGACAACGGCGAGTTCAGTCTCCGCGTGCCGATGACGTACACCGAGCGCTACGGCGTCGACACGCACGCGGAGCTTCAGGGCTTCGACGCGCTAGCGGATGCCGGGCTCACGCGCGGCGCGAACAGCGCATTTGCGATGAGCGGGGTCAACGCGATGCTCACCCAAGCTCGCGTCGCCGGAGCTCGCGTCGCCGCTTACTCTGCTCCACCCGCTTCGGCAGACACCGACGATGCGGGCGCCGTGCGGAGCGCGCAACCGCTCGAAGCTGCGATCCATGTCGCGCTCGCGCCGGGCTTCCCGCTCGTCGATGTCGTGACGCGCGGCCACGATTCGCGCGTCGACGTCGGCCGCGACATCTACCGGCTCGAGACCGTGACGCCGCGCGTGCCGATGGACCGCGACCTCGTGATCGCGTGGCGCCCGGTTGTCGGCCCGAAGCCGACCGTCGCCGCTTTGTCCGAGACGGTCGGCGACACGACTTACGCGCTGCTGATGCTGTTGCCGCCGCAGAACACGCTCGGCTGGCGAGCGCAGCCGCGCGAGCTGATCTGCGTCGTCGATACGTCCGGCTCGATGGCCGGCCAATCGATCTCGCAGGCGAAGACCGCGCTTGCGAACGCGCTCGATCGGCTGACGTCGGCCGACCGCTTCAACGTGATCCAGTTCAACTCGTGGACGTCGCAGCTGTATCCAGAGTCCGTGCCGCTCACGGCCGAAACGCGCGCGCAGGCGCTCAAGTGGGTCGCGGGCCTGCAAGCGAACGGCGGCACGGAGATGGAGCCCGCGCTGCGCGCCGCGCTCGAGCCGCCCGCGCCGCAGGGCTACCTCCGCCAGGTGATGTTCATGACGGACGGCGGAGTAGCGGACGAGACGCGACTGTTCCGCGTGATCAAGAGCGACTTGCACGACGCGCGCTTGTTCACGGTTGGCATCGGCTCGGCCCCGAACTCGTTCTTCATGCGCAAGGCGGCGCAGTACGGCCGCGGCACGTTCACCTACGTCGGGAGCACGGCGGACGTCGAGGGCTCGATGCGCGAGCTGTTCGAAAAGCTCGAGCACGTGGCGTTGACCGACGTGCTCATCGATTGGCCCGCGGCAGCGGAGCTCTTCCCGCCGCAGGTACCCGACTTGTACGCGGGCGAGCCGCTGGTCGTGGCCGCGAGCTTCCCCGCTCAAGCTGGCAAACCAGTGGAGTTGACCGCGTTCGGCCGCGTCGCGGGCGCGCCGTGGCAGCAGGCGGTGTCGGCGGACACGGTCGCGCTGCGCGGCATCTCGACGCTCTGGGCGCGGCGCAAGATCGAGAACGCACTCGATAGCCGCGTCGATGGCGTGAGCGCGGAGCTGATCCGCAAGATCGTTCTCGACGTCGCGCTCGAGCACAAGATCGTGAGCCCCTACACGAGCTTCGTCGCGGTCGACCAGGAGCAGGCGCGCTCGAGCTCGGAGGCCCTGGGGCGCCGGAACGTTGCGAACATGGCGCCGGCGGGACAGACCGCCGCGGCGGTGCCACAGACCGCGACACCGGCACCGCTGTTGCGCGCGCTCGGCATGTTGCTGATCGCGGCCGCGGGATTCTTCCTGCTCGGCCGCCGGTTGCGGCTCGCGGCGTGAGCCGCGCCGAGGCAAGCGGCGCGCGCACGCCGACGCGCGTGCGTCGCGGCCGGCGCGGGCGAATCTGGGCGTTCGGCGCGGTGCTCGCGCTCGGCGCGGTGTCGCTCGCCGCCGGCGTGTGGTTACCGCTCAAAGCCGCGCTCGCGGAAGAGCTGCTGAATCGTGCCTGGGTCGCCGCCCGCAACGGCGATATCGCTGCGAAACCGTGGCCATGGGCCGACACATGGCCGGTTGCGCGCCTTCGTCTTCCGCCGAGCGCGGGCGCCGAGCCGCTGATCGTGCTCGCGGGTGCCAGCGGCCGCGGCCTCGCGTTCGCCCCTGGGCTCCTCGACGGCAGCGCGATGCCGGGCGAGCCCGGCGTCGCGGTGATCGCGGCGCATCGCGACACGCACTTTCGCGCGCTCGCGCGCCTCGCGCTCGGCGACCGCTTCCGCGTGGAGCGCGCGGACGGCGAGACGTTCGCCTACGTCGTAACGGGCATCGAGATCATGGATACGCGAACTGCTTCGCTGCGTCTCGACACGCTCGACTCCGTGGTCGCGCTCGTCACGTGCTACCCGTTCGACGCGCTCGTGCCGGGCGGCACCCTGCGTTACGTCGTCACGGGTGAATTGACGCTCGAGGACGGCGGCGCCGCGGAGGTGGGTGCTGTAGATCGCGCGCCGCCGAATCGGCGCGAACCCGCTACTTCAAAACGCTACTGAGCAGCTTGCCCGTGTCTTCGCCGCCGGTCTTCGAGACGATTCCCGGCAGCTCGGACAAGAACTTCGACGCCGTGTCGGGCTTGATGCCGAGCTTCCCGAGCGCGCCGTTGAGCCCGCCGAGGTCCTTGAGCGGCCCGGTCACCGCGCCGAGGCTCTTGGCCTTGTCGAGATATCCGCTAGCCCCGGGAATCGCGCCAGCGAGCTTGTCGAAGTCGCCCTTCTGGAGCTTCTCTTGCGCGAGCTTGAGCACCGAGCCGAGACCGCCCTGGATTTGATCCTTCGACAAGCCGAGCGTCTTTCCGACCATCTCGTAGGGATCGATCGCAGCGTGCGACGGCGAGACCCGTCCGGAGGCGAGAAGCGCAATCAAAGCGAGACCGGCAGTGATGAGAGCTCTGCGTTGCATTTGCGTCTCCTTGTTCTTCGAGTGGTGGGCCAAACGCGATGAGACCGCACGAGTTGGCTTCATTTAGAGAGCGAATAAAAAGTCTACGCCGCGCATCGTAAAGTCTCAATTCACGAAGCATCCGTTGCGCGATTCGCAGGTGAGCCAATGCGCGCAAATGCCGCGCCCCACGCCGCCGCTGTCACGTGACGGAACGCGAACGGTGTCTAGCCTTCGGCGCCGCGGTCGCCCACACTGCAACACCACTGCAACAAAGTCGCTCGCGCATTTCGTGATTCGTCTTCTCGCTCGCACCGTTGTATTGCCGTGTTGCTCGTTAACGCTCGTCGTCGGCTCGGCAGCTCGAGGCGCGGAGCCCGACACGGCGAACGGGGCGGTGCCAACGCTCGTCGTGATCGGCACGATGCCGTTGCCCGGCCACGAGCTCGATCCGAGCCGGATCGCCGCACCGGTGCAAACCGCTACCGAGGAGCAGATCGATCGCAGCCATGCGGTCGATCTGGCTTCATACATGGACCGGATGCTCGGTAGCGTCTACGTGAACGACATCCAGAACAATCCGCTGCAGCCGGACATCAACTATCGCGGCTACACCGCCTCGCCCCTGCTCGGCACGCCACAGGGTCTGTCCGTGTACATGGACGGCGTGCGGCTGAACCAACCTTTCGGCGACGTCGTGAGCTGGGACCTGATTCCGCGCGTCGCGATCTCCTCGCTCACGCTGATTCCGGGGTCGAATCCTCTGTTCGGTCTCAACACGCTCGGCGGCGCGCTGTCCGTGCGCACGAAGGACGGCTTCGACGACCCCGGCAGCAAGGTCCAGCTTGGGCTGGGCTCCGACAACCGCGCGCAGCTCGAGTTCGAGACCGGCGATCACGCTGCGAGCGGGCTCAGCTGGTATGTCGCGGGCGACCACCTCGAGGAGGACGGCTGGCGCCAGGACTCGCCCACCAACGCATCGCAACTCCTCGGCAAGATTGGCTGGCGTAACTCGGCCACCGAGCTGTCGCTGACCGGCGCGTACGCCGACAGCGATCTCAACGGCAATGGGCTGCAAGAACAGCGCTTTCTCGCGAACGACTACGCGAGCGTCTACACGAAGCCCGACAACACGCAGAATCAGTCGAGCTTGTTCAACGTCACGGCTCGCCATACGTTCAGCGACCGGCTGTCGTTCTCCGGCAACCTCCACCATCGAGACGTCAAGACGTCGACCATCAACGGGGACATCAACGACGACTCGCTCACGGAGAACGTCTATCAGCCGACGCCGGCGGAGCAGGCCGCGCTCGCGGCCGCCGGCTACACGGGCTTCCCGACGAGCGGCGAGAGCGCGTCGAACACGCCTTTCCCGTACTGGCGCTGCATCGCGAACGTGCTGCTCAATACCGAGCCGAACGAGAAGTGCAACGGGCTCTACAACCGGACGCACACCGCGCAGAGCGACACCGGCGTCTCGGGCCAGCTCACGTGGGGCACGGATCACGGCGGGCGACGGAACCAGTTCACCGTCGGCGCAGCCTATGCGGAGAGTCATGCGCACTTCACGCAATCGTCGCAGTTCGGTTATCTAGCGCCGCATCGCGGCGTCACGCTTGTCGACGGGCCTGGCGCTTTCGCAGATGGGACGCAGAGCTCCGAGGGCGCGTTCGACGCGCGAGTCGACCTGATCGGCCGCACGCACACCGCGAGCGTGTTCGCGAGCGACTCCGTCGACTTGAGCTCGAGCGCCACGCTCACGGTGTCGGGCCGCTACGACCGTACCGAGATCGACAATCGCGACGCGATCACGCCTGGCGGCGGGCCCGGCTCGCTCGACGGCGATCACGTGTACAGCCGCTTCAACCCTGCTCTCGGAATCACCTTCCGGCCGAACACTTCGTTCGGCGCTTACCTCGGCTATAACGAAGGCAGCCGCGCGCCGTCGTCGATCGAGCTCGGTTGCGCCGATCCCCTGAACCCGTGCCGTCTACCGAACGCGATGGCCGGCGACCCGCCGCTCGACCAAGTCGTGACGAAGACCATCGAAGCCGGCATCCGCGGCAATGCCGGCGACAAGCTTGCCTGGAACGCGGGCGTGTTCCGCGCCAACAACCACGACGACATTCAATTCGTCGCGGACCAGCAAGACGGCTTCGGCTACTTCAAGAACTTCGGCGAGACGCGGCGGCAGGGCGTCGAGCTCGGTATCAGCAGCGGCAAGGGGAAGTTCGGCTTCGGCGCGAGCTACACGTGGCTCGACGCAACCTATCGCAGCGACGAGATCGTGAACGGGGACGCGAACAGCACGAACGACGGTCCCGCGCCCGGATTCGAAGGCGCTATCAATGTGCACTCGGGCGACCGGATACCGCTCGCGCCGCGCAACTTGTTGAAGGCGTATGCGAGCTGGGCCGTGGCCCCGAAGTTCTCGGTCGACGTCGACGTGGCGTACGTCGCGGGCTCGCTCGCACGCGGCAACGAGAACAACGCGCACGAGCCCGATGGCATCCACTACCTCGGTCCGGGCGAGACGCCGGCCTATACCGTAGTCAATCTCGGCGCCGACTTCAGGCCGAGCGAGCGCATCAAGGTGTTCGCGCAGATCGACAACCTGTTCGACGAGCGCTACTACACGGCTTCGCTGCTCGCGGCGACAGGCTTCACCGGGAGCGGTGCGTTCATCGCGCGGCCGTTCCCGACGCCAGTAATCGACGGCGAACGCGCGGTCGTCAGCGCGACGTTCTATGCGCCCGGCGCGCCGCGCTCGCTCTGGCTCGGAGTGAACTACTCGTTCGGCAGCAAGGGCCGCTAGTGCGCGCGATCAAAGCGCCCAGTAGAAGATCAAACCGAGCAAGCCGACCAATAGCACTTTCTTGCCGACGTAGTAGACGGGATAGTTCCAGTTCTTGATCCGCCGCCCCCACGTCTGCACGTTGTGGAAGTACTCGGCGAGCGTGCTCAACACGCCCTGCCTGTCGCCGACCTGATTCGGCGAGGCTCCGGCGCGCACCATTCCGTGGCCGATCACGTGGTTGATCCAGCGCACGACACGGTTCTTGAGCGGCCGCTCGATGTCGCAGAGCAAGATGATCCGCGTCATCGGCGTGCGATTCTCGGCGGTGTGCACGTAAGTCTCGTCGAAGATCACGCCTTCGCCGTCCTTCCAGAAGTACCGCTCGCCGTCGACCTCGATCCAGCAATCGGGCGAGTTCGGCGTCACGAGCCCGAGGTGATAGCGCAGCGAGGCCGCGACCGGATCGCGGTGCGCGCCGAGCCGCGCGCCCGGCGGCAATAGCGCGTACATCGCGGCATTCAACGACGGGATCGTGTTCACGAGCGCCGTCGCGCGTGGGCACAGCGCCTGCGCAGAAGGCAACGGATCGTCGTACCACTTGAGATAGAAGCGTTTCCAGCCGGTCCGAAAGAACGTCTGGAAGCCCGCGTCATTGTGCTTCTCGGCGGCCTTGATGTGGCCTTGATCGAACAGCTTTAGGCCCTCGTCACGCAGGAGCTGCCACTGATCGGCGAGCGGCTCGAGCTCGGGGAACTCGCGCACGTCGACGTACGGCGTCGTCGGCTTCGAGGAGAACGCGTACATCAGCAGGTTGTACGGCGCCGCGAAAGTCGAGTGATCGAAGATCTGCCGCTTGAGCTTCAACCGCACGCGGCCGCGCAGCTGGATCGCCGTCGCGGTCACGGCGAACAGCACCACGACCCAGAACGCGGGCGAGATGAAAACACGGTAGAGACCGCTTTCGAGAGACGCGAGAACGTTCACTGGCGAGGTTCAGCCTCGGCGCCGGCGATGCCGGATCTAGTGCTTGCCATGGTAGCCGCCGGCCGAGTCGCATCCAACCGCCACGCCCCGAGCTCGACGCAGTCACCGCGGCCACAACCCGCGCTGCTCTTGGGTTTCCGGGCGTTTCAGCCGCCAGTCATGTGCCGGACGGCATGCTGCGTGTCAGGTTCGTCATCGGCCTTGTCAGAAATGAAGAGCCATTGGATTTACGCCGCACTCGCGATCGCGCTCGCTGTGCTGCCCGTGCACGCGGACGAGACGCTGTCGCACGGCCGTTTTGCAACCGTCACGATTTATCGCCCGGCGGGCGACGTGAAATCGGTCGTGCTGTTCCTGTCCGGCGACGGCGGCTGGAACCAGGGCGTCGTCGACATGGCGCAGGCGCTCTCGCACGAAGGCGCGCTGGTCGCGGGCGTCGACGTGCCGAAGCTACTCGCGAATCTCGACGAGGATACCGAGGCGTGCGTGTCGCCCGACGGCGACCTCGAGAACCTCTCGCACTACGTCCAGAGCTACGCGAAGCTGCCGACGTATCACACGCCCGTGCTCGCCGGCTATTCGTCTGGCGCGACGCTCGCGTACGCGATGCTCGCCCAGGCGCCCGTGAACACGTTCGCGGGCGGGCTGTCGCTCGGCTTTTGCCCCGACCTGCTGCTTCACAAGACCTTATGCCGTGGCGAAGGTCTGCACTTCAACCGGCGAAAGCAGGACGGCGGCATCGACGTGCTGCCGTCCGCGAAGCTCGGCAATCCGTGGGTCGTGCTGAACGGGGCGCAAGACCAAGTCTGCGAGCTCGCGGGAGCGCGCGAGTTCGTCGCGCAAACGCACAACGCGACCTTCGTCGAGCTGCCGAAGGTCGGACACGGCTACTCGGTCACGCGCAACTGGATGCCGCAGTTCCTGACCGCGTTCCACTCGCTCGAACGAGACACGCATGCCGCACTGCCGCCACCACCCGCGAGTCTCGCGGATCTGCCGCTCGTCGAGGTTCCGGCAACAGGCAACGGCGACGTGTTCGCGGTTCTTCTGTCGGGCGACGGCGGCTGGGCCGGGCTCGACAAGGACGTCGCGGCCGCGCTCGCGGCACAGGGCATCTCGGTGGTCGGGCTCGACTCGCTGCGCTACTTTTGGACCGCGCGCACGCCTGACTCGCTCGCCGCCGATCTCGACCGCGTGCTGCGCTACTACGCCGCGACGTGGCACAAGTCACATGCCGTTCTGATCGGCTACTCGCAGGGCGCCGACGTGCTCCCGTTCGCGATGAACCGCCTGCCCGCGGCGTCCCGCGCGGTCGTCGAGCGCACGGTGATGATGGGGCTCGGCGAGAACGCGTCGTTCGAGTTCCACTTCACGAACTGGCTCGGCGCAGACTCGGGCCTGCCGATCCTGCCCGAGGTCGCGAGGCTCGATGCGGGCAGCACGCTTTGCCTCTACGGCAAGGACGAAGGCGATTCGCTCTGCCCCAAGGTGCCGGCGGGCCACGTGCAGGCCGTGCAAGTGGCGGGCGGGCACCATTTCAGCGGCGCGTACGACTCGCTCGCGCGCCGTATCACGGCCGGGCTCTACACGCACGCGAAAGTCGGATAGAAGCGCGGGTTCTACTCGGGCGCGGCGCGGGTAGCGCTTAGTGCGTCATCGCGTACATCGCGACGTTCACGGCAAGACGCAGAGACAAATTGACGAGCTCGCCCGGATAGCGAGGATCGTCGGCCCACTGCCACGCGTCGCCGTTGTCGTTGTTGTACGCGATCAGCATCAAGAGCCGGCCCTTGTCGTCCTCCACGCCGCGCCAATGCGGCTGCAAACCGTACCCCATTCCGCCGCGGCCCCCTCTCATCACCATGCTCACGTGCGGAATCATCACGTTCGTCATGCCCGGCAAATCGAATACCGTGTGGAAAATCGGATGGTCGTCGGTGAGATCGATGATCGGCCGATCAGGGAACACGCGCTTCAAGCTCTCCTCGAAGGAGTCCCAGTTCCGGTCGCCATACCCGCCGCCGAAAAAGCTGTCGCAGAACATGAACCCGCCGCGCAGCAGATACTCGCGGATGTTCGCGGCCTGCGCGTCCGTGAGCTGCCAAGATCCCGCGAGGCCCACGATCATGAAGGGCCAATAGTCGATGTCGTCGCCGTCGTCTGGGTTCACGGGCTGCTCGACCGCGCGGACGTTTGCGCGCGAGAGGCGCCTCAACATCTGCGCCAATAGGCGATCCGCCTTCGGATAGTCGTCGGTCCAGCCCGTGCGGCCTTGCCGCCAGTCGCCTCCGCCGAGGAAACCGCCGCGTGCGCTGGGATACATGAGCCGCCCGATCACGAGCTCGCCCGGGACCAGCGCATCGTCGGGCAGCGCCGCCGCGGAGTCCGCGCCCTCGAAACCCTCGAACTCGCGCCACGCCTTCGGCTGCGCCGCCGCCGAGTGCACCAGCAACAACATCAACGCGACGGCCACGGCCTGCATCACCGCGCCCACCGTCGTCCCGAAAATCGCCGCGCCCGTGCGACTGCGATCGCGCATGCTACTTCCGTCCGTCCGCTGGCGAGCCACCGAGCGCGGCGAGGATCTTGTCGAGCCGGCGGCTCCGCGTCTCGGCCTTCTTGGCTTCGAGCAGCGACTTTGCGTGCTCGCGCTTCATGGACGGGCGTAGCCGCTCCCATGCGGCCGCGGCGCTCGCGCTGCGCTTCAGCGCTTTCGCCAAGTCGGGCGGGACCGCGTCGGTCGGCAGCGGCTCGGTGTCCGCCTCGATGCTGACTTGCACGGCCGCGGGCGGCCTGACGTCGGCCGCGGCGAGCGTCGCTTTGTGCACACCGAGGTGGAACACGCCGCTGTACATCATCAGCGAGCTGCGATAGCGCGCACCGTTCACCGTACCCCGCACGCGCTGGCCATGCCGGAGACCCGCTGCCCCGGCGATCGCCTTCGGCACGACGACGTAGTGGCCTCCGTGCGGCACGGGCAGCAGCTCCGCGGTGAACGACTTGGCCATCCCAAGCATGCTCACGCAGCCCGGGACTGGGGGTCAAGCGGGCTTCGCTCTGCCTCTGGCCGAACGCGGCCGAGAACGTCAAGCTAGTGAGACGCGGCGCGCCAGCCGTCGAGCGATCGGAGGTATTTATGCGATTCCGTCCGGGCAGCCTGGTGGCTCTGTTCGCGCTGCTGTCCGCCTGCGCCACGAGCCCGACAGGCCGTCACCAGCTGTCTCTCGTTTCGGAAAAAACGGCGATCGAGGCGTCGAAGGAGTCGTACGTCACGCAGATGAGCGAGCTCAAATCCCAAGGGAAGCTCGTCACGGATCCGAAGGTGATAGCGCGCGTGGATCGCATCACGAGCAGGCTCGTCGCGCAGGCCGTGATGAAGCGTCCCGAGAGCGCAAAGTGGGAGTGGAGCGTCGAGGTGATCGACGATCCGATGACGGTGAACGCGTGGTGCATGGCCGGCGGCCGCATGGCGGTGTACACGGGGCTGCTGCAGAAGGTCGACCCGACCGACGACGAGCTCGCGCAAGTGATGGGCCACGAGATCTCGCACGCGCTCGCGAATCACACCGCGGAACGGATGTCGGTCGCCATGGCGACGAAGGCTGGCGTCGCGCTCGCGGGAATCTTGTCGGACAACGCCGTCGCCGCGATGAGCGTTACGGCGCTCGCGGCCTCGGTCGCCGTCGAGCTGCCGAACAGCCGCGCCGCCGAGTCCGAGGCAGACGAAATCGGCATCGAGCTCGCCGCGAAAGCGGGCTACAACCCGAACGCCGCGATCTCGCTCTGGCAGAAGATGGGCAAGGTTGGCGGCGAGACCCCGCCGCAATTCTTGAGCACGCATCCGAGCCCCGGCAATCGCCAGGAAAAGCTTGCGCAGCTCGCGCCGAAGATGATGCCGTTCTATCAGCAGAAGGGCGAGCGGCCGATGTACCCCCTCAAGAACGATCCGCTAGCGTCGCGTTAACGGGCGCCCTCTCTTTTTAGAACAACAGAACGACTTCGGAGGATTCAATGTCGAGTCAACCCGCCGCGTCGATGCCGCCAGCCGCTCAGCTGATCCAGATGGGCATCGCGTACTGGACGTCGCAGCTCGTGTTCGTGGCCGCGCAGCTCGGGCTCGCGGACCGCCTCGCCACGGGGCCGAGAGGGTCCGACGATCTCGCGCGCGAGCTCGGACTCGACGCCGCTGCATTCCATCGCTACTTGCGGTCGCTCGCCGGGCTCGGTCTGCTTACCGAGGTCGACCGGCGCGTATTCGGCCTGACGCCGCTCGGAGAGGCCCTCAAGAAAGACGCGCCCGGATCCGCGCGCGCCTCGATTCTCATCTTGGGCGGACCCGTCGGCACCAAGTCTTGGGGAGAGCTGCTGTATTCGCTGCAGACCGGCAACACGGGCTTCGAGAAGCTCGTCGGCAAGAATTTGTTCGAGTATCTCGCGGAGCACCCCGCCGAGGCCTCGCTCTTCAGCGAGACGATGGTCGGCTTCCATGGCGCCGAGCCCGCGGCCGTCGCGGCAGCCTACGATTTCTCGCGATTCGCGACGGTGGTCGACGTGGGCGGCGCGACGGGCAACATGCTCGTGAACATCTTGAAGCGCCACGCGAGACCGCGCGGCCTCCTGTTCGACCTGCCGCACGTAGTCGCCGACGCACCGGCGTTCCTCGCGTCGCACGGCATGGCGGAACGCGTGTCGATAGAGTCGGGAAGTTTCTTCGAAAGTGTGCCGGCGGGGCACGACGCGTACATCCTCTCGCACATCATCCACGACTGGGACGAGGCGCGTTGTCAGACGATCCTGCGCAACGTACGTCGAGCCATGAAGCCCGACGGCAGGCTGCTCATCATCGAGATGGTGCTGCCCGAAGATGACACGCCGCACCCCGGCAAGATGCTCGACATGATGATGCTCGTCGGCCCGGGCGGACAGGAACGCACGCCGAGCGAATACGAGCAGATTTTGCGGCCCGCGGGATTCGAGCTCGCGAGAGTCGTGCCGACCCAGTCCGCCGTCGGCGTCGTCGAGTGCGCGCCTAAGTGACGGGTCGCCGCTCGGCTAGGGCCGCGGATCGCTGCGCCACGCGTATGGCGATTCGGTCGGGCCTTACAGAAAACCGATCATCCGGCCTGCGATCGCGACGCTGAGCCATAGGCCGATCGATACGACCGCGATCGCGCGCGCACCTGGCGTCGCGCCCGTCGTGGTGTTGCGCAGCGCATAGGGCTGGCGCACCGCGAACGTGAAGATGATCGCCGCCGCCAGCAGAGACATCTTCCACCAGAAGCCGATGTTCCAGTAGTACTTGCCGGCCGCGAGCGACGAGAACATGCCGTAGCCCGTGATGATGATGAGGATCAAGCTGCCGATCAGCCACGGACGCGCTGCGGCCGCGACCTCCGAAACCTTCTGATTGCGGAAGCCATATCCGAGCAGTCGCGCATCGACCATGACGATCGCGCCGCCGATGATCGCGAGCGCGAGTATGTGGAAGCACTCGATCACCGCGAACGCGTATTTCGAGTTGTTGATCCACATCGCGAGCTCGGTCTGCTCGATCCACTGAAACAGCGGCTGCACCGTCATTGCGCTTCTCCTACTGAATCGGTGGGAACCAGTTGTAGGCGATCAAGCGCCCGCAGAACATGATCAGCACCCAGAGCGTGATGGACGCGATACCGACGTAGTGTGCCGATTTCGGCAGCGGCGTCGTATCCCAGTTCACGAGCTTGCGACCGATGCTGTAGTGAAACGCGACAGCGTTCAGTCCCGCGAGCGCGAGGAGGACCAACTTCACGCGGAAGAAGATGCTGGCCCAATAGCGCACCGGCTCGCCGCAGAAAACCGTGATGCCGCTGATGACCATGATCACGAAGCCGACGAATATCCACGGCGACAGCCTTGCCCACGTTTCCGCCGGCGTCGCGCTGCGTACCCCGCGGTTGAACAAGCGCAGCTCCCAGAACAGCAGCGGCCCCAGGAACAGGCAGAGCCCGATGACGTGAATGCCGTCGACGCAGCCCCAGATGTACGTGGACTCGCGAAACGACGTGCTGAGCTCGGTGTCCTGAATCGCTTGCAACAAATTCACGAACGACGACGACACGCTAATTCCTCTTTAGAACCTTGTTCGACTCACGCGACGACCCCGAGTTCGATACGACGCCGAGTTGCGGGGCGCGCGGCATTCTACGTGCGCTCGCCGAGAGCGGCCAACTCGACCTGCGTGAAGATAGTTGAAGCCCCTGAAGACGCTGCCCGCGCGCCGCCAAAAAGATGTCGGTGTGCGGGCAATGGTTGACACCTCTCAGCCACATGTATAACTTCACGGTTATAGAACCTACAGGTTATGCCATGGACGACACTAGCCGCCTAAACGCCACGTTCCTCGCCTTGGCCGACCCCACGCGGCGCGCGATACTCTCGCGGCTCACGTCCGGCGAAGCCTCGGTCAACGAGCTCGCGGCGCCGTTCCAAATGAGCCAGCCCGCGGTCTCGAAGCACCTCAAGATGCTCGAGCGCGCCGGGCTCATCTCGCGCAGCCGCAACGCCCAGCGTCGGCCATGCCGGATCGAAGCCAAGCCTCTCGAGGACGCCTGGAGCTGGCTCGAGCGCTACCGCGGAATCTGGGACGCGAATTTCGCGCGGCTCGACGATCTGCTCGACGAGCTCCAGACAACGAAGAAGGCACGTAAGCGATTAAAGAAGAAATAGGAGCACCGCAATGGCGAAGGTATCACCGTTCTTATGGTTCGAAGGGAACATGCAGGAGGCCGTGACCTTCTACATGTCCGTGTTCAAGGACGCGAAGCTCGTCTCGATGAACCCCGCGATGGCAACGTTCGAGCTGCTCGGTCAGCGGTTCCTCGCGCTGAACGCTCATCCGCATCACAAGTTCAACGAAGCGATCTCGTTCTTCATCGACTGCGACACGCAAGCCGAGGTCGACTACTACTGGGACAAGCTCGCCGAGGGCGGCGGCCAACAGCAGTGCGGCTGGCTCAAGGACCGGTTCGGGCTCTCGTGGCAAGTGATTCCGAAGGCGCTTGGGCGATTCCTGATGGATGAGGATCGTGAGAAAGCCAATCGAGTGATGCAGGCGATGCTCAAGATGAAGAAGATCGTGGTCGCAGATCTCGAAACGGCCTACAGAGGCTAGGAGAAACGATGGCAACGCAAAACAAGAGCACGGTGGCGCTACCCAACGATCGTGACGTCGTCGTCACGCGCGCGTTCAACGCGCCGCGGGCGCTCGTATACGACGCGTACACGAAGCCCGAGCTCGTGAAGCGTTGGCTGCTCGGACCGCCGGGCTGGACGATGCCCGTCTGCGAGATGGACGTCCGCGTCGGCGGCAAATTCCGCTGGCGCTGGCGCAACGAGACCGGAACCGAGTTCGGATTCAGCGGCGTGTTCAAGGAGGTCGTGCGTCCGTCGCGGGTCGTGCACACCGAGGTCTACGACCCCGGCGACGTCGGCGGCGAGATGGGTGAGGCGCTGATCACCGCGTTGTGGACCGAGAAAGCCGGCGTCACGACGCACACGATGACGATCCGCTACGCGTCGACAGAGGCTCGCGATGCAGCCCTGAAGACCGGTATGACGGACGGAATGGAGATGAGCTTCCAACAGCTCGACACGCTGCTGGCGGAACAGGGTTAGCGCGAAATCAACGACTGCGTGGAGCGCCCTCGCCGCGCACGCTCGCCGAGCCCTCGGGCTGGCAGATGTCGGTGATGCAGATCGACTCGAGCGTGCGCCCTTCCGGCGGAACCTTGAGGCCGCGCTCCACCATGAGCTTGCGGAGCAATGCCGAGGTCTCGGGATGCGGGATCGCGGACTGCACGCCTACGCGCACCAGACCGTCCGCGTAGTCGATCGCGCGCCAATAGACGCCGGCGAGCTTGTGAATGGTGTCGCGGCTGCCGATGTCGTGGGCATCCAAGTCGGCGCCGCGATCGACTAGCATCTGCACGATCTCGTTGCGGCCCTTGTGCGCCGCGCCCATGAGCGCGGTGCGCCCCTCGGAGTTGTGCATGTTCACGTCGATCCCTGCATCGAGCAGCATCTTCACTGTCTCGACGTTCGCGTCTCGCGACCACTCGTACGTGACGCCCTCGACCCAGCCTATGCCCGCAGCAACCATCAGCGGCGTCGTACCGTCGTCCGTGTCCAACTTCGGATCGGCGCCGTGCTCGAGCAACAGCTTCATCAGCACGAGGTCGCTCGACTGCGCGGCGCGCAAGAACGGCGTGGCGCCGTCCTCGTAGAGCCATTGGTGCGTGAAGACCGTGCGCGTCTCGGTGCTCGAGTGCATCCGCGTGTTCACGTCGGCGCCGCCGTCGATCAGGAGCTTGATGATCTCGAGGTGATCCATGTCGGGCTTGCGCGTCGGATAGTCGCCGCCTTCGATGTTGCGGTTGTCCGTGGCGAGATAGAGCGGGCTCCAGCCACCCTTGTTCTGGATCCGTGGGTCGGCGCCACGTTCGAGCAGCAACGCCGCGAGCTTGTAGTAACGGTTCTGCACGGCCGCCAGCAGCGCGGTCCAGCCACCCTCGGTCTGCTGATTCACGTCCGCGCCGTGATCGAGCATGATCCTCGCGGACTCGATGTCGCCCTGCCGCGCCGAGAACACGAGCGGCGTTACGCCGCCCCAGATCTCCGGCGTGCGGTTCGGGCCCGGCGCAGGCGGCGCGTCGACGTCGTCGGAGCCGCCGCTCGCGGCGGGACCGGGGGACGCCTCGAGCGCCTTCAACGCTCGGTCGCGCTGCGCCTTGAGCACCGCGGCTTCCTTCGGGTCGTCGGGTGGAACCTCGCCGAGCCCCGAGCGCGACTGAACTCGCCGGCCGGCCTGGCCGATCTCCCTCACGAACTCGTTGAGGCGGCTCTGCACGGTGGGTGCGAGATACGGCCGCCGACCGCGTGGAATCGCCTTCGATTGCGCCGCGACGTCGGCCCCGCGATCGAGCAACAAAGCGACGGCCGCGGGGTGCTCGTACGCGGCGGCCCACATCAGCGGCGTTGTGCCGCGCAGACTTTCGATCGCATTCACGTTCGCGCCGCGCTCGACCAAGAGTGCGAGCGTGTCAGTGTTGCCGGTACGCGCGGCCATCATCAGCGCCGTCTCGCCATGCGGCAGAGTCTCGTTCGCGTCGGCGCCCGCATCGAGCAGCAGACGGACGACCTCGGGATTACCGTTCTGGCACGCGAGCGACAACGGCGTCGCGCCGTCGCGGTTCGCCTGCGTCACGGAAGCGCCCGCTTTGACCAGGGCCCTCGCCGTCGCGACATCGCTGCGGTAGACGGCCCACTGGAGCGCCGTCGCCCCGTCCGCCTGCGCAGCGTTCACGTCGACGTGCTGCTCGAGGAGCGTCTCGACGGCCTTCGCGTCTCCGTTCATCGCGGCGTCCGCGAGCTCGGTGGCCGCTTGGGCAAGCCCGACGGCGCCGAGCAATAGCAGGGCGGCGCCGGCCCAAAGGCCCGCACGTAACGGCAATCGTCGGCAGTCCTTACTCACGCCTAATCCTGAGACTCCTCGATAGCTTATATGCTAAAGCAGCCGGTCAGACGCGGCCGAGACGCGGACCCTATATTTTTCTTGGGTCTAGTACGGATTCGCGATCGGCAGCTCCTCCGCCGGGAACAGCGTGATGATCTTCGCGCCCTCGGGCGTGAGCACCACCTCTTCCTCGATTCGCGCAGCGGAGACGCCGTCCGTCGCGGGACAGTACGTCTCCACGGCAAACACCATCCCGACCTTCAGCTCGAGCGGATCGCGGAACGACGTGACGCGCGAGATCAGAGGCCGCTCGTGCAACCCGAGACCCAAGCCGTGGCAGAAGTTGAGGCCGAACGCGTCGATTTCGCTCGCGAAGCCGATCTCGTCGGCCGTCGGCAACGCGTGCGCGACGTCGTCGCTTCCCATGCCAGGCTTGAGTAGCGCGATCGTGTTGTCCATCCACTCGCGCGCCTTGCGGTATGCGGTTCGTTGCGCGCTCGACGCGCGGCCAACCGAGAAAGTACGGTAGTAGCAAGTGCGATAGCCGATGAACGACTGAATCACGTCGAAAAACGCCTGATCGCCCGGCCGTATGAGCCGATCCGTGAAATTGTGCGGATGCGGTGAACACCGCTCGCCCGAGATCGCGTTGATACCCTCGACCAGATCGGAGCCCATCTCGTACAGACGGCTCGCGGCGAGCGCAACGATCTCCGATTCCTTCACACCGGGCTTCAGCGCCTCGGAAATGTCCTGATAGACGCCGTCGACCATCGACGCCGCCATGTTCAGCAACGTGATCTCGTCGTGGCTCTTGATCTCGCGTGCGAGCAGCATCGTCTGCTGGCCGTCGCGCACTTCGATGCCGGCCTTCTGCAGCTCGAACAGCATGGGCGGCTCGATGACGTCCACGCCGAGCGGCATGTGGCCGACGCCTTCCGCATCGAGGAGCGCCTTGATCTCGCGCGCCGCATCCCGGAACAGCGTCGGATCGGCGCCGACTGCGCCGCGCATGCCGGTCATTCCGGCGCGGCAGTGGTCGTTCTCGAGCCACGGCGCGTAGAGCTTGTGGTGCTTCGCCGCGGAGCCGAAGTCCCAGATGTACGGTTCGCCGTTGCCGGTAAGTAAGGAGTAGCGCAGCAGCTTGTCGCGGGCCCATTCGCCGATGACCGTGCTCGTGGTGTAGCGGATGTTGTGCTGGTCGAACGACAGCAGAGCACCCAATCCCGAGCGCGAAAGCGCGTCGCGAACTCGCGCGAGACGATAGTTGTGCAAGCGGCGAAAATCGACACGTTCCTCGAAGTCGACCTGCGTGTGGCCAGGCGCCTGCAGCGGCCGCTTCCACTGATGATTCGGGTCGATGTCGCTGCCCTTCACCACCTGCGGCTCGACGAGCGCCGACTTTCCGCCTTTCCTGATCGGCATGGCCTTCGCCGCCGACTTTTTCGTACCCGCCTTCGCGTTCGCTTTCTTTGCCATGCTATCCCCTGTTGAGCGCCGAGCTCGAACGCGGGATTGTACGCGGGGCCGCGCGCAGCAGACAGCCTGCGGTCATCGTGCGTGCCGATCTGTATTACACTCGCCTTGGTCGCCGGGGGGATTGGCCATCGACAACGAAAAATTCGGCGGCACGATCGGCGTCCGTTTGCGCGGCGCAGACGTGCTTCGTGATCCACTGCTGAACAAGGGCACCGGATTTTCGGCCGCGGAACGGCAGGGCCTCCGTATCGAAGGCCTTCTGCCGTTCAAGAGCGTCAGCCAGGAGCAGCAGGCCGCGCGAATCTACGAGCAGCTCCAGGCTCAGCCCGACCCGTTGCAAAAATACTTGCTGCTGAGCGCTCTCCAGAACCGCAACGCGCACCTCTTCTATCGGCTGCTCGGCGACCACCTCGAGGAGCTAATGCCGATCGTCTACACGCCGACGGTCGGCACTGCGACGCAGAGGTTCAGCCGCGTGTTCCAAGGCGGCGGCGGTGTCTGGATCACGCCCGACATGAAAGGCCGCATAACCGACGTGCTCCGTAACGCCGTCGGCCGGCGCAGAATCCGGTTGCTGGTCGTGACGGACAACGAGTCGATCCTCGGGCTCGGCGACCAAGGCGCGGGCGGCATGGCGATCTCGGTAGGCAAGCTCGCGCTGTACACCGCCGCCGCGGGCATCGATCCCGCTGAGGCGTTGCCCGTGAGCCTCGACTTCGGCACCGACAACGAAGAGCTGCTCGCCGACGATCAGTATTTTGGCTGGCCCTCGCGACGCCTGCGCGGCGCCGAGTACATCGAGCTCGTCGACGAGTTCGTAACCGCCGTGCGCGCGCTCATGCCCGACGCGCTCGTCCAATGGGAAGACTTCCGCAAGGACAACGCACTCGCGATCCTCGACCGTTTCGTCGACCGCGTGCCTTCGTTCAACGACGACATTCAAGGCACGGGCGCCGTCGTCGTGGCGGGGATCAACAGCGCGCTCAGGGTGCTCGATGAGCGCCTTGCCGCGCAGCGCATCGTGATCTTCGGCGCAGGCGCCGCGGGTCTCGGGGTCGCACGCCAGATCAAGGCCCGGCTCGCGGAGGAAGGTGTGCCGAGTGCCGATCGCTCTGGCGCCGTCGCGGTGCTCGACCGAAACGGGTTGATTGTCGACGACGGTCGAATTCGCGACGCGTACAAGCGGGAGCTCGCGTGGCCAGCCGCGCTCGCGCGACGCCGCGGCCTCGACGGCAACTCGGGACGCTCGCTCCATGACGTCGTGCGAGCCTATCGGCCGACCGTGTTGATCGGGCTTTCGGGCGTCGCGGGCTCGTTCGACGAGCGCGTCGTTCGCGAGATGGCCGCCAGAGTCGAGCGCCCCGTGATCTTCCCGTCGTCGAACCCGAGCTCGAACTCGGAGGCCGTGCCCACGGATCTCTACGCTTGGACCGACGGCCGCTGCCTCGTTGCGACGGGCAGCCCGTATCCCGACGTCGAGTACGCCGGGCGGCGCATTCGCGTCGGCCAGGGCAACAACGTGTTCGTGTTTCCGGGCCTAGGCCTCGGCGCGCTCGCGGTACGTGCGAAGCGAGTCACGGACCGCATGACGAATGCGGCGTCCAAGGCGCTCGCGGCCCAAGTCACTGACGCCGAGCTCGCGGCGGGGCTGCTGTTCCCGTCGGTCTCGCGGCTGCGCGACGTGTCGTTCGAGGTCGCCACGGCAGTCGCGCGCGAGGCGATCCGAGAAGGCGTCGCTGCGCACCCCGACAACGATATCGAGCACGCCGTCAGGACGACCGCGTGGGAGCCGACTTATCCCTGCTTCGAGCCCGGTTGAATTTCTCTCGAGTTGCCCTCCGACGGCGTGCTCTCGATGAAGCGAACGGCCGAGGCTGAACCTCACGACACGCTCCGGCGAGGCGGCGATGCAGCGACGTGCGTCGCCGTCTGCCGGCGCACGGTCGACATCGTCGAGGCCGAGTTCGCGAAGCGACGAGCTGAAGGCGCCGCGATCGCCTGTGCACCAGGCTGCACGTTCTGCTGCCATCAACGCGTCGGCGCCTACGCCCACGAGGCGATCGCGCTGTGGAGCCGGCTGCACACGCATCCGCTCGCGGCGCGTCTCATCACGCGAATACTCGCGAACGCGCGCGAGATCGAAAGCATGACGGTCGAGGCGCACCGTAAGGCCAATCTCCGCTGCGCGTTGTTGGTCGACGGCCGCTGCGCCGCGTACGAAGTGCGCCCGCTCGCGTGCGCGCGTTATCACTCGCTGAGCCGTGAGCGCTGCGAGCACGCGTTCAACCATCCCCAAGATGTCGGCACGCGGAGCAACGCGCGCCCGGCGCTTGCGGAGCTCCAAGCCTTCGGCACCTCGGTGGAAGCGGCAACGGAAGCGGCGCTCGGGGAGGCGGGCCTGTCCGCGACCAAGGCCGAGCTGCATCAGCTGCTGCGCGCGCTGATCGAGAACCCGGACCTCGTCGAACGCTGGAGCGCCGGCGACGACATCGCTGCCCTTTCGACCGACGCGGCGCGCGCTACGGATGAGCGCGTCGGCGCATCTACGCGGTCATCAGCGCCGTGATCGTCGTCCGGTACGCGACCTCTTCGTAAGCCTCGAGCACGCGCTCGATCGGTACGACCGTCGTCGCGAGCGTCTTCGCGTCGTAGTGGCCTTTCTCGAGCATCTCGACGAAGCGCGGAATGTCCTTCATCGGGCTGCAGCCGCCAGCTTGACCGCCGTGATGCGTGACGCCGCCGATCATGAACAGATTTCCTGGCAATACGAGGTCGCCACGGATGATGCTCGTGGTGATCAATTCGCCGCCGAGCGCGCACATCTGATACGCCTGCTGCACCGGCAGGAGGCCGGTCGGGTCTGGACTCGAAGCGAGCTTCGGCGGAACGTGCTCCAGACCTGCCGCTTCGATTACGTAGTCCGCTCCCGCGCCCGGGCGGCGACCGCCCGCATTGCGGCCGCCGGACCAGAGCCGCGACGTGGGCCATTCAGTGAGCGAGCGCACGCGCGCGACGAGCCCGTCGCCTTCGACGTTCGGGTCGAGCACGTGCGTCGCGCCGACCTTCGTCGCCGCTTCGCGTCTCACGCGGATCGGATCGATGCCGATGATCGTCGTCGCACCCGCGATTCGCGCGCCCTGGATCGCGCTCAATCCGAGAGGCCCGCAACCGACGACCGCGACGCTCGATGCTGGCTCGATTTGCATCAGCGCGTGCGCCGTGGTCGCGCCGAGACCTGCGACTGCGACGCAACTGCACGCCATGCCGACGTCCGCAGCGGGTAGCTTCGTAAAGATCGGCACGATCCATTCTTCGAACGTGACCATGAGCTCGGCCAAACCGCCGATGTGCGAGTTCTGGTAGACGGGCGTACCGTCCTTCAAGTCCGCGATCGCGACGAGATCGTCGGGACCGATCGCGCTCAGGAACTGACACATGTCGGAACGCCCGCGCAAACACCGGTAGCACACGCCGCAATGCGGAGTACCCGACACGCAGACGCGGTCGCCGACTTGAACTCTCCGCACCTCGGGACCCACGGCCTCGACGACGCCGATGCCGCCGTGGCCCTGGATCACGGCCATGTCGTTGAGCCGCCGAGCACCGGGCGGCGCGGCGAGCGCGCTGGGTCGCGCGGTGGCCGGCGGCTGGATGCCGAGCACCGCGGGCACGTTCGAGTAGCAGAGATTCGTCGCCTCGGTTCGCACGACGAGCTGGCGGCCACCGATCGGTCGCAGCGTCGCCTCTTGAAGCGTCGTGCGCCCCGGCCCTTCGCCGCGCGAGATCCACGCCTTGAACCGCCGCCGAGTCTTCGCCGAGGGCGTCTGACCGAATGCGCCGGTCTGCGCGAGCAAAGCGGCACCGCCGGCGGCCGCCGCCAGCGTCCCTGTGAGCACGCCGCGGCGGGATACATTGGTTTCATCCGTCATTGTCTTCCCCCAATCCGGTCAACGCGGGCCAGGCTTGCAGAGTTCGATTTGCCGCCCGAATCATCTTATAGTGTCAGTCAGTTGGGCGATCCGCATTACTCGGGTTGCGACCGTTCGAATGACGGAAGAAAAAGAAAAGGATCATCGCGGTAAGTCAGTCTTCGAGTCCCTTCCTAGCTATCTTGCGGGATTCGCTGCGGTCGCGACGGCGACGGTTGGCGTGCTGACGTACCTTCGCCACCGCGACGTCGAGACGACCCCGATCACGGAAACCGAGATCACTCGCGACCACGTCGGTGCCGTGCCGGGATAGGAAGTCCGGCCAAAACAAACCGGAAATGCCAAGGCCACGCCGGTGTCGGGTGCGGCCACCAAGGCTGCTCCGAGCCTCGAGTCGGCCCTGCATCCGGCTCGCTGTGGCGCATACGTGGGCGGCTGGAAGCTTTCCAGCGGCGAGCAGCTGTCGTTGCTCGATAACGAGCGAGTCGAGGTCAAGACCGAGGGAGCCGCGCCGCGGTTTGGACGCTGGAACTGCTCCGGGCGCAACGAAGAGATTCTGTACGTGACGCTGGACCGCGCGAACAGCACTCTAACGTTCGACGCCTCGGGCGACGGCAACACGCTCTACCAGCGCGCCGACGAACGCACCCCCGCGCCGTTGTCGGCCACGCGCACTTCTCAACCCTAGCGGCCGGTTCAGGTCGCTGTTTTCGCGCGAGCGCATCTGCGCTTCGCGAGCTAAGTCAGCAGCCACCCGCCGTCGATCACGAGATTGATGCCGTTCACGCCGCGGTTCGTGAACAGGAA
>Ga0070667_100001189_pt1 | contig 23666 bp, 20 predicted proteins | sample KBSS33metaG_FD_64659 | JGI IMG/M metagenome (GOLD analysis project Ga0070667, IMG submission 64659) | Switchgrass rhizosphere microbial communities from Kellogg Biological Station, Michigan, USA - KBS S3-3 metaG | ecosystem: Host-associated > Plants > Roots > Rhizosphere > Soil ... | reverse complement strand
GGGGCGAACGATGTCCCGCCCGTCGGCGGTACGCGCTACCGTGCGAACAATGAAGCTCATCTGCGCGTTCTCACCAATAATAGAAGACGGCGACGATATGGACGAGCAGCGCCGCTATCAGGGCGAAGGTCAGCGGCACATGAATGTACAGCCAGATCTCCAGCAGCGCCCTGAGCCGCAAATGCTTGCGGATGCGCGCGAGCGACGAGCGTTTGCGTTCGAGCAATATCTCGACATGGTCGAGCGGATCGACCTCGGCCTCGGCGCGCGACGGATGCCCGCGCACCGCGGCGAGCGCTGCGCGGGTTCCGCATTTTGGATAGCGGCCGGTGAGCCGCGCGATCAGCCCGCCACCGAACGGATCGTCGTCGAGCGCCATGCGGACGATCGCCGCGCTATCGGCGTCGATCGGCTGGGCCGCCTCGTTGAGCTGCCGGTCGAGCATCCGCAGATTGTCGAGCATCTGGATCTGGGTGGTCTCGCCGCGATTGGCTGACAGCGCCTGGGGCAGCGACGCATAAGCGGCGATCCCGAAGACGCCCGATCCGATCACCAGCATCATCAGCACATAAGCGAGGGTGTGGATGTTCCAGCCCAGATCGAAGCCGGTGTGCAGCGTCGCGATCACGATCAGCGACAGGCCCAGATAGACATGCGCCGACGTCCAGCTCTTGAGCGACCAGCGCCCTGGGCTTATCGCGCGCTTGCGGACGCCGAGCATCGTCAGCCACAGGATCAGCAGCGCGCCGATCGTTCCTGTGACATAGCCATAGATACTGCCGCCATTGGGCTTGGGCTGGACATCGTTGAACGCGTAGACGAGCAACGCGACGATCGAGACGCCAAGCGCGATCTTGAGCCATTTATAGCTCTGGTGGCGCAGAAATCCTTCATGCTCGGAGGCGCGCTCGCGGCCGGTGGTCGCGCGGCGAAGCGATTTGCTGGCCATCAGGCGTCGTCCCGCTGCAGCCTGGCCACGGTGAGGAATTCCTCGGGGGCGACCCGGATCGCCGCGCCGGTCGGACAGGCTCGGACGCAGCTCGGTCCGCCTTCGATTCCCGAGCACATGTCGCATTTCACCGCGCGCTTGGCCTTCTCGACCCCGCCTGCATGGGCATAGGCCCATTCATGACTGGGCTCGCCCGGCCCCGGGCCCTGCCCGAACAGGAACCATCGCCATAGGCTGGGCTTCTTCGGCGGCTCCTTCTCCATTCGGATCACGCCATAAGGACAGTTGCGCTGGCAATTGCCGCAGCCGATGCAGGTATCGTCGATATAGACCTCGCCGTCCTGGCCGCGGTGGATCGCGGTCGGGGGGCAATCGGCCATGCAGTGGGGATGCTCGCAATGCCGGCAGCTGGTCGGCACGTGGAGATGCGCGAAGGTGCGCCCCGCCTCGCGATCCAGCCGCGAGATGCCTTCGTGGCTGTCGGCACACGCCTTTTCGCAATTGTCGCAGCCGACGCACAGATTCTCGTCGATCAGCAGAACATCGGTCGCCTCGCCGACGCCATTGTCGACCAGGAAGTTCGCGACCGACGAATACATGTCGACCACCGTCGCGAAGCTGTCCTTCTTGGCTTCGATGAACGAGGCGAGATCCTCGCGCTCGCCCATCGCCGCCTTGGCCTTCGAAAAAAAGTCGGGCTTGGCCTCGAGCAGGCGGCGAAATGCCTGGCCGTCGAGCTTGATCACCTCCGATTTGACCGCCGCGCGCACTGTCTGCTTACGGATGCCGTTATCGAACAGCTCAAGCTCGCCGACATAATTGCCTGCGGGAACATAGGAAAGGAACACCGGCTTGCCGCCGATCGTCTTCTCGACGACCACCGATCCCGAGCGGATCACATAGACGTCGCTGCCCTCCTCGCCTTCGCGGAAGATCGCCTCACCGGCGCGCACGCCCTTGATCTCGGCGCTCTCGATCACCTCGGCGAGGTCAGAGGGTTGGAGGCCCGACTGCCACATCTGGAGCAGCTGACGCTCGATCGAGATGCGGGTGACGGCGCGCTTGACGCCGGGCACCGAAGCCATGAGCTTCAGGATGGCATTGCGCGGAATTTCGACGACGATCGTGTCGGCGATCGAGCGGATGGTCGAGCCGCGGCGCCGGCCCGACACCAGGCCGACCTCACCGAAAATCGATCCTTCGGGGATGACGATGCCGGTCGAGCGGCCGTCGGGCAGCGGAATGTCCACCGATCCCTGGGCAATGCAGAACAGCGACGATCCGGGCGCGTTCTTCTCGAAGATGATGTCGTTCTTGCGGTAGGCGCGCACATCGGAATCGAGCATGAACTCGCGCATCTGCAACGGCGACAGATCGTTGAGGATGGTGACGTTGGTGCGGATGAATTCTAGCCACTCGTCGACCGACTTCTTCTGCGGCAGGTTGACGAACTTGCCTTCCAGGATCGGCTCGTCGGCGGGCTTGAGCGCGAGATTGCCGTTGATGAACTCGACGATGTCGTAGCCCTGGTTCATGCAATGCTTGATCAGCGGATAGCCCGCCAGTGCGCCGATCACATAAATGCCGGGATTGGTGGTCTCGAACTGCGGAGACAGCTTCGGGAAAGCCTCGCGGTCGGCACTGGTGAACTCGATGCCGCATTCCTCGATGAACTTGCGCGGAGCGGCCGAGCCCATCCGCGCGATCACGCGATCGCACTTGATCCGCGCCTCGCCGTCGCGGGTGTCGAGGATGATCGCGCCGGGTTCGATCCGGTTGGGCGACGCATCGGTGATGATGTTCATGCGCCCTTCGTCGCTCGCCTGCATCAGCAGCTTGACGTTGGCGCTCTTGGCGCGGCTGAAATCGGCGGTGCGGTTGATGATCGTGACGACATTGCCCTGCGCCACATCGGCGGCGAGGCCGAGCGCGTTCTCGATACCGGCGTCGCCCGCGCCGACCACCATGATATGTTCGTCGACATATTCGCCTGGATCGTCGAGCTGATATTGAAGCTGGAGATGCCCGGCGTCCGCGCCGGGGCAGCGCAACAGGTTCGGATTGCCCTGGGTACCGATCGCCAGGATGATATTCTCGGCCTTGATCTGGGTCTTGTCGGTCAGCGTCAGGGTGAAGTCGCCCTTCACGCCCTCGATCGTCTTGACCTCGCTCTTCAGCCGGACATTGACCTTGTTCGCCGCGGTCTGCTCGTCCCAGGTGCCGAGGATCTTCTCGCGCTTACCGGCGTCGAATTCGATGTCCGCGCGCAGCACGAGCTGGCTCGGCGTGGCCATCACATGCTTGCCCTTCTGATATTTGAAGATCGTGTCCGACAGATGGTCGGTCTTTTCGAGCAGGATATGCGACAGCCCCAGCCCCGCCGCATGCGATGCAGCGCTCAGCCCCGCCGGCCCCGAACCAACGATGGCGATCCGGTAGGTATCGGCCACTGATTCCCCCCTGCCCCGTTTATCGCCGCCGAGCGAGCGGCCCGATATGACACCGGCGGCCCCGGTCGCCCCTGCGACCAATCGAGCTCTCGATGTCTGCCCCAACACTACTCTATCAGCTTCGACGCGTTCCGCTAGACATTCGTTTCAATTCGATATCAAAGCCTATTACGTTCAATTCCGGAGAGAAATGTGACGAACGATAAAGCCGCTAACAAGGGATTTCCGTTGCCGTTCGCGCGGGTGGCGCTGATCCTGGCGGCGTTGATCGCGATCGCTGCGGTCGCGATTGCGGTACTGCGTTCGCGCGCGGGAGACCCCGGGCCGGCAGCGCCCGCGGCCGCTGGTCCCGTCGCCGATGTCGGCGCGATGATCGGCGGGCTGGAAAAGAAGCTGGCGGCCAATCCCGATGATCACCAAGGATGGAACCTGCTGGGCCTCGCATATTATGATGTCGGCCGCTACGCGGACGCCGCCAAGGCCTATGCGAAGGCCGCCGCTCTTTCCCCTAACAATCCCGTCTATTGGTCGGCGCTCGGCGAGGCTCAGCTGCTGAGCGGCCCTGGGGGCGTGACGCCCGACGCGTTGGCCTCGTTCCGCAAGGCGCTGGCGCTCGACCCGAAGGATTTCCGCGCGCGCTATTTCCTGGCCGTCAAGAAGGACGCCGACGGAGACCATGAGGGTGCGGTCGACGATCTGCTCGGCGTGCTGCGCGACAGCCCGCCCGACGCGCCGTGGCAACGGCCCGTGCGGGATCTCGTCACGCGGATATCGTCGCAGTACAATATCGACGTCGCGGACCGCATCCCTGCACCTGTCGCGCCATCATCGATGGCAGGTGTCGACAGCGTCGCGACCGGCGGGATTCCGGGTCCCACTGCGACCGATCTCAAGGCGGCGACCGCCATGACGCCCGCCCAGCAGGACGAAATGGCGCGCGGCATGGTCGCGCGCCTGGCCGCCCGGCTCGAGCAGAATCCAAAGGATGCCGATCGCTGGATCATGCTGATGCGATCGCGCGTGATGCTCAACGACGCGGCGGGTGCCCGCGAGGCTCTGGCCAAAGCCAAAACCGCGTTCAGCGGCGACAAGACCCAGCAGGCCCGCTTCGACGCGGCGGCCCGGACCTTGGGGTTGCAGCCGAATCCGTAGCCCCAGGCGAGGCCGGGTCGTTACGAGATATGTGTATACATTAGCACGCTGCGCCAACCGGCGGCTCGGGTTCCGCCGGAGCGACGCGATCGAAGGCGTTTGGGTCAGGCCGCGTCGCCGCCGGCCTTTTCCTTGCTCTTCTTCGAGAAGACCCGGACCGGATCCTTGCGTCCCTCCACCACGTCCTTGTCGACGATGATCTCATCGACGCCGTCCATCGAAGGCAGGTCGAACATCGTGTCGAGCAGCAAGCCTTCCAGAATGGAACGCAAGCCGCGCGCGCCCGTCTTGCGGGTGATCGCCTTGCGGGCAACCGCGACCAGGGCCTCATCCGTGAAGCCGAGCTTGACGCCCTCCATCTCGAACAGCTTCTGATATTGCTTGACCAGCGCGTTCTTCGGCGCGGACAAAATCTCGACCAGCGCGGTCTCGTCCAGGTCCATCAGCGTCGCGATGACGGGCAGACGACCGACAAATTCGGGGATGAGGCCGAACTTGAGCAGATCCTCGGGCTCGCACTGCTGGAGCGTCTCGCCGGTGCGGCGCTCCTCAGGGGCGGCCACATAGGCGCCGAAGCCGATCGATTTGCCCTGCAGGCGATCGCCGATGATCTTCTCGAGCCCGGCGAAGGCGCCGCCGCAGATGAACAGGATATTGGTGGTGTCGACCTGCAGGAACTCCTGCTGGGGATGCTTGCGCCCGCCCTGCGGCGGCACCGAAGCGGTGGTGCCTTCCATCAGCTTGAGCAGCGCCTGCTGAACACCTTCACCCGATACGTCGCGCGTGATCGATGGATTGTCGGCCTTGCGGCTGATCTTGTCGATCTCGTCGATATAGACGATCCCGCGCTGCGCCCGCTCGACATTATAGTCCGAAGCCTGGAGCAGCTTCAGGATGATATTCTCGACATCCTCGCCGACATAGCCGGCTTCGGTCAGCGTCGTCGCGTCGGCCATGGTGAAGGGCACGTCGAGCAGCCGCGCCATCGTCTGCGCGAGCAGGGTCTTGCCCGAGCCGGTGGGTCCGACCAGAAGGATGTTCGACTTCGCCAGTTCGACGTCGGCGCCCTTGGCTCCATGGTTGAGCCGCTTGTAATGATTGTGGACCGCGACCGAAAGCACCCGCTTGGCCTTGGACTGTCCGATCACATATTGATCAAGATGCTCGCAAATCTCGTGCGGCGTAGGAACGCCGCCGTCCTTCTTGCTGACGAGCGCGCCCTTGGTCTCTTCGCGGATGATATCGTTGCAGAGTTCGACACATTCGTCGCAGATGAACACCGTCGGGCCAGCGATCAGCTTGCGAACCTCATGCTGCGACTTCCCGCAGAAGGAGCAGTATAAAGTGCTCTTCGAGTCGCCGCCGGTCAACTTGGTCATAAACTAGATCCTGACTCCACTGGGGATCGCTCTTATCCTAAACACGTCCCGTCCCATCCCACAACCTTCTTAAGAAGCCGTGATCGATATCGCGGACGAAAGCGATATGGGGTGCTGATTTCGCGACACAAGCGCCGGCCGCGAACCCGGCAACCCGGCCCGATCGCAGCATTGCCGCGGTCGGTAAGACAAAGGCGCGCGCCGCCCTTGTGAGCGAGAGCGCGCCGAAGGTCGGGACGCCGAGCCGTTCAGGCGGCCATCACCTCGTCGGCAGGCGTGGGGCGCTTGTCGAACACCTCGTCGATCAGGCCGAACGCCTTGGCCTCGTCAGCCTCGAGGAACTTGTCGCGATCCATCGCCGATTCGATCGCCTCGATCGGCTGCTTGGTATATTGGGCATAGAGCGAATTGAGCCGGTGCCGCATCCGCAGGATTTCGCGCGCCTGGATCTCGATGTCGGCCGCCATGCCCTGCGCCCCGCCCGAAGGCTGGTGGATCATGATCCGGCTGTTGGTCAGCGCGACGCGCATGCCCGGCTCGCCCGCCGCGAGCAGGAAGCTGCCCATCGACGCCGCCTGGCCGATGCACACCGTGCCGACCCGCGGACGGATATATTGCATCGTGTCGTGGATCGCGAGACCCGCCGTCACCACGCCGCCCGGCGAGTTGATATACATGAAGATGTCCTTCTTCGGATTTTCCGATTCGAGGAACAACAATTGGGCGGTGATCAGCGAGGCCATATGGTCCTCGACCTGGCCGGTCACGAAAATGATCCTCTCGCGCAGCAGGCGCGAATAGATGTCGAAGCTGCGCTCGCCGCGGTTCGACTGCTCGATCACGACCGGCACCAGCGCGCCCGTTTCCGGATTGAGGAACTGGCCGGTTTCAAACGGATTCTGCATGGGGTGTCTCGGTCCTTCGTGCTTTGCCTGAACCGCCAACATCGGCCTTTGGCGCGGGGGTTTCAAGAGCCTCATATGGTTAAGCAGGCCGCCATTCGTATAGTCCGTCGGATATAGCAGAAAGGCCGGACATCGCTGCCCGGCCTTTCGGTTTCACGCCATTGTCCGATTATTCGGCGGTAGCGGCCTTTTTCTTCGCCGGGGCCTTCTTGGCCGGCGCCGGAGCCGCTTCGTCGGACGCGGCCGCAGTCGGCGCCTTCTTCGCAGCGGGCCTCTTGGGCGCCGGGGCCTCGCCTTCCTCGGCCTTCACCTTCTTGGCGGCGGCCTTCACCGCGGGCTTCTCCTCGGCGGGCGCGTCTTCGGCTGGCGTGTCGTCGGCGGCTTTGGCACCGGCTTTTTTCGCCGCAACCTTCTTGGCGGGCTTGGCTTCGGAATGGTCATGGTCATGGTCATGGCCGCAACCCGGGCCGTGGACATGCCCCTTGCCGATCGTGTCGTCGTCGGCCTCGATCGCCGTCTCCAGTTCCTCGCGGCTCACGGCGCGATCGCTGATCTCGGCCTTGCCGAACAGGAAATCGACGACCTTGTCCTCGTAGAGCGGCGCGCGAAGCTGCGCGGCCGCCATCGGATCCTGCTGGACATATTGGATGAAGCGCTCGCGGTCCTTCGGATTATATTGCTGCGCGGCTTGAAGGATCAGGCGCTGCATCTCCTGCTGGCTGACCTCGACGCCGTTCTGCTGGCCGATCTCCGACAGCAGTAGCCCTAGGCGAACGCGGCGTTCGGCGATCGCCTGATAATCGGCGCGATCCTTCTCCATCTCGGCGCGCGCGGCTTCAGGATCCTCCTCGTGGCTCGCTTCATGCTCGAGCTGCGCCCAGATCTGCTGAAACTCCGCCTCGACCATCGACGGCGGCACGGGGAAGCTGTGGCTCGCCGCGAGCTGATCGAGCAGCTTGCGCTTCATATGGGTGCGGGTCAGGCCGTTGAGCTCCTGCTCGATCTGGCCCTTGAGCAGTTCGCGGAGCTGGTCGAGGCCCTGCAGGCCCAGCGACTTGGCGAAATCCTCATCGACCTTGGCCTCGCGCGGCACGCGGACGTCGGTCACCGTCACCTCGAACACCGCCGCCTTGCCGGCCAGCGACTTCTCGCCATAATCTTCGGGGAAGGTGACGTTGAGCGTGCGCGCCTCGCCCTTCTTCACGCCCTCGAGCTGTTGCTCGAAACCGGGGATCAACCGGCCCGAACCGAGCTCGACCGACATGCCCTCGCCGGTGCCGCCTTCGAAAGCGACGCCGTCGACCGAGCCCGCATAGTCCATCACCACCAGGTCGCCCTCGACGGCGGGATGGCCGTCCATCGCGTCATCATACTGCTTTTGTTGGCCGGCAATGCGCTGCATCTGCGCCTCGATCTCGTCATCGGCGGCAGCGACGCTCAGCCGTTCGAGCTTGAGCCCGTCGATCGCCGGCGGCGGAACGTCAGGCAAGATTTCGAGTTCGATCTTGAGCGCAACGTCCTTGCCGGGCTCATAGCCCTCGTCGAGTTCGACCGAAGGCTGCATCGCCGGGCGGAGCTTCTGCTCGGCGAGCAGCTGCTGGACGCCGTCCTGCACCGTCTTGCTGAGCGCATCCTGCTCGATCGCAGGGCCGTGCATCTTCTTGACCAGATTGGCCGGCACCTTGCCGGGACGGAAACCGGGCATGCGAATCTGCGGCGCGATCGATTTGATCTCGGCCTCGACGCGCTTGGCGACATCATTGGCGGGGATCGTCACCGCATAGGCGCGCTTGAGGCCCTCATTGAGCGTTTCGACAGTCTGCATCGGTCTTACCAACCTCTATCTCGAGAAATCTTTTAGGGCCCCCGCCCGCGCTGCTGGGCGAAGCTGGTGCGGGCGAAGGGACTCGAACCCCCACATCTTGCGATACTGGAACCTAAATCCAGCGCGTCTACCAGTTCCGCCACGCCCGCAAACAAGGACCGCCGGTCGGCGGGCTCTATACCAGCATCGGGCCGCAGGGCAAGGCGAGCTTTGCCCGCGAAATTGGGGGTTCGCCTCGGGGCCCCGGGCGCTCGACCCAACGTCATCCCGGCGAAGGCCGGATCTCGGGAGGGAAGCGCCTTGCCCATCTCCCGCGATTCCGGCCTCCACCGGAAGGACGGGCCGGAAAAAGCCTTAGCCCAACGCCTTCTTGAGCAGTTCGTTGACCATCGCGGGATTGCCCTTGCCGCCCATCGCCTTCATCGTCTGACCCACGAAGAAGCCGAACAGCTTATCCTTGCCGCCGCGATATTCGGCGACCTTGTCGGTATTGGCGGCCATCACCTCGGCGATCACCGCCTCGATCGCGCCGGTGTCGCTGGTCTGCTTGAGCCCGCGCTCCTCGACGATCCTGCCCGGATCCTCGCCGGTGTCGACCATGATCTCGAACACCTGTTTGGCCAGCGTGCCCGACAGCGTGCCATCGGCGACCAGGCCGAGCAGTTCGGCGCCCTGCCGCGGGCTGACCGGGCTTTGATCGATCGTCTTGCCGATCCGGTTGAGCGCACCGAACAGGTCTGAAATCAGCCAGTTGGACGCCGCGCGGCCGACCTCGCCCGCCGGCTTGCCGGTCGCATCCACCAGCGCCTCGAACCACCGCGCCGTCTCGACGTCGGCGGTGATCACCGCCGCATTATAGGCGGGCAGCCCGAGCGGGCCCTCGTAGCGGGCGCGCTTGGCGTCGGGCAGCTCGGGCAGCTCGGCCGCGCAGGCTGCGACGAATTCCTCGGTCAATTCGAGCGGAAGCAGATCCGGATCGGGGAAATAGCGATAGTCATGCGCATCTTCCTTCGAGCGCATCGAGCGGGTCTCGTTGCGATCCGGATCGTAGAGACGGGTTTCCTGGACGATCCTGCCCCCGCCCTCGATCACGTCGACCTGGCGGTTCGCCTCGCCCTCGATCGCGGCCATCACGAAGCGGATCGAATTGACGTTCTTGGTCTCGGTCCGCGTGCCGAGCGGCTCGCCCGGCCGGCGCACCGACACGTTGACGTCGGCCCGCATCGAGCCTTCTTCCATATTGCCGTCGCAGCTGCCGACATAGCGCAGGATCGACCGGAGCTTGCGCAGATAGGCGCCTGCCTCGGCCGGAGAACGCATGTCCGGACGCGAGACGATCTCCATCAGCGCGACCCCCGATCGGTTGAGGTCGACATAGGAACGCGTCGGATGCTGATCGTGCATCAGCTTGCCCGCGTCCTGCTCGACATGGAGCCGCTCGATGCCGATCGTCCTGGGCGCGGCAATCCCCGCCTTCTCGTCCGCATCGATCGTGATCGCGCCTTCGCCTACCAGCGGATGGTAGAGCTGCGAGATCTGGTAACCCTGCGGAAGATCGGCATAGAAATAATTCTTGCGATCGAAGCGCGACCAGCGATGGATCTCGGCATTGAGCGCCATGCCGGTCTTGACCGCCTGACGGATGCATTCCTCGTTTGGCACGGGCAGCATGCCGGGCATCGCCGCATCGACCAGCGAGACATTGGCGTTGGGCTCCGCCCCGAAGGTCGCCGATGCGCCCGAGAAGAGCTTGGCGTTGGAGACGATCTGGGCATGGACTTCGAGGCCGATCACGACCTCCCACTCGCCCGTGGCGCCCTGGATACGATAGCTGCTCATTTCGCCCACCAATTCTGCGGCCGCGCGGCGAAGCCCGCGCGTTCCTCGATCGCGAGCCCAGCGTTCAGCACGCCCTGCTCGTCGAGCGGCCGTCCGATGATCTGCAGGCCCAGCGGCAGGCCCTTGGCGTCGAGCCCGGCGGGCACCGACATGGCCGGCAGGCCGGCGAGGCTCGCCGGTACGGTGAACACGTCGTTGAGATACATCTCGAGCGGATCGGCGCTCTTCTCGCCGAGCGCGAACGCGGCCGACGGGGCGGTCGGGGTCAGCAGCACGTCGACCGTCTCGAACGCCCTTTCGAAATCCTGGGCGATCAGCGCGCGGACCTTCTGCGCCTTGGTGTAATAAGCGTCGTAGAAGCCGGCCGAGAGCACGTAGGTGCCGATCAGGATGCGCCGCTTGACCTCGGGGCCGAAGCCCTTGGCGCGGGTTGCGGCGTACATGTCCTGGAGATTGGCGCCGTCGGGCAGGTCGCGCAGGCCGTAGCGCACCCCGTCATAGCGCGCGAGATTCGACGAAGCCTCCGCCGGCGCGATGATATAATAGGTCGGCAGCGCATAGCGCGTGTGCGGCAGCGACACGTCGACGATCTCGGCACCGGCGTCGCGCAGCCATTCGATACCTTTCTGCCAGAGCGTGTCGATCTCCGCGGGCATCGCATCGACGCGATATTCTTTGGGAATACCGACCCTCTTCCCTTTGAGATCGCTGGATAAACCATCCTCCCAACGCGGCACCGGGATATCAAGCGAAGTCGAATCGCGCGGGTCGAAGCCCGACATCGCTTCGAGCAGGATCGCGCTGTCCCGCACGTTCCGCGCCATCGCGCCGGCCTGGTCGAGCGAGGATGCGAAGGCGACGATGCCGAAGCGTGAGCAGCGGCCGTAGGTCGGCTTGATCCCGGCGATTCCGGTGAAGGCGGCGGGCTGGCGGATCGAACCGCCGGTATCGGTTCCGGTGGCGGCCGGGGCCATCCGCGCGGCGATCGCAGCCGACGATCCGCCCGACGATCCGCCCGGCGCAAGCGGCGCGTTGCCGCCATCGTCGCGACGCCAGGGCGAAATCACATTGCCGAAAGCGCTGGTCTCGTTCGACGAGCCCATCGCGAACTGATCCATGTTGAGCTTGCCGAGCATCCCGGCGCCCGCGGCGAACAGCTTGGCGGTCACGGTCGACTCATAAGGCGGAATGAAACCGCCGAGTATGTTGCTCGCCGCCGTGGTCTGATAGCCCGCGGTGCAGAACAGATCCTTGATGCCGAGCGGCACCCCCGAGAGCGGCAGCAGCTCGCCGGCTCCGCGCGCCCTGTCCGCGGCCGCGGCCGCCGCGATCGCATGATCGGGGGTCTCGATGATGAAGGCGTTGAGCGCCCTGCCCGCCGCCACCGCGGCGTTGAACGCATCGGCCACTTCGCGCGCCGAAAAGTCGCCGGCGCGAAAGCCGTCGCGGATCGCCGCGACGCCCAGGTCGGTGATGTCGGCCATTATTCGATCACCTTGGGAACGGCGAAGAAGCCATGTTCGGCCTGCGGGGCGTTGGCGAGCACCTTGTCGCGGATGCCGCCGTCGGTGACGACATCGGCGCGCAGGCGCTGATGGTTCGGGATCACCGCAGCCAGCGGCGCGACACCGTCGGTGTCGACCTCGCTGAGCTGCTCGATCCAACCGAGGATATTGTTGAGCTCGGGAACCATCGCATCGACATCGCCGTCGGTGACGGCAACCCGGGCGAGGCTCGCGATTCTGCGGACGGTAGCGGCATCGACTGACATGGGCGGGCGGCTAGCATCGGCGAGCCGTGGCTTCAAGCGCGCTGTGCGCCGTGCTCCGCCAGCAATTAGCTGCGCAGCCGCCAACCGGTCTTGAAGATCCAGCTGATGATCGCGACGCAGACCGCCATGAACAAGACGATCATCCCGAGGCTCACCGCCACGCCGACATCCGACTGGCCGTAGAACGCCCAGCGGAAGCCGTTCACCAGATAGACGATCGGGTTGAACATCGTGACCGCCTGCCACGACGGCGGCAGCATCGCGATCGAATAGAAAGTGCCGCCCAGGAATGTAAGCGGGGTGATGATCATGATCGGAACCACCTGAAGCTTCTCGAAACCGTCAGCCCATAAGCCCAGGATGAATCCGAACAGGCTGAAACTGATCGAGATCAGCACGAGAAATCCCGCCGCCCAGACCGGATGCAATATCTCGAACGGCACGAAAAACCGTGCGGTAGCGAGGATGATCAGGCCGAGCACCACCGATTTGGTCGCCGCCGCGCCGACATAGCCCATCAGCGCCTCGAACGCTGACACCGGCGCGGACAGCAATTCGTAGATCGTGCCGGTGAAGCGCGGCAGATAAATGCCGAACGAAGCGTTGGAAACGCTTTCGGTGAGCAGGGCGAGCAGGATCAGCCCTGGCACGATGAAGGCGCCATAGGAGACGCCGTCGATCGTCTGGATCCGGCCGCCGATCGCCGATCCGAATACGATGAAATAGAGCGAGGTCGATATCACCGGCGCGGCGAGACTCTGGAGCAGGGTCCGCAGCGAACGGCCCAGCTCGAACGTATAGATCGCGCGTACCGCGTGCAGGTTCACGGCTTCCTCCCCACCAGATCGACGAAAATATCCTCGAGCGAGGACCGGCTTGTTTCGATCGAGCGAAAGTCGATACCGGCGGCGCTCAGCCGTTTGACAAGATCGGCGGCCCCCGCATCGGTATCGCCGCTGTCGCCCGACAAGGTGAGCACCAGCGCCTCGCCGTCGTCGGCGAGCGTCAGCCGGTCGTCGGCGAGCGCCGGCGGGAGGATAGCGAGCGGCTCACGCAGCCCGATCGTCACGCGGACCCGTCCAAGCTTGCGCATCAGAGCGTGCTTTTCTTCGACCAGGATGATCTCGCCGCGGTCGATCACGCCGATGCGGTCGGCCATGTCCTCGGCTTCTTCGATATAATGGGTGGTGAGGATGATCGTCACGCCCTGGTCGCGCAGATGCCGCACCATTTCCCACATGTCACGGCGCAACTCGACGTCGACGCCCGCGGTCGGCTCGTCGAGGAACAGGATCGTGGGCTCATGCGAGAGCGCCTTGGCGATCAGCACACGCCGCTTCATCCCGCCCGAGAGCGCACCGATCTTGCTGTCGCGCTTGTCCCACAGCGAAAGGTCGCGGAGTACGCGTTCGATGTGCGCGGGATTGGGCGGCTTGCCGAACAGACCGCGGCTGAACCGGACCGAATCGATCACCGTCCCGAACATGTCGGTCGACAATTCCTGCGGCACGAGGCCAATCCGGGAACGCGCGGCGCGATAATCTCTCCCGATATCATGCCCGTCGGCGATCACCGTTCCGGCCGTCTGCCGGACGAGGCCGCAGACGATTCCGATCAGCGTGGTCTTGCCGGCGCCGTTGGGGCCCAACAGCGCGAATATCTCGCCTCGGCGGATGTCGAGATCGACCCGCTTGAGCGCGCGATGGCCGCCTTTGTAGGTTTTTTCGAGGCCGGAGATGGAGACGATCGCGCTAGGGTCGGTCTGGGTCATCGCGCTATGATGGGGATAGCGCGGCGATTTCGCCAGTGCAGCAAGCTTTTAAAATCCTCGACCAGCGCGATTTCCGATGAGGCAGCGAGTATGCGGCAAGCGAGGCATTGGACGCAAGCGCGATTGCCCGCTACGCACTTGCGGACGATATAATTATGCTGCACTGCACAATGGGAGCTGATGTTGCTCGCTCGCCGTTTCCTCTACATCATTGTGGGGTTGATCGTGCTGACCTTGGTTGCCGGCATCGGCTGGAACCTGTTTCAGGACCAGCTTTTTCGCCTCGCCTTCGTGCCGTCCTCGCGCTTCGACGCGGCGGCGGCGGGCGCTGCGCCGGATTATGGCAGCGCCAGCGCTTGGCTGTCGCGGCCCGATCTGCCCGACGATCCGGCGCGATGGAGGCCGCCCGGCGAAGCGCAGGGCGGGCGGAGCGAGGCGGCTGTCTTCTACGTGCCCCCGACCACCTATTATAACAAATCCGGCTGGAACGCGCCGCTCGACAACACCGACTCGCGCAAGTGGCTGCGCGTGTTCGCTTCCAGCGAAGCAAGCGCCTTCAACCGGATCGGCGCAATCTGGGCGCCGCGTTATCGATCGGCGACGCTCGGCGCATTCCTCGCCAAATCGGCCGAGTCGGATCAAGCGCTGGATCTCGCTTATGGCGATGTCCTGCACGCTTTCGACGCCTTCGTCGCCCAGATCCCCGCATCGCGGCCGATCATTCTGGCCGGCCACAGCCAGGGCACGCTCCATCTGATGCGGCTGATGCAGGAACGCGTGGCAAATAAGCCCGTCGCACGCCGGATCGTCGCCGCCTACCTGATCGGCTGGCCGATCTCGGTCGAGGCCGACATCCCCGCGCTCGGCCTGCCCGCCTGCAAGGGGCCGCGCCAGGCGGGGTGCATATTGTCCTGGCAGAGCTTCGCCGAACCGGCCGAGCCGCGGTTGATCCACGAGCTCTTCGACGAGTCGACCGGGTTCACCGGTAGGCCGCGGCGAGGCACGGCGATGCTGTGCGTCAATCCGATGACCGGGGCGCCCGGCACCGCCGCGCTGCCCGCTGCCAATATCGGCTCGCTGGTGCCGACCGAAGATTTCCTGGGGGCCGAGATCCGGCCCGGAACCGTACCGGCGCGATGCGATCCGTCGGGGCTGCTGCTGATCGGCGCTCCTCCCCGGGGCTTCGAACGCTTCGTGATGCCCGGCAACAATTATCATGTGTTCGACTATGCGCTGTTCTGGTCGAACATCCGGGCCGATGCCGAGGCCCGGACAAGGGCGTTCCTGTTCCGGTGATCTCGACTTCCACGTTGGATTTTCGCGGGGCGCTGCCCGCGCGCGGCCGGCTCGCGGGCCTCGATGTCGGCACCAGGACGATCGGGATCGCGCTGTGCGACGCCGGTTGGACGATCGCGAGCCCAGCCGAGACGATCCTGCGCTCAAAGTTCAGCGTCGACGCGGCGAAGCTACGCGCGATCGTGGCTGCCCAATCGGTGACGGGGCTCGTGATCGGTCTGCCGCTCAATCTCGATGGCAGCGACAGCCCGCGCACCCAATCGGTGCGCGCCTTTGCCCGCAACGTCGAGGGCTTCGGCCTGCCGATCCTGTTGTGGGACGAGCGCTGGTCGACCCAAGCGGTTACCCGCACGCTGCTCGACGCCGACGCCAGCCGCGCCCGCCGCGCCGAACTCGTCGACAAGCTGGCCGCCGCCTATATCCTGCAGGGCGCGATCGACGCGATGATCTGAGCCGCTTGAGCTTCCCCGCGCACCCGTCTATGGCGCGGCTTTAATGCCTTCGCCCTTTCCGCATCGTCACCTGACCGGCATCTTCGGACTTCAGCCGCACGAAATCCTGTTCCTGCTCGACGAGGCGGAGCAGTGGATCACGCTGAATCGCGCCACCACCAAGCATGACGACCGGCTGTCGGGGCTTACGCTGATCAACGCTTTCTTCGAGAATTCGACGCGCACGCTGCTGTCGTTCGAGATCGCAGGCAAACGGCTCGGCGCCGATGTGGTGAACATGAACGCCGCGCAGTCGAGCGTGAAAAAGGGCGAGACGCTGATCGACACCGCGGTCACGCTCAATGCGATGCGCGCCGACATGATCGTAATCCGGCACCCTTCGTCGGGCGCGGTTCAACTGATCGCCGACAAGGTCGATTGCCCGGTGCTCAACGCGGGCGACGGCCGCCACGAACATCCGACCCAGGCGCTGCTCGACGCGCTCACCATCCGGCGGCGCAAGGGCCGGATCGTGGGGCTGACCGTCGCGATCTGCGGCGACGTCCTCCACAGCCGGGTCGCGCGCTCGAACATCCTCGCGCTGACCGCGCTGGGCGCCGAAGTCCGGGTCGTAGCGCCGCCGACGCTGATGCCGGCCGCAATCGAGCGCCTCGGGGCGACCCCCTTCACCGATTTCGACGCGGGGCTAGACGGCGCCGACGTGGTGATGATGCTCCGCCTGCAAAGCGAGCGGATGGACGGCGCCTATCTCCCCTCACCGCGCGAATATCACGCGCTTTACGGGCTGACCCCCGATCGTCTCGACCGGGCTGCTCCCGACGCGCTGGTCATGCATCCGGGCCCGATGAACCGCGGCGTCGAGATCAGCAGCAGCGTCGCCGACCATCCCAGCCGCTCGGCGATCACCGAGCAGGTCGAGATGGGCGTGGCGGTGCGCATGGCCTGCCTTGATGTGCTTACCCGAAGCCGCCGCGGCATCGAGGGCTGGGCATGACCGCGCCGCTCGCCATCATCAACGCGAAGCTGGTCGATCCGCTCGCCGGCACCATCACCGCGGGCGGCGTGCTGATCCGCGATCGCCATATCGCCGCGGTCGGCCGCTTCGAAATCGCCCCGGGAGTCGAGACGATCGACGCGAACGGCGCGCATGTCGCGCCCGGCCTCGTCGACCTCGGCATCTTCGCGATCGACATGCCCGCCTTCACGGCCGGCGGGATCACTCGCGCCGTGCTGATGCCCGATCAGTCGCCGCCGCTCGACCATGCCGCGCTGGTCCAGCGCGCGGCCGCGGCGGGGAAGCCCGACGTTTGGATTCATCCGCTCGCGGCCGCGACCAAGGGGCTCCGCGGCGAAGAGCTCGCCGAGATCGGCCTGATGAAAGCGGGCGGCGCCTGCGGCGTCGCGACCGGGCGAGGCTGGATCGCCGATTCGGGCGTGATGCACCGGCTGCTCAGCTATGCGCATGCGCTCGGCATGCTCGTGATCAGCCATGCCGAGGATGGCGGGCTCACCGCAGGAGCCGCCGCGACCGAGGGTGAGTTCGCGACGCGGATGGGCCTGCCCGCCGCCCCCGCCGTCGCCGAGGCGATGGCCGTCGCGCGGGACATCCTGCTGGCCGAACGGAGCGGCGCCCGGGTCCACTTCCGCCAGCTCTCGACCGCGCGCGCCTTCGATCTGGTGCGCGATGCGAAGCGGCGCGGGCTGCCGGTGAGCTGCGGGATCAGCCCCGCACATCTGCTGCTCTCAGACGTCGCGCTGGGCGGCTTCCGCACCTTCGCGCGCCTCTCGCCGCCGCTGCGCGGCGAGGAGGATCGGCGCGCCGCGCTCGCCGCCGTGGCCGACGGCACGATCGATCTGATCTGTTCGAGCCACGACCCCCAGGGACCCGAGGCCAAACGCCTGCCCTTCGCCGATGCCGAGGCGGGGATGTCGGGCGCGGAGACGCTGCTGACGCTGTCGCTGGCGCTGGTGCGCGACGGGCTGATCGATCTGCCGCGGCTGATCGCGCTGCTGTCGGCGGCTCCAGCGCAACTGCTTGGCCTGCCGGGGGGAACGCTCGCCGTTGGCGGCGAAGCCGATCTGGTGCTGTTCGATCCCGACGCGCCATGGCGGATCGATTCGGATCGCATGGCGTCCCAGGCGGGCAACACCCCGTTCGACGGACTCCCCGTTCAGGGCAAGGTGCTCCGCACGATCAAGGGCGGCGTGGCGCTGGGCTAGCCCGGATTTCCCGACGCCGTCGCGCCGCGTCAGGCGGGCTGGACGCTCCGGCCGCCCAACACCCACTGCATCGGCCGCTCGCCCGAAGCCGCGCGAACAAAGCACGCGCCGCCATTGGCCTTGATCCGGACGCACAGCCGGACGGCGTCGGCACGCGTGGCGAAGCCGCCGACCGAAAGCCGGTAGAGCCGGCCGTTGCTCCGTTGCAATGCCGAAGCGCTTGGCGGGTAATCGCTCAGAAATGCAGCCTTGGTGCTAAGCCGCGTCCAGGCCGCCTCGCTGCGCTTGAGCGAAAAGAAAGCGCCGAGCTGCACCACCCATTTGCCGCCTCCGGCGATCTGAACAGCGCGCTGTGGGGCCGGTCCTGCCGGCACCGGGGAAACCGGCGGTCCGCCATTGCCGGGGGCGGCACGGGGCGACTCGGCTTGGCTCTTCTGTTTCGGCGCAGGGTCCAGCCGCGCAACCTGGATCCCCGGGTCGGCCGGCGCTGGACCAGGCCGGACCGGCGCTCGCGGCCCATCCTCCGACGGCCTCACGACCGCGACCGCCACCGGCGATGGCACTACCACGGGCGGCGCGAGCATGACGAACGGCGGCGCCGACGGCGGCGCGGCCGCGTCGGCGATCAACGGAGGGTCTTCACGCGCCGGCTGAGGCGCGGCGAGCGCCAGCGCTGCGGGCTGCCCCTGATCGACCGCCGGAAGCACGCCGAGCAGCGCGCCAACCTGCATGGCCGGGTCGCCCTTCAACTGGGCGATCATCGCCCAGCGGCGCAGGCGATCGCCCAGCCGGTCGGCGGGAATATCCTGCGCGGCGATGGCCGCCGCCTCGTTCCAACGGCCCTCCAGCGCATAAGCGAAAGCGAGATTGAGTCTGCTGCGCGCATCGGCTCCCGCTGCGCGCGCCGCATGGGTCAGCCGCTCGCGGGCCTCGTCGGCGCGGCCGAGCAGCGCCAGCGCGAGACCGATATCGGCTTCCGAAGCCTTGTCCTTGGCCTGATCGAGCGAGGCCAGCGCCGCTTCGCCGCGTCCGAGCGCGATCTGGGCCAACGCCCGGTTGACCGCGGCCCCGGCCGCAGGATCGAGCGTGAGCGCGTCGCCGAACGCCATTTCCGCCGAACGGAACCGCCCGGCCGTCAGATAGGCGCGTCCGAGCAGGATCCGGTTCGCGGCGTCGTTCGGCAGCGCCGCGGCCGCCGCCTCGGCATAACCGATCGCAGCTGGGGCATCTCCCCTGGCGAGCGCGGCCCGCGCCGAAGCTGCAAGCTGCGCCGCCTGCCTGCTGTCGTCGGGAGCCGCCGTGCGCTTCGCCGCCTGCCCCGCAGCGCCCGTCCATGCCGGGTTCGCCAGCAACAAAGCCGCCGTCGCCGCCAATCCGATCCAGCCCTTCATCACCGCCATCCTCGCATCGTGGAGTCGCATCTGTTCAGGTTTGGATTGCCACCGCTCCCGCTAAGCTTTGGTTAACGACAATTGTCGAGCGTCGCGGGGATGGGGCTATCGCGGATCGGGTCCGACGCGCTATCAATCGGCATGACGTGCCGAATTTTTGGGGGCGGGTGAGGATGAGAAGCTTGTTCTGCGGCTGTGCGCTGTTGGCCGTGGCGATGACGACACCGGCGATCGCGACCGTCAAGGACGGCGTGGACGCCTGGAATGCGGGCGATTACGCCAAGGCCGTGGCCGAATGGCGCGGGCTGGCGGCGGCCGGCGAACCGGACGCCCAATATAATCTCGGCCAGGCATATAAGTTCGGACGCGGCGTGCCGGCCGACCCGGCGGCCGCGCTCGACTGGTATCGCAGGGCGGCCGCGCTGGGCCATGAGCAGGCGCAGGCGATGCTCGGGCTCCAGCTTTTCCAGAATGGCCAGCGCGAAGAGGCGATGGGCTGGCTCAAGAAAGCCGCCGAACAGGGCGAGCCCCGCGCGCAATATGTCGTGGGAACCGCTTATTTCAACGGCGACCCCCTCCCTAAGGACTGGGCGCGCGCCTATGCGCTGATGAGCCGCGCCAAGGCCGGCGGGATCGGCGCGGCGACGGTGAGCCTCGCGCAGATGGACCAGCTGATCCCCGAGCAACAGCGCCAGGCCGGCCTCGCCCTCGCGCGCGAAATGGAACGTTCGGCGCAGCAGCGTGCGGAGACGGGCACCACCGGGAAGACGCCGACGCTGCTGGTTCAGCGCGCGCACCAGCCCGCCGCCCCGGCCACAGTCCCGCCTTCCGCCCCAGCGGCGGCGGTTGCGCCGCCGGCTCCGCCTGCGCCCGCAAAAATCGCCAGCCCAGCCCGGCCCGCGCCAAAGGCCGCCGCTCCGACGGGCTTGCTCGCCGCGGCGGGCGGCGGGTGGAAGATCCAGCTTGGCGCCTTTTCGAGCGCGGACGCCGCCAAAACCGCCTGGACGATCCTGTCCGGCAAGGTGCCCGCGGTGGGGGGGCTCAACCCCAGCTACACCATGGCGGGGAAATTCACGCGGCTGCGCGCGGGCCCGCTGGCCTCGCGCGCGGGCGCCAACCAGGCGTGCTCGGCCGTCCAGGCCGCGGGCACCGCCTGTTTCCCGATCGCGCCCTGATCCCGAATCGGATCGGATCTTTAACGCTATCTTCGTGTTTTCCGGCGACAAAAGTCGCGAAAATCAGTTGCGGGTGGCGTGAATGACGGTTTGGCAGCATTTTGATCGGCCGGTGGCGATGGCCAGCCGCTGGCGTCGTCGTCAGGTTTGCGTGCTGCTCACCGACAGCGGCGCCCAATCGGTGGCGCTGCGCGATGTTTCGGGACAGGGCGCGCGGCTCGACATCGCCCACCCTCCGGCGCTCGGGACCGCTGTCGAACTCCGCCATCCCCATGCCGGATCGATCATGGCGCATGTCAGCGAGATCAGCGAAGGCAGCATCCGGATCAGCTTCGACCGGCGCGAAAGCGCCGTCGCCTTCGCGCTTGGTGCCATCGCTTCGGATATGACGCGCGAATAGCTCGGACCGGCATCCGATATGCCGGATAAGATGTTTTAATTAAAGCGTTATCACCCAATCTTTGCGGGCATAACCCTGCGCGAAGAGCAGCGCCGTCAGGTCGCAATGGTCGATCCGCGCGGCGGCGGCGGCGGCGGTCTTCGGCTTGGCGTGATAGGCGACGCCCAGCCCCGCCGCCTCGATCATCGGGATATCGTTGGCGCCGTCGCCCACCGCGAGGCACTGCGCCGGATCCAGCCCGTGCGCCGCGGCTTCGGCCAGCAGCGTCTCGCGTTTGGCGGCCGCGCCGACGATCGGCCGCGCCACCGTTCCCGCGAGCTTGCCATCAGCGAATTCGAGAATGTTCGAAAGCGCGCGCGTGAACCCGATCTCGGCCGCCACCCGATCGGCGAACAGCGTGAAGCCGCCCGAAACAAGATAGCAGTCGCAGCCATGGGCGCGCATCGTCCGGACCAGCTCATAAGCGCCCGCCATGATCACCACCCGCTCGATATGGCACCGCTCGATCACCGCCGCGTCGAGTCCCTTGAGCAGCGCGACCCGCGCGTCCAGCGCCCCTTCGAAATCGAGCTCGCCCCGCATGGCGCGCTCGGTGATCTCGGCGATCTGCGGCTTGATTCCGGCATAGTCCGCAAGCTCATCGATGCATTCGATCGTGATCATCGTCGAATCCATGTCGGCGACGAGCATATGGCGGCGACGATCGGCTTCGCGCTGGACCACCACATCGACCCTGGCGAGCGCGCCCTCGAGCGCCGCCCTGGCCGCGACCGGATCGCCGTCAAAGGCAAGATCGCAGGCGGCACCTTGTTCGATCCAGGCCGACCGCCCCGGCGCGACGCCCACGGCAGCAATGCGATCGGCGGCCGCCGAAATATCCCCCGCCTCCAGCCGGTCCGATGCTATCAGCGTCGCGATGAACAAGAGCGTCTCCCCGTCAAAAAATCCGGTCGCGCTTATCGCGGGGCCGACCGCCAGCGGCAAGTCCGCATTGGCGGTGCAGCTCGCCGAAATCGCCAATGGCGTCGTGATCAATGCCGATGCGAGCCAGGTCTATGCCGATCTGCGCGTTCTGACCGCGCGCCCCGATGCGTCCGAAACCGCGCGTGCGCCCCACCGGCTGTTCGGCTATCGCGACGCGACATCGGCCTGCACTGCCGCCGGCTGGTCCGCGGACGCCCGGCGCGAGATTGTCGAGGCTCATGCCTCCGGCCGGCTCCCGATCCTGGTCGGCGGCACCGGCCTCTATTTACGGACGTTGATCTTCGGCATCGCGCCGATCCCCGAAATCGATCCCGATATCCGGGCGGCCGTGCGGGCGATGCCGGTTGACAGGGCCTACGCCGCACTCCTTGCGGCCGATCCGGCGTCCGCGCATCTCAGGCCCACCGACACCACCCGCATCGCTCGCGCGCTCGAGGTGATCCGCTCCACCGGAAAGTCGATAGAATATTGGAAACAAAACCTTACAGGTGGAATCTCGAAGGAGATATCTCTCGCGGCGGCGATTATACTACCGCCACGGGATTGGCTGCGCGCCCGCTGCGACAGCCGGTTCGAGACTATGCTGGAGCAAGGCGCGATCGAGGAAGTAGAGGCGTTACGCGCGCGGAGCCTCGATCCCGCGCTACCGGCCATGCGCGCGATCGGCGTGCGCGAGATCGGCGACTGGTGCGATGGCCGCATCGATCGTGTTACCATGATCGAACGCGCGAAGGCGGCGACGCGCCAATATGCGAAACGGCAATATACATGGTTTCGCCATCAGCCGCCTCTCGATTGGAATCGCCATGACACGCAATTGGATGACAACCAAACAGCCAAAATAGCAATTAAATTACGTTCAATGGCGTTGACAGGGTAGTTTATTACCTATAGGGCACGCGGCTTCGCCAAACGGGCGCCGAGCGCGCAAGAGGACATGATCATGACGACCGAGATGACCGGAGCCGACATATTGTTGCAGGCGCTGACGGACCTCGGCGTCGAGGTCGTGTTCGGCTATCCGGGCGGGGCGGTGCTCCCGATCTATGACGCGATCTTCAAGCAGAAGCGCATCCGCCATATCCTAGTGCGCCACGAAGCCGGCGCGGTCCACGCCGCCGAGGGCTATGCGCGCTCGACCGGCAAGCCCGGCGTCGCGCTGGTGACATCGGGCCCCGGCGCGACCAACGCGGTGACCGGCATCGCCGATGCTTTGATGGATTCGATCCCGCTGGTGGTGCTCACCGGCCAGGTCGGCACTCCGTTGATCGGCACGGACGCCTTTCAGGAGTGCGACACGGTCGGCATCACACGCCACTGCACCAAGCATAATTATCTCGTGAAGGATCCCGCCAAGCTGGGCGACGTAATCCACGAAGCCTTTCATATCGCGACCTCGGGGCGGCCGGGGCCGGTGGTGGTCGATTTGCCCAAGGACGTCCAGGTGGCGACCGCCCCCTATCGCAAGCCGAGTCTGCAGGCGCTGCCGCACAAGGGCTATCGCCCGCAGGTCAAGGCGGACGCCGCGCTGATCGAAACCGCCGTGGAGATGATCGCTGCGGCCGAACGCCCGATCCTCTATACCGGCGGCGGCATCATCAATTCCGGCCCGCTGGCGAGCCAGATCCTGCGCGAACTGGCGCGCGTCACGGGCGCGCCGGTGACCTCCACGCTGATGGGGCTCGGCGCCTTCCCCGCCTCGCATCC
>Ga0070667_100001185_pt1 | contig 23707 bp, 17 predicted proteins | sample KBSS33metaG_FD_64659 | JGI IMG/M metagenome (GOLD analysis project Ga0070667, IMG submission 64659) | Switchgrass rhizosphere microbial communities from Kellogg Biological Station, Michigan, USA - KBS S3-3 metaG | ecosystem: Host-associated > Plants > Roots > Rhizosphere > Soil ... | reverse complement strand
GCCGCGAATTTCGTTGCGGCGTTTCGTAGTTTGTTCGACGAGCTCGGGGCGCAGGTCTATACCGGCACCTCCGCCGAGCGCATCGTGATCGATGGCGGCCGCGCTGTCGGTGTCGAGGCCGGAAGCCGAAAGTTCCGCGCACGCCGCGCGGTGCTGGCGTCAGTGACTCCGACAGCCTTGTACGGCTCTCTGCTTTCGACGGCCGCCAGTTCGCCCGAACTACGCAGCCAGGCGGCGGCATACCGGTATGGCCGGGGTGAGATGCAGGTTCACGTGGCGCTGTCAGGCCCGCCGAAATGGCGTGATCCGCGGCTGGGCCACGTGCCGCTGGTGCACATCAGCGACGGATCGGCGAGCACCGCGATCGCCTGCGCCGAGGCCGAGGCCGGATTGCTGCCGCGGCGCCCGACCGTTGTGGTGGGCCAACAGTACTTACTTGATCCCACCCGGGTGCCGGAGGGAGCCGGCGCGCTGTGGCTGCAACTGCAGGAAGTGCCGTTCGACCCACGAGGCGACGCCTTGGGTGAACTCGACACCACGGCAGGATGGACCGATGCGCTGGCACGGGCCTACGCACAGCGCGCGATAGATCGGATCGCAGCACACGCCGATGGCTTGTCCGAACAGATCCTCGCGGTGCACGTGGTCTCGCCGTGGGACCTGAACGGGTACAACATCAATGCCGTAGCGGGTGACCCATACGGTGGCAGCGCCGAGCTGGACCAGAGTCTGCTGTGGCGGCCTCTGCCCGCCTCCGGTCGGCATCGCACACACGTCAACGGGCTGTGGCACATCGGTGCCTCGACCCACCCTGGACCCGGGCTCGGTGCGGGTTCCGGCCATCTCGTCGCTACCACGCTCGCCGGACGCCGGCAGCGCAGATTCATTTAGGAGACGTCATGTCGTTGGTAACACAATTGATAAACGGGATCGCCTCTGGGCATATCGATCTGGTCGATTTGACGGCGCCGCTCACCGACAAGACTCCGGTGTTGGCCCTGCCGGAGCCTTTGAAGAACACCCAATCCTTCCAGCTGGAGTTGATCAGCCGATTCGACGAGCATGGTCCGGCGTGGTACTGGAACAACATCCACACCGGGGAGCACACCGGAACTCACGTCGACGCGCCGAATCACTGGATCACTGGCAAGGACGGCCTCGATGTATCGCAACTTTCGTTGCGGTCACTGGTCGCGCCCGCTGTCGTGCTCGACGCGACGGAGCGGGTCGCGCAGAACCCCGATTTTCTGCTCGAGGTGTCAGATATCGAGGCGTGGCAGCAGGTCAACGGCCCACTGCCCGAGAATGGTTGGCTGCTGTACCGGACCGGTTGGAGCAGCCGCTCCGGGAGCAGCGCGGACTTCCTCAACGCCGACGAACACGGCGCCCACACACCCGGAGTATCGGCGGAATGCGCCCGCTGGCTCGCCGACGAGAGCCCGTTGGTGGGATTCGGGGTTGAGACCGTCGGTACCGATGCCGGGCAGGCGACCGGGCTCGATCCGGCTTTCCCCTGTCACCACCATCTATTGGGGGCTGGAAAGCTGGGGCTGACGCAGCTGCAGAACCTGGATCGCCTGCCCGCCAAGGGAATCGTGCTGTTGGTGATGCCGCTGCCGATCGTTGGCGGCTCCGGTAGCCCCGCGCGCGTGGTCGCGGTGGTCGAACGAGGTGCGGAGTAAAGATGGCCGAGCGGTCTTTTGTCGCCGAAGTCCAGAAACTTCGCCACGGAGCGGGAACCACGCTTCACGTCGAGGGCATCCTCGCTGTCACCAAGGCACTGCTGCAATCGGGAGTGGCCTACGTCGGCGGCTATCAGGGAGCGCCGATCTCACACCTGATGGACGTCCTCGGCGATGCTCACGAAATCCTCGATGGGCTCGACATCTACTTCGAGAACAGCGCATCCGAGGCGACCGCCGCAGCGATGCTGGCCGCATCTGTGCATTACCCGCTGCGCGGTGCTATCACGTTCAAGTCCACTGTTGGCCTGAACGTCGCATCCGACGCATTGGCGAACCTGGCGAGCGGTGGCGTGACAGGTGGTGCACTGATCATCCTTGGTGAGGATTACGGCGAGGGCTCCAGCATCATGCAGGAGCGTTCGCATGCGTTCGCGATGAAATCGCAAATGTGGCTGCTGGATCCGCGTACCAACGTCGCCGCTATCGTCGACGCGGTCGAGAGCGGCTTCGAGCTGTCCGAGGCCAGCAACACCCCGGTGATGCTGGATCTTCGATTGCGGTCCTGCCACTTGCACGGCGCCTTCGAGGCCAAAGACAACAAGCGGCCGTCGATGACCGTCAAGGACGCACTGGAACATCCTGTCCGTGACATCGACCGGATCGTGCTGCCGCCGGCCAGCTTCCTGCATGAGAGGGAGAAGATAAGCGAACGCTGGCCCGCCGCGATTCGGTTCATCAAAGAACGCAAGCTCAACGAAGTCTTCGCCAACGATCGCGCTGACGTCGGCATCATCGTGCAAGGCGGTCTCTACAACACGCTCAACCGTTCGCTGGAACTGCTCGGCTGCTCGGATGCGTTCGGGAACACCGAGATTCCCATGTACGTGATGAACGTGACCTACCCGGTGGTCGACGACGAGATCGTCGAATTCTGCACCGGTAAGCGCGCCGTGCTGCTCGTCGAGGAGGGCCAGCCGGACTACATCGAGCAGAATCTCAACACAATCCTGCGCCGCGCCGACGTACCGACCGCGCTGCATGGCAAGGACATGTTGACCGTGGCGGGTGAGTACACCTCGACCGTCGTCACCCGCGGCGTGCACACGTTCCTCGGCGGCTACCTGCCGGATGCCATCCGGCATGAACCCGCCGTGTTGCGTGAATCAGGCGATCCCGCAAGCCCATTCGCAGCACGGGTCGCGGCGGAGAACGTCCGCCCGCGGCCTGCGGGGCTATGCACCGGCTGCCCTGAGCGGCCGATCTTCAGCGCGTTGAAGCTGGCCGAGCGGGAGACCGGTAAACACCACATCAGCGCGGATATCGGCTGTCACCTGTTCGCCGTCAACGCGCCGTTCGATCTCGGCGCCACCACAATGGGTTACGGCCTCGGGTCGGCGGGAGCCGCGGCACTGAACGCCAAGGACACCGACCGCCGCAGCGTGGCCATCATGGGCGATGGCGGGTTCTGGCACAACGGGCTGACCAGCGGCGTCGGCAACGCGGTGTTCAACAAGAACGACCAAGTGCTTGTCGTCGTCGACAATGCGTACGCCGCGGCCACCGGTGGTCAGGACGTTCTGTCGTCCCAGGCCGAACTGACGACCCGGTCCACCCAGCACCCGATCGAAAAGGCGGTGCGAGGTGTCGGCGTCAAGTGGGCGAAAACCATCGACAATACCTACGACGTTGCCAAGGTGCGCGACACTTTCGTTGAGGCGCTCACGACAGACGAACCCGGACCCAAGGTCCTGGTGCTGCAGAGCGAATGCCAGCTCAACCGGCAGCGCCGCGAAAAGCCCACGCGGGCGAAGGCGCTCGCGGATGGCAAGCGGGTGGTCCGGGAACGGTTCGGGGTGGATCCCGAAACCTGCACAGGCGACCATGCATGTATTCGAATCTCGGGTTGCCCGTCGTTGACCATTACATCCAACCCGGATCCGATGCGCATCGACCCGATCGCAACAGTGATCGACAGCTGCGTCGGCTGTGGGGTGTGCGGTAACAACGCACATGCCGCGGTGTTGTGCCCGTCGTTCTACCGAACGGACGTGATCGACAACCCCAATAGTTGGGATCGCATGCTTGCCGCCATCCGCAGATGGTGGATAAAGACAGCTTCGCGCGGCATCGAGCGCCGCGCCGCACGATTCGAGGTTGCATGATGTCGAGTTGGTATGACGGACAACGCCCGCTGACCCTGGCCATCTTGGCGCTCGGCGGTGAGGGCGGCGGCGTGCTGGCCGACTGGACCGTAGCCGTGGCCGAGCAGGCCGGCTACTGGGCGCAGACCACTTCGGTGGCCGGGGTGGCACAGCGCACCGGCGCGACGGTCTACTACGTCGAGATCTACCCGCCCGCAAGCACGCCAGCGCCGGGCGCCGGTCGGGTCGAGCCGGTGCTGAGTGTTTTCCCGACACCCGGTGAGGTCGACGTCGTCGTCACCTCCGAGCTGATGGAGTGCGGACGTGCCATCCAGCGCGGCTTCGTCACCCCGGACCGGACCACGCTCATCACGTCGACCAACCGCACGTATGCCATCGATGAAAAGATGGCGCTGGACGACGGCCGGGTGGACAGCACGGAACTGCTGAGCGCTGCGCACCAGGCGGCGAAACACGTTGTTGCCGCGGACTTTATGGAAATGGCCGAGCAGAGCCGAAGCGTCATCAGCGCGTCGCTGTTTGGTGCGCTCGCCGGGTCGGGCACCCTCCCGTTCACGAGGGAAGAGTTCGAAGCGCCCATTCGCGCGTTCGGCAAGGGCGTGGAGTCCTCGCTGAAGGCATTCGGGGCCGGGTACGATGCCGCGACCCGCCCGCCGACGCCGGTACGCAAGTCACAGCCCGTCCCGCTGACGCTCGGCCCGCGGCCCGTGACGGCCGAGGATCGCAAGGCCGAAGAGGAGGCCCGCCGAACCAAGATCGCGGCGAGCGATCCTGCGACGCTTGTCGGCCCCGGCTTGCGGCCCTTGGCCGCAAGCGTCACCGAGCTGCCGCCGGCGGCGCGCTCGATGATCCTGCACGGTCTGGTCCGCACCGCGGTCTACCAGAACCTGGCCTACGCCGCACGGTATCTGGACCGAGTATCGCAGTTCGCCGCCATCGACCCAGACCCTCTGGGGGCGGCCCAGTTGACCACTGAGGCGGCGCGCCACATCGCTTTGTGGATGTGTTACCAGGACACCATCCAGGTCGCGGTGCAGAAGACGCGACGCGCCAGGATGGAACGTATCCGCACGGAAGCGCGGGCGAAGCCGAATCAGCTTGTGCAGGTCCGCGAGTACCTACATCCGCAGGTCGACGAGATAACCGACACCATGCCATCGCGGATGGGTGCCTCGTTGCGCCAAACGAAGTGGTTCCAGTGGACGGTGCGCGTGGTCACTCACAAGGGGATGATCGTCAACACCAGTTCGGTTACCGGCTACACGGTTTTGTCGGCGTTGGCGCGTCTGCGCCCGCTGCGCCCACGGTCGTTGCGGTTTGCCTGCGAGCAGGCCGCCATTGAGGCATGGTTGGAGCTTGCACTCGACGTCGCCGTCGCGGATCTCGACCTGGCTCGGGAAATTCTGGAGTGCCAACGCGTTCTGAAGGGCTACGGTGCGACCTACGAGCACGGCAACGACAGCTTCGACAAGCTGATGGCCGTTGCGCGCACCTTGGCCGGAACACTGGGCGCCGCAGCACAATTAGCCGATCTGCGGTCGGCTGCACTGGCCGACGAAGACGGCGCCGCGTTGGCCGCGAAACTGACCCGAGCCGACCTGGTCGCACTCGCCCCGACTTCCGTCTCGTAACCGGCGGTACGTCGTACGTCGGTGCTTGGAAGCTGCCGATCTGCCTTCGAGCAATTCGGCCAGTCGCGTCGAGGCACTGGGTCCTCTGCGCCCCAGTTGCAATGAACGGATGCTCCTCGAGGACCAGGATCCGAAAGTCGCCGAGAGGCCCGTGGCGGGCGGCGGGGTCATCCCGCGCATCGATACGCGCCCAAGTCTCGGTTTGTGAGCGTAGCCGCCAGAGAAATGTGCGGAGGTGCGCGGAGAACCGGCGAGGTCGGAGCTGATGGAAGCGCACCGGATGTCAGGGCAGCGGCCGCGTGCCCGGTCGGCACGGGGCTGCCGCCTCGCACGATCGAAGTCGGACGCACAGATCGAGTTGATCCCCTGTGATTCCGCCCAAATACCAGCGGTCGCTGGTCAGTTGGTTCCATCGAGGACACTCCACCAGCGCTAAATGCCGCCGTCTCGGCTGGTCGGCCGACTGAGAATTGCATTCCATGGTTTCGACGCCGGCGGCCCTGTGCGGAGGCCATGAAATCCCGCTTCTCGCAACGGAAATGACGGGACGGGCCAGTGGCACGAGGGCCACCGCCCAGCGCCAGATGTTTGAAACGATTGAGCGTGTCCGCCTTCCGGCATCCACGGCGACGATCGGAGCCGCTTTGGCGGCTCTGTTGACCTGCGTGCGGGATGCCAGCCTATGGCGCGCGGTGTTGTGTGTCCAGGACACGGTCGTCGAGGACGTCGAGTTCGACGAGACAGCGCAGATACCGGTAGCGCATGTGCGGCCGCGGCGAGCCGGTTGTGGGCGGTGCGGCCTGTGCGGTGCGCGTGCCCGCCACGGCGCCGGGCAGACCCGGGCGCTCGATCAGCAGGTGGCCTGGTTGGCCACCTGCTGATCGAAACGAGCGATCACCGAGCTGATGCGAATCGCTTGGCGCACAGTCGGATCGATCATTGCCCGGGTTTGGCCGACACCGCCGCCGGTATCGATGCGATCGCCGGCCTGAGCACGGGCTCGACGCTACCCGGCCGCTAAATCACCCACACATGAGTCACAAGAGCCGCTTCACCTGACGCCGCCGGTCGTTGCCACGCGTGGGTAGGCGACCTCCGCGTACTTTCCGGACAGCAACGTTCCGCCGCCGGGCGCGATGGCCGGCAGGTCCAGCGCGCGCATCAATTGATGCGCGGTGGAGACCGCCGCGGATATCACGGGTTTGCCGAGTTCGTTCTCGACGATCTCAATCGACGGTAACGACGGCATCTGCACGCACGCGGACAACACCACGACGTCGGCGTCCTCGTAGTCGAGTCGTTTGGCGATACCGACGAGGTTCCGCGGATCGTGTGCGGCGACGTCGAGATTGTTCGGTATCTCCAGCGCCGTGTAGTCGCCGACCTCGAATCCTTGATCCTCGATGTAGTCGACGACTAATTTGGTCAGCGGCAACATGTACGGGGCGACGAGCGCAATCTTCTTGGCGCCCAGGATGTTCAACGCAGAGATCAGTGCCCCTGCGCTGGTCACCACCGGGGCTTGCGCGCCGTTCTCGGCGGTGACCGCCGACAGTTTCGACTCCGACATGCAGTGATAGCCGCGGCCCATGCTCATGATCGCGACGAGGCAGGCGTACCCGAGTACGTCGACCCGCGCGTCGGACAACTCCGCCGCGCACCGGGTCGAGTCCGCGTCCATGGCCTCGAGCTGCTCTTTGGTCACCTCTTGCATCCGCATTCGGCTGGAATGGAACGTGAACCGTTCCGCGGCAACGGTTTCCCGGGCGCGAAAAAGCGCGGGAATCTCCGTCTCCATGGTGACGTTGGAGCTCGGGACGATCTGTCCTATGCGATAGATGTTATCGGGCATCAGCGACCGGATTCCTCAGCGTGCCAATTGATTCCACAGTGCATTCGACGACGTCGCCTGGCACCAGGAACTGCTGCGGGGTGAAGCTGGCTCCGACGCCGGCTGGTGAGCCGGTGGCGATGACGTCGCCGGGCTCGAGGGTGATCCCGGAACTGATGTCCGCGATCAACTCGCGAATCTTGAACAGCATGTAGCGGGTGTTGGACTTCTGCTTCACCTCGCCGTTGACCCGTAGCGACAGGTCCAGATTGTGCGGGTCGGCGACGTCGTCCGCCGTCAGCACCGCCGGACCGAAGGGCGCGTACGAGTCCTGGCCCTTCGAGAAGTACCACTGCCCACCACGGCGCTGGTCGCGGGCGCTGATGTCGTTGACGATGCTGTAGCCGAACACGTAGTCGAACGCGTCTTCGGCGAGAACCTTCTGCGCGGTCTTGCCGATCACCACGGCCAGCTCGCACTCCCAGTCCAGTTGGTGGGTGAGGTTGCCGTTGTGCTGGATGGGCTCGTCAGGGCCGACGACGGCGGTGGCCGGCTTGCTGAACAGCACCGGCCGCTGCGGCAGCTCCTTGTCGGTGTCGAGCGTGCGCGCCGACTCCGCAACGTGTTCGGTGTAATTCAGCCCGACCCCGATGATCTTGCCGGGTCGGAACGGGGCATGAAGCGTGATCTCGGATGCCGGCACGGTGTATCGGGCCGCGTCGGGGTGACCGATCACCCGGGTCAGGTTGGCGCTTCCCTGTCGAATGAGCGTCAGAAGATCACCGGGCACCGCGATGCCGGCATGTTCGCCGAGCGCGCTGACATCGATGACCGAATCGCCGTCCTGCACTCCCAGTCTGCGGTCATCCCCGTTGGTGGAGAAGGTTACAAGCAACATGAAGGGTCCTCTGTAGTGGTGGATGGTTAGTTGATCGCCTGGTGGCCGTCGTTGTCCGGGTAGGCCTCTTCCCGCCAGAACTCCAGCGAGCGCATGACGGGGAAGTCGTTGAACGAGAACAGGCATGCGTCATCGGATGCGCTGAGGTTGGCGTGCTCGTGCCAGGCCCAGGAGGGGACGCAGAAGATGTCGCCCTGCTGCCAGTCGAATCGTTTTCCGGCAATCACCGAGTAGCCGCTGCCTTTTGCGACGTTATAGATCACAGATCCGGTGTGGCGGTGCGCCTTTGTGTGCTGGCCGGCCTGAAGCAGCTGCATGTGCGCGCCCAGCGTCGGCATCACCGAGCCGCCCGTCTTGGGGTTGGAGTATTCGAGAATGATGCCGTCATGCGGGGAGCCGGCCGAGGCCGCGGCGGCGTTGTTCAGCGCGGAATATGTCTGTTCCCACGGGTAGGCGAACAACGGTGAGTAGGGCTTGGTCCAACTGTCTTCGAATCCGAACGGACGAAGCTGGCCCGCGCCGTGGGTCAGCAGCGACGAGTTGACCACTTTTCCCGGTTCCTGGTACACGTTCGGATGCACCTCGTAGAAGTTGGCGTCCAACGTGTTGACGAGCGGGATATCAAGTCCGTCCTGCCAGATCACGGGCCCATCGGTGCCCTCGTTACCGTGCTCGTGCCACGCGGAATTGGGAGTGATGGCGAAGTCGCCAGGGCCGACCCGCAGCTTCTGGCCATCGACAATGGTCCACGCGCCTTGGCCTTCGACGACGAACCGCAGGGCCGCTGCCATGTGGCGGTGTGCCGTCATCGATTCGCCGGGGCCCATCACTTGTAGTCCCGTGTAGAGCAGGCCGACAGCCGCGACGAGGTCCTTGCGTTCGGGGTTGACCAGCGCCACGACCCGCCGCCCTGCGTCATCGGCATTGACCAAGTCCAGGGCTTCCAATACCAGCGGCCGCAGCTCCTCGTAGCGCCACAGCATCGGCACTGAATCGGGTTGTGGGAACCAGGGTTCGATCTTGTTGGCCACGCGCCAGAGCGCAACCGTCTCGTGCTTGTCGAGTTCGCCATAGAACGCTTCAAGTTCCGCGGTGTCCTTGACCCGCGCCCGCCCGAGTACGTCATCGCTGTACGTCATCGCGTCTGCCTCTCTGAGGTGTCGGAAGCTCGTGGAATCAAATATACACATATCTTGACGATCGTCACAAGTACGCTATATTTATTCGATCAGTCTTAGTAGAGAGGGCATCGGGATGGCAGAAGTCACCGTTGAGCGGCGGGTCGAGTGGTATGACACTGACGCCGCTGGCCATCAGCACCACTCGTCCGTGGTGCGGTTCGTAGAGGCGGCCGAAGCCGAGCTCATGCGCGAGCATGGATTGTCGTGGCTGTTTGGGCGGACTCCGCGCGTCCGTCACGAAATCAACTATCGCCAACGGCTGTGGTTCGGCGAGCGAGTGCAGACCGTGTTGCGAGTGCGCCGGGTGGGAGAGAAATCGATCACCTTCGACTTCGAGGTGCATGGCGAGAACGGAATCGCCGCCGACGGGTCGCTTGTCATAGCCCATGCGACGCCCGACTCGCCGTCGGCCACTCCGTGGCCGCAGGAAGTCGTGGCGGCACTGTCGCACGAGGCGGTGGCGAAATGAGCCTGAAGATCGCGGTGATCGGGGGTGGCCCGGGTGGGCTGTACTTCGCCGCACTCGCCAAGCAGATGGATCCGGGCCGCGACATCGTCGTCTACGAGCGCAATGCTGCCGACACGACATTCGGGTTCGGCGTGGTGTTCTCAGACGAAACCATCGACGGCATCGCGGGTGCCGACCCGCTGATCTTCGCCGAGATGGAATCGAGTTTCGCGCGGTGGTCCGACCTTGACGTGCACTACCGCGGGTCGGTCCTCACCTCCGGCGGGCATGGCTTCGCGGCGATCGAACGCCGGACACTCCTCCAGATCCTCCAAAAGCGTTGCGCCGAACTCGGAGTCGAGGTGCGATATGGCACCGACGCACCGCCGGCCGACGCGCTCGCCACGACCCACGACCTGGTCGTGGCCGCCGATGGCGTCAACTCGGTCACCCGAAACGCCCATCCGGAGGTCTTCGCGCCACATCTCGACGAGCGGCACTGCCGCTACATCTGGCTCGCTACCGACAAGGTGTTCGAAGCCTTCACGTTCATCGTTGCCGAGACCGAGTTCGGGCCGCTCGTGGTGCACGCCTACCCGTTCAGTGCCAGCCGCAGCACCTTCATCGTCGAGCTGAACGAACACACTTGGCGTGCAGCCGGTTTCGACCAGCTGACAGAGGCGGAAAGCGTCGCCCTATGTGAGCGGCTGCTGGCCGCGCACCTCGACGGGCACCGGCTGCTGAGCAATAACTCGCGGTGGATCACGTTCAACACGGTCCGCAACAAGGCCTGGCGCAACGGCAACATCGTTCTGCTCGGCGACGCCGCGCACACCGCCCACTTCTCGATCGGTTCTGGCACCAAGCTCGCGATGGAGGATGCGCTGGCCCTGGTCGCCAGCCTCGCGCACGACCACGAGGATGTGCCAGCGGCGTTGGTGCATTACGAATCGCAACGGCGTGCCGTCGTCGAATCGACCCAGCGCGCTGCCCAGGCAAGCCTTGAGTGGTTCGAATCCATCGAGCATTCGATCGGGCAGCAGCCACCGCAGTTCGCGTTCAACTTGCTCACCCGTAGCCGCCGGGTTACATACGAGAATCTGTGCGAACGCGATGCGCAATACATCGACGAATTGAACCGGTGGTTTCACCGCCAGTCGGCAAGTGCCGCAGTGGAAATGCCCCCGCGGCCGATGTTCGAGCCGTTCCGCTTGCGGGGGCTCACACTGCAGAATCGCATCGTCGCGGCCCCGATCGCAACCTACTACGCAGAGGACGGCGTCGTCACCGATCGCGAGTTGGTCCGGCTCTCCAGCCTGGCTCTGGGTGGGGCGGGGCTGGTGATGACTGGAATGACGGCGGTCAGCGCGCAGGGCCGCGTCACGCCGGCATGCCCGGCGCTGTATACATCGGAACAGATCGCAGCGTATCGCCGGGTCACGGACCTGATCCACGAGACGAGCACCGCGGCGGTCGGTGTGCAACTGAACCACTCCGGACGCAAGGGGGCCACGAGTGTGCCTCGGGGCGCTGCCACTATCGGGCATCCGCTCGGTGAGCACGGATGGGACACGGTCGGTCCGTCGGCGCTGGCATATGGTGAGCTGCCCGCGCCGCGCGCGCTCGGTGTGGCAGAGCTGCCCGCGATCGTCGAGGAGTTCGCCGCGGCGACGCGCGCCGCCGCCGCGGCCGGCTTCGACGTCGTGGAACTGCAAGCGGGACATGGGTTTCTGCTCTCGACTTTCCTGTCGCCGCTGACCAACCAGCGTACCGACGAATACGGTGGTCCGCTCCGAAACCGGATGCGGTTCCCGCTCGAAGTTGTCGACGCAGTCCGTGCGGCTTGGCCGGAGGACAAGCCGCTGATCGTGCGCATCTCTGCGGTCGATTGGCGGGACGGCGGAACCACCCTCGATGATGCGGTCATCATCGCGCGCGCATTCGCCGAACACGGCGCCGACGTCCTCGATGTGTCCAGCGGCGAGGTTGTCGCAGAACAGAATCCGAGCTACGGTCGCGGCTACCAAACGCCGTTCGCGGAACGGATCCGCGCCGATGTAGGCATCCCGACCATCGCGGTCGGGGCGATCTCGACCGATGATGACGCGAACACGGTTCTGCTGGCAGGTCGTGCTGACCTGATCAGCGTCGGTCGCGCGCATCTGCACGACCCGGCTTGGACGCTGCACGCTGCGGCGGCGATCGACTACCGCGGGCCCGGTGCGAAGTGGCCGTCGCTCTACGCGGCCGGATCGGCGAGGCCACCCTCCGGTGGACGCGCCAAGCCTCAACTGAACCTGCTGCCGGTCGCGGCGCCGGAATTGCACCAGCGCTGGAATCCTCTAGCGAACAGCGCCACCACGACGATTGGACTCTGATGGATACCTTCCCGCGTTTCACCGCAGCTGCCGTTCAGGCAGCGCCGGTGTATTTGGATCCTGACAAGACCGTGGAGAAGGCGGTCGGGCTCATTTACGAGGCGGCGGCCAACGGCGCGAGTTTGATCGCTTTCCCAGAGGTATTCGTAGCCGGCTATCCGTATTGGAATTGGACGATGAACCCGGTCAAGGGAGGGGAGTGGTTTGAGCGGCTCTACCGCGCCTCGATCGATATCCCGGGTCCCCATGTCGACACACTTCGGGCGGCGGCCGCCGCTACGAGGACAACCGTGGTGATCGGAGCGAACGAGCGAGGCCGGCACAGCCTCGGTGTGCTGTACAACAGCGTGCTGACCATCGGGCCGGACGGCTCACTGATTGGAGTGCACCGCAAGCTGGTGCCCACCTGGGCGGAGAAACTCACCTGGACCAACGGCGACGGGTCGTCGTTACGGGTGCACCAAACCGAGGTGGGTCCGCTGGGTGTGCTCGCATGTGGCGAGAACACCAACACCCTGGCCCGCTTCACCCTGCTGGCCCAGGGCGAACTGGTCCACATCGCCAACTACATCGCTCTGCCGGTCGCTCCGAAGGACTACGACATGGCCGATGCGATCGCGATACGGACTGCGGCGCACGCGTTCGAGGGGAAGCTCTTTTCGGTGGTCGCCTGTTCGACCGTGTCGGAGGAGATCATCGACACCATCGCGGGAGACGATTCCGAGGCGCGGGAATTGCTGCAACGCAAACGCAGTGCGCTGTCCGGAATTTTCGGTCCCGATGGGCGCCCCGTAGGCGAACCACTGGTCGACGAAGAGGGCATCGTCTACGGCGAAATCGACCTCAGCAAGTGCATTGCGCCCAAACAGATGCACGACATCATTGGTCATTACAACCGTTTCGACATCTTCACCCTGCACGTCAATGGCAAGCCGCTGCAGCCACTGATGCTCGAAGAATCCAAGCGGCCGGACGGCTCCGCTCTGCAACCCGTGCTGCCTCCCCTCGAAAATGTCGTCGGCCCAACGGTGATGGGATAGGGACACCCGATGCCGTCTAACCCCACCATCTTCGACCCGGAGGCGATGAGCCCATCGAAGTTCTACTCGATCATGTCGGCGGCGGTCGTTCCGCGGCCGATCGCGTGGGTGTCCACCGTGTCAGAAGATGGCGTCCTGAACCTCGCGCCGTATAGTTTCTTCACGGTGGCTTCGACCAATCCGCCGATATTGCAAGTGAATTCGGTTGGCCACAAGGACACCCAACGGAACATCGCGCAAACCGGGCAATTCGTTGTCAATATCGGCACCGAATTGCTGATCCCGCATATGAACGCATCCTCTGAAGAGGTCGAGCCGGCGGTCGACGAGTTCCAGCTCAGCGGGGTCACCCCGCAACCTAGCGAAACTATCGCCGTGCCCCGCGTAGCACAGGCGCCGATCGCCTTCGAGTGCGTCAAGCACCTGATCATCGACGTCGGGAACTGTTCACTGATTCTCGGCCAGGTGCGCCGGATCATCATTGATCGAGAGATCATCGCCGTAGACGGCCTGCCCGATTTCGCCAAACTCGCACCGCCCAGCAGGCTGGGCCGTTCGGATTGGGGCCTGACACCACAGACCATGTCGTACGCGCGGCCATAGGATCAGGCACGTCGCGGACAACTCGGCTGAATTGCCCTATCCGGCTATGTCTTTGAGGAGGGACCTGGGCAGTTGCGGCCAAGCACCCTGTTGGTCGTCGATGATGGCACGTGCGATGCTCGGCATCTGCGGTGCACCGTCCGACAGGAGTCGCGGCAATCCGAGGTCCGCGCACTTGACCACCGCAGGGACGACGAGGTCGAGCGCTTTGCCGACCCGCCCCGCGGCGTAGAGGCAGCCGCCCAACAGCAGCGTTGACTGAAGGTACGCCCGCGGTCGCGCGGTCGCATCGATGCGGGTCATGTGCGCCTGCGCCATCGCACCTGCTTCGACGATGTCGGCCGTGGAGCCGCGAAGCAGTGCCCGGATGTGCGAGTCTTCGATCAGTTCGCGCGTAGCGACAGCGATGCCGTCGACGCGCCCGTCCGGAGAAGTTGAGTTCCCCAGGGGCTGCGGTGTGAAGACCGAATCACGCTGCAGTAGTCCGCATCGCACCCGTTCGTTCTCGATCCTCGCCGCAAGCCGGGGAAGTGATAGCGACCTGGCGATCCGTTCCCCTTCATCGAGGCGCCGAGTAGCCAGGTCCCGATATCCTCGTGCGGCTTTGATGCGCGCGCCGAGGCCATAGGTGATCACCATGAAGTCCACCACGCCACCTTCGGACCCGAGTTGATAACTCTCGTCGATCAGGTGCTCGGCCTCGTCAAGTTCTCCGCGCTCATATAGCAGCTCGCCGAGAACAACCCCGGCGAGTCGTGCCGAATACGAATGGGCACCACCCATCCGGTATGCCAGCTGCTGGGCGGTCCTGAACAGATTCTCGGCGGCCACGACGTCGAGCTGCTCGCGAGCGGCCATGCCGGCGAAGCAATATCCGTACATGACGGCGAACGGCCCCGTCGTTCGTTCGTGATAGGGCATCCCCTGTTCGAGCCAGCTGCGCGCGGAGGTGAACTCGAAGCGGTGAAGGGCCTCGAACGAGGCGACGTTTGCGGCCGACGCCGCGACGAACGGACGTAGCGACTCCGGTCGTGCGAGGACCTTTGACGCAGCTTCGCGCAGGTTGCGGATCCTGTCTGCGAACAGATCAGCGACGGCGTAGACCAGCGACGCTTCGAGGACCTGATCGTCGTCGGTGCGGTTCTGAGCCAATAGCGTCGTTTTGCATGCAGCCAAGGACTTTTGGATCGGTTCGGGCGGGTGGTGCAAGAGCACGTCGGCCCAGCCGCGGGCGATGTGCAGTACGGGCCGAACCCTGACCAACTCCGGTGGAAGTTTCGCGATCAAGCCGAGCAGTGTCGACATCTGCGAGTGCTCGACGAGGTTCGTTCGGTCGCTTTCGACCAGGTCTGCCGCCCGCTCTGCGTCGCCGGCTGCCAACGCATGATCGACTGCGTCACTGATCATTGCGTGGTCGAAGAACCATTTGGACGCTGTGCTGTGCAGGTTCGACAGCCGTCCCGGATGGTCGCGTTCGAGGCGGCGGCGCAGAAAGTCGGCGAACAGATGGTGATACCGGAACCATTGGCGGTCGTCGTCGAGCGCTCGAAGGAACAGGTCCCGCTGCTCGACTTCCTCCAGGATGGCTTGGCAGTGATCTCGACCCGTCAATGTCGCCGCCAGTTCGGCGCTGATGCGGTCGGGAACCGAAGTGGCGAGCATGAAGTCCAGCAATGTGGGCTCGAGTGTGTTGAGCACATTGTCGGCGAGATACTCCGCGATGGTGCGGTGACGGCCCGACAGGTGATCGATGAAGTCACTCGGGTCGTCGTGCTCACGCAGGGACAGAGATGCCAACTGCAGTGCGGCGACCCACCCGTCGGTCAGTTCGTGGAGGTGGGCGACATCGTGCTCGGCTAGCGAAAGGTGACACAAGCCATTCAGAAACTCGTGCGATTCGTCGGTGTTGAAACGTAGTTCGCCGGAATCGATCTCGACGAGTTCGTTCTGGACTCGCATGCGGCTCAACGGAAGCCCCTGTCGCGTCCTGCTGGTCACGATCATCTGGAAGTGGTGGCATCCGTTCTCGAGCAGAAAGTTGACCGCCGCGATGGTTGCGGGATCGGTGATCCGGTGCCAGTCATCCAGCACGACCGCGAATCTGCTGCTTGTCTCATGGATCTCATTGACGAGGGTGGTGAGTACGTAGCGTTCGGCTCTATCTCCGTGTTCCTCCAATACTTGCCGCAGTTCAACCGCTAGGTCGGGCCGTACCTGCCGGATTGCTTGGATCACGTGTTCGAGAAACCATGTGATGTTGTTGTCGTCCGTATCGATACTGAGCCAGGCCACGCCGGCGTCCTCCGAGATCAGCCGATCGCGCCACTGCGCGGCCAACGTGGTCTTGCCGAAGCCGGCTGGGGCGTGGATAACGATCAGGCGTTTGCGTCCGGCGGCTGCGATCCGTTCGATCAGTCGGGCGCGCGGCACGAGTGCACGCGTAGCCAGCGGAGGACGGAATTTCGTGGCCACGCTTGGGGGCGGTGCGGTGACGGCGCGCGTGATGATCTCGTTGTGACCGGCTGCGCCTAGGAGTGCCATGTCGACGACGTGGTGGCCGTGTCGGCGTTGGACATCACGAAGCCTCTCGCCAACCTGCGCGGCGGTCGCCGGCCTGTCCGATGGGTTCATCGCCATCGTGTGTTGGATGACCTCGCAGAGGTCTCGAGGGAACTGCGGCCCGAGATCTGAAACCGGCGTCGAGGCGACGCGCAGAAAATGCGCAACAACGTCTTCACCCGCGCGGCGCTCTACCGCAGCATGCCCGGTAACAAGACAGAAGAGCGTCGCGCCGAGCCCATAGATGTCGGATGCGACGCTCGGTGCCGTCCCGCTGACGATTTCGGGCGCGGTGTATGCGGGTGATCCGAGGATCACGTCGGGTTTCGTTTCGAAACCACCGGCAACGCGGGCGATCCCGAAATCGGTTAGCTGCGGCTCGCCATACTCGGTGACCAGGACATTGCCCGGCTTCACATCTCGATGCAGCATGCCCAACTGATGAGCGGATTCGAGGGCGCCGGCCAGTTTCACGCCGATGCGCACGGCCTCCGGCCATGGCAGGGGACCGTGCTGCTTGAGGTGAACAGCGAGTGAGTCACGGGGGTGGTAGGGCATCACGATGTAAGGCCGGCCGCTCGCCGTGACGTCGGCATGGAGCACCTCGACCACATTGGGGTGACCGGACAGCTGCGCCATGGCCCGCTGCTCGCGCAAGAACCGGGCCCGCCCGTCGGCATCGAAGTCGGACGAGAGGACTTTGACGGCCACCGTTCGACCCAAAGCCGCTTGGTAGCAGCGGAATACGGTACCGAAGCCGCCGCGGCCGATCACCTCCGCGCGCTCCAGCCCCTCTGCATCCAGCTCGGCCTCGACCGTTCGGTGCTGCTGCAGAGTATCGTCCGGCTCTGGCCTGGACATCAGTGTGTCTACTCTCGGACTATTCGCTATTTGCCAACTGTTCCATAAGCCTATGGTCCGATCTGCGGATCAGCATAGCGTCCCGCGGGGTCGGCCGTCAGCAAGAAAGCACACGCGCCGACGATCCACCACGCCAGCACAACAGCCCTCAGCGGTTTGCTGCGCGGAGTATCGTATGGTGCATTTATGACGGTAGAGGTTCAATCGACGCGTGCCGTAGGCGGGCGAGACACTCGCCTCGCGCAGCTGATCATCAGTGTCTTCGCGCTCTACGCCAGGGCTGAGGGCAACTGGCTGTCGGTTGCCTCCGCTGTGGCACTCACGGCCGACCTCGGCGGGGAAAGCCAGGCTGTCCGGTCTGCAATCTCGCGCCTGAAACGCAAGGGCGTGCTGCTCAGCGAACGTCGCGCGGATGCCGCAGGGTACTCGCTGGCCGGCCCGACGCTCGAGGTGCTCGCCGAAGGTGATGTGCGAATCTTCGAGCGCCGGCGCGCCACTGTGGACGACGGTTGGATCGTTGTCGTTTTCTCCGTACCGGAATCCGAGCGCGATAAACGGCACGCGCTGCGCGTGAGCCTGACCCGACTCGGCTTCGGCACAGCGGCCCCCGGTGTCTGGGTAGCGCCGGGAAATCTCGCCGAGGAGACGCGCCACACCCTGGAGCGTCGTGAGTTGTCCGGCTACGTGGACATTTTTTCCGGTCAGTATTTCGCATTCGGCGATCTGCGCGCCAAAATCCGCAGCTGGTGGAACCTCGATGAGTTAACCGTGCTGTATGCGGACTTCCTGCAGCATTACCGGCCGACCCTCTATCGGGCATCCGCGGCGGGGATTTCGCCGCAGGAAGCGTTTCAGATATATGTGCCGATGCTCACCCAGTGGCGTCGCCTTCCTTACCGCGATCCGGGACTGCCGTTGGCTTTGTTGCCTCCAGCTTGGAACGGAGAGGCAGCGGGTGAACTATTCCATCAACTGAACGACAAGTTGGCGTCATCCGCACAGGAACACGCCTTGGCGTTGATTCATGGGAAGAGCCGACCAAGTGCGGTGCCGGAGTCTTCGCCCAATGCGGATACCCGGCGCAAATCTCGGTAAATGCAGTGGGCGGCGTCCCGGCGGGTACGCCGCGATCGCCTCATCGCCCCACATGGCTCACTCAGCTTCCGGACCTCGGCCGTCGAGATCCATGCAGTTCGGCGTCGTCGGGGCACCGTTGAATCGATCCGCGATCCATTGCATGCTGCGTTCTCCGTCAACCCAATACGTCAGTAGATGGTTTATGTCGGTCTTGTTGAGAAACGGCGGCTGCTCGTTCGTCCACAGTTGGACGTCGGCGCCCTTGGCGCACCAGTCCTGGGCGAGCTGGTGGACGCTGGTGTAAGGCACGAACGGATCAAATCTATTGGAGTCCAGCATGACAGGCGTTGCGGGTCTCAGCGTGCCAAGGCGCTGAAGATCGAGAATGCCCTTCAAGGGTTGAGAGCTTACGAGTTGATCGAGGTCGGTATTGAAATACGGTTGTACATGACGGAAAGCGAAGTCGATCATGGTCTGTACGAAGCACTGGTCTCTGGTGCGGGTCACCAGATCGACGCCTCGCGGAGTGAGCGTCGTCATCAGCCCATCGGTTGCCTCAGGAAATGCAGCAGCTATCCCGTTCAGCAGGTAGCCCACCGCTCCGACCAACTGGCTGCCATCCATGTAAGGCAGCATCGCAGCCAGATCGGCAGGTGCCGCCCCTGCCCAAGCGCCGACCAACTTGAGTTCGGGCGCGTATCGGGGTGCGAGTTCGGCAGCTGACGCGGAGGCCTGGCCTCCTGACGCATAGCCCCAGAGGGCCACCGGGCCATGCGGATCCAGCGAGGTCCCCGGCAGGTGCATGGCAGCGCGTGCCGCGTCCAGCATTGCCTGGCCGGCCGCCAGCCGATTGGCGAATTGCGGTATGGCGCCGGGTATACCGAGACCGATTCCGTCCGTGACCACGACGGCAAACCCTCGAGCAACCATCGTGGCGAGGAACGTCTCCTCGAAGTTCACCATGATGTCCCATCCGGACGAAAAGTGGATGCCCTGGTTGAACATTCGGGAGGGGGCGCATTGCTCGCCCAGGCCATACGGAAGGGTGGCGAGCGCAATCAACGGACGAGGTCCGCTACCCGGCCACGCATTGTCGGGCTCGAAATAGGTACCGGTCACTGCAACCGGATTTCCGCGTCCATCGTTGCTGCGGTACATGATTCGGGTTCCGGTAGCGACGAATGCGCCTAACTGGCCGGACGGCTCCAACACCAGCCGCGACGGCTCTGCGCGAATGAGGTCGCCGGGTTTGCCGGCTGGAAGCGGACTCGGCGGGGCGTAGAAGGCCTGATATTGACTTTCGTCCGCCTTCGCCGACGGGGCCACGCACACCACTGGCAGCGTCACCGCCAATATCAGTGCCCAGAAGGCGATCCACCACGTGCGTACCATCGTCATCGTTGCTCCCTCTGGTCGCCCTGAGCGTGTCCGCATCTAGCGCCAACTGCGATCGGTTTGTTGCCCGACGACGGTAGGGATACCAGTAACAAGGCACTATCCGAATCGCGCGGCGCCTATACGGATCGCGCTGACGTTGTGCCCCATGGAGTCAGCTGCGGTCATGGCGGGAACCCGTTGCCGCGGGTCGTGGGCCGCCCGGATCCACGTCGGCGGCCTGTCCGGTTTCAGCCGGCTACGACCTCTCACGACCTGCGCGGCCGCCCCGATCGACGGTCTGGGTCCCGGCGCGCTTTGAAGGACACCAGGCTGGCCCGGGTCCAGACGGGGCCCACCGGGGCCGAGCAAGGCACTTGGGAAAATCGGTCCGCGTCTGCCAAAGCTGAATGACCCGAGTCGGTGAAATGCCCAATAGTTCGGCCGCATCACCGAGGCTGACCAAGTCCATCGAGGCGGGATGCCGAGTCAGGGCAGATACATGATGACCTATCCGGGCGAGGATCGGCCGAAACACGCTGCATGTCGAAGTCTGGTTGGGGAACGGCGTGGATCGGGGTGACACTCGAAGGCGGATGACGGGCCTCCCCGCAAGCTGTCTATGCGGTCCGGTGTGCGGAAGCGGCTGACAATGACAGACGATCTGTCGTCTTCTGATCGAATACGTTGGTGGACTGGCTATCTCGTCCGCAGTGCGTCGCGAGCCGCGGTGAAGAACTCTGCGGTTGCTTCGAGTGCGGTGGTCGTGTGGTTGGCCGGGCCGGTTGTGTTGAGGCGGTCGCGGTAGGCGATGCCGGCGGCGATGACACCGATCTTGAAGTTAGCCAACCCGAGGTAGAAGTCCCAGTTCGTCAGCGCGCGTCCGGACATGGTCGAGTACCGCTCGGCCAGCTGGTCAGCGGACGGCCAGCGTGGGCTGGTCCAGGCCGTCGGGTGGCCCTGGATCAGGTCGAACGCTGGGTGCCGGTATGCGCACATCAATGCGACATCGGACAGTGGGTCTCCGATGGTGGACAGTTCCCAGTCCACCAACGCCAGTACCGAGTGGCTGCCGTCGGGGTTGATGATGGTGTTGTCGATCCGAAAATCGCCGTGCACCAGCGTCGCGTCCGCTGTGGCAGGAATACGTTGTTCAAGGGTGCGCACGATGTCGGTGATGTCGGTCTGCTCGTCAGGCTTGACGTGCTCCCACTGGCTGGCCCATCGCTTCACCTGGCGGGCCAGGTAGCCATCGGGGCGCCCGAAATCGGCGAGCCCTACGGCGTGCTGGTCAACGTCGTGCAGTGCCGCAAGAGTCTGAAGGAGCGATTCGGACAGCTCCTCGACTTCTTCGTCGCCGAGCGCCGCCAAGTCTTCGTGCCGGCGGAACACATGACCGTCGACGAATTCGACGAGGCTCAGCGGGACACCGAGCACTGAACCATCAGCATCGAGCGCGACGGTGCGGGCCACCGGCACCGCGCTGCTCCGAAGGGCTTTGGTGACGGTGAACTCGCGTGCCATGTCGTGCGCCGACGGTGTGGCCCCCGTCAGGGGTGGGTGTCGGAGAACCCAGGTGGTGCTCTCGTCGCTGACCTTGTAGGTCACGTTGGACTTGCCGCCGGCCAGGCGTTCGGCGGTCAATTCCCCTGCGATTGCGACGCCGTGTTGCTCGATGAATCGGCGCAGCGTCGTCAGATTGAGCTCGTTCACGGTCATCTCGCGGCTGCAGCGCGGATGGCGCGTTTGGCGATGGCCCAGCGATGAACTTCCGAGGGGCCGTCGTAGATTCGGAACGGCCGGATCTCGCGGGCGATGCGGGCTGTCGGCAGTTCTTCGGAGACGCCGAGTCCGCCGCACAGTTGGACGCTGCGGTCGGCGATGCGAAACAGTGCCTCGGCGGCGAACGTTTTGGCGATAGATGTTGACTGGGAGGCGGTTTCGCCGCGGTCGAGTTCCCAGCAGGCTCGGACCAGCAGGGCCCGGGTGGCCGCGAGGTCAATCTCGTTGTCGGCGATCATCTGCTGTGCCATGCCCAGGTCGCCGAGGCGGCCGCCGAAGGCACGGCGCTCCGCGACGTACTGAGTGGCGGCGTCGTGGGCGTGGCGGGCGGCGCCGAGCCAGCGCATCACGTGCGTCATTCGCGCCGGGCCCAGTCGCACCTGGGCGTACTCGAACCCACGGTCGACTTCACCGAGCACGGCTGTCTGGGGTACGACGAGATCGGTGAAGGTCACTTCGCAGTGCCCGCCGACCATCGACCGGTCCATCGTGTGAATGTGCCGCTTGACCTCTAGTCCTCGGGTGTCGGCGGGCGCCAAGAACATCGTGGCCCCGCCGCGTTCCCCGGGTGCTCCGCTGGTGCGCGCCATGATGATAAAGAATCCGGCACCGTCGGCTCCGGTGATGAAGCACTTGCGCCCGTTTATGATCCAGTCGCTGCCCCGTTGGTGGGCGTGGGTGGTCAGTGCTGACGGGTCTGAGCCTGCACCCGGTGCGGGCTCGGTCATTGCGAACGCCGACCGCACGTCGCCGGCGGCCAACGGGGCCAGGTACTGGTTCCTTTGATCGGTGGTCGCGACATGTGCGAGCAGGTGCGCGTTGCCCTCGTCCGGCGCTGCGATGTTGAGGGCGAGCGGTCCGAACAACGAGTAGCCGGCTTCTTCGAAGACGGGCGCTCGATCGGACATGTTCAATCCGTGCCCGCCGAGTTCGGGGGACACGTGTGGCGCGAACACCCCGGCATTACGCGCCTCGGCCTGGAGTTGACGGCGTAGGTCGTCGCCGCCCGCGGCATGAATGTCGCCATCGTGCTGCTCTTCGATCGGCAACACAGCTTCGCGGACAAATGTGCGGGTTCGCGTGATCAGAGCGGACACATCCGCCGAGTACGTCAAATCGATAGCCATGCCGTGATCCTCAATCGGACGAAGAAGTTCAGACCAACCGAACAATCGCTCGGTACGCGGTGAAGCGTGGCATGTTTTGTGGTGACTATGCAAGTCACCGCAACATGGTTGGGAGCTAACAGTCGGCACCACATGATGCGATATTCAGTAATGCTGAAGCGTAGGATGTATTGCGATGACGTACGACTGTGGACGGCTTATCCGTGAAACCCGGCTACAGGTTGGTCTGTCCGGTCGCGATGTGGCCGAACGGATGGGAGTCAGCCCGGCGACGATCAGCGCTATCGAGAACGGGAAGGCGGCGGTCTCGGTCGCGCGGCTGGTGCATTTTGCCGAGGTCTTTGGTGTCTCTGCTGAGCGGTTGTTGCCGTCGGCGGTCGCGCGGCCTGGTTTCAGTCAGAATGGATCGTCGTCTGCTCGACCTCTGACAGGGGATTGGCGCAGCTTTCCGCCGTTGGAGCTCGACCCCCCGCTGGCGGCGGCGATCGACGCGTTCGTAGAGACCGGGTACCACGGCAGTTCGATGCGCGATATTGCCAAGCGCGCAGGATTGAGTGTCCCGGGCGTGTATCACCATTACTCCGAGAAGCAGCACCTGCTCGTTCGCGCGCTGGAAATCACCATGGACGAACTTCATCAGCGAGTCAACGCGGCCCGTGTCGAGGCGGTCGACGGCGTGAGCGAGGTCCAGTTGATCGTCGAAGCGCTCGCGCTGTTCCACACTCACCGCCGCAAGCTGGCGTTCATCGGGGCCAGCGAGATGCGCAGCTTGACGCCCGTCAATCGCACCAGAATTGTCGAGTCGCGCAATGCAATTCAGCACATCGTTGATCAGGCGATCGACCGCGCCGTGGCCGAGAACAACTGGGGGACCAGCGAGCCCAAGGCCATTGGGCGGGCGATCGCGACGATGTGCACGTCCTTGCCGCAATGGTTTCGCGAGACCGGACCGGCAACACCTGAACACATCGCGAACACGTACGCCGGGCTGGCGATCGCGATGCTGAGTGGGGCCACCGATTAGTTGCTTACCGCCTACGACTGACCATCCCGAAAGGCATTGTCGCGGG
>Ga0070667_100001183_pt1 | contig 23762 bp, 22 predicted proteins | sample KBSS33metaG_FD_64659 | JGI IMG/M metagenome (GOLD analysis project Ga0070667, IMG submission 64659) | Switchgrass rhizosphere microbial communities from Kellogg Biological Station, Michigan, USA - KBS S3-3 metaG | ecosystem: Host-associated > Plants > Roots > Rhizosphere > Soil ... | reverse complement strand
CGAGGAACCGCCACGGCCCGTGCAGCCGATCCTGCCAGCGGGCCAGGTCCTGGTGGCCGGAGCGGACGTGCTCGATCAGCAGCAGCCTCCCGCCCGGCGCCAGCACCCGGCGCAGCTCGGCCAGGGTTGCGGCCGGGTCGGGGACGGTGCAGAGGACCAGGGTCGCGACAGCGATCTCGAACTCTCCGTCGGCAAACGGCAACCGTTCGCCGGGGGCTTCGAGCACCGTCGCCTGGCGCGGCGAGGCCGCAAGCCGCGCCCGCAGCCGCTTCGCCATGTGCGGGTCGGGCTCGACCAGGACCAGTTCGGTTACCGCCGGCGGGTAGAGGTCGAGATTGATGCCGGTGCCGGCGCCGAGCTCCAGTACCCGGCCGCTCGTCGCCGCCAGCAGCTCGCGCCGCATCTCCCCCAGTCCCGCCTCCTCGGTCGCCTTCAGGCCGCGGTCGTACATCGCGGCGAACATCCGCCCCCAGGTCGCGTCGTAGAGCCTGTGGGCGGCGCTCATCGATCTACCTGCGCCGCGGCTTGGAATCTTTCGTCGCCGGCGGCAGGACCTTGAAGGTGGCGCTGACCGGTGCGCTTGTCAGTCCTGAGGTGGCATAGGCCCGCGCCTGCAGCCGGTATTCGCCCGGCGGCAGCTTGCGGGCGCCGACCCGGCCGGTGAAGCCGAACTGGTTGCGCCCGGCGGCGTCGTTGCGGACGAAGCTGATCACCTTGACGGGGCGTACGCACGGTTTCTTAGTCGAGTTCGATGTCGTCGGCCTGACGCACTTCTTGCCCACCTTGCGGCCTTCTTCGAGCTCGAACAGGACGAGGTTGGTCTGGGCCGGTTCGGAGCTCTGGTAGGTGACCAGCGCGCCGCCTGCTTTCGGTCGTTTGGCGATCACCATCGGCCCGGCTTTAGCTGCACGGAACCGGCCGGGAGCGATCGCGAAGCTCGAGAGCGTAGGCGGGGACTTCGGCGGATTGCTCTGCGGCTGCTGCGCTCCCTTGCCGCTGCTTCCGCCGGAGCCGGGTGGAAGCAGTGCATCGGGCCCGCAGAGGATCAGGTGCGCGCTTTTCAGATTGCCCACGCTCGAGTTCAGCTGGTCGTCTTTGATCACCAGGCCCCACGTTCCCTGGCTCGGCTGGTTGGCAAGCAGGCCGAGCCGGCTGCCGGCTCCAGGTTGCAGGTCGAGCGGACGCAACGCTTTGTAGAGCGGCGGCACGGCAGCGAAGTCGTCGAAGACCGCATCCATCTGCGTCTGCCCCCCGGAGGAGGTCGAGCCGATGTCGTTGAACAGCGGCAGTTCGACCGCAGCGGGGGTGCGGAGCGAGACGTCGAGATCCGCCATCACCGACTCGACGAGACTGATGCTCACCGCGGCACGGCTGATTTCCACCGAATCTTCGATCGGGATCGGGAAGATCATCGTTTTCGCGTCCTTGATTTCGCCGATCGCCGAAGGGTAGGCCCGGCAGCTCGCGTGCCCGGCGGGGATCACGGTCGCGGACAGGTCGTAGCTCCAGTTTTCGGTCAGCGAATCTTCGCGTGAGGCAACTTTCACGTAGTAGGTGCCGGAACTGGAGACGGTCATCGTCAGCGCCTCCGACGGCGCGATCGAGTCGGGCGATTCGCTTTCCCCCGGCACGCCGAGGACCTGTTTGTCGCCGTCGCCCGCGAGACCGAACCCGAGCTGCGCGTTCGACGCTTCGCCCGGGAGGGCACTGGCCAGAGCAAGCGAGAGAAAGACCGTGTCGCCAGCCTGCAACTGCATCGAGAACCAGTCCTGGTCGCCAACGCTGTGTGCGCCAGTCACCTCGCCATCGTTGAGTGGGTTCGCTTCGGAGGATTTGTTGTTCGGCTCGAGCTCGACCGGCGGCGCTGCGGCGCGCTGCTGGAAGTAGAGGTCGTACGGGGAGACCCCGGTCGTGCCGGCGTCGCTGACCACGAGGTAGTAGATGCCGTCGGCTGGAATCGCGGCCCCCGCGATGCTCGAAGCGCGCGCGAACTGCGAGCCGTCGTCGTCGTCTTCGGCGATCGTCACGCCTTCGCCATTGAGCAGTTTCAGCACCGTGTCGAAGCCGGTGGCACTGCCCGCCGTCACGGTGTTGGCGAAGATCCGTTCGCCCGCCGCCGCGTTGAAGCTGTAGTAGTCGACGTCGCCCCCAGCAGCCAGGCTGGCGCGGACACGCTGGCCGCTGGTGATCGGCGTCGCGGCCGCCGCCACGTCGTTGGGCTCGGTCTCAGAGCCGGGCAGAGCGGGGAGCGCGACCGTTTCGAGCGGGACGGCGAGGGCAGCCGGCGACACGGCCAAGGTCGCGCCTGCAATGCAGGCGCACACGACGAGCTGCCGCCATTTACGCCTGTTCACCTATGCAGCATATCCTCCGAATCCTCGCTGCGGGAGCCCTCGCTGTGGGCTGCACGGTCCTCGTAAGCGCGCCGCGCCTCGTGATCGACCTCGGTCATCAGCTTGTCGGTGCCCATCGCTCGGCCGACCCACTCGCGGGCCGCTCGCGGCATCAGCTGACCGGCCTTCAGCAGGCCGGCGTTGGCGCGCGGCACGAAGACGTCGAAGCGCGGCACTTCGAGGACCTCGACGATCGCGTCGGCGACGTCGGAAGCCTCGACCGGTTTGACCCATTTCTGGCCGACGCCGCTGGTTAGCTCGGTGTTGACGACGGTCGGCATCACACAGGCGATCTCGACCCCGGTGCCGCGCAGCTCGGCCCGCACCGCCTCGCTCATCCCGACCACGCCGTGCTTGGTCGCCGAGTAGGTGGCGATCCCCGGGATCCCCGCTTTGCCCGCCTGCGAGGCGATGTTGACGATATGTCCCTCGCCGCGCGGGCGGAAGCGTTCGATCGCCAGCTGGGTGCCGGTGATGACGCCGATCAGGTTGATCTCGATCTGGCGCCGCACCGAGTCCGGCGACTCCTCGACGAACGGCGTCACCGGCATGATCCCGGCGTTGTTGACGATCACGTCGAGCGGCCCGAGCTGGCGCTCGGCCTCCTCGAGGAAATGCTCGAACGAGCCGCGGTCGGTGACGTCGAGCGGCAGCGCAAGAGTGCCGCCGCCGAGCTCGCCCGCGGTCCGCTCGGCCAGGGCCAGGTCGAGGTCGCCGATCGCGACCCGGCAGCCCTTGGCGACCAGCGCCGCCGCCGTCGCCCTGCCGATCCCGCGGGCGCCGCCGGTGATCGCGACGACCTTGCCGTTCAGTGACTTGCGCTGCTTCGCCATCTCTTCCTCCTCGCTGCGGCGGCCCGAACCGCCGCAATTGGCTGGCCGGCCAAATCTAGCGTGGATTGCCGTTACGGTCTGGTCGGTGAGCGCGACGATCGACCAACTGACGGTCGCCGACGTCCCCGCCGCCTGGGCGCGGCTCGGGTTCGCGGTCGAAGGCAACTCGCTGCTCGTCGGCGAGGTGCGGATCCGGATGGCGGGTTCCGGGCGCGGCCTTCACGGCTGGACGCTGCGCGACATCGCCGCGACCGAGCTCGACGGGCTGCCGACCTGGCGCTCGGACCAGCCTGTGGCGAGCGGCGAGGCGCCCACGCATCCCAACGGCGTCACCGCGATCGACCATGTGGTCGCGATCACGCCGGCGCTCGAGCGGACCGTCGCGGCGTTGCAGGCGGCCGGCCTCGACCTGCGCCGGATCCGCGAGGAGCCGACCCCGGCCGGCGCGCCGCGCCAGGCCTTCTTCCGGCTCGGCGCGGTGATCCTCGAGGTGATTCAGGAGCCGCCGGAGGTGGTCGCAGGCAAGGGCGCCGAGCGGCCGGCGTTCTTCTGGGGTCTGGCCTTCGTCGCGCCAGACCTGGAGGCGACCGTCGCCGAGCTGGGCGACCGGGTCAGCGAGATCCGCGCCGCGGTCCAGCCCGGCCGCCGGATCGCCAGCCTGCGGCGGTCGGCCGGGCTCTCGCTGCCGGTGGCGCTGATGACCCCGCCGGCCTAGCCCTCCAAGCTAGGCAGGCGCCGTCGCCTCGGGTTCCTCGCGGCTCGGCGGTTCCGCCCGGTTCGGCCAGATCACGAAGGCGAGGAAGATGATCATCAGGCCGACCACGGTTCCCAGTGCCCGCTGACCCGCCGCCTCCAACGCGGGCTCGCCGAGCGTGTCGACGGAGAGGACGACGAAGACGGTGACCGCGGTCGTGAACAGCGCGTATTGGACGGTGAGGAACCCATAGGCGAGTCCGATCGCGACCGCCAGCAGGATGCCGTCGACCAGGTCGGAGTGGACCAGTTCGGCCAGCGCCGTCGCGATGACCAGGCCGACCGCGGTGCCAACCCCGCGGAGGACGATCCGGTGATAGCTCTCCTCCCGTTCTGGTCGCATCACGAAGAGGATCGTCAGCGGCACCCAGTAGCCGTGGTCGTGGAAGTCGAAGACGTGGTAGAACGCGACGCCCACCGCGAGCGCAGTGCCGAAGCGCAGGGCGTGGCGGGCGGCGGGCGAGTTGAGGTTGAAGTTCGAGCGCAAGCTCGCGACCACCCGCTGCGTGTTCCAGCCGCTCTCCGGCTCGTCGGCGGCGCGGTCGACGAAGATCCAGACGAGCAGTGACCACAGAACCTGGATCATCGCGCCGGCGGTTCCCCAGAGCAGCGCCTTACCGGCGTCATCGGCGGGTAGCCAGAGGCCCTGGGCGATCAGCAGCGCCAGGACGGCGGTGAGGCCGACGAAGGCGAACCGCAGCGAGACGGCGAAACCGTAGCCGGCGATCGCGCCGAGCACCCCCATCGCCAGCACCGCGGTGACGGCGTGCTGGCTGCTGAGCACGCCGAGCGCGGCGCAGAGCCCGATCAGCACCGCCGCCACCGCCTGCCAGGCGGCGCGGGGTCCAGCCGGCGCGTCCATCCCGGCGAAGCCGCAGATCGCGGCGCCGATGCCGAGCGCACCTTGGGTCGGGGCCCCGAAGCCGAGCTCGGGAATCAGCGTGATCGCCACCGGCACCGCCAGCAGCGCTCCGCGGCGCAGCGCCGGTCCGGGCTCGCCCGGACCGAGCGCAAAAAGCGGCGAGGCCGGCAGTCGCTGGACCCAGCCGCTGAGGTTGTAGAGGCCCGGCTGGGGCCGGGACGGAGCCTCGCTGAGGGTAATCTGGGGGGTCTTGGTCAATGCAGTCATCAGCTCCGATCCCGCGGCGGGAGTGGGGATTTTCGCCGCCCTCGCGGCGGGAATCGTCTCCTTCCTCTCGCCCTGCGTGCTGCCGCTCGTGCCCGGCTATCTCTCGGCGGTGACCGGAGTCTCCGCCAACGAACTCGATCAGGCCAACTGGCGCCGAGTGCTCGGTCCCTCCCTCCTCTTCGTCTCCAGCTTCTCGGCCATCTTCATCATCCTGGGCCTGACCGCGACCGGGCTCGGCTCGACCCTCCGTGACAACGAAGAGACGCTGAAAACGATCTCCGGCGTCCTGATCATCGCGATGGGTGTCCTCTTCGTCGCCTCGCTCTTCATCACCCGCCTCAACCGCGAGTGGCACGTCGAGGCGCTCCTCGCACGGGCCGGCAAAGGCGGCCCGATCGTCGCCGGCGCCGCCTTCGCGATCGCCTGGACCCCCTGCATCGGCCCGACCCTCGGCGCGATCCTCAGCGCCGCCGCTCTGACCGACGACTGGGCCCACGGCGCCTTCCTCCTCGCCGTGTACTCGGCCGGTCTGGCGATCCCCTTCATCGCCACCGCCCTCGCCTTCTCCCGCATGACCACCGCCTTCGCCGTGGTCAAGCGCCACTACCAGCTGATCGTCGCGGTCGGCGGCGTGATCCTGATCGCGATGGGCTTCCTGATTCTCAACAACGACCTGACGCAGCTGAACTCCGAAGTCCAGACCTGGGCGGAAGAACTGGGCATCGACTTCTGGAACCACGTCTGAGCGGCAACCGCTCAGGACATCAGTTGTTGGTTGGCGCGACGGTCTCCAACTCGCGGCCGACCGCCTCGGTGATCTCGAGGCCGCTGTCGTCGGTGTCGCGCGAGCAGACGATGCGGAAGCGGCCCGTGCCGAGCTCGGGGTCGGGCAGCAGGGGCAGGCCGCGGATCGTGTCCCAGCCGAGCCGCTCGATCTCGAACGGGTTCATCCGCACCTCCGCCGCCGGGAAGGGGCAGTTGGAGTTGTGCTGGTCGATCGCCTTCGAGATCGCCTCGAGGTTCTTCGCCTCAGCGGACATCAAGGTGGAGTTTAGGGGCCCTAAAGAGAGCGGTCGTAGGGTCGGCCGGTGGATTCCTCCCTCGCCCTCCTCTCCACCGCCGCCGTGGCCGGCGTGATGGTCGGTGTCGGGCTGGTGGTCGGCGGCCTGCTGGCGGTCGCGCTGTACCGCGGCGGGCGCAGCTGAACGGCGCTCCGGCGCTGTGACCCGCAGCGGACGCGAACACCTGTTCGGTCCGGGGCGCGGCGTATGGTCTGGATCGTGGCGAGCGAAGTGAAGGACTGGCCGCGGGCAATCGCCCACATCGACATGGACGCTTTTTATGCGAGCGTCGAGCTGTTGCGGCGCCCGGAGCTGCGGGGGAAGCCGGTGATCGTCTGCGGATCGGGGCCGCGGGCGGTGGTGACGACGGCCAGCTATGAGGCGCGGAAGCTGGCCGGGATCCACTCGGCGATGCCGGCGGCGACGGCGCGGCGGCGGCTGCCGAACGCGATCTACATCACCCCTGACTTCCCGGCCTATCGGGCCGCCTCGGTCGAGGTGATGGAGGTGCTGCGCGCAAACGTCGAGACGGTCGAGGTGGTCGGGCTCGACGAGGCATACCTGGACCTCACCGGGCTGTTCTCGCCAAAGGCGACGATGCGGCGGATTGCCGCCGAGATCCGCGAAGTGACGGGCGGGCTGAGCTGCTCGGTCGGGATCTCGGAGAGCCGGCTGCTGGCCAAGATCACCAGCGAGCTCGGCAAGCCGGCCGGCCTGGTGGTGCTCTCGCGCGAGGACGCGCTGGCGCGGTTCGCCGACCACTCCCCCGGCCTCGTCCCCGGGATCGGCCCGAAAACGCTGCAGCGGCTGGAGCAGATGGGTGCGACGACGCTGCTCGAGCTGCGCGAGAACTTCCAGCGGAGCGAGCTCGAAGAGCGCTTCGGGCCGCGCTCCGGCGCCTGGCTCTACGCCCGCGCCCGGCTCGAAGACAGGACCCCGGTCAGCACCTCGCGGGAGACCAAATCGCAGTCGGCCGAGACCACCTTCGACTACGACGTCGCCGACCTAGGCGCGCTCGAACGCCACCTCGGCGAGCTCGCCGAGGAGCTCTGCCGGCGGCTGCGCAAGCGCGACCTCGCCGGCCGCTCGATCGGGATCAAGGTCCGCCTCGACGACTGGACCAACGTCAGCCGCTCGCACTCGGTGGCGGCGCCGACCAACGACGCGGAGCTCGTCAGAACCATTGCCCTCGACCTGCTGCGCGCCTACGACCCGCCGCGACCGGTGCGGCTGCTCGGCGTCCGCGTCGCCTCCTTCGAGCAGGAGGCGGAGGAGGGCGGCGCCGCGGCGGCGGAGCCCGAGGGCCCAGCCGCCGACGGCGCCGAGGGTGAGGCCGAACCGCAGCTGCGGCTCAGCCTCCCCTCCTGAGCCGCCTAGCGGCTCGCCATCACCGTCCCGACGCCGGGGAAGCCGAGCTTCTGCTTGACCGCGTAGGTGAGGTCGAATTCGCGGCCCGCCACGTAGGGCCCGCGGTCGATCACCGGCACGGTGATCTCGCGGCCGTGGTAGCGCAGCTTCACCTTGGTTCCGCAGGGCAGCGTCTTGTTGGCGACGCCCAGCGTGCCGGGCAGCAGGGTGCCGCCGCAGGCGACGCCGTTACCCCACAGCCCCGGCCCGTACCAGGAGGCGCCGGCCAGCCGGTAGCTGGTCAGCTTGCGCGCTTTGCTCAACGACCCCTTGGTGTGGCGGTCGTGGAGGCCGTAAGCGCGGACCGAGTAGTTGCCGGTCACCTTCGGCACCCAGCGCAGGGCAAAGGTCCCGTTGGCCCTGGTCGTGACGCCGCGGTGGCCCGCTTCGGGCCCCTTGAAGACGACACGCACCCGGTGGCGGCCGCCCGGCCGCACCTTGCCGCTGACCTTGATGCCGTTGCCGGCGAGCAGGTCATGGTTTGAGAGGTGCAGGGCGACGTGGGACTTGGCCCGCTCGGGGCGCTTGTCCCGCTTGTGCTGGTCGGCCTTCTGGTGGTGCTGCGAGGCGGCGGGCGCTGCAGAGGCGCCGACCGTCAGCGCGACGGCAACAGCAGCCGCGGGCACGATGTATCGCATGGGGGTTGAATCACTCGCTTTCTGCTGCCTACGGGGTTAGCTGACGGGCTCGCGGGCCCGGCTCGGTGCCGGACGCTTCGCTACAGGCGGCTCGCCGCCCGATTCGCCCCGGGCCGCGGCGGCAAAAGACGCATTGCCGCGGCAAGTGGGTCCCCCGTTCCCCGGCGCTTGCGGCACGGGGACTCGGCAGTTGGATGTTCCGTTTAGAGCCTGAACACGCTACGGCTGCCTGGGAAGCGGAAATGTGAGCGAACGCACACATAACGCAGCACGCACGAAATCGCCCATTCGGCTCTGCAGAGCCGAAAATCTGCCCCTATACCGGCCCAGTTTCTTGTGCGAAGATGATCTAATGGCGGACAGGCTGACGGGGTTGGACGCGTCGTTCCTGCATCTCGAGCGGAGCGGCGCCCACATGCACGTCGCCTCGACCAGCATCTTCGAAGGCCCGGCGCCGAGCCACGAGGAGTTCCGCGACCACATCGCCTCGCGGCTCCACCTGGTCCCACGCTTCCGGCAGAAGCTGCGCTACGTACCGCTCGACCAGGGCCGCCCGGTCTGGGTCGACGATCCCTACCTCAACCTCGACTACCACGTGCGCCAGACCGCGCTGCCGGCCCCCGGCTCCGACGAGCAGCTGCGCAACCTGGCGGCGCGGATCTTCTCCCAACAGCTCGACCGCTCGAAGCCGCTCTGGGAGCTGTGGCTGGTCGAGGGGCTGCACGACGGCCGCTTCGCGATCATCGGCAAGAGCCACCACGCGCTCGTAGACGGCATCTCCGGGGTCGACATCACCACCGTCCTCTTCGACCTCGACCGCGAGCCCGAGGGGCCCTCGTCGCCTCCCCCACCCTGGGTCGCCCGCCCCGAACCGACCGATTTCCAGCTGCTGCAGGAGGCGCTGCGCGAACGCCTGACCAGCCCGGGCGAGATCGTCCGCGGCGTCCGCCACGCGCTGCGCGGCCCGCGCAAGGTGCTGCACGGAGTCGGCGCGACGACGAAGATGGTCGGCGCCGGACTGGCGGCGCCGCACTCGGTCTTCAACGTCGAGATCGGCCCCCACCGCCGTTTCGCGATGACCCAGGCCGACCTCGACGACCTGAAGCGGGTCAAAGACGCGCACGGTGGAACCGTCAACGACGTGATCCTCTCGATCGTCGCCGGAGGAATAGGCCGCTACCTGCGCGCCCGCGGCCACGAGACCGAGGGAGTCGAACTGCGGGCGATGGTGCCGGTCAGCATCCGCGCCACCGACGAGCGTGGCGCCCTCGGCAACCGGATCACGGCGATGATGGCGCCGCTGCCGATCGGCGAGGAGGACCCGGTCGAGCGGCTGCACATCCTGACTGCCGAGATGGGCGACCTGAAGGCCTCCGGACAGGCGGTCGGGGCGGAAATCCTGACCAAGCTGACCGACTTCGCGCCGACCACGATCGCCTCGCAGGCGGCCCGCCTGCAGTCGGCGCAGCGCTTCTTCAACCTCGTCGTCACCAACGTGCCGGGGCCGCAGTTCCCGCTCTACCTACTCGGCCGCCAGATGGAGTCGATCTTCCCGATGGTGCCGCTGGCCCAGAAGCAGGCCCTCTGCGTCGGGATCATGTCCTACAACGGCCAGGTCAACTTCGGCCTGATCGGCGACTACGACGCGATGGCCGACCTCGAGAGCTTCGCCCTCGACCTCGAAGAAGCGACGGCGGAGGCGATCGCCAGCGCCCCGGCTGGTCCCGGCGGCGGGCTCAGGCGCGAGCAGTCCCCTTCCACCAACGGCTCGGCGGCGCTGGCCGGCGAACCGAGCTGATGCCGACGCCCGCCGAGCAGATCGACGCCCGGATCGAGGAGCTCGGCGACTGGCGCGGCGAGACGCTGGCCCGCGTTCGCGCCCTGGTCAAGGAGGCCGACCCCGAAGTCGTCGAGGAGTGGAAATGGCGCGGCGTCCCGACCTGGTACCACGAGGGGATCGTCTGCACCGGCGAGACCTACAAGGACAAAGTCAAGGTGACCTTCGCCAAGGGCGCCTCGCTCGACGACCCTGCCGGCCTCTTCAACTCCAGCCTCGACGGCAACGTGCGGCGGGCGATCGACCTCCACGCTGGCGACGAGATCGACGCCGAGGCGTTCAAGGACCTGATCCGCGCCGCGGTAGCCCTCAACGAGGCTTGAGCCGCGCGCTGCGGCCCGGGCTCGGCAGCTAGGGAATCAGCCGCCCGCTCAGCACGAACGGTTTGCCGTCCATCAGGTAGCGCCAGTCGAGGCGGCGGGCGCTGTAGCCCTGGACCTGGGCGTCGGCGTTGACGATCACCGCGGTGATTCGGTTGAAGCGGCCGGGCTCGGCGAGGCGGGCGGTCAGCGTGCCGCCAGCGGGCTGGTAGTCGAGTTTGGTGATCACGTGCCCGTGATGTTCGCTGCCGATCCGCCCGACCAGCGCCAGGCCGGCGGCGTTGCCGTTCGGCGCCACCGCGTGGACGACGACGGCGCGCCCTTGCCGCGCCCGCACCCGCAGGAACTGGAAGGTGGTGTGGTTCAGCACCCGGGTCAGCCGCCGGCCGTCGAGCGGCAGCTCGCCGCGGCGCGGCACTTCCGGGTAGAGGTCGGCCTCGCGAAAGCCGTCGTTGGTGTGCCACTCGGCGACGGCGGCGGCGAAGCGCGAGAAATCGCGGCTGAAGGTCGACGGTCCGGCGGCGCGGATCGCCCGTTCGTAGGCGGCGACCGAGAAGCCGCCCGGCCGGGCGTGGATCGCGCCGGCCCAGATCTTGCGGATCAGCGCCCGCCCGTAGTGGCGCGCCAGCCACTCGTTCCAGACCGCCGAGCCGTACTCCTTGATCGAGTTGGCGGTCAGCGGCGTGTCGTAGAGCTTCACCCAGCGCCGCGCGTAGCGCAGGTAGTCGTTGAGGTTGTTGTAGACCTGGTCCTCCATCCAGACCGCGGTCGACTCGGCGAACCAGGGGTCCTGGTAGGCGTCGTAGCCGAACTGGAGGATGTGGTTGTACTCGTGGGCGACCGTCACCTCGAGGTCGTCGATCGGTTTGGTGCCGGGGAACTCGAAGGCGCTGTAGTCGTTGTCGAGGACCAGGTAGCCGTAGAGGCGGCGCGGGATCGGGTGCCCCTTGGTGTTCTGGCCGCGATCCGGGGCCGCGTAGCCGAACAGCTGGCCGCCGATCTGCGAGAGGTAGATGTCGGTCTTGCCGTCGCCGCCGCCGCGGTGGCCGTCGCTTTTCGGCTCGCGCCAGCCGAGCTGCTCGTTCTCGACCTGGTGGACGCGTTCGGCGACCCGCAGCACCCGCTGCACGTAGTCGGGGATGCCGCTGCCGTCGCTGTCCTTGAGGTTCGGCGCGTCGAGTCCCTCGGCGACCCAGTGGACGCAGAAGAAGGGCCCGCAGAAGGGCGATTTCGGCGCCTCGGGGACGCTGTAGGCGTTGCGATTGGGATCGTCGCCGTCGGTCGGCCGGGCGCGCAGTTCGTCGGGACGCGATTTCGGCGCGATGAACGGCTTCTGGGCGGGCGAGGCGAGCGCCGGGATCGCCGCGTCGAGCCCCGTCGCCGCGTTGGCGGCAGCGGGTAGCGCGGCGAGGGCGAGGAGCGCCGCCGCCGCGACACCGACCAGGAGGCGACGGTCACGCATCGGGCGAAGGGTAGCGGCGCGGGATGAAGCGGCGCTTAAGGGGTGCCGTCGGGAAGTGGCCTGCAAAGGAGATACTTCGGGTACGAGCCGCCCCGACTGACGATGCGCGTAGCCCTCGCCCAGATCGACCCCACCGTCGGCGACATCGACGGCAACTCGGCCAAGGTCGCCGAGTGGATCGGCCGCGCCCGCGAAGAGGGCGCGGACCTGGTGATCTTCCCCGAGCTCTGCATCCCCGGCTACCCGGCCGAGGACCTCTACCTGAAGCGCCATTTCCTCGAGGCGAACCGGCGCGCGGTGGATCAGCTCGCCGCCGCGGCCACCGGGATCACGGCGCTGGTCGGCTTCGCCGAACTGATCGCCGACGACGACGGGCGCACCGACTCGCCGCGCGCCCACAACTCGCTGGCGGTCCTCGCCGACGGCGAGGTCAGGGCGGTCTACCGCAAGAACCGGCTGCCCAACTACGCCGTCTTCGACGAGCAGCGCTACTTCGTCCCCGGCGACGGGCCGGCAACGCTCGATCCCGCCGAGGGCATCGCGGTCGAGTTCAAGGTCGGCCTGACCGTCTGCGAGGACGTCTGGGCGCCGGGCGGCCCGGCGCAGGAGGAGGCCGAAGCGGGCGCGCAGTTGATCGCCAACCCCTCGGGCTCGCCCTACCACCGCGGCAAGGGCCGCGAGCGGGAGGAGATGTTTGCCGAGCGGGCGCGCGAATACGGCGCCCACTTCGCCTTCTGCAACCTGGTCGGCGGCCAGGACGAGCTGGTCTTCGACGGCCACAGCTTCCTGCTCGGCCCCGACGGCGAGCTGCTGGCGCGGGCCGCCCAGTTCGAGGAGGAGCTGCTCGTCTGCGAGGTCCCCGGCGGGGCAGATTGCCGGCGAGCCGAGCCGCTCGGGGACCTCGACGAGGTCTACTCCGCGCTGACGCTGGGTCTGCGCGACTACGTCGAGAAGAACGGTTTTGGCCACGTTGGCCTGGCCCTCTCGGGCGGCATCGACTCGGCGCTGGTGGCGCAGCTTGCGGTCGACGCGCTGGGACCGGAGCGCGTCACCTGCGTCGTCATGCCCTCTCCTCATTCAAGCGATGAAACCCAGGGGGACGCCAGAAAGATCGCCGCCAACCTCGGCTGCGAGCTGCTCGAGTTTCAGATCGCGCCAATCATGGACTCCTACGGCGGCGCCCTCGGCGACAGCGCCGCGGGGCTGGCGGCCGAGAACATCCAGGCGCGGATCCGCGGCAACCTGATGATGGCGCTCTCCAACCGCCACGGCTGGCTGGTCCTGACGACCGGCAACAAGAGCGAGATGTCGGTCGGCTACGCGACCCTCTACGGCGACATGGCGGGCGGCTTCGCGGTGATCAAGGACGTGCCGAAGGAACTGGTCTACGCCCTGGTGCGGAGGCGCAACGAAACCGCCGGCGAAGAGCAGGTGCCGGCCAGCGTGCTCGACCGGCCGCCCTCGGCCGAGCTGCGGCCCGACCAGCGCGACAGTGACTCGCTGCCGCCCTACGAGCTGCTCGACCGGATACTCGAGGCCTACGTCGAGCGCGACCTCGGCCGCGAAGAGATGATCGCCGAGGGGATGCCGGCGGAGACGATCGACGAGGTGATCCGGATGGTCGACCGCGCCGAGTACAAGCGGCGCCAGGCGGCACCGGGGATCCGGATCACGCCGAAGGCGTTCGGCAAGGACCGGCGGTTGCCGATCACGAATCGCTTTGGGGGCTGAGGAGCGCTGCTCAGGCGCTCTTCGGCGCCGGCCTGACGGCCATCGTCATCTTCGCCAGGCCGCAGAGCCGCTCCTCGGCGTCGAGGATCTCCGCCTGCCAGATCCAGGTGGTGCGGCCGCGGTGGCGGGCGACGGCGCGGACTTCGGCGTGGCCGGCCGAGACCGGCCTCAGGAAGCTGACCTCGATCGACTGGCCCATCGCGATCTTGCCCTCGTCATAGACGGCGGCCGCGGTGACGACGGAGCAGATGCTCTCGACCAGGGTCGAGTAGACGCCGCCGTGGAGGATCCCGTAGGGCTGGCGCAGATCGTCGCGGACGCCGACCCGGCAGCGGGCGTCGTCGGGGTCGAGGCTGAGCCACTCGGTGCCGACGTAGGCGTCGAAGTGGGAGATCATTTCCTCGGGCGAGGCCCCCTCCGTCTTAACCTCATCCCCGTTCGCCATCGCAGGCACCCTATATAGGCTGTCCGGGGTGGCGCTCAGCGACGATCAGAGAGCGATGCTCCGCCTCTTGGCGCAGCGGGAGCAGGGATACGAGGACATGGCCGCGCTGATGGGCGTCAGCGTCGAGGAGCTGCGCGGGCGCGTCAAAGAGGCGCTCAGCGAGCTCGAGAAGGAAGGCAAAGAGGCGCCGTCGCTGCCGCCCGCGCCCGAGACGCCGCGGGCCGCTCCGGAGCCGCCAAAACCGCCAGCCCCGCCACCGCCCGAGGCGCCGAAAGCGGCCGGCGAGGAGTCGCCGAAGCCGAGCGCGGCGCCGCCCGGCGGGCAGGCGCCGCCCAAACGCCGCATCTCCCTCCCCTCCTCCAACGGCGCCCGGATCGGTGCCGCCGCGGTCGCTGCGGCGGTCGTCGTCGTGGTGGTGCTGCTGCTGGTCCTGGGTGGCGGCGGCAGCGACTCGGATTCGACGACGGGGATCACGACCGTCAACGACGCCGAAGCCCCGAGCGGCAACGCCGTCGCGAAAGTCATCAAATCGACCGAAGGCGCGCCGGGCGGTCGCGAAGTCACCCGAGCGATCCTCAGCAGCGCCGACGGCGAGGAAGAACAGGGCGTCGTCGTCTTCGGCCGCCTGAAAAACAAACTGGCGCTCTACATCGTCGCCGAAGGACTCGAAGCTCCGGCCAAGGGCGAGTCGTACGTCGTCTGGATCGCCGCGTCGCCGAGCAAAATGCTGCCGCTGCCGATCTCGCCCGTCGTCGAAAACGGCAAAATCGCCGAACGCGTCCAGGTGCCGGCCGAACTGCTCGCCTACCTCGCCGACGGCACCTTCCACGAACTCGCGATCACCCGCGCATCGGTCGCCAAACTGAACACCGCGCTCAACCAGGCGACGAAAGACAAAGGTCAGGTCGCCTACACTGGCGCGCCGGTGATGCGCGGCGAGATCACCGGCCCGATCGTCGGCGCCGCCAAACGGCTCGAAGAAGAAAAAGCCGCCGGCGGCAAATAGCCCTGTAATCAACCAGCCGGGCTATCGTGACCCCTTGGCCTGGAGCTCACACGCCCACGGTCGGGCGCGCTTGGCGGTGCTCGCGCTGGTCGGGATCGTGCTCGGCCTCGACCTCGGCTGGGCGCTCTCGGGTGCCGACAACGGCAGCCTTCTCTACGGGCTGGTCGACGAGCCGGCACACTTCGCCACCTGCGCGGTCGCTCTGATTCTGTTGGCGCTCTGCGGCCGCGCCCTCTCGCCCACCTTCGTCGCCGCGGCCCTCCTCGCCAGCGTCGCGATCGACCTCGATCATGCGCCCCAGCAGCTTGGACTCGATTTCCTCACCGCAGGCACGCCGCGGCCTTACGTGCACTGCGCTCTAGCCGTCGTCGTGCCGGTGATCGCCGCGGCGCTGCTGCCCCGCTGGCGGCCGCTGCTGCTCGGCATCGCCTTCGGCCTCGCTGCCCACCTGGCCCGCGATCTCGTCACCGGTCCGGGCGTGCCGTTGGCGCTTCCCTTCTCCGATTCCGCCGTCCGCCTCCCCTACCTCATCTATGCCGGAGCGCTCATCGCCGCGGCGCTCGCCTGTCTGGTCCCGGCTCCGCAGAACCGATTGCGAGCGGCCCGCTCCGGCCTGGGGGAGCGGCGATGAGGCGACCTTCCAGCCGAACCGGCCGACAGCTCGCGGCCGCGCTCGCCCTCCTTTGCGCCCTCGTCCTCGCGGTCGCCGGCGGCGATCGGGCGAGCGCGGCGGCTGCACAGCCTGCGGTTGCGCTGGGCGTCTACCTCCCGGAAGTCGGGAGTCATCCTGGCCGGATCGACGCCTACGGCAGGTTGGTCGGCCGCGATCCGGTGATCGTCAGCGACTACAGGCAGTGGGACGCGATTCCCTTCGAAACCAAGGAGCTCGACGCGATCTGGAGTCGCGGCGCAGTACCGATGATCGCCTGGGAGCCGTTCAGCTACTCAGGCAAAAGCTTCCCGCTGAGCGCGATCCAGCGCGGCAAGTTCGACAGCTACATCCGCGAATCCGCGCGGGCGGCACGCGATTGGGGGCGACCCATCCTGGTTCGCTTCGCTCACGAGATGAACGGCGATTGGTACCCGTGGGGCCGGGGTGTCGAAGGCAACAACTCCTACCGCTTCCGGGCGGTCTGGCGGCGGGTCGTCCGCCTCTTCCGCGAACAGGGGGCGACCAACGTGCAATGGGTCTGGACCCCCAATGTCAACACCGGTGGCGATTTCCCCTTCCGCGACCTCTATCCCGGCGACCGCTGGGTCGACTGGGTGGGATTCGACGGCTTCAACTGGGCGCAGGCTGGCGAATGGAACTCCTTCACCGACATCGTCGACAACACCTACGAAGAAATCGCCCGGATCAGCGACCGGCCGATGATCGTCGGTGAGACCGGCTCCTCCGACAGCGGTGGCGACAAGGCTGAATGGATAACCAGCGCCCTGACCCGCGAGATCCCGAAGCTGCCTCGGATCCGCGCCGTCGTCTGGTTCGATGCCCGCTTTGAAGGCGCCGCCGAAAGCGGTGACGGCCTCGACCCCCGAGTCGACAGCTCACCGGAAGCCCTGCGGGCCTTCCGGGCCGGGATCTCCTCGCCGCTTTACGGCCTCGACCGGGCTGAATTCCTCGCCACCCCCGCCGACTACGCACGCGGCGAGCCGAGTGCCGCCCCCTCCCCGCCCGGCGACGGCTACGGCCAGCCGTCGCTCCTCTACCGCCTGGTCCACAAGCTGCACGGCAAGTACATCGTCTATGCGGCGGCGATCGCTGTGCTGATCCTCTTGCTGCTGTCTCTCGCGGTGGCGCTCATGGTCCGCCGCCGGCGGCGCCGCAGACAGGCTCGGACCGTGGCTCCGGAGCAGGTCGGAAGCGGCCGCGACTGACCTTTTCCGCGCCTCCCTAGTACATCCGTCCAGACCGTCGGTAGCGCCTCCCGGCGCCTTTGCGCGGGGACGACTAAGTAAAGGTGCACCGCGCGATCTCCCGCCTCCTTCCACGGGCCCTCGGGCTCGGCCTGCTGGTCGCCGTGACGGCGGCGTTCGCCGTCGCCTCGAGTGCCTCGGCGACGATCCGGCTCGGCGTCTACGACGCCGCCGAGGGCCAGGTGGGTGCGCCGGAAAGCGCCCAGACCCTCGACCAGTACGCGGCGATGGTCGGTCGCAAGCCCGACATCGTCATGGACTACAGCAACCTCACCGACCCGCTCCTGACCGCAAACGAGGTGACGAACCTGAGCAGCCGCGGCGAGACGCCGCTGGTCAGCTGGCAGCTCTACAAGTCCGGCTACGGCGGCCCGACCATCCCCCTCAGCGAAATCGCCGCCGGCGCCTACGACGCCGATCTGCGGCGGGCGGCAGGCGAAGCGAAGGCGATGCCGTTCAGCGAAATCTTGATCCGCTTTGGCCACGAGATGAATGGCGATTGGTACGGCTGGAGCGGCGATCCGGCCAACTTCGTCGCTGCCTGGCGGCACGTCGTCTCGATCTTCCGCGCCGCGGGCGTCAGCAACGTCAAGTGGGTCTGGTCGGCCAACGTCGACAATGGCAGCTACCCGTTCAAGGCCTACTTCCCCGGCGACGAATGGGTCGACTACACCGGCCTCGACGGCTACAACTGGGGTACCGCAGGGGTCGGAGTCAACCGCTGGGAAAGCCTTGCCCAGGTCTTCTCGTCCTCCTATGCGCAGCTGACCCAGCTCAGCGCCAAGCCGGTGATCATCACCGAGGTCTCGGCCAGCGAGGTTGGCGGCAGCAAGGCGGCCTGGATCCGCGAAGGGTTCCTGAAGACGATTCCGCAGAGCTTCCCGCGGGTCGATGCAGTCGTCTGGTTCGACCGCGTCCAGGAGCAGGACTGGCGGATCGACTCCTCGACGAGTGCGCTTGACGCCTACCGCGAAGTGGTCGCCAGCTCGCTCTACGGCGGTCCGAATCCGGCCCCGGCCGCGGACGCCGCCGCCGCGGCTGCGCCGGCGGTCGAATCGATCGCCGTGACGCCCCAGCAGAGCACCGCCGGTGGTGCCCCCGTGACCACGATCTCGGCACCCGCCAACCCCCGCAAGGCGAAGGCAAGGGTGGCGCGCCGCCACCGCGTCTCCTACCGACTCTCGCGCAAGGCGAGGCTGAAGCTCTCGGTCAGCGCCCCCGGAGGCGGCAAGACGTTCGAGACGACGATCGGCCGCGCGAGCCGCCACGGCCAGGTCAGCCTCTCGCGGTTGGTCCCCGGCCGGCTCGTCCGCGGCACCTACCGGGTGACGGCGACCGCGGTCGACGCGGCCGGCACCCAGTCGAAGCCGCGCCACACCGCTTTTAGGGTGCGACTCGGCTAGCCGCCCCGGGGCGCAGCCTCGGGTCGCGGCCGAGAACGTCGGGCGCCATCACAAGCGCCTCGATCATGAGACCGGCCAGCCAGCCCCAGGCAACCCCGTCGATGCCGCCGAGGGCGGCGCCCAGCGCGCCGCCTCCGAGCTCCAGGACGGTCCCCGCCCAAGCAAGGGGCAGGGCCCGGCGCAGCGTCCGCCGGGCCCGGTGGATCGCGACGTAGTGGGTCTTGATGATCAGCGGGAAGACGCCGAGGGTCATGATCCGCAGCGCCGCGGTCGCGGTCTCGGCATAGCCGCTACCGAAGATTTCGAGCACCAGTTCGGCAGCCGGGATCAGGACGATGGTCGCCGCTATGCCGAAGGCGAGTGAGGCGGCCAGGGTGAAACGGAAACGGCCTTCCCCGCCCTTGTCGCGGCCGGGCTCGATCGCGTGGACGACCCCCTCGACCGGGTCGGTGACCTCGGCGACGGTCTCGCCGGAGTCGATCGCGTAGGCGACGCTGCTGAGCGAGAGCGGAACCATCACCAGGAAGCCGACGATCAGCCAGGCGATGTAAAAGCCGGCGTTGTCCGCCGGCGTCAGGATCGATACGACGATGATCGGCATCGCCAGGTCGGCCGTCTCCAGCGCCAGGTTTACCACCGCGTGCGAGGCGGCGGCACGCCGCATGCCGCGCAGCGAGGCGAAGTCCGGGCGCAGCGATTCCCCCGCTGGGCGGACGAGGTAGAAGCGGACGAGGACGAGCAGCGAGATCGCGATCCCCGCTCCCCACGAGCTGTAGATCCAGGCCGCGCCGGGGTCGGTGACGAGCCCGGCGATGACCAACAGGCCACCGAGCTTGACGGCGGCGAAGACGACGTTGCGGCTCAGCTGCAGACCACCGCGCAGCATCCCGATCAGCGACTGGTCGAGGACGTAGGCGAGCGCGGTCAGCGCCGTCGCCAGAGCGAAGGCGAGGGCGGCGAGGGCGGTCTGGTTGAGAGGCGAGAGGTTCGAGGCGACGATCGGCGCCAACAGCGCGAACAACAGCCCGAGCGCCAGGCCCGCCGCGGCGGCGGTGAGCAGCGCCGCGTTCAGCAGCGGCCGCTCGGCGCCCTCGCGGCGGGGCAGCTCGCCCATCAACAGCGTCCCCAGGCCGAAGCTGCCGACGAAGCCGATCAGCAGCATCGCCGAGACCGCGGCGCCAGCGACGCCGACGGCGGCCTGGCTGAAGTGCTGCGCGGCGACGAACCAGAAGGCGACACCGAGCAGCGAGGTCGCCACGGTCGCGCCGATCATCGAGCCGGCGTTGGCGAGCAGCGCTCGGTGGCGCTGCGCCTGCCCGCGCAGACTCATCACCGGGTCAGCTCCGAGCTGTCGTAGATGACGATCTGCCCGTTGGCGTAGATCTTGCTGACGTTCGGGACCGACCGCAGTTTCTCCAGGACCCTTGGGCCGACCGCACGCTTGCGCGCGAAGGCGCCCGGTTCGTCTGACTCGACGTAGTAGCCGATCAGCGGCGTTTCGCGGCTCAGCCGGCGATCGACAACGACGAAAGAGATCGACTGCCCGTGGACCGCGCGTTCGTCGGGGTGCCCGAACTGCGGCGCGAAGAGGATCCGGGGCAATGGGATGTCGGCGAAACGGCCGAAGATCGGGTCCATGCCGCCGTAGGAACCGAGCAGGGTGGCGTTCGTCCTGTCGGCGAGCAGCCTGCTGCGGGGCGGCAGGTGGGCTGCCGCGAAGCGCGCGGCGGCAACCCCCTGCGGCGTCACCGAGCGGTCCTCGGCGCCGACCAGATAGGGACCGGGCTGGCGCGTCGCCTGCAGTTCGCCGAGCAGGAAGGCGCCGACGAAGGTGAGCAGCGCGACTGCCGACAGGGCGATCCGCGCCAGCAGCCGGCGCGCCCGCTCGGATCTGCGCAGGGCGCCGCGCGGTGGCCGCCGGGCGACTAGCAGCGCGGCGAGGAAGGCGACGCCGAGGAAGACGAACTCGGAGGCACGCTGCGAGGTCTCCGAGCCGGCCTGGGTGAGCCGCAGGCCGAGGGTCACCGGGTAGAGGAGCGCGACCCCGCAGAGCGCCAGCGAAAGCGAGTCGCGGAGACGCTCGCGCCAGATGAGGCGCAGACCGGCGAGGATCAGGACCAGGACCGGGATCACCGAGGCAATCGCCAGCGCACGAGCCGCCAGAGGCTGGCTTTCGCTGGCGCCGGAGAAGAGCTGCTTCGAGCCCTGGTCGCCGCTGACGAGGTCGACGATCGAGTGGAAGGCCCGCGAGAAGACGCCGCCGAGCTCGTCGATCGTCTCGCCACCGGCGACGAAGGCGAACCAGAGGGCGAAGGCGACCGCGAGAGCGGCGGTTGGCAGCAGCGGCCCCATCAACTTCACCTCTGCGGAATCGCCGCCGCGCAGCAGCAGCCAGCGCACAAGCAGCCAGAGGGCGAGGAAGCCGATCACCGCGAGACTGCTCATGTGGTGGGTCACCGCAAGGCCGCAGGCGAGGACCGCGACCAGCGCGGCGGTGCCGCCGACCTCGGGCCCGACCGCGATCCGCTCGAACCGCGACCAGCGCAGCGCCGCGAGCAGGAAGGCGGCGGCGACCGCCAGCGCCAGCGACTCGTAGCCGAACTGGGCGTCGAAGTAGAGGAAGCTCGGATTGCAGGCGTAGACCGCGATCCCGATCCCGGCGCCGCGCGCCGAGCCGGTCAGACGCTCGAAGAAGAGGAAGAGAGCGAGGATCAGGACCGCTCGTGCGAGCCCGATCACGATCAGCGCCGAATGGAAGATGCTGAGGCCGCTGAGCTGCGAGAGAGCGGCGGTGACCGCTGCCAGCGAGGGGAACCCCGCAGTCGCCGGGTTCAGCGGGTTCGATTCGAACAGGTGGCCGCTGAGGACGGCTTCGTTGCTCGCTCGCCACCAGCCGAGCTCGTCGAAGCGGACGAATTCGGCCGGGCTGCGCAGCACCTTCGTCAGGTACAGCGAGAGCGCCAGGGTCAGTACCAGGCCGAGCCGCTCGGCGCGGCTGGCGCCGCGCCCCAGCAGCCGGTAGACGATCGGGGCGTAGATCACCGCGAGGCCGGCCCAGAACAGCGGCTGGGCGCCGGCGCGACCTTCACGCGCCAGGTTATTCCCGAGCGCGACCAGGATCAGCCCGCCGGCAGCGACGAGGGCGAGGAGCGGCATCGCTCCAAGCGAGATACGCCTGATCCCGAGGCGCGCACCGACCCCCGGTGCGGTCGCGAGGGGCGCCGGCTGTGTCTGCGACCAGCCGCCCTCCAGGGCTTGCTCGCGGCCGCGGATCACGGTGCCCCGTTCTCCAGGTAAACGCGGCGATAGATCTCGCCTTCGCGGTGGAGCGTCGCCGAAACGGGGTCGGTGGCGGCGATCGGCGCGACGGGGACCCGCAGGCGCCAGCGGCTGGCGTCGGGCAGCTGCAGCGTCCGCTTCGCGATCGTCGTCCCCCCCTGGGCGACCACGAGTCGGTAACGCGCGGTCGCACCCTGGTGGTTGTCGACGCCGATCGTCACTGCCGCGCCGGCCCCCGAGGCGCGGTCGACAGGCTGCGCCCAGAGAGCGGTGAAGCGGTATCCGTCGCGTTCGCGCTTGGCTCCCGCGCTCGAGATCGCCACCGCAGCGACGGCGATGCCGAGCGCGGCGACGACGGCCAAGGTCGAGAGGACGCCGGGTAGCGCCAGGCGCCGCCCGCCCGGTCGCTCGTCGGCGTTCAACTGCTCGGCCCGCCCACACTGCCGGCGCCAAAGGGCGAGCAGCGCGGCGGCGATCGTGACCACGACGAGCAGCACCGCCCAGGCGGTCCGGTCGAGCTCGAAGACGAGCTGAACCGCGATCCCGGCGAGGGTCGTCGCGGCGAGACTCAGCGCCACCGCGTAGACCACGCGCTCAGCGCCTTGGAGCCGCCGATCCGGCAGCAGCGCGGCGAGGATCGCATCGCCGCAGACGCCGAGCACGAGCGGCGCCAGGAGCACCACGCGGAGCCAGGTCTCGAGCGGGATCAGCGCCGCGACGAGGCCGGCGAGGGCGAGAGCGATCGCCGCCAGCAGGTCGAGCGACGAGCGTGCCGTACGCATCGCTCAGGCCTGGACTCGGTGCAGGTCGACCGTCTGGTAGTAGAAGTCCTCGAGCCGCGGCACGACCGCCTCACGGGTGAAGCGGCGGGCCCGCTCGCGCGCCGTGCGGCCCATCTCCTCGCGCAGCGGCTCGTCCTCGAGCAGGCGCGCCATTGCGCCCGAGAGGGCGGCCGGATCGCTGGCCGGAACGATCAGACCCGTCTCGCCGTCGTCGATCATGTCCTCGTGACCTCCGGGCGTCGTTCCGATCGCGGGACGCCCCCGGCTCATCGCCTCGTGGACCACGGTTGCCAGCGGCTCCGGCCAGCGGCTCGGGAATACCCCGAAGAGGGCACGCTCCCACATTGCCATCACCGTCGGATGGGGCACGTCGTTGAGCACGGTGACTCCCGCGGGAAAGGACTTCGGCGTGTCCGGGGTGCGGATTCCGACCATCACCAGCGGCGGCGGGTTGGTGAGCCGGGCGTAGGCCTCGAGCAGGTCCTCCACCCCCTTCACCCGCCGCAGCGCGCCGACAAAGAGGATGTAGGGGCCTTCGGGGACCTGGGCGAGGATCGTCTCGTCGGCCGGCTCGTCGGGACCCTCCTCGTGGAAGTTCTCGATCACCACCGAAGGCGCCCCGGGGACCCGCAGGTCGCGGTCGTAGACCATCGCCACGTAGCGGCTGACGCTGTGCAGCGCGGTCGTCTTGCGACGCAGGATCGGGCCCATACCAAGCACTCCGGCGACGGCGGCCGTGCCCTTCGCGACGCCCCTCTGCTGCTTTGAGCACTGCAGGCACTTCAGCGGGCCGGGACCGGAGCAGATCTCCTGCTCGAGCCGGTACAGATCGCGGCGCGGGCAGGTGTTGCCGTACTCGTGTCCCCAGAGGATCAGCGGCACGTCGATCCCGGCGAGCGCGACCGCGAGCGAGTGGGCGAGCCAGCCGTAGGCCGGGATGAGGTCGGGGCGGAAGCGCTTGACCAGGCGCCGCAGCCGCCATACCGCCTCCGGGTCGGGGAAAGGCGGCGGGGTGTGGCGGTCGGGGTTCTCGGAGACCCACTGGGCGCGGCTGGTGAGGTCGCGGATCCTGTGCACCGGGACGCGGCCGTGCTCGAAGGCCGGCGCCTGGTCGTGCCAGGCGGTACCGACCTCGACCGTGTGGCCGCGGTTGACCAGCTCGTCGGCGAACAGCTCCATACAGCGGCCGGCACCGCCGATGTAGGGACGCCACTCATCGCTGACCATGAGGATGCGAAGGGGCTCGCGCTCGCTCATAGGCCAACCTCCCCCTCGTTCTCCTGAGATCTAGATATGGAGGCCGAGCGCAGCGAGGCCGTCGAGGATCCCGGGGGAACGCATAGAGAAGCCGACCGCCGCCGGGAGA
>Ga0070667_100001181_pt1 | contig 23764 bp, 24 predicted proteins | sample KBSS33metaG_FD_64659 | JGI IMG/M metagenome (GOLD analysis project Ga0070667, IMG submission 64659) | Switchgrass rhizosphere microbial communities from Kellogg Biological Station, Michigan, USA - KBS S3-3 metaG | ecosystem: Host-associated > Plants > Roots > Rhizosphere > Soil ... | reverse complement strand
GTCCGCTGGGAGTTCTCGAGCAGGCTGATCTGGGTCCGGTTGAGCGAAGCGCGCATTGCCAGCTCTTCCTGCGAAAGGTTGGCCGCCTGACGGCAGCGGATCAGGTTCTCGGCGAATCGGTCCCGTAAATCCACGGCGGGAACTGTGCCTTGTTGGCGATCGAATAGCCACAGACAGACCGTAACGGCGTATTCGTGGTGTACCAAACGATAACCTTGGGCTTGCCCTCTCCGCTACCGGCGGGTTCCTCCTGACGGAAACCGCCCCCCGGCGCGGCGGAGGGGGCGAAATACGGCGTCGCCAAACCTTGGAGAACCCGATGCCCGCTGCCGCCCCAGAGCCGACGCGCCAGTTCGCCTCCAACGTCCAACGGGCGATGGCCGAGCAGGGACTGGCAGCGAACGAGGTCGCCAATCGCGCCGAGCTCTCCCTCAACCACCTGAACCTGATCCTCCGCGGCGAGCGGATGGTCCAGCTCGACACCCTGGTCAAGCTGGCCGGCGCGCTCGACGTCCCTCCCGAGCAGCTGCTCGAAGGGGTCGAGTGGGTCTCCGACGGGCGGGGCGGCGGCGAGTTCCGCGCCAAGCACCCCGGCAGCCCCGGCTAGCGCTTCGGCACCAGCCGGTAGACCGGGCCTTCGAGCGAGGCGACGTAAATGTGGCCGGCGTCGTCTTCGCCAAACGAGGAGGGACTGTCGACGTGCAGCCCGAGCTGGCGGTCGCCGCCGGCCCGGCTGAGGTGGGGGGCCAGGCTGCGCAGGTCGCCCTCGCAGAGGTCGGCGTAGACGTAGCGCCCCGCCAGCGCCGGCAGCGAGGGGTCGTGGACGACGTAGCCGCCGATGATCGTGCAGCTGCCGTCGCGGTCGTGCGAGTAGGTGAAGACGGGCTTGACGGTGCCGCCGGGGTTGGGCGTGTCGCCGTTCTCTTCGGTGTACGGGGTCCGGCCCTCGAACGCGTCCCAGCCGAAGTTGGCGCCGGCCGCCGCGGCGACCGTCGTGTAGTCGAACTCCTCGAAGCGGTTCTGGCCGACGTCGCCGATCGCCAGCTTGTCCGGCCCGCCGCCGCTGGTGTCGAAGGAGAAGCGGAACGGGTTGCGGAGCCCGTAGCTGTAGATCTCGTCGCGGCCGGGCTTACCGACGAAGGGGTTGTCGGCCGGAACGGTGTAGGGCTTGCCGTCCGCCTCGCGCGGGTCGATTCGCAGCAGCTTGCCGAGCAGCACGTCCTTGTTCTGGGCGTTGTTCGGCGGATCGCCGCCGGAGCCGCCGTCGCCGGTGCCGAGGTAGAGGTCGTCGCCGAGGAACTGCAGCTGACCGCCGTTGTGGTTCGAGTTGACGGGGTGGGGGATGACGATCACCTTGCGGCGCGAACCGGGGTCGGCGCGGGTCGGCGTCGCCCGCCGGAACTCGTCGATGCGAATGTTGCCAGCGGGGTCCGTGTAATAGACATAGAAGAGGCGGGACTGCGCGTAGTCGGGCGGGAAGGCGACCGAGAGCAGGCCGCGCTCGCCGCCGGTCGCCAAGCTGGCGTCGGAGATGTCGAGGAAGGGGCGCGAGAGCTGCTTGCCGTTCTTGACGACCATGATCTTGCCGCCCTGCTCGACCACGAACAGCAGCCGCGGCGCCCCCGGGGCGCCGGCGACGTAGACCGGGGTGTCGAAATCGCCGATCCTCTTCAGGCCGACTCCACCGGCCTTGGCCCGGGCCGGCGGCGCACCGGTCCCGGCCGCCCCGGTCGAGTCCGAGTTGCTGGCCGAGGAGCCGCAGGCCGGCAGCGCCAGGGCGAGGACGAACGCGGCGAGTGGGATCGATATGAGGCGGCGGATCATCCCGCCCGCCTTTTTACCCGTTGGCGTTCTTCTTGACTTCGACGATTTCGCCGGAGTCGGTGACTTCGGTGTCCGGGTTCTGTGCGGTGATCTCGGCGACGAAGGTGCCGCCCGGGGCGACTCCGCCCTTGGTCTTCGCCTTCGTCTGGGAGCCGAGGCCGGCGCCGACCTGGTAGCGCAGGGTGTACTTGCCCTGCCGCACCGCGCTCAGCTTCCAGACCGCCGAGCGCGTCTCACCCGCCTTCAGCGGCCCGAAGGCGAAGGTCTTCGGGTCCGAGGTGGTGGCGCCGCCTTTTTCGCCGGCGCTCGCCCCGGCCAGCTTCGGGAAGTGTTCGGCCAGCACCCAGACCGGCCGGGTCGGGTTGGCGAGTTCGGCCTGCCGTTCATGCACCCCGAAGGGCAGCGAGGCCGTCGCCCCCTGCTTGCCGGCGACCGTGAAGTAGACGACCAGGTTCGGCACCGTCTTGTCGCCTTCGTTCTTGATGCTCAGCTTCAGCAGTGAGGTCTGGCCGAGCCGCTGCAGGCTGGGGAAGGAGGCGGCGGTGACGCCGACGTCGAATTCGCCCCCCGGTTCCTTGTCCGCGGAGGATTCCCCGCAGGCTGCCAGCAGTGCCGCTACGGCAACCGCCAGCAGCCCGGTGGCCGCAGTTCGCAGACGGGAGCGCCGGAAGAACCAGAAGAGATGTTGTCCCTCCCCCCGCAAAGCGAGGCGAACATAGCACGGGGTCACCCCGCATCTGGCCGCATTCCAACGCGGCGGAGCGGGTTAGCCGGATCTCAACACTGGGCTAATGGAAGCCGCTCGGGCATCCCCTAGACTGCGGCCAGCGAGTGGGGCGCCGTGCCGCGGCGCGGCTCGGCGTAAGGGAGATATGGTCGCAACGCTGAACAGGGTTTTCCGGCCCGCTCGGGGCGTGTTCGAGGAGGTAGGGGACCTCGTCATCCTCACCTCGCGGACGATCGCCTCTGCGGTGCGGGCGCCTTACCCCTACGGCGAGGAGTTCATCGGCCAGTTCCTCTTCGCCCTGCAGCTCTGCTGGTTCCCACTGCTGGTCTCGACGGTGGCGATCTGTTTCGGGGCGCCGGGCCTGCAGGCTGCCAACGCGCTGACCCTGTTCGGCACCCTCGACCGATTGGGTGGCTTCTTCGTCCTCGCCGCGATCCGAGAAATCGGTCCGTTCGTGACTGCGGTCGTCGTCGCCGGCGTCGCCGGCACGGCGATCACCGCCGACCTCGGCGCCCGCAAAATCCGCGAGGAGCTCGACGCGCTGCAGGTGCTGGGCGTCGACCCGATCAAGAACCTCGTCGTCCCGCGCTTCCTGGCCCTGATGCTGATCACCGGACTGCTCGACATCTACGCCCTGGTCTTCGGGCTCTCCGGCGGCATCCTCACCGAGCTCGTCTACCACCAGAGCCTCGGCGGCTTCTTCTCGACGCTGTTCTCGCAGGCCTCGATCACCGACCTCTGGGGCTCGGTGATCAAGTGCACGCTGTTCGGCGCGATCATCGCCGTCGTCTGCTCCTACAAGGGGATGACCGCCTCCGGCGGCGCCGCCGGCGTCGGCCGCGCCGTGAACGAGGCCGTCGTCATCTCCTTCATGGCGGTCTTCGCCTTCAACTACGTCTTCACCCAGACGCTGCTCGCGACCAACCCCGAACTGCAGACGATCAGGTGACGGTGAGAGTGACGCGATGAACGCCTGGCTCGAGGTCCCCCGCAACTGGCTCGACTCCTTCGGCGAGGTCGCCCGCTTCAGCTCGCGGGTCGCGGGCCTCGTCTACAGCGGCCGCGTCCTCCGCTTCTTCGGCGAGAGCCTGCGCCAGGCCGGGATCCTGATCCTCGGCTCGGCGCTGATCATCTGGGGGCTGGTCTTCGTGCTCGGCCTGCAGTGCGGAATCGAGGGCGCCTACCTGCTGCGCGCCCAGGGCGCCCCCGCCTACGCCGGCCTCTTCTCCGCCTGGTGCGACCTGCGCGAGATCCTCCCCTACGCCTTCGGCTACATGCTGGCGGCCAAGGTCGGGACCGGGATCGTCGCCGAGCTCGGGGCGATGCGGATCTCCGACGAGATCGACGCGCTCGAGGTGATGGGGGTGCCGCCGGTCACCTTCCTCTGCGCGACCCGCCTGCTGGCCGCCTGGATCGCCTTCCCGTTCATGTACCTGGTCGGGATCGGCGTGATGTACCTGGCCAGCTACATCGCCGTGGTCGAACAGATCGGCGACGTCTCCTCAGGCGGCTACTTATTGATCTTCTGGCAGTTCCAGAACCCGCCCGACCTCATATTCAGCCTGATCAAGGGGATGGTGATGGCGACCGTCATCGTCCTCGTCGGCTGTTACTACGGCTATACGGCCTCGGGGGGACCGGTCGGGGTGGGCACGGCGACGGCGAAGTCGATGGTCTTCAACATCGTCATGGTCCACATCATCGGGATGTTAGGCACGCTCATATTCTGGGGAGCGAACCCAAGGGCGCCGATAGGAGGCTAGTGCGGATGCCGATTGAGGACGACGAGCGCAGGGAAGAAGAACAGCTGCAGGACGAGGCCGCGGAGGCCGGCGAAGAGGTGCCCGAGATCGCCGTCGCCCCGACCCGCTCGACGAGTGGCGAAGGGCCCTACGTGGCCGAGGACGGCGGGATCATGGGCCGCGACTTCGTCATCCCCGGGGTCGATCCGGCAGAGCACGACCCCTACCGCTTCCACACCGGCCGCAAGCGCGAGCACGGCGGCACCGACGCGATCGAGATCATCGACCTGGTCAAGCAGTTCGGCCGCGCCCGGATCCTCAACGGCCTCAACCTCGGTCTGCCCGAGGACCAGGTCTCGATGGTGCTCGGCCCCTCGGGGACCGGCAAGAGCGTGCTGATCAAGCACATCGTCGGCCTGCTCTACCCCGACTCCGGCGACGTCCTCGTGCACGGCGAGTCGATCCCCAACATGACCGACGACGAACTCTTCGAGGTGCGCAAAAAGTTCGGCCTGCTGTTCCAGGACGGGGCGCTCTTCGGCTCGATGAACATCTACGACAACGTCGCCTTCCCGCTGCGCCAGCACACCGACAAAGGCGAGGAGGAGATCGGCGAGATCGTCAACCGGCGGCTGAAAGAGGTCGGACTCGCCGAGGCGACCTACAAGATGCCGAACGAGCTCTCGGGCGGGATGCGCAAGCGCGCCGGCTTCGCCCGGGCGCTGGTGCTGGAACCGGCGATCGTGATGTTCGACGAGCCCGACTCGGGACTCGACCCGGTCCGCACGGCGCTGCTCTGCGAGTTGATCCGCGAGGTCCACGCCGAGAACGGCGGCTGCTACCTGGTGATCTCGCACGACCTCGGCACCGCCCGCCGGATCGCCGATTTCATCGCCGTGCTGTGGAGCGGCAAGATCGTCGAGTCGGGACCGAAAGAGGAGGTCTTCGACTCGAGCAATCCGTTCGTCAACCAGTTCCTCCACGCTGACGTAACCGGCCCGCTCTCGATGGATTAGCGCCGCTTGGCCGAGGTCTTCGCCCGCATCGCGGCGTGGGCCGCCCGGCGCGCCCGCTGGGTCCTCGCCGCCGCGCTGCTCGTCGCGATCGCCGCCGCGATCGGCGCCACCCGGATCCCGACCGACGCCGGCGTCGGCACCCTGGTCGACTCCGACGACCCGACCTACAGGGCGACCGAACACGTCCGCCAGGTCTTCGGCGAAGAACCGGTGGTCGTCCTCGTCAAGGGCGAACTGCCCCAGCTGCTCCTAACCAAGGACATCTTCCGGCTGCTGCGGCTCGAGGGCTGCCTCTCAGGCAAGGTGCCGAAAGGGGCGACGCCGCTGCCGGGCGCCTGCAAGGAGATCGCCGAATCGGGGGCGGTCGAGTTCGTCAGTGGCCCGGCGACCTTCCTCAACCAGGCGGTGGTCCAGATCGAAACCCAGCTGCGACGGCTCTCGCGGGAAGTCGCGCCGGCCGAACTGCAGGAATTCCTCCTCGCGGTGGCGGCCAGGTACGGGATCACCTCGCTGCCCTCGATCGATAACGAACAGTTCGTCTCAACCGTGGTATTCGACCTGGCGCGGGCGCGGGGGACGCCAAAGGCGCGACTCGCCTACCTCTTCCCGAACGACCACACGGCGCAGATCATCATCCGGCTGAAGCCCGACCTGAGCCAATCCGAACGGCACCGGGCGATCGGGCTGATCGAAGACCTGGTCGCCGAAACGGTTCCCCGCAAGCAGTGTGCGGTGAACGGCAAGGCAAAGCCCTGCTTCGTGCTGAGCAAAGGCAGCTACGTGGTCTCGGGGGCGCCGGTCGTTGTCGACGGGCTGGCGCGGGCGCTGAAGGACGCGCTGCTACTGCTCTTCGGCGTCGCCCTGGTGGTGATGGCCATTGTCTTGCTGCTGGTCTTCCGCTCGCGGCTGCGACTGCTACCGCTGCTCGTCGCAGTGGCGGCGACGGCGATCGCCTTCGCCGTCTTTGGCCTTGCCAACGGCTCGCTGACGATGGCCTCGATCGCGGCGCTGCCGATCCTGATCGGGCTCGCGGTCGACTACGCGATCCAGTTCCAGGCCCGCTTCGACGAGGCAGCGGCGGGCGGCGAGAGCGGGGTGGAGGCGGCTCGCCGCGCCGCCCTCGCCGGCGCGCCGACGATCGCCGCGGCATGCCTCGCCACCGCCGCGGGATTCCTCGCCCTGCAGCTCTCGCCGACGCCGATGGTCCGCGGCTTCGGCTGGCTCCTGATCGCCGGCGTCGCGATCGCGTTCGTCCTGGCGCTGACGGCGGGATTGGCGGCGCTCGCTCTGGGATCGCGGCGGAGCGATGGCGCCGATGGCGCATTTCTCTCGGATCGCGAGAAGAAAGCGCCAAAGCCGGTGGCGGCTCTCTTGTCCATGGCGTTGGAGCAACCGCTCGCGGTCCTTGGTGTCGGATTGGCGCTGGCGATCCTCGGATGGGGCCTTGGCACCCGGGTCGGCACCGTCTCCGACATCCGCGACCTGGCGCCGCAGAGCCTGAAGGCGGTCCACGACCTGAATGAGCTGCAGGAAGCGACCGGGGTCTCGGGCGAGCTCGATGTCTCGATCGAAGCCGCCGACCTCTCGGACCCGGCGACGATCGAGTGGATGGCGGGCTTCAAGCGCCGCGTCCTGCGCGAGAACGGGTTCAGCGGCGAAAACCCGAGCTGCCTGACCGCCGAAGTCTGCCCCGGACCGGCGCTCTCGGACTTCCTCGTCCGCGGTGAAGGAAAACCGACCCGGGCCGGGATCGATGCGACGCTGGCGGCGCTCTCGCCCTACGACCTGCGCCAGGTGGCGCCGCTCGCCGCCGACGGCAAGCTCGGCCACTCGGCGCTGATCTCGTTCGGGATTCGCGCCCAGTCGCTCGCCGACCAGCAACGGCTGGTCGACCGCGTCCGCGCCGCGATCGGCGAGCCGGGGCAACCAGCCGGGCCGCCGACCGGGGTTGAGGTCCACCTCGCCGGCCTAGCGGTGATCGCCGCCGAATCGGCCAGCGATCTCTCTTCGAGCCGCTACTGGCTGACGCTCGGCGGCCTCGTCGCGGTGGCGCTCGCCCTGCTCCTCGTCTACCGCCTCGATTGGCGCCGCGCCCTGCTGCCGCTGGCGCCGACCGTCCTCGCCACCGGCTGGGCCTCGCTGCTCTTGTGGCTGACCGGGATCCCGCTCAACCCGATGTCGGCGGCGCTGGGGGCGCTGACGATCGCGATCGGGACCGAGTTCGGGGTGATCCTCAGCGGTCGCTTCCACCAGGAGCGCGTCGGCGGCCGCTCACCCGACGAGGCGCTCGAGCGCGCCTACGCCCGCACTGGCGCCGCCGTCCTCGCCTCGGGGCTGACCGCGATCGCCGGCTTCGCGGTGCTGATCGCCTCCGACATCCAGATGCTGCGCGACTTCGGCATCGTCACCGTGATCGATCTCGCCGCGGCGCTGGCCGGCGTCCTCGTCGTCCTGCCGGCGGCGCTGATCGCGCTCGAGGACCGCCGCGCAACGGGGCTCGCGCCCGTGGAGGAGCGATGAGGGACCGCTACTCGGTCGGCGTCGGCCTGATCTTCCTTGCCCTCATCGTCTTCGTCGCGATCAAAACGCTGACGGGCGGCAGCGACGACGAGACGCTCGGCCTCGACAAGCTCGAGGCGCGCTGGCCGCTGCCCGAGTTCGCTGTTCCGGAAGCCGCCGGCCAGCTCGAAGGCGACGCCAACGTCGCCCAGGACGACTGCGGCAGCGCCGGCATCCCCTGCCCGGAAGATCCGCCGCGCAGGCCGGCCTGCCGGATCGACACGCCCGGCGCGCTACGCGTCTGCGACTACTTCGACAAGCCGCTGGTGATCTCGTTCTGGTTCAGCGAGGGAGGCGGCTGTGTCGACCAGCAGGACGTGGTCGACCGCGTCTACCAGCGCTACCGTGAGCAGGTGAACTTCCTCTCGCTCGACGTCCGCGACGACCGCGGCACGGTCCGCGACCTGCTCGCCGAACGGGGCTGGAAGATGCCGGTCGGCTACGACCGCGACGGAGCCGTCGCCGCCCTCTACCGGGTTGGCGGCTGCCCGACCTTCGCCTTCGCCTACCCCGGCGGCACCCTGCAGTCGGCCGCAATCGGCGATCTCACCGAGCCGCAGCTGGAAGCGCGGGTCCGCAAGCTGTTGTCGGCGACCCGCGCCGCCGAGGCGCCCTGATGGAGGCGAGCGAGCACCGGGTCGGCTGGGTGCCGGCGCCGCGCCAGGGCTGGGTTGCGCCCCACGTCGCCGCCGAGTTTCCGGGCCTCGGAATCGCCTGGACCGAGGTCGAGTGCCGGCCCCGTCGCAGTCCCGAGCCGGTCCGCCGCCGCCTCCGCGACCTCTCCGACCGCTTCTACGGCTCGCACGCGGTGCAGATGCGGACCAGGGCGATCCCCTGGGCCTACCGCACCTTCTTCCGCCAGATCGGCCTCGACCCCGACCGCAACCGCACCCCGGTCGAGCAGCTGGCGCTCGAACGGCTCTTCGACGGCGGCTTCAAGAGCCGCGGCCTGCCGGGCGACGCGCTGACGGTCGCGATCGTCGAGACGGGGGTCGCGCTGCGCGCGTTCGACGCGGATGCCATGGAGGGAGCGCTCTGCATTCGGGACTCGGCGCCGGGCGAGTCGCTGGTCGGGAGTGCGGGCGAGCTGGCGCAGGGGACCCTGGTGATGGCCGACGACGAGGGACCGGTGGCGGTGATGTTCGGGCCGCGAGCGGAGGCGCGGGCGGTCGAGGGGCATAGCCGGCGGATTGCGGTGGTGGCGACGCAGGTGGACGGCGTGCCGCAGATTGCGGTGGAGGAGGCGTTGTGGATGGCGGGGGCGACGTTGGAGGCGGCGTAGACGGGACGGCTAGGTGTAGTTCCTCAGAACGTTGTTCATCCGGGCCTCCTTGAAGGCTGGGGGTGTCGACCCACCCAGATCAAGGAGAACCCGGATGAAGCTCCACGCTAATGCCCGCACCTGCCCGAAGAGCCGCAGGCTGCTCGTCGATCGCATCGAAGGGGGCTGCTCGCTGACGCTGGCGGCCGAGGCCGCCGGCGTCAGCGAGCGAACCGCCGCCAAGTGGCTGGCCCGTTGGCGGGCCGAGGGCAAGGCGGGCCTCGAGGACCGCAGCTCGGCGCCCAGGCGAGTGCCTGCGCGTCTGTCAGCCGAGCGCCTGGCGGCGATCGAGGCGTTGCGCCACCTGCGGATGACCGCAGCGGAGATCGCCGAGGTGCTCGGCATGGCGCTCTCGACCGTCTCGCGGTGGCTGGCGAGGATCGGCCTCGGTAAGCGCAGCCGCCTCGAGCCACCAGAGCCACCCAACCGCTATGAGCGCAAGCGGGCCGGCGAGCTGATCCACGTCGACGTCAAGAAGCTCGGACGGATCAGCGTCAAGGGCGCCGGGCACCGGGTCACCGGCCACCGCGCCAGCCAGTTCAAAAGCGGCAGAGGAGCCGAGCGCCGGAAGGTGACCGGCTGGGAGTTCGTCCACGTCTGCGTCGACGACGCCACCCGCCTCGCCTACGTCGAGGTGCTCGCCGACGAGAAGGGCGAGACCGCCGCGGGCTTTCTGCGGCGGGCCGTCACCTGGTTTGCGGGTATGGGCGTCGCCGTCGAGCGGGTCCTCTCAGACAACGGCGCCTGCTACCGCTCCCATCTCCATGCCGCCGCCTGCAGGGAGCTCGGCATCCGCCATCTGCGCACCCGCCCTCGCCGCCCCCAGACCAACGGCAAGGCAGAGAGATTCATCCAGACCTTGACCAATCGCTGGGCCTACGGAGCGATCTACGGCTCCTCGGCCGAGCGCACCGCAGCTCTTCCCGGCTGGCTCGACCACTACAACTTCAGAAGACCACACGGCTCCCTCCGCCACAGGCCGCCCGCAGCTCGCCTTGCTGAGCTGGAACAACGTAGTGAGTAGCTACAGCTAGGGATCAGGGTCTTGCGCCCAACGAAACCGGGGAGGCCGACCCTGTCCCTTAACCAACCCTTCCCTCATCCCGCCAACCGTGATCTACACTCGCAATCAGCCCATGCAGGAGCTCCTAATCAGAGACCGGGCGAGCATCAGGGAGGCCGTCGACGCCGATGAGCACGCGGCCCGCGCCCAGCTGCGCGCGCAGGTCGGCCGCCTCGAGCGCCAGCTCGGGCGCCTCGCTGCCGAGGCCTTTCCCCGCGTCCAGATCGATTGCCAGATCGCGGGTTCGGCTCCGGCGCCGCGCGTCCTCGACCTCGGCGACCTCGAGCGGGTCCGCGACGATCTCGCCGATCGCGTCTCCGAGGCGCGGAAAGCGCTCGCCGCGCGGGCCGAGTTCGAGGCCCGCAACCGCGAGCTGCTCAGAGGGCTGCTCGAGGCTCCCGAGAAGCATCGGGGGCTCGAGATCGGCCGCGCTGACGTCGGCGAGCCCGGTTGCGGCGGCTGGCGCTCGGTGCCGCGCTACGGCCTGCTCGGGATGCTGATGGGCTGGTGGCGGGTCAAGGTCTCCTCCGGATGCCCGTTAGCCGGGCGGCTGGCGGCCGTTGAGCAGCAGCTCGAAGAAGAAGCGGGGCGGACGGCGACCGCGCAAAGGGCCGCCGCCGGCCAAACCGGCGCGAGCGGCGAGCGCCGCGCCGGCGCCGCGCGCCGCGAAAGCGCCACGCGCCCCCTCCGCCGACGAGCGCCCGCCGGCCCCCTGGGGCAAGTTCCCGCTCGCCGAGCTGGCCATCCTCGCCGGCATCGTCTGCCTCGCGATCGGCATCTTCGGCGGCTACGAAACGCTGATCGGGGTCGGGGTCGCGCTGGCCGGGCTGGGCGGTATGGAGGTGGCGATCCGCGAGCACTTCGCCGGCTACCGCTCGCACACCACGCTGCTCGCCGGCTTCGTCTTCGTCGTCGTCGTCGGCCTGCTCTTCTACGCCTTCAAGCAGGTCCTGGCGGTGGCGCTCCCGATCGGCGCGGCCTGCTTCCTCGTCGCCTTCCTCCTCGCCCGCCGCGCTTTCCAGCGCGCTTCGGGCGGGCTCAGCTACCGGGTCGGCGGCTTGCGCGGCTGAGACGCCAGGCCTGGCCGGCGACGGGCCGGAAACCACGAGGCGGCGGTTCCCGGCCCATCAGCGGCGTGTGGCCGGGGGGCAGGTGACTAGGCGGCGACCGTCGCCGAGGGCGAGACGCCGCGGGTCCGGCTGGCGAGCTCGGTCGCGAGCAGGCGGCGCTGGCGTGGGGTCAGCGTCCCCAGCTGCTTGTTCTCGTTGAGCGACAACGGCATCAAGAATTTGCGGGCGCGGGTGCGGCCCCAGCGGCGCTGGCTGGTCAGCAGCTCGGCGATCGTCATGCTCTCGGTCTCCCAGGGGCACTCGCTGACAACGTCCGCGGCCTCGCGGTCGCCGCGGGCGATCGCCCGCTTCAGCTCAGCCCGGGCGAGACGGACGCTGTTGGCGCGTTCCAGCGCCCTCATGTGTTGGGGGGCTTCGACCTCGGTCGAAGGTACTTCATGAAATGCGGGTGCCAGGGTGGCGGCAGCATCCACTGGGACTCCTCCCTTCAAAAGGAATCGGGAATTAACTGGTCTTTGCCTGCGCGGGCCCCGTATGGCCTCGACCGTGTTCCCATCTGGTCCGATCGCCCCGCCCAGGGCCGTTGCGGCGAGGTCGCCAAGCTATGCCGTCGCGGTAGCGCGCGTCAACCCGATCGGACGGAAAAGTCAGCGAGCCCACCCGCTAAGAGCAACAATTTCGACACACCGCCGGACTTGTCCAGATCCGAACAAGCCTGAAACTACCCACAGGGGGGGATGTCAAAGTTCGGTTACCGGCAGACGCCCGTTGGAGTCAGGCGCGGGGAAGGTCCGGAAACTCGGCGATGGTCCTCTCGACGACGTTTAGGGCGCGGTCGAGGTGGTCACGTTGGTGGGTTGCCATCAAGCTGGTCCGCAGCAGTGCCCCACCCGGCGGCACCGCCGGATGGATCGCGACGTTGGTGTAGACGCCGGCGTCGAACAGCGCCTTCCAGAGCAGCACCGCCTGCCAGTCGTCGCCGACCATGACTGGGACGACCGGCGTCGTCGCCACGGTGCCGTCGGGCAACGTCCCCGGCTCGACCACCCGCAGCCCCAGGCCGCGCAGGCCTTCGCGCAGGTAGGAGGCGTTGTCGAGCAGCCGCGCGAACAGCTCCGGCCCCTCGCTGCGGATCACCCGCAGGGCCGCCAGCGCCGCGCCGACCGCCGCAGGCACTGCCGAGGCGCTGAAGATGAAAGAGCGCGAGGAGATCCGCAGGTACTCGACCACGTCTGCCGGGCCGGCGATGAAGCCGCCGCAGCTGGCGAGGCTCTTGGAGAAGGTCCCCATCCGCAGGTCGACCTCGTCCTCGAGCCCGAACAGCTCGGCGGCGCCGGCCCCGCGGGCGCCGAGCACGCCGGCGCCATGCGCTTCGTCGAGCATCAGCCGGGCGCCGTAGGCCTGGCAGAGCTCGACGATCCGCGGCAGATCGCAGACGTCGCCCTCCATCGAGAAGACCCCGTCGACGACGACCAGCACGCCGCCGGCATCCTGCTCGGCGGCGCGGCCCAGCATCTTCTCCAGTTTCTCCATCCGGTTGTGGCGGAAGGGGCGCAGTTTGGCGCCGGAGATGCGGACCCCGTCGAGGATCGAGGCGTGGTTGCCGGAGTCGCAGATCACCGTGTCGGCGGGACCGAGGATCGTCGAGAGACAGCCGACGTTCGACTGGTAGCCGGTGGTGTAGACGATCGCGTCCTCCTCGCCCATCCACTCTGCCAGCTCGCGCTCCAGCTCGAGGTGCAGCGGCGTCGTCCCGTTCAGCAGGCGCGAGCCGGTGACCCCGGTGCCGTAGGTCTCGAGCGCCTCGCGCGCCCCCTGCTTGACCCGCTCGTCGCCGGTCAGGCCGAGGTAGTTGTTGGAGCCGAGCATGATCGTCTCGCGCCCTTCCATCTCGACCACCGGGCCGGCCTGCGAGGTGAGCAGGCGGAAGTAGGGGAGGAGATCGTGCTCCTTCGCGGCTTCCAGCTGCTCGAGGCGGTCGTGGCTACGCGCCTTCTCGAAGACGTCGACCGGAGCCTTCGCGGTCTCGCTCATCGTCTTGCAGTCTATTGGTGGTCGAACCCGCAATCTCCGCGGAACGGGACCGAGGTCGACCTAGGCCGTCGTTAAAGTCGCCCGGATGAGCGAGCTGGAGATCGACGGCGAGGTCGTGGCCGAGGAGGACGCCGAGCCGCGCGAGGCGACCGGGACGGTCCGCGCCCTGCCGGTCTCCTACAAGGAGCCGGGCTCGCCCGTGCTCCGCGCCGAGGTTCGCACGGCGGCGATCGCCGCGGCCGGCGGGGTGATCGCCGGCGCCGCCACCGTCGCCGCGGTGCGCGCGGTCTCGGCCGTCGGCTCGCGCTCCCGCTCGCCGCGGGGCCGGCGCCTGCGCCGCCGCGAACGGCCGCAGAACATCGTCGCCAGCCGCTCCTTCCTGGTCGACGTCCACCTACTTGGGCGTTAGGTCGCCGGTCATGTGCTCGCTCGACGTCGAGGTCCGGCCGGCCTCGCCGTACCGGCTGCCGCGCGGCTCCAGCGACGGCACCCTGCGGGTCGAAGGGGGAGTGGCGCGACGGCTGCTGCACGTCGATGGATCGCCGGTCCTGGTCCGCGCCTGGCAGCCCGCCCCAGACCGCGTGATGGTGAGAGCGGAGTCGGTCTCACCCGGGACGCTGCGCTTCTCGCGCGACGGCCGCGCGATCAGCCAGGCCGCACCCGCGGCGACGCCCGCCAACCGGGCCCAGCTCTGCACGGCGATCGAGCGGATGCGCTTCGCCCTCGGGGTCGACTACGACCTCGCCCCGTTCCACCGCCGCTTCCGCCGCGACCCGCTGCTGCGGGCCCTGATCCGCCGCTTCCCGCAGTTCCGCCCGCTGTGCGCGCCCTGGCCCTGGGAGGCGCTCGCCTCGGCGGTCTGCAAGCAGCTGATCGAGTCCTCGCGGGCGGCACTGATCGAACGCCGCATCGTCGGCCGCTGGGGTGCCCGCCTCGGCGACGGCCCGCGCGCCCCGCGCGACGCGCCGCCGCCGGCGACGATCGCCGGCCGCGCCCCGGCCGAACTGCAGGCGATGGACCTCTCCGCCGGCCGCGCGCTGGCGCTGCGGCGGCTGGCCCGCGACGTCGTCGCTGGCCGGCTCACCCCAGCCGACCCGGACTGCGACCGGCGCCTGCTGGCCACCCCCGAAATCGGCCCCTGGACGGTCCAGTGCCTGGCCCTGTTCGGCCGCGGCGAGATGGACTCGCTGCCGGCCGGCGACCTCGGCTACATCAAGCTCGTCGGCCACCTCACCGGGCTCGGCCGCCGCGCCACGATCCCCGAGGTCGAAGAGTTCTACGCCCCCTACGAGCCCTACCGCGGGCTCGTCGGCAGCCTGACCCTCCGCGGCCTTTACCGCACGATCGGCACTGGGCCACCGCTCCGATTGGCCGCTTAACCGGTTTTTCGATCAGTCGAACCCAGTCCCGGTCATCTACGTAGAGGGTTATGTCGCAGCTGCCAAGCAGGAGGGTCCGGAGTGATGCACCAGTACGTGCCGTGCGGTCCGGGGTTCAAGCACCGGGCGGATCTGTCGATACCTCCGCGATGCGCGAAAGCGGCGAGACCAATTGGCCTGACGACGAGGTCCGCAGGTTCCTCGATCAGATCGCCGGCGGAGGTGGGCAGGACTACCGCCGGATGGTCGAGCGGCTGCCCGTGATCGTCTACGCCTCCGAGCTCGGCGAGCAGGGCCGTTGGCGCTACGTCAGCCCCCAGGTCGAGGAGATCCTCGGCTACAGCGCCGAGCAGTTCCTCGCCGATCCCGGCCTCTGGGCGCGGCTGCTGCACCCCGACGACCGCGAGCGGGCGCTGGCGGTCGAAGACGCGGCGCTGGTCGGCAGTCGCAGGACGGTGCCGATCGAGTATCGGATGTTCCGCCGCGATGGCGAGGTCGCCTGGCTGCTCGACGACGCGGTGCTGGAAGCCGACGAGGAGGGCGTCCCGGTCTGGCACGGCGTGCTCTTCGACATCACCAAGCGCAAGCGCGCCGAGGTCGAGCTGCAGAACTCGGTCGACCAGCAGGAAGTTGTCGCCAAGCTCGGCGAACGGGCGCTCTCCGACGGCGATCCGGAGCGGCTGATGCACGCCGCCACCGATCTGATCGGCAGCCTCGACGGCGTCCACAGCGCCTGCATCTGGGAGGTTGGCCGCGACGGCCGCCGCCTGAAGCTGCGAGCCGGCCTCGAGGAGGACGTGGTCGGCGCCGGCCGGCGCGTCTCCGCCGCCCGCGACTCGCACGCCGGCGCCGCCTTCGACGCCGGCACCCACGCGATCGTCGAGGACTGGCGCAAAGAGGAACGCTTCACGATGCCGCCCGTCCTCCGCGTCTTCGGCGCCGCCTCGAGCCTGGCGGTGACGATCGACGGCAAGGACCGGCCGTTCGGTGTGCTCGACGTCCACTCGACCGAACCGAACCGTTTCAGCGCCAAGGACGTGCCGTTCGTCCAAGCCGCCGCCAACGTCCTCGCCGACTCGATCGAGCGCCACGCCGCCGACAAGGCGCTGCGGCACCGCGTCCTCCACGACTCGCTCACCGGGTTGCCTAACCGGCTCAGCTTCGTCGATGCGCTGGCCGAGGCGCTGCGCACCGCGACCGTCTCCGGCTCGCCGGTCGGGATCCTCTTTCTCGACCTCGACCACTTCAAGCTGATCAACGACAGCCTCGGCCACCACGCCGGCGACGCGCTGCTGCGCGCGGTTGCGCCGCGGCTGCGCGCCCACCTGCGCCCCGGTGACCTGGTCGCCCGCTTCGGCGGCGATGAGTTCGGGATCCTGATCGACCGGCTCGCCGACGAAGGCGAGGCGCTGGCGATCGCCGACCGGGTCGCTGCCGCTTTCGACCATCCCTTCACGATCGACGGCGTCGAGCATTTCGTCACCGCCTCGATCGGCGTCGCCGTCGCCCGCCAGGACAAGGAGCAGCAGGCCAACGCCGAGCTCCTGATCCGCGACGCCGACGCGGCGATGTACCGGGCCAAGGAAGGCGGCCGCGCCCGCTGCGTCCTCTTCGACGCCGAGATGCGGGCCGGGGCGATGCGGCGGCTCGAGGTCGAACGCGAGCTGCGCGACGCGCTCGATCGCGACGAGCTGACCCTCTACTACCAGCCGGTGGTCAGCCTCCGGACCGGCGAGATCTCGAGCCTCGAGGCGCTGGTCCGCTGGCAACACCCGGACCGCGGCCTGCTCGACCCCGCCGCCTTCGTCGGGATCGCCGAGGACAGCGGCCTGATCGAGCCGATCGGGCGTTGGGTCCAGGAGCGCGCCTGCCGCCAGGTGCTCGAGTGGCACCACCAGCGGCCCGACGCGCGGCCGCTGGACGTCGCCGTCAACCTCTCCGCCCGCCAGGTCGCCCACCGCGATCTGCCGTCGACGATCGAGGAGGTGATCTCGCTGACCGGGATCGACCCGGTCCACCTGGTGCTGGAGATCACCGAGAGCGTCCTCGTCGAGGAGTCGGCGACCGCGATCGCCTCGCTGGAAGCGCTCAACGAGCTCGGCGTGCGGCTCGTCCTCGACGACTTCGGCACCGGCTACTCATCGCTCGCCTACCTCAACCGCTTCCCGTTTCACGCGCTGAAGATCGACCGCTCGTTCGTCGACGCGCTGGGGATGGAACAGGAGCGGACCGCGATCGTCCAGGCGATCATCGGGATGGCGCGGGCGCTCTCGCTCGACGTGATCGCCGAGGGAGTCGAGAACGAGGTGCAGCTCGCCGAGCTCTCCCGGCTCGGCTGCGACTACGCCCAGGGCCACCTCTTCCACGCGGCGATGCCGTCCAGCGAGGTCACTCGGCTGATCGACGAGAACGCGCTGCGCTATTCGGGGATAACGCCCGAGAGGTAGTCGTTCGTGAGCAGTTCGGGCGCTTTCGGCAGCCCGTCGATCAGTTCTTCGTCGCGCATCCAGGCGGCGAATTCTTCCCACTGCGTGGGGTCCATGTAGCCGTAGGGGTGGTCGCCGTCACGGGCGCCGAGCAGCGGTAGCGTCGCTTCCATCTCGGCTCCGGTCAGTTCCGGATCGAGGTCGTGGTTGGCGGCGGTGATCGCCGCGGTCGCCGCTTGCGGATTGGCGACGGCGGCATCGGTGCCGCGTTCGAGCGCGGCGAGGAACAGGCGGTAGGGCTCCGGTTCGGATTCCAGCGCTTCGCGGTTGGCGATCACCACCAGCTCGTCGTAGGTGGGGACGCCGAGCTGGTCGACCGGGGTGATCACCGGCGCTTTGCCGCGCTGCTGCAGGTCGACTCCCTCGACGTTGCTGTAGCCGCCGAGCATCGCCTGGGCCTGGCCGCCTACCAGTGCCGGCAGCAGGCCGAAGCCGACGTTGACCGGCTTGACCGTGCTCGGGTCGACTTTGGCGCGCTCGAGGATCGTCTGCAGGAAGGCTTCCTGGTAGGGGATGCCGGCGGTCGCGACAGTCTTGCCTTTGAGGTCGGCAACGCCTTTGATCCCCGAGCTCTGCAGCCAGATCAGCGAGGTCAGCGGCTGGTTGACGAGGGCCCCGATCGCCACCACCGGCAGCCCCTGTTCGTGGGCGAGGACGACCTCGGGCTCGTAGGTGATCGCGAGGTCGGATTTGCCGGCGGCGACGAGCTTCAGCGGCGCGCTCGGGTCGGAGGGGGCGCTGATCGAGAGGTCGAGGCCGGCTTCGTCGAAGAACCCTTCTTCCTCTGCCATGTAGATCCCGGCGTGGTCGGGGTTGGGATAGAAGTCGAGCGCCAGGCTCAGCGACTGCCGCTCTTCGCCGCCGCTTTCGTCCTCTGACTTCTCGCCGCAGGCGGCGAGGCCGAGGGCGAGGACGATCAGCGCGACCGCGAGGGCGATCGCCGTGATGCGGGGGCGGGTCACGCCGTGAGTTGTAGCGAGATCAGATGACGGGGCGCACCGAGAGGGCCTATCGCCACCTGATCACGAGCCGCTCGACTAGGGCGGCGAGGCCGAAGAGGACGATGCCGATCACCATCAGGATCACCACTGCCGCGAACATGCGGGCGACCTCGAGGTTGGCGTTGTCGGTGATGATCTGCCGCCCGAGGCCGGAGGTGGAACCGACCAGCTCGGCGATCAGGGCGACGATTGGGGTGATCGCTGCGGCGACCTTCAGGCCGGTGAAGAAGGGCGGCAGTGCCGACGGTACTTCGACCCGGCGGAAGATCGCCCAGCGCGAGCCGTCGAGGGTTCGCATCATTTTCACTGCTTCGGGGTCGACCGATCGGAGGCCGTCGAGGGTGTTGACGAGGATCGGGAAGAAAGTGAAGAGTCCGACGAGGAAGATCTTCGGGCCGATCCCGAAGCCGAACCAGACGACGAGGATTGGGCCGATCGCGGCGACGGGTATCGCCTGCGCGGCGACCGCGAGCGGGTAGAAGGTGTCGCGAAAGAGCTCGGAGAAGCGCATCGGCAGCGCCAGCACGACCCCGGCGACGGCGCCGGCGGCGAGCCCGATCAGGATCTCGCGCAGCGTCACCCAGGTGTTGTCCCAGAGCAGCGTGCGGTTCTCCCACAGCGCCTTGGCGACTTCTGCCGGCGAGGGGACGAGGAAGGGTTCGAGGCTGAACGCGTCGGCGATCGTGCCGTTGGCGGCAGCGACCTGCCAGGCGCCGATCAGCGCCGCCAGCACCAACAGCGGCAGCACCACCCGGCGCACGCGCCGCGCCCAGCTCACCTCGAGCCCTCCCGCAGCGCCCGCAGCGCCGCTTCGCGAGCGTGGACGAAGGCCGGGTCGGTGACCGCCGCGAGCCGGTCGGGGGCGCGCGGCGCCGGCGCTTTCAGCTCGGTGACAACCCGGCCCGGACGGGCCGAGAGCACCGCGACGCGGTCGCAGAGGTAGAGCACCTCCTCGACGTCGTGGCTGACCAGGACCGCGGTCCGCGGGTCCTCGCGCAGCGCCCGGGCGAGCCATTCCTGCATCTCGGCGCGGGTGATCGCGTCGAGCGCCGCAAACGGCTCGTCGAGCGCCAGCACCGGCTTGCCGGCGACCAGGGTGCGAAGGAAGGCGACCCGCTGCCGCATCCCGCCCGAGAGGCGCCCCGGGAGCTCGCGCTCGAAGCCGGCGAGGCCGAAGCGGCCGAACAGCTCGCTGGCCTGCTTGCGCGCCTCGGCCCGGCCGGCGCCGCGGTTGCGGAGCGCCAGCGCCGCGTTGTCGAGCGCCGAGTACCAGGGCAGGAGAAGGTCGCGCTGCGGCATGAAGGCGCAGCTGGCGAGCCGCCCGGCGGCGTCCTCGGCGGCGCCGACCGCGACCGCGCCGGCGCTCGGCTCGCGCAGGCCGCAGAGGATCTCGAGCAGGGTCGACTTGCCGCAGCCCGAGGGCCCGACCAGGCCGAGCACCGTGTGTGCCGGCGCCTCGAGATCGAGCCCGGCCAGCACCTCGAGCTCGCCGAAGGAGTGGGAGAGGCCGCGGATCGCAACCGCGGCGCCGCCGTCCGTCGTCGCTGCGGCGCCGGGTTCCATCGCTGGTATCCTGCCGGTTTCCGCGCTCCTGACCTAGGCAGTCAGGAAAGTCGAGAGAAGTTGGGCGCGGAGCAAACCAATGGACCCGGCAATCGTCCTCTTCGGATTAGGCATCGGCATGCTCGTGGGCATGACGGGGATGGGTGGCGGCTCGCTGATGACGCCGCTGCTGATCCTGATCTTCGGCACCAACCCGTCGACCGCGATCGGCACCGACATCTTCTACTCGGCGATCACCAAGATCGTCGGCAGCTGGCGCCACCTGAAGATGAAGACGGTGAACATGGAGCTGGTCCGCTGGCTCGCCTACGGCAGTGTTCCGGCGGCGGTCGCCGGGGTCGGCCTGATCGCGGTGGTCAAACAGCACGTCTCCGAAGACCGGATGGACGAACTGCTCTACGCGGTGCTCGGCGGCACCCTGCTGATGGTCGGCGTCATCACCCTGCTGCGGGCGCTGATCCTGCGCGGGTTGATCGACGAGCGCGAGCGCTTCGACGTCGAAACCCGCCACAAGGTCGCCGCGGTGGTGATCGGCGCCACCACCGGCTTCGTGATCGGCATCACCTCGGCCGGCTCGGGGACCGTGATCGCGATCCTGCTGATCGCCGTCTACCGGCTGGTGCCGAAGAAAGTGGTCGGCACCGACATCGTCCACGCCGCCGTCCTGCTCTCGGCGGCATCGGTCGCCCACTTCGTCGGCGGAAACATCGACTTCGGCTTGGCCGGCAACATCCTCGTCGGCTCGATTCCCGGCGTGATCATCGGCGCCGCCCTCTCCGACCGGGCGCCGCAGGGCCTAATCCGCGTCGCGCTCGGCCTCGTGCTGATCGGGTCGGGCATCGTCACCGTGCTGAAGGGCGACCCGAACGTCTGGCCGATCGCCGCTGGCGTCGCCGCGATCGGGCTCGGCGCGGTGCTCTACGCGCCGCACTGGCTGAACAAGCGTCGCGTCCGCCAACACGAGCAAGAAGCGGCTCAGGCGGCCGCATCGGCCCGCACCCTCAGCCTCGATTGATTCAATAACTGCATGCGTGTCTCAGCGAAGGCCGATTACGCCGTGCGTGCCGCCGTCGAGCTGGCGGCCGTCGGCGACGACGGGCCGGTCAAGGGAGAGCGGCTCGCCGACGCCCAGGAAATCCCGCTGCAGTTCCTCGAGCACATCCTGCTCGAGCTGAAGCACCACGGCATCGTCCGCGCCCGCCGCGGCGCCAAGGGCGGCTACTGGCTGGCCCGGCCGGCCGAGGAGGTCTCGATTGCCGACGTCGTCCGCGCCGTCGAGGGGCCGATCGCCAACGTCCAGTCCCAGCCGCCGGAGGCGATCGAATACCGGGGCAGCGCCGAGCACCTGCAGGAGGTCTGGATCGCGGTCCGCGCCAGCCTGCGCTCGGTGCTCGAGGAGGTGACGCTCGCGGACCTCGCTTCCGGCAACCTGCCGAGCGTCGTCGGCGACTACGTCGCCGAGCCCGATTCATGGGCAGCCCGTTAAGAAACGCTCACAGACCCCCCCCAAAATTCGGTAAGCTCTAACTGAGCTTTGGGGGACGTTGAGTACAGAGAGGCTTCGACCGGAACGCTCGCCGTAGGGGTCTTCGATGACGCGGGCAACCGGGTGATCCGGGTGGGTGGCGAACTCGATTTGTCCACGGTGCCGAGTCTGGAGAGCGAGCTGGAGGCGGCGCTGGGGCGGCCCGATGGTGGCGTGGTCGTCGATTTGAGCGATCTCGATTTCATCGACTCGACCGGGATCGCGGTGCTGGTGAGGGCGATGGGGGAGAGCAATGGGTCGGATCGGCTGAGGTTTGTGCCGAGTCGGTCGGAGGCGGTGGTGCGGGTGCTGGAGATGACCGGGGTTTCTGAGCGGATGACACCCGCTGACGGGATTGCTTCGTAGGGCGGTGCGATAGGGGCCGGTCGCGGGCAGTCCCACGCCCACCCCCACAGCAGTCACCAGCAACCCGAAATCCCGGAGCTCGCCCACGAAGCTCAAAAAAAGGGGGGGCCTGAAGCGTGTGAGGGGGATCGGGTAGGGGTCTCCCAGACACTGAGGAAACCAGCCGAAGGATGGTGTTTCCGTCTGGGAGGCCCCTGCCCGAGCGCCCACCCGCCCAAGAACGAGGCCGTCTACCGCTGCTCCGCCGCCGCCCTAGTCGGCACCAGATCGAAGTCCGTCCCCAACCGCAGCTCGCTGTACCGCCGAGTCCAATCGTCATTGATCCCGTCGGACTGCCTCTTCATCCGCGGCTCGAACTCAAATCCCTCCGGCGGCGCCAAATCCAGGCGGTCCAACAGGTTCAGCGTGCTGTTCTCGTAGTCCGCCGCGAAGTTCTCGTACATCACCAGGATCGGCCGGATGCCGGCGTGCTCGAAGAAGGCGTCCCAGGAGGCCTCCTCGACCAGTAGGTGGTCGAGCAGGTGGTCGATCGCTTTGTAGTGGAAGCGCAGCTGCGGGCGGTGCTCCTCGATGAAGGTCCGATAGGGAGGCGAGCCGTCGGCCTCGACGGTGCCGGCGCTGGCGCTGGCCTGGTCCTCGCGCCAGTTCGCCGTCTGCACCGCCTTCCACAGCGAGACCGCCTGCCGCACCTTGTTGGCGCGGACGACGCGGACGAAGGTGAGGTCGGGGAAGACCGCCGGCAGCAGCTCGGCGAGCGGCACGTCGCGGTATTCGGGGACGTTGCGGACGAGGCTGACGAACTCGCCGAAGTAGCCCCACATCAGCTTGGCACCGAAGACGCCGTTCGCGGTCGTGCCGGCGTCCATCGCCCATTCGAGGTAGCGGTCGTAGGCGGCGCGGCTCCAGAGCGGCGAGCGTGGCGGTGGCTCGGAGCCGATCGAGCGCTCGCCGAGGTGGTCGCGGATCGACTGGTCCTCGACGCCGAGGAAATATTCCTCCGGGCGGCGCGGCCGGCCCGAGTGGCGGAGCGCCTCGAAGTACTCCTCGGGATGCCCGGCGACTCCGGTTTCGGCCAGCGCATGGCAGACCAGGGTGCTGCCGCTACGGGGCGTCGCACAGACGAGATATGAGCGATCGGGGGTCATCGGCTAGGCTTTGCCGAGTAAGTTAATCAACAAACGTCCGAAAAGTCCTTGCTCGGCAGACCTCTCGCTAGTGTGGGTGCACTACCCGACGCAGGAGCGTCCAAGCCTTGGCCCGTCCCAACATCCTCTACATCCATTCGCACGACACCGGGCGCTTCGTCCAACCTTACGGCTTCCAGGTACCCACTCCAAACATCCAGCTCCTGGCCGACCAGGGGGTCCTGTTCCGCGAGGCGTTCTGCACTGCGCCGACCTGCTCGGGCAGCCGCGCCTCACTGCTGACCGGCTCCTACTGCCACAACAACGGCATGATGGGCCTCGCCCATCGCGGCTGGCGGCTGAACGACTACGGCCAGCACTGGGTCCACACCCTGCGACGCGCCGGCTACCGCTCGACGATGGTCGGCGAGCAGCACATCTCGACCGACCCCGGGGTGATCGGCTACGACGAGATCGTCAAAGTCGACTCGACCCGGGCCGAGGACGTAGCGCCGCTGACGATCGAAGCGCTGCGCCGCGCCTCGACCGAGGAGCCGTGGTTCATGTCGGTCGGCTTCTTCGAGACCCACCGCGACTTCTTCGCCCCGACCTCGGTCCGCGACACCCTCTACTCGCTGCCGCCGGAAAACCTCCCCGACCTGCCCGCAGTGCGCCGCGACGTCGCCTCCTTCAAGGCCAGCGCCCGCGCCCTCGACCACGGCATCGGCGGCGTCCTCCACGCCCTCCACGACCTCGGCATCGTCGACAACACCCTGGTCATCTGCACCACCGACCACGGCATCGCCTTCCCCAGTGCCAAGGCGACCCTGCACGACCGCGGTACCGGCGTGATGATGATCCTCCGCGGCCCCGGGTTCACCGGCGGCAAGGTGATCGACGCCCCGGTCACCCACCTCGACGTCTTCCCGACCCTCTGCGAACTGGTCGAGGTCGAGGAGCCCGA
>Ga0070667_100001180_pt1 | contig 23781 bp, 26 predicted proteins | sample KBSS33metaG_FD_64659 | JGI IMG/M metagenome (GOLD analysis project Ga0070667, IMG submission 64659) | Switchgrass rhizosphere microbial communities from Kellogg Biological Station, Michigan, USA - KBS S3-3 metaG | ecosystem: Host-associated > Plants > Roots > Rhizosphere > Soil ... | reverse complement strand
ATTTTAACGTCAGGGGGAGCTGTGTTACAGGCTAGTTAGGAGCTTTAAATTTAAAGTAAGGCTGTTCATTGAACTGGAATTCAGGGTATCCTAATTCTTCTCGCGATGGTAGTTCTCCGGCATGAAATGCCTCAACCCACTGCTGATGTTCCTGGACTTCAGGCATAAAGCTTGGGTCGAAGCCTGCCTTAAACTCGATAAATGGTTTGCCCTCACTGTCGAATGTGCATGTACCGCACACATATGAGCCGCCAAAAACATAATAGGTACCATCATCGTTTAAATAGGGCGGAATAGAAAGTAATCCCATAACAGCTTCTGGACCATGAAACGGATCTTCAATAGCTTGCTCTGGATCAATTGGATCCCATAGGGTTTGATCGAATGGATTGTGTGGGTTAACTTCACCTGTCATATAAATGTATTATGACATAAAATTATTTAAATAACAGCCAACCTATACGCTACTATGTAGCTTGAAAATATTTATAACTTTTCTTTGTTGCCAGTTTCCATTTGGAAACATGTCTACAAGGGCAATAGTTGTTATTGCTACTTTCTCTCCTGAATCCAACCGTTCCGTCTTTTGAATAGTACAATGAGGTAAAAACCCTACTCTTGTATACTCCGGCGTATTAAATATCGCACCATTTTCTTCAAGTAAACTGACTATACTTGTATGTAAGGCAGTAAGCTCTTTAGTTTTATCTAATAAAACTACTTTAGTTGTACCCAACGTAGTCTCTTTATCTGTGAATGAACTAAACATAGGCTGAGCTGATAAAAATCCCTCAAGTTTAGATTCAATATTTGAATTTTCTCGATCAATAGCAAAAACATCCGCCAATGTTACATGTAATGGCCAATCAGCCATATTAAACTCTTTGCCTATATCAACGGGCTTTATAAATGAAACAAGGCAGTATTTTTGTGAATAAGTCATAAGTTAATATTAACAAACAAAAACTCCTCTGTTAAAAGGAGTATAAGCATAAGCGAATTGGTACGCCCGGACGGATTCGAACCGCCGACCCCCTGTTCCGAAGACAGGTGCTCTAATCCGCTGAGCTACGGGCGCATGCGAACAGTATAGCAAGGTGTAGTAAGATACGTATATGAAGGCTTTGGAGCGGCGGCCGGGTGAAGGCCGCGGCGAATATGCGATGCGTGTGTTGACGCTGAAGAATTTGGGCGGTTTAGCTATTGCGGGCGCGCTGAGTGTAGCTACCGGTGGCGCGTTTGCGGCGGCAGCTGGCGCGTTTGCAGCCTTGGAAGGTGCAGGGGCAGTGGTTACGCACACCGCGCACCAGCATCTTAAAAACAAGCGCCTACGCGGCGGCCATTAACTGCATTAAAAGTTGCGCCAAAACGGCGTATACTAACCAGTGAACTCGTGAGTGGGAATCATGCCAAAACAGACCAAGAAAAAAAGCGCAGCCAAGAAGCCACGCGCAAAACAAAAGAAGGCAAGGAAGCCGATAGCGGTTGTACAGTCAGCCGTACCGTTAGAGGTTAAGAGTACATCTGCGCCAACTGAGACTTCTGAACCGCCTGCGCCAGCTCAAAATTCCGAACCGCCCCAGGCCACACCCGCCGAGCCCACGGCAACCCCTCAGCCACAAGTCTCATCCGAAACCCTGCAACAACAGATGGCGCCAGCCACTCATCCCACCTGGTACCGCACCCTCATCTACGGTGGCTTAAGCCTAGCTACGCTCATCGCCATCTGGCTGTGTGGCGGCATTTTTTGGAGCAAAATCATCGTTGGCAGCCAAGCCGTTTCAGGCAGTACCAGCAATACTCAACTAGAGAGCCTTGTTTCCACCCAAGCAGCGGCGTACCACATTACGCTTCGCTACCCAGACGGCACGACACACGTTTATCCGCTGCGTACCCTGGGCTTCACTCCCGATACTACCGCTAGCGTCAAAGCCGTGCGCCTTGCTCAACGCAGCCCTAAACATATATTTGCCTGGTGGCGGCCAGTACATGTTAGTGTCTCTATGCGCATCGACAACCTTACGCTGCGTAATTTTATTACCGAAAACGCTACCATAGTTTCTAAAGTACCGCAAAATGCCACCCTGGTAATCAAAGACGGCAAAGCCGAAGTGGTCGGCGGCAAGAATGGCGTTATGTTCGGTTTTAGCAATGCCGCAGGCATACTTACGCAGACGGCAGAAAATTTGCAGGTAGAACCGCTGCAACTTACCACCATCAGCCGCCCGCCAATGGTAAACGAACAATCCCTCGCCCCCGTAAAAAGCAAGGTAAGCACTATCCTGAACCAGCACATTACCGTTCACATTGGCAACAGCGACGTTACGCCCGATTCCAAAGACATTGCCAATTGGCTGACCCTTACCCCAACCGACACTACCGTGGAAGTAACGCTCAACCAGGATAAACTGCAAGAGTATATAAACAGCCAGGCCACCAGCCACAGCAAGCAGCCGCACAGCCAAGTAATTTCTGACTCCACCGGCGCAGTAATTAGCAAAGGCGCCACTGGCATAACTGTAGGCAGCGCCAGCGACGCCGTTAAAACTATCGCCGCAAACGTACTCGACGCCAAGGGTGCCAGCGCCACTCTGCCCGTTACCAGCACCGCCTACAAAACTGTACGGGCGCCCACCGACGGCAAATGGATAGAAGTAGACCTCACAACCAAACGCATGTACACCTACGACCAAGGCGATATCGTACACACCTTCTTAGTCAGCGCCGGAGCAGCCGGAACACCGACCGTCACGGGCCGCTTCGCCATCTACTCCAAATACACCAGTCAAGATATGTTTGGAGAAAACGCCGACGGCAGCCACTATTTTCAGCCGCGTGTCCCATACATCAACTACTTCTACCGGGACTACGCTATCCACGGCAACTACTGGCGCCCAGCCAGCTACTTCGGAAATATAAATAGCTCACACGGCTGCGTAGGCATTAGTGTGAGCGAGGGCGCCTGGATGTACTCCTGGGCGCCCATTGGAACTCCTGTTATTGTGCACACGTAAGATTAGTGCACGGATGGAGTGGGGGCATCGCCTTCTGCACCCCTGGCCTGCTGTTTGATGACAAACGTTGCCACCAAGGCCGCACCAATCGCAAAGCCTGCAGCCGTGATGTATGCAGCGTGGAAGCCATGCACCAAACCAGTAGGCACGTCAAAGCTGTGGTGCAAAAAGCGAGTGGTAGAAGAAGCAGCCACCGCGCTCAACACAGCCAGGCCAAGCGCACCGCCAACTTGCTGCGCAGTGTTAATAAGGCCCGAGGCTAACCCCGCTTCGCGGCCAGGCACACCACTGGTTGCAGCAATAGTAGTGCTCACAAAGGTGAAGCCAGCACCCAACGCCATAACTACCAGGCCGGGCAGCACGTGCGTAAAGTAATCGCCATGCACCGGGATACGGCCCAGCATAAACATACCGCTCGCAATCACCAACGGCGACACCATCAAAATCTTTTTGTAGCCAATCTTTTTTACCAAACGCGGCGCATTAGTTGCGGCAATAGCGATGGTAATTGGTACCGGCAAAAATGCCAGCCCGGTTTTAATTGGCGAGTAGCCCAAAATCTCTTGCACGTAAATTGAGGTGAAGTAAAACACCGCAAACATAGCGGCCGCAACTGGCATCTGCGTTAGGTTAGCGCCGGTAATGTTACGGATTTTGAAGATAGAGAACGGCACCAGCGGGTTCTTAGCGCGCTGTTCGTTGATGACGAAGAACGCCAGCAAGGCTACGGCGGCGGCCAAAAATCCTAGGGTAGAGTGGGCCAGCCAGCCAACAGTCGGCGCTTTTACTAAGCCATACACCAGCAACATAAGACCAGCGGTAACAGATACAGCACCGGGCAAGTCGAGGTCGTTGTGCGTTTCTTCGGACTCGTGCTTGGGCACCAATTTCATGGCACCAATCAGCACAATAATGGCAATCGGCACGTTAATAAAGAAGTTCCAGCGCCAACCCAGGTACTGAGTAAGGATACCGCCCAGCAGCACGCCAACGGCCGCGCCACCCGCCGCCACCGCGCCCCAAATACTCAAGGCGATGTTGCGCTCGTGCCCCTCTTTATAGGTGATAAGCACAATACTCAAAGCGGCAGGCGACATAAACGCCGCAGCCAATCCTTGCACTGCGCGCAGACCAATCAACATGCCGCTACTCTGCGCCAAGCCGTCTAGCAAACTAGCGATAGCAAACACGGTTACGCCCACCAGGAACACCTTACGGCGTCCATATAGGTCGGCCGCGCGACCACCCAGCAGCAAAAAGCCACCGAATGCCAGCGTGTACGCCGTAACAATCCACTGCAAGTTTGCTGGAGTTAAGTGGAACGAGTGCTGCAATGCAGGCAACGCAACGTTCACAATAGAAGCATCTAACACCACCATAAACTGGGCCAGCGCAAGCAGCGACAGGACCAGCCAGTGGCTTTTAGCCTTTTCTTTCATATGCCTTCCTTCTTTTTTCGTACATATTCGTTTATAATTGAGTTACTCAAAGATTGTAATCTTCAATAGTTGAGTATGTCAACTATTTATTTCACAAACGCATGGCAGAAGAATCACTCCAACCATTTTACACCGCATTAATGGAATTTTTGGCCCTTTCCAAGCAGCAAATGTTTAAAATTGCCGCCGAATACGGGCTAACTTCCACGCAGGCCTTTGTTTTGATGCTCACCTCACATGAGCAACTGCGCACCATGCATTCGTTTTGCACTATTTTAGGTTGCGACGCCTCCAACATCACCGGTATCGTAGACGGCCTGGAACGCAAAGGCCTGGTAACCCGTGCCGAGCACCCAAACGACCGGCGCGTTAAGGTGCTGGAGCTGCTACCAAAAGGCAAGCAAGTGCGCGATGAAATCCTTACCCGGCTGAGCGACCGCAACCAAAGCTACGTGTTATCGCAGTTAACAAAAGATGAAATTGCGCAGTTTACGCACTTAATTCAAAAAATCACCGCGGCCTGCCCTGTATCAGCCAAGAACAGCCAACCTACCGCTTGACGGTTAGTAATTTCGCGCTCAGTCGCGGAAATCGGCGGCGAAATTTGGCTTCGTGGTCAATGCGGGCGGCAACCTCATGCAAGGCAGTATCCATAATACCGACTGCGTCAGCCATGCTCTCTACATCGGCTGGCTCTATGCCGCTATGTTCCCCGCGGGTACTGCCTCTGGGCAAACGACTGCGCACACCCAATATCACTCCACCGCTACGCTTTTTGAACACACTCAGGCTGATGTCGGTATGTACGCCACCAGGCAGAGATTGCATGTCGTCCGACAACCGCGCACCCTGTATTTCTTCGTCCATCTTTCGCGTTACAGACAAGTTGGAAGTCATGTTGGAAGTACTGGCACCATCGAATATGGTAAGCCCGGCGCGAATAATCTGACCGTCACCGCTCAGATTGCTGTAGTAGAGGCCTGTCTGGCCAATTCGCAGAGCGAGCCGGGTAACCTCAGTCTGCTCTTCCCCATGGCCACTCGTGTTATGCATATACGCTAAACTGACATCGCCATCCGCTGGATTGCGGCGCAGCACATTGCGAGCCAAAGCCCACGGTGAAGTTGCCATGGTTTGAATGTGCAAATTTTCGGAATCGGCATAGCCGTTAGCACCGCCCACCTCCTCTATTGAAGGACGGACAAGCGCATCTGTTTTGCCTGCAATCTCTGCGGCTTGTGTAAAGAACTGGTGGTGGCTTTCGGGTAGGTCGACAAGGGTGGGGTATCGCTCCCACGCATGCACAAAATCAATAGTATTGCTCATTTTACAGTTTTATACCATATAAATGAGACGTTAATAAACTAATTAACCGGCTCAACGTTACGAAGCTTTTTCGTCTTGCTTCTTGGCTTCGGCGCTATTTATATCGGCGCTCATACCCTTGCGCAATTCACGCATAGAGGTGCCCAGGCTGCGCGACAGCTCTGGCAGCTTTTTGCCGCCAAACAGCAACAGCGCAATCGCCAGGATAATGATTAGCTCTGGCGCGCCAAGGTCTAGAAATCCAAATGTGTATTGCATATACCCTCGCTTGTTACATTGACATAGTAGCATAAGCTGGGCCAACTAGCGCAATCACAAGCATTTTCATGCAACTGAAATTATATTGGTATACTACAAATAATGCAGAACCATCCGCCTTCCTCCTTTATTTACCGGTTTGGCCGGACGTTGCTGCCCTCGCCTATTAGTGCTCTGTTGTGCGTTGTGGTTGGGGTTGCTGCCGTGGCGGCGTATCTGATTGTGGTAAGTTTGTCGTTGGGAACTGCCCTGCCCTTCCTATTTGAAGGCGAGTGGGGCGTGGAGTACACCAACCATGTTGTGCAGCCGCTGCTGTCTGTTTTTACCAACATCACTCTGAATAAGGTGCTATTTTTAGGAGCGTGGGCGCTCGCCGGGCTAACAACCTACTTTGTAATTGAGTATATTCTGATGCTTTTTCGCAACTTGCACAGTGCCGAGCATGACATCCAGCAAACGGCCGAGGGCATAATCCGTCACCCGGCTATGTCGTCATTTTTTATATCGGCGCTGTGGCGCGCTGGAGTGTTGCTATTTTTTGTTCCGTTGCTCATTATTACCCTGCCAACGCTATTAGATCAGCTGGGAGCTCTAGCCCCAAAGGCAGTGTTGGGTAGTTTGGGCGCAGGCAAGACTATTTTAGACTTGGGCAAGCTGGCGCTGATGGTCATGCTTTTCTCGCACGGCACAGTGGTATTCCTACGTTTATTTGCTGAACGCATGCGTCTGAGTGGCGACGACCCGCTTTAAAAGCCGTGGGAACGGCAAACGGCCCTGCCGGGGAGCAAGGCCGCTGAAATGATGCCGTTATTCGCTAAAGTTACGGATTAATGCTAGTGACAACGTCGCTGGCACGAACGAACATCACGCGGTGATTAAACCAAATCTTTACGAATTTGTCGTTGCCCTTGAAGACCTCGTGGTCGTGTGGGGCGCTGGAGTCTACAGTAAGGTCGTAGAAGTAGTCGGTGGGCACAATGCCGTCACTAACATATGCCTGGCCCGCGGGCAGAGTGTATGAGAGCTGTGGCTGAGCAGGGCCATTCACATCGGCTGGGTATACCGATGCCTCTGGATATGCACCGCCATAAATTGGCGCAGAGGTAAGTCCCTTCTTCAGCTTAACTGTTTGCCCGTGGCCAATGACCGCCGTAGGACTACTGGCCGGGTTGTAGAACCAGGCTTTTTGGCCACCTTGCCAGATAGCGGTCCAGTCGCCGTTTTGGTCGGCTAGCACAAACTTCTGGCCAGTGGTCGCTTTCGCGCTCCAGTCGTCAATCTTGTTGGTTCCCGGGGCGAGGTCGGGATGGATTAGGTGGTCCGTAATGAGTGGTGCTGCGTCGCTGGCAGCAGTGTGCAGGAACACAAAGTTAGATGGTCCGGTTAAGTCGGTGCATACATGGCTGGCGTTGCAGTTGCGAACGGTTTGCACGTTGTCCGACATCTTCGGTGCGATGGTTACTACCTTTGTTTCAGGGTGGTGACTGGGGTTATTTTGACCTTGCGAGTCGTTCATGGCCAGTGCTTGCTGGCTGGCGTTGGTGCCAGCTGGCTGGTTCTGCAGCAGGTCCATGTAGTGATTCCAATCCCAGTAGGGGCCCGGGTCGTAGTGGTTGGCTACTACGTGCGCGTCAGTCGTTCCCGGAATGTTGTCATGTCCCAAGATGTGCTGGCGGTCTAGCGGAATGTTGTACTTCTTGGCCAGGTAGCGCACCAAATCGGCAGAAGATTTGTACATCGCTTCGGTGTACCACGTGCTGCCACCGCGGGCTGTGCCTTCGTGTTCAATGCCGATGGAGTGCATGTTCATGTACCAGTCACCGGCATGCCAAGCAACATCCTGATTCTTTACCATTTGGGTTACCGCGCCGTCACTGGAACGGATAACGTAGTTGGCACTCACGTAGGACGAAGTGTCTTGGAAGTGCGAAATAGCGCTGGTGTACGAACCTTCAGTGTCGTGGATAACGATGTACTTAACGCCCATATCGTGCGGGCGGTTGGCGTGGTCGTAGTTGCCGTAATCGGTTGGATCACTGGAGTTGGGAGCGTAACCGGCTGGCACAAACCGACAGCTAAGATTGCCGGGGCATTCAGTGCCGTTGCTAACAGGTTGCTGCGCGGAATTGTCACGCAGGCCCATCCTCTTCACCTTGCCACGGTCGCCGCGGAAGTTGTGGCCGGTAGGCTTGCTTTGCAGGGTTTGGCCATCGGTAGTGTGGGTGTTCATGCCATTCTTCACCGTGCTATACACATTGTTGGCGAAATCGGTCGCGCCGTTCACATCTTTGGAGCCGCTAAATTTGGCGACTGCGGCGTACCAATCATCGAGGTTGGTAGGCAGCTGGCCACCGTTCAGGCTTTTGGCTTCGTCGGCCAAAACTGCGGCGCCGCCGCGGATATTCTGCGTGCGGTCATTCTTTAATGTATCTGGGGAAACGTTCAATAATTTTGAAGCTTGCGCCAACGTGTCATCGTTGGCGATCATTTTGCCAGCAGGAATCGGGCGGCTGGAATCCCCACGGTCGTCCGTTACTGCAACATTGGTGCGGAGGTCCATTACGCCAAATCCGCCGTCCACACTCATCTCACCTTCGTTCATTTCTCCGCGGGTAAGATTGTAGGATGTAGATAATAATACTTCTTTCGGCACATGGAATTCTTGTGCCGCTGCCGCGAAATCGTCAGATTCCTTCTGGCTCGCCGAAACTGTGGCCGCAGAAGCCGCTACGGGCATGATGCTCATGGTGACTGCCGCTAACCCCGACAGCACCGCAAACACCGGTCTCCGTCTTAAACGTTTTTTTATAATTTGCTGCATACGCAACACTCCTATTAGGGTTAATAAGCCCTAACTATAGGATCGCTTTTGCTGGCGGGATGTTAGAAAATTTATAGAAGCCTTCAGCTAGTATTCAGGTTTAACAGGGGTGTGGCTTGGGTGTGAAAAAGTTTGCTGCTGAGTAATGCAACTGGCTACTTGGCACCGTCTTGCGGCTGCCAGCCTACGGAATTCTCGATGCTGTGCAAACGGCCCACGTTATCGGACACGCCGTATACAATTTCAAAATTGTTGGGAATGCTGGGCGCATCCAAATAGGTGGCGATTAAGTTGACGCAATCCCCGTGACTGAGCCACACCTGACGTTCGGATTCGGACGTTTCAGGCGCCGTGTTGGCGCGGTTCACACCACCGAAGCGCACACATACTACGCCCAAGCCTTTAGCATCGGCGTAATAGCGGCCAAGCGCTTCCATAAACACCTTGCCAGCACCATACGGACTGTCGGGCAAGGGGAGGGCGTAGGGCTGCAGCAAATCGCTCGCTTCGCGGCCAACAAATTTGTCGGCGTGCACCGAGCTGGCCATAATCACGCGGTTCACACCAGCCTCAACTGCCGCCCGGTAAATGTTGTACGACTTCAACGCATTTTCGGGGTTGTGGTGATCGCTTTTCCAGTGGTCAGTCTTGGTGTCCCAGGCAAGGTGCACAATGGCTTCGTGGCCCTGCACCGCTCGCAATAGCTGGTCATAATTATGTACGTCGTGTTCGGGGAGGTCGTAGTGAGTAACGTCGTGCTTCAAGCCCTGTGTCAAAACATTGCCAATTACGCCGTTACTGCCAGTAATGAGTATTTTCATGGCTATAAACGGATATTTACTGCGCCGCCCAACTCGCCGGGCTTAAGAATTTGGATCGGCTGTTTATCTGAGGGGTCTAGCGCGATACCCTGTACATCGGCTTTTGCCACAATGGTATATGTTGCGGCGCTTGGATCGAGTGCTTGGGCGACATTTTGGAGCTTGGCCAACCCCTCGGCAATTTGGGTCGCGGCGCCATCATCGGGCAGCTGTTGAGCAATAGCTGCGCCCGCGTTCATAACAATAGCAAGCTGCACAGTTTTTGATTCGCCGGGTGCCAACGAAAACTGCTGCGCGTCTTCGCTCCTGGCGACCGTATTCATGGTGATGCTGTTTGCATCGCCACCTTGGTTAAACGCTTGGCTTCTGGATTCGGCAATAATTTCTACAGAAACTTTGCTTACTGTTTGAGGAGAATCGCCCGCGGTAACCGCAACCGCAACCGGCACGGACGCGTCTTGCATAGAAACACTCGCGGGCGCCTGGAGTTTTACCTTAACGCCGCCATGAGTAAAATTTTGCTTAAGCTTACCGAAAAAACCCATTACCGTCTCCCTCCTTAATACATGAAACCTGCACGTCAGTATAATGAACGGCGTGAGAAGAGTCCATATTACACCTCTTCTTACGAGAAGCGAACGGATGCTATAATGCCCCAAGACTCTAAAAAGGAAACACATATGGAAAACGACGCCACTCCAGCCGGGCCAGCTGCTCCCGCCCCGCTGCCGGATCACTCCCCTGATCGCTCCAAAATACAGAACGTTTACCCGGCGCCGACTAGCGCGCACCCACTAGCAGCCGATCCCCCAGCCACCACCGAAAAATACGAAGCCGCGGCCGCAGACTTCGCCGACGCTTCAGTGATTATTGCTGGAGGTCTGTCCGCCACCCTATTTCTAGTTATTGATTATTTCGCCAAGAATGAGAAAGTAGCCGGTGGCATTAGTATATTGCTCGCCCTTGTCGCTATGGTGCTGGCGGTGCGCAACTACCGGGCGGGTCGGGGCATGTCGCCGCTGGGAGTCATCGGTTTGTCGGCAGCGACCTTCACACCACTGTATGCCGCAAATATGTTGATCGCCCGCGCCATGATCCACTCCCTCCTGTACTAGTAGAAATTCGGCGCTACGCCACAGAAATCAGTACTGCTGGGCCCTATTTTATGCTGAGCCTTCTCGGTGAGCCGCTTTGCTATGTGCCCCTGAATGGCAATCAGATTGCCGTCGCCACCGGCGTCATTCACGCCGACAACTTCACCGGCTACATTTAGCACCGGGCCGCCTGAGCTGCCATGGCCTAGCCCTCCGGTTATGGTGATAGTGTTGGCGCCGTTCAGTGCGTTATGCGAAGACTTGTATGTGCGGGCAATTACGCTGCCGGTCCGCAATTGCAGATCTTCCGCACTCGGATAACCCAGGCTGACCGCCTGGCTGCCAACAACGGGAGCCGCCTTGGCAAAGCGCAGCGGCGGATCAGCAAGGAAGCGGGAATACAATACGGCAATGTCGTAATTATTGTCGATAACCATTGGCGTTGCAGGATACACGCCGTGATGGTCGGCTACGTAAATAGAGCTGGCGCCACTAATGACATGAGCATTCGTCACCACCAGGCCAGGCGCAACAACGAACCCAGAGCCAAACCCCAATCCCACACAGTTGCGACCCGAGACTTTTACGATAGACGGCGCAGCCTCGTCCACAGCCTGCTGAAACGCACCTGCGTTATGAATGTTGTTGTAAGTGAGCGGATTCGGGTCATACGCCAAATGCAAGTTGCGGAACTGATTCGGGTCAATGCGCGCCGCCATATGGTTGAGCGGCGGGGATTGTACAAGTTTGTCGCTGACGCGCAAAAGCGTTGAGCCTTGCGCCTCAAACTGCAAACCTAAAATGGGCACGTACGCCAATGTCTGGGCCAGTAAGAGCACCGCCACCAATGCTATAACCACCTTGCAAGGCCACAGCAGCAGTTTATCGGTGCGAAACGCCCGTGACATGACCAATTTCATTTTCACGCGTCGCCCTACGAATCTACCCAGCAGACCGCCCAGTGCAGCAATCCCGAACATAAGTAAGAGCGCCAAGACTCCTCTTGTCACGCTCGAGTGGGTGTGACCCCCTGCCAGCGGCGCCAGCGCCAAGCCAGCAATATAGCCAGCGAATGCCACCGTTGCCCCAATGGCGTAGTACGCCCCGCTAAGATGGGCGCGGATGACGAAGAAGGCCACGAGCACACCAATAATCCCCGCATCAAGCGCGTTCATGCAGCACAGTTTCCAGCGCAATTCATAGTGTAAGTATAGCGCGCTCTACGCTTATATTTACCTAGTTTTACTAAGATTTATAACCGACGGTACCTGATACCTCGCGCCGTTTCTATCTCTTACAGCGTTCCACCTGCGACGAGCTCGCGCATGTAACTACGCACCGTAGTGGTACTAACATTAATCCCGGTGGCAAGAAGTTGCGTGTGCACATCGCGAACGCTTAAAAGTGCGAGGTGCCTGCAAACGCTGCGGCCGCCTCATCCACGCCACGCTGGTGCTCTTCGCCGCGCGTCTTTCTTCCAGGGGAGGCCGCCCTTGCCTTAGCCACTAACTGGTTGACCATATAAATAACGTTCGGCTCCATTACGCCAAGTGTTAAAGCCTTCAGCTCATTATTAGCCGCAGCGGAAACCACCGCGTATACCTCTGGATTTGTCAGGGCTAACCTTCGGGAAATTCACTCACAACAACCTTTTCGCACGCCACAAAAGGCATGTATTACAAGAGTCGCCCATGTTCGGATGACCCTATTATCTAAGAATGGTACGCTCAATGGATAAAAGGTGGGGCTCCCTTTATCCGGATATCGTCCATTTATATGTAAGCCTAAAAGATTTAGGTGTAAAAATTGAGGATAGTGGCTAGTACGTGCCGTCCCACGCAGAATAGCCGCCGTCTACGATAATGGTTTGCGCATTAACGTAACTGGCCTTTTCAGAAATCAAAAAGCTGACTACGTTCGCGACTTCCTCTGACTTTGCAATACGGCCAACAGGAGTGCGGCGAGACACTTCACTGAGCATTTCAGGAGTGTCTTCCGCTGTCATGTCAGTATCTACTATGCTAGGCGCAACGGCGTTAGCTCTAATGTTGCGGGCACGAAGCTGGACAGCCAACGATTTTGTCGTGTTCGATAAAGCAGCTTTAGTTGCGCTATACGAAAGACTCATATCCATACCCCACAATGCGCCGTAACAGCTGGTTACATTAACGATTGACCCACCTTGTTCAATAGACTCTTGCAGACCAAGTATAAGCTTAACGGGGGAAAGAAAATTCACTGCGAGACTTTCAGTCCAATCTTCGTCCGTAAAACCGGTAATATTATCACCCCGCGCAATACCTGCAACGTTAATAATTGCGTAAAAAGGTGTGGCTTTTAGGCTCACGATAAGTTTGTCGACCGCAGTGTTATCCGAGAGGTCACACTGCATCATTTCTAAATTAGAGCTGTCTTTTTGGATTTGCTCCGCCTGTTCTTTGCTCTGATTGTAAACTCCGTAGACTTTATAACCTTCAGAAGAAAGCAATTCAGCAACCGCTTTCCCAATACCGCGACTAGCACCAGTAACTAATACGTTCTTCATCTAGCAATGATAACAAACGAGGCGGCCCGCCGCCATAAGGGATCGAACCCATGAAACAGATTAGAAATACGGAATTAAACAAAAAGATGTTCGTAACCGAACATCTTCGTATCTGTTATTCAAGCATGGTACGCGCGAAGGGATTCGAACCCCCGACCTTTGGTACCGGAAACCAACGCTCTATCCAGCTGAGCTACGCGCGCGTGACACCAAAAGGCGACGACTCATTATACCACCCCTGATAGCCTCAATAAATCCCTCGGTAAATCAAAGTAGCCAACAGGTTACTTTTTGTCGTTCTTGTTTTGGTTGGAGTTTTGGCTCTGATTCTGGTTTTGAGAGGATGGCAATTGCCGCGGCTTAGATTGCTCAAGAGTATTTTGCAGCGTATGCAACAGGCCGTAGGCTTGTTCGCGACTCATACCGACACGAGCGGTAGTAAGCGGCTGCGGCGTGCCAGAAGCTTGGGAAAAGTGCAGCGTTACGCCAACATTGTTGGCAACCACTTGCACACCGTCGCTGTACACAATACGTGGGTCCACCGCCATAATCATAACCATGGCGCGGTTTTGCGGGTCGTTGCTAGAGCTGTGGTCGTGGTCGTGCGGTTGGTCGTAACCTGCCAGTTGCCATAATTTTGCAGCGTCATCGTCTTGCACACCGAAGTGATTTATGAGCAGCATAAGGATATCCTCAGAGGGGCGTTCTTGCCCGAGTTCGATGCGCGACAATTGCTGTTCAGAAATCTCAACAGCACCCGAAACCTCTGCAACGCTCTCGTGCAGTTTTTGGCGTATAGTCTTTAACTTTTCGCCCAGGGTCTTAAATGGTAGTTGGGTTTCGTCACTCATAACCTATCTATGGTACGCCCAATCTGTTAAGAGCGCAAGGTTGCAAGCCGATGTATAATGCTGGCATGGACATCCGGCAAAACGAACCACTCGCTCAACATTCCACCATGCGCCTTGGGGGAGTGGCCGCTTACGCCACCGACGTACACGATCGCAACGAACTGCAACAAGCCATTGCCTGGGCCGAAGAGCGCAATCTACCCGTACTTATAATTGGCCACGGCAGCAACATTGTATGGCGCGACGAAGGCTTCCCTGGCCTGCTCATCATCAACCAAATAAAGGGATACGAGCAACAAGACGAAGACGCCGAAAACGTCTACTTACACATTGGCAGCGGCGAAATATGGGATGAAGTGGTGGCGCGCAGCGTGGCCGCCGGGCTCACGGGCATTGAAGCTTTGAGTTTGATTCCCGGCACCGCTGGTGCAACCCCTGTACAAAACGTGGGCGCCTACGGCCAAGAAATCGCCCAAACGCTAGTCAGTGTAGAAGCCTACGACCGGCAAGCCAAACAGCTCGTGAACTTACAAAACATGGATTGCGCCTTCGGCTACCGCACCAGCCGTTTCAAAACTACCGACCATGGACGCTTTTTTATCACGGGCATTACATTACATCTCCTCCGGCAAAAACCTGTGCCGCCATTTTACCCCGGACTGCGAGCCTACTTCGACGAGCACAACATCCACGAATATTCACCCCAAGTAGTGCGCGACGCTGTTATTGTCATCCGCCAGGCTAAGCTGCCCGACCCCGCACAAGTAGCCAACAATGGCTCATTTTTTGCGAACCCCATTGTAGATGAATCTGTTTTAGTGCAGTTGCAGGCCGACTACGGGGCAGTGCCGCACTGGCCAACTCCAGATGGCCGGGTAAAAATTCCGGCCGCCTGGCTGGTAGACCAAGCCGGTTTTAAAGGCGTGCATGATAGCGAAACTGGTATGGGAACGTGGCAGAACCAGCCGCTCGTACTAGTGAACGAGCACGCAACCAGCACCGCCCAATTATTAGCCTTCAAGAAAAAATTAGTAGACGCGGTGGCAGCCAAATTTCACATTACACTCGAACAAGAGCCCGAGCTGCTGCCGATCGCCTAGCTAAACACACACATTTTTAATGTTCCGATAATAATCAGGTAACATGCTTGACGTCTCTGTTATTGTAGGATACACTAGGTATTACTTTAGCAGTCCGCGAATGTAAACATTCTCTCCGGACTTTTTAATTTATCGGGCAATCATATGAAACAAGAGCAAATAGACGGATTCGGCATTCCAGGGCTTGTCGCCCCTGACCGCAACGCACCAAACCTTCCAGTACCTGTTATTTCAGGTTCCGAAGGCACGCCTCCCGCTGAGCCCTCTACCGAGATGACCCCCGTTGACACTTCAACTGAGCTTGTGCCAGTAGGCGATCCCGCAGACACTGTCGTTATGCAGCCCTCAACAGACATCGTTCCCTTTACCGGCAATGAACCTGCCGTACAACAGCGAGAAGATGATGGCCTTTGGCGACCGAAAGTCCGTCTGGAGCCGGATACGCCATACAACGGTGAGGGCACGGGCCGTTCCCTACGGGTGGCTGAAGAGAGGTTGGCGTACCGCACGGCCTTTGCGCGGAGAGTTGCGGCAGACGCAGAAACGCGCAGACTGGAAGCCGAGGGTGACGAGCTGCTGAATAAAGCTCGAGCTACTTTTGATGCACTTACTGCCGACAGCGCCGACCTGCCCGCATTACGCGCCATCCAAGAAAAATTTGCCACAGGCGAACAATTAGCATTGACTAGCGCCGGAGAACCCGCCATACAGGTTCCGCCGGAAGCTGCCGTAGCCGAGCCCGGTGGGGCCGCGTTTTTTGACACTCAACCTGAAGATGCTCCAGCAAACAACGCCGCTCTCACCGAACGGACTGTCCTCTTAAAGACGATTGCACCTAAGGTCGGCTCCGTAGGCACGCAGTCGGCTGTCAACGCGGCTAGCGTTACACCCCCACCAGCGCCAAAAAACAAGGTGGAAGTTACCTTTTCTCATGCACCTGGCCCGGGCCTTACACTTGCGGACTTAAAGCGGGCAGCAGCAATGCGTGACGGAGTCAACATTCCCGGGGGTACCATCCCCATAAAAAATGACCGTAATCTACAACCGCCTGTAGCCCAAATCCCTGTACATGCAGAAGCCAGGACTACCGCAATCGGTTCAGGTATGCAGGCGTTGGACGCCCAACCCAAAACAGCCCAGCAAATAGTAGAAGGCCTGCGCATAGATGGCGGCCGCATAATCATAGGCGGGCGGCTCATTACCCATGATCTTATGGAATACGTACGGGTAAGCAGCGACGCGAAGCAGCTACAAACCAAGGTAGACGACCTCCTGACCCTCCCTCCGGAACGTGAACACGAGCGTGCCGGGCTACTTCAGCGGATCGAATGGGAGGTGCAAATACTCGACGGCCTTCTCACTGAGATCGCAGCCAACCCTACGAACTACGCTAAGAAGAACCGTGCAGACGAGGCAGCAGCGCAAATCACACCTCTTAAACCAGGTGAACTTCCTACTCTTGGCGGCGTGCCTGCAAGCCAAGCAACCGAAGAACAGACTACCGACCTAGTAGCGCGCATGGTTGCCGGCTTACGTCGATTTTAGTTAAATCGCCTACGAAGGCAGCGGATAATCCTCTGTAAACGCCAAAATCTCCTGGCGGATAGCGCCCAATTTATCTTCTTGGCCGTTAGCCGTTAGCGCGCGGTCGATCCACTCCGCCACTTGCACCATCTCTGCCTCTTTCAGACCGCGGGTTGTTAACGCCGGTGTGCCTAATCGGATGCCACTGGGGCTAAACGGTGGGCGCGTGTCAAAGGGCACGGTATTTTTGTTCACCGTGATACCGGCGCGGCCAAGAGCATTTTCGGCGTCCGCGCCAATAATCCCTTTGTTTGTTAGGTCCACCAATAACAGGTGGTTGTCCGTACCGCCGGTTACCAGCTCGTAACCTTTCTCCATGAGTTTGCCTGCTAGGGTTTGCGCATTCTTCACAATTTGCGCGGCGTACTCTTTAAATTCGGGTTGAGCAGCTTCGCGCAGCGCCACGGCAATAGCTGCAGTTTGGTGGTTATGCGGGCCGCCTTGCAAGCCGGGAATAATGGCGCGGTCAATAATAGTCGGCAGGTTTTCGCGCGAGAGTTCCACAGCTTTCGTAGGCGTAGACGGGTTACCATTGCACAAAATCATGGCGCCGCGCGGCCCCCGCAGCGTTTTGTGCGTAGTTGTCGTGATGATATCTGCGATGCCAACCGGACTGGGGTGCACTCCGCCAACAACCAGGCCAGCAATGTGAGAAATGTCTGCCACCAGGTACGCACCACACAAATCGGCAATTTCGCGCAATTTTTTCCAGTCGAAAATGCGGGGGTACGCTGTTGCGCCCACAAAAATTAGCTTCGGCTTGTGCTCTTTCACGAGTGCAGCTATTTCGTCGTAATCGAGATAGCCATCTTTGCCGGTGTTGTACTGCACGCTATTAAACCATTTGCCAGAGAAGTTTACTTTTAAGCCGTGCGTCATGTGGCCGCCAAAGTACAGGCTCAGGCCCATAACTGTGTCGCCGGGGTTAGCCAGCGCAAAATACACTGCCATGTTGGCGGGCGAGCCAGAGTACGGCTGCACGTTAGCGTGCGAAACGCCGAATAATGCTTTGGCGCGGTCGCGGGCCAGGTTCTCTACCTTATCTACTACTTCACAGCCGCCGTAGTAGCGTTTGCCCGGGTAGCCTTCGGAGTATTTGTCAGTTAAGCGCGACCCCAGTGCTTTCAAAACGTCGCCAGAGGTGTGATTTTCGCTCGGGATCATTTCCAGCCCATCAGCTTGGCGCTTTGTTTCGGCGGCAATTAGTTCTTCAATTTCTTCATCGTTCATGGGTATTGCCCCTTTACAGTTACATTTCTAAAACCAGTTTTTGCCGCCACTGCTAGATCATGTACATATTGTAGCAATTCCGCATATGTGCGTAAAAGTGGTAAACTGTAAATAAGCTGAATGAACCTCTTTTCCATGAGCGGAATGATTGCGTCCGCTATACCATATGTGATATCTTAGGTGCACTATGGAACATGCAAGTACACAAATTGGTAACTTAATAGCACAAATCAGGCAAGAACGCGGGCTCACCCAAGCTGAGTTCGCCAAGCGCCTCAACACTTCGCAATCGGCCGTCAATCGCATTGAGCACGGCAAACAAAACCTCAGCATTGAGACGCTGGGGCGCATTAGCGATGTTTTAAATAAACAGCTCATTACGCTGAACGGCCAGGCCGTAAACCTGCGCATCGAGGGCGGGCACGAACTTTCCGGCGATATCGTCCTCAAAACCAGCAAGAACGCCGCCGTCGGTCTCTTGTGTGCCAGCCTTCTCAACTACGGCGTCACCCGCTTCCACAATTTTCCAAAAATTGAGGAAGTTTTTCGTATTATAGAAGTACTACAGAGCATTGGCGTAAAGGTAAAGTGGATCGGCAACGACGTTGAAATCCGTCGCCCAGCCAAGCTGAGCCTGGAAACTTTGGACGCCGACGCCGCCCGCCGCACCCGCTCGGTATTGATGATGATCGGGCCGCTGCTGCATGACTACGACGAATTCAAAATCCCCTACGCAGGCGGTTGTAAATTAGGCACCCGCACCGTAGAACCGCACCTCTTTACTCTAGAAGAATTCGGCGTAAGTATTGTAGCCACCAAGGGCCACTACCAGGTAAATGTACAGCGTCAACACCCGGAACGCGTCGTGTTATACGAACAAGGCAACACGGTAACAGAGAACGCCCTATTTGCCGCTGCTCGCTTCGAGGAAACCACCACCATCCAAAGCGCCAGCGCCGACTATATGATCCAAGACGTTTGTTTCTTCCTGAAAAAGCTCGGCGTAAAGATTGAAGGTATCAACAGTGGCGTCCTCAAAATTACCGGTGTTAAAAATATCAAGAAGAATATTACCTACAACCTTACCGAAGACCCGATTGAGGCGATGTTCTTCTTAAGCGCGGCCATTTCTACCAACTCGGAAATCACCATTAAGCGCGTGCCTCTCGATTGGATCGCCATTGAGCTGCTGAAGCTGCGCAAAATGGGCGTACACATGGACCTCACGCCGCGTTACAAGGCAGCTAATAACATCGTAGACCTAGTGGATATTACCGTACGCAAACACAACGGCAAGTTGGTAGCGCTCACCGACAAGCTGCACCCCAACCTGTGGCCAGGCCTCAACCCCGACAACCTGCCGTACTTCGTGCCAATTGCCGGCGTTTTAAACGGTCGCACGCTCATCCACGACTGGATGTACGAAAACCGCGCCATCTACTACACCGAGATGACCAAAGTTGGCATGCAGGTAGAATTGGCCGACCCGCACCGCTTGTTCGTGCTGGGGCCAACCAAATTCACCAAGGCCGACGTGGTGTGCCCGCCCGCCCTGCGCCCTGCCAGCTTGCTGCTTATCGGCATGCTTGCCGCGCCCGGTATTTCTACTCTGCGCAATGTGTACACCATTAACCGTGGCTACGAAGACATTGCCGCGCGTTTGAACTCCTTGGGTGCCAAAATCCAAGTATTCCACGAAATGTAACTTCTGAGTCCTTCGTTCGCCACACCTGTGGACAACTTGCTTTTCTATCTGTTTTCGTTCATGTTATACAGATGACTCAAGGTTTCAACCCGAACGCCCGTGTAGGCACGCAAGATCTACTTACTATTAGGCCGACCGTCATAGAACAAAGGCGTGAGCCAGCAGCGGCCGCTGTTGCGTATGTTGATCTTGCCCGCGGAATTATGAATCGCAAAACAGGGCAGGAGATTCCCATGGACGACCTTCGCAACGATCCGGCTAACCAATGGAGCCTCACCCTTGAAGAAAAAGGCGCGGCAAACCGCGAAACCGAAGCTTTTATTGCTGAAACCGGCTTTGACACTCAAACTCAGGCACTTGCTGCCGAGACGTTTCCAGACGACCCTGCCCTACAGGCCGAAGCAGTACAAAACGCAACACGCTTGTTGCATCACGCTGCGCAAGACATCATGCTATTGCCGCGACGCCAAGTGTATCAAGAGTTTGCCAGAAAACGTGAAGAGTGGCTCACTCGAATATTGGGTGAGGTAGTCGGACGGTCGGTGCTGTACGGCGCCGATGCTCAGGTAACATATCTGGAGCACAAAAATCTGGAAGGTGTAATAAGCGGCACCAGGCCTACCGCCGAGCTGCCAGATTTCCGCGACCTGGAGCCCACCGCGGCCAAGTCAATCTTGCAAGAAACAATAGGTGACGCCGCGGTATTGGCCCGCCTACTAATGCGCTTTGCTCCGGGATATCTACTAGACCACAACATCTGGCCTAAGGGCCCAGCAGCCCTCGCCAGAAGCGTCCTACGCCGCAATCCGCAGGATTTACGACAAGCCCTCATAGACGCGCCAGATATAGCAGGCCACGAAATTGTTACCGAATACCTGCGCCATCCTTTGCTCCTCGACGCGCATATCGCTAACCTCACACGCGTACCTAAGTCGTACAACATTACAGAAAGCCGCCTACAAGATGAGCGGGAAGTCCGAAACCGAGAACGGCTGCTGGCCGACCAGCTCAAGCGGGGCGACGTCCATCCAGATCTATTTACGGCACCTGTGGGCGAGATGGTTGCCCTTACCCCACAAAATGAAAAATTGAGCCAAGGTACCCTGAACATCATACTCAACGCCAATCTGGACGTTTTTTCTTTCGCCCAACTTCTGGATTCCATTGCCGAACGCGAGGCCGAACGCACCGGCATGCCTGAGCTATCCGATAGCTGGCGTACGACCTCGACCAACCCCACGAACAAACTGCTGAAAGATTTTTACGGCCCCGTCAGCGACCTGCGCATCAGGAAATTGGCGGTTGACGAATCCGTGCTCGGCGAACGGGGCGTGACAGTCGAACAGATCGACTTGCGGCGCGTAGTACACCTGCGTGTCCGGGCGGATTTGCGCAGCTCCGCCGGCCCGCGGATTACCCGCAGCATGGATGTACTGATCTACCCCCAGCGCGTCGGCAGCCGCGGCCGAGCCCGCGATCTTATCACTTGTGAAACACGCGAGTTGAGCGAAGAATTATCCGGTGCGGCCGCCGTTGTGAAGCTGTGGGAAAATTCCGCAGCCCGCGCCCGCAAAATAGCAGATGAAGAAGACCGCGCCAAGTATATGCCCGACGAACTGTTTGGCGATTTCGACGGCGAATCGGACGACCGGGCATAGTATGCCCTACCAGGGGTAATGCTATTGCATATTTAACATTTCTGTGGTATAATTGCCCTAAATAACAATTTTGAGTTATTATGACCCGGAGTGAATACCATATGGCCACTGTAAAAGGCCGCGGAACCCCACATTTTACTGCCCGCACCGCTGTAGCCAGCGCCGAATCTCGCCGCGCAGATGGCGTAGTACACCGTACTGCCAGCTATACGAAACGCGCAACCGAACTGGAGCGCTCCAGCACGCAACCTCTGTTATTGAAGGCTGGCCGCATTTCTGCCAAAAAACGCGTACAGCACGCCCACAAAAAGAAACTTGCGCTGCTGCTGCCGGGCCACAACGAAGAACTCATCATCGCAACCACCATTGCTAGCGCCATTAAAGCTGGCCAACCGCGCGAAGACATTTACGTGGTAGACGACGGAAGTGAAGACCACACCCGCCGCGAAGCCTTGAAAATGCTACCAAAGCGCAACGTACTCAGCAAAGAAAAGGGCGGCAAAGCCCGCGCCGTTCTCTCCGGTATCGAAGAATTCAAACTAGAAGAGCGCTACACTTGGTTACACGTCGCCGACGCCGACAGCGTGTTCTGCCCAGATTACTTCCGCATGTACAAGCGCAAGCTAGACGCCCGCAAGTACGCCGTAGCCGTTGGCTTCGTGCAGTCCCTCCGCGGCAACTGGATCAGCCGCTACCGCGCCTTCACCTACACCTATAGCCAGCAAGTTATCCGCCGCGTACAATCCTGGTTCGGCATGATTTCGGTATTCCCAGGCCCCATCACCTGTTTCCGCACCGACATCATCAAGCACCTCGATTTCACCGCCAACAGCATGACCGAAGACTTCGACCTCACCCTGCAGGTACACCGCAAAAAACTGGGCAAAATCCGCTACATTCCAGAGGCCATTAACTACACCCAGGACCCGCAAACGCTGAGCGACTTCATTAAGCAGAACTTGCGCTGGCAGCGTGGCTTCTTCCAAGGCGTGCTGAAATACAAGATTGGCCTGCGCCCGCATGCCGTAGACCTTGGCTTAGGCTACCAAATGCTAGAACTACTCTTTTATCTGATCCAGATGTTTGTGCTGCTGCCCTACATCGTTATTACCACCCACCAGTGGAAAATTGTGCCGATCGTGGTGCTGAGCGACTTCTTGGTTACCTGCGCGCTGGCTATCTTCTCATCTGTTGCCGCCCGCCGCGCCTCTATTATGGCCAGCCTGCCCTACTTCTACTTCTTGCGCTGGATTGAAATTGGTATTGTTGTGATCGCCTACTTCGAAGTGGTCGCCTTGCGTAAATTCCGCAGCGAGAAATTCGCCGGTTGGAGCACCAAGGGCCGCCGCTACGCGTTGGATGCTAATGCCCTAAAGGACACCGCCTAATGAACCGCCAGGAAAAGAAGGCTCTGAAAGCTACTGCCAAAGCCGTGAGGCGCGAAGCTAAGATCGCCGTAAAAGCCGCCCGCGCCCGCAAGCGCGCCGTTGCCAAGAAGAACCGCGGCGACCGCATTGCCCAATTGGTTACAATTATTGCCGTTGCAATGGCCACCGGCTACATTATTTTGCGTGTTGTTGGCTGGGCCCGTTTCGCGGGCGTATAACAATAGCATGTCTATCCCTCCAGAAGTCCAACATTTTTTCGGGCGCTTCCCTGCGGCGCGTGACGCCTACGCCGCCCAACCGCTGTACCACCAAACGCATAGCCGCTACCTGCCCGGCATCATGGCCGAAGGTTTACGGCCAAATCATAGTCTCTTTCCCCCGGAGCAAGGCGGCTTTTTGCTGCAAATGTACAAAAAATACGCCACTTATGTAGTGAATGAGCAGGTTCAATATATTCAAGACCGCATCATCTCTTCCTCCATAGCTTACCTCTCGGCAGTGCATCCCGATGAAGCATTTATGGACTACAGCGTTCCGGAACGGCTTACATTACTTATGCGGAGCATGGCGGCGCTGGCAAACAAAACCAGCCTAACGGAGGCCGAGCGTGCATACGCCGCCCGGTCGTTCGCCGAGCACAAGGCCGCCCTCACCGAGGGCAACCCCCGCAGCATCACCCTACAGGTCAACCCCTTAGCTCCCAGTGCCGTCAACAGCCGCCTCGCTCCCCACAATCTCGCAGAGGTAACAAACGAAGAGGATGCTACCTCACTCGTACACTATGTAGACGGCAATTATCAGAACAATATCAGCGTACGAGAACCTATAGAACCGGCACACATTCAGGTGGCACAAGAAATACCGCTGACACACACCGCATTGCTCAGTATTACTAAAAATGTCGAGCTAGGCTGGACTAGAGATATCGCTTAAGAGCCTACAACTTC
>Ga0070667_100001171_pt1 | contig 23847 bp, 21 predicted proteins | sample KBSS33metaG_FD_64659 | JGI IMG/M metagenome (GOLD analysis project Ga0070667, IMG submission 64659) | Switchgrass rhizosphere microbial communities from Kellogg Biological Station, Michigan, USA - KBS S3-3 metaG | ecosystem: Host-associated > Plants > Roots > Rhizosphere > Soil ... | reverse complement strand
CGTCCTCGACGTACTGCTGGAACTGCGCGGGTGCATACGCGAACCCGGTGGAAGGAGTCGCCGAGGGCTGGGGGGAAGACATGGCTGGGAATGACCGGTGAGGGGCCGCGAGCGAGCGGCGTTGCGCGGATGCGCGACTATGATACCGAGCGCCTTGTCGCGCCACACATCACCATCCCTCAGGCCCCATCCCAGCTCCGGAACCCACCCCGATGCCCACGCCCGACGACGAGCCCGCCGCACCGGCGCCCGTCTTCTCGTTCGACGACAAGCCGAGCAAGACGCGCCAGAAGCAGGCCTCGCACGAGCTGCAGGACCTGGGCGAGGCCGCGGTCGCGCTGCCCGATGCGCGCCTGGAGGGCCTCGCGATCGACGAGACACTGCTCGACGCGATCCGCCAGTTCAAGAAGACCAAGACCTTCGAGGGCCAGCGCCGCCAGATGCAGTACATCGGCAAGCTGATGCGCCGCCACGACGTCGAGCCGATCCGCCAGGCCGTGACCGACACGCAGCTCGGCCGCGCCAAGGATTCGCTCGCGCTGCACCAGGCCGAGCGCTGGCGCGCCGAACTGATCGCCGACGACGACGCCGCGACGCGCTGGACGGCCGCGCACCCCAAGACCGACGTGCAGCAGCTGCGCAGTCTGGTGCGCGCGGCGCGCAAGGACGCCGCGTTGGTGCCGGAGAAGCGCAGTGGCCGCGCGTTCCGCGAACTGTTCCAGTTCATCAAGGAGCACCCCCTCGAATGAGCACGCTCGATCCGGTTCGCATCGGCCTGGTCTCGATCAGCGACCGCGCCTCCAGCGGCGTCTACGTCGACCAGGGCATCCCGGCGCTGCAGTCGTGGCTGGGCGCGGCGGTGCGCAACCCGGTCCACTGGGAAACGCGCCTGATCGCCGACGAGCAGGCGGCCATTAGCGCCGCATTGATCGACCTCGTCGACACGCAACGCTGCGACCTGGTGCTGACCACCGGCGGCACCGGGCCGGCACCGCGCGACGTGACGCCCGAGGCCACGCTCGCGATCGCCGACAAGGTCATGCCCGGCTTCGGCGAGCAGATGCGCCAGATCAGTCTCGCCTTCGTGCCGACCGCGATCCTGTCGCGCCAGGTCGCGGTGATCCGCGGCAAGGCGCTCGTGATCAACCTGCCCGGCCAGCCGAAGGCGATTGCCGAGACGCTGGCCGGCCTGGCCACAGCGCAGCCGCCGGTGCACGGCATCTTCGCGGCGGTGCCGTACTGCGTCGACCTGATCGGCGGCCCGTACATCGACACCGACCCCGCCCTGTGCAAGGCGTTCCGGCCCAAGTCGGCGCAGCGGCCGACGCCGACCACCTGAGGAGAGAGCGATGACCCGTGCGCTTCGACACCCGGCCGTGATCCGCGCGTTGTTCGCCGCGGCGCTCGTGGCGAGCCTCGCAGCGGCACGTGCCGAGGACACGATGGTCGAGTTCGTCGTGGTGCGCGCCGACACGCTGATCGGCCTGTCGAAGAGCGTGCTGGTCTCGCCCACGGCGTGGCGCGAGGTCGCGAAGATCAACCGGCTGCCGGACCCGAACCGCATCCTTCCGGGACAACACCTGCGCATCCCGACACGCCTGCTGCGCTCCGATGCCGTCAGCGCGACGCTGGTCAGCGTCAATGGCGAGGTGCAGGCAGGTGACGCACCGGCCGCGCCCGGTGCCGCGGTCGCGGAAGGCCAGTCGCTGCAGACCGGGCCGAACGGGTCGGCGGTGCTGATGCTGGCCGACGGGTCGCGCGTGCGGGTGCCACCGTCGAGCCTGGCGCAGGTTGCGGCGAGCCGCAACTACGGCGCGCGCGTTCCCGCCACCGCGGCGGCCAGCGCCGATGCCGCGAACGCCGCGAACGCGCCCAGCCACTGGTTCGCCGGCACGCTGCGCGTGCTGCGCGGCTCGGTCGAGGTGCTCGCCGCCAAGGTGTTTCGCGCCAAGCCGCTCGAGGTGACGACGCCGACCGCGGTGGTCGGCGTGCGCGGCACGCAGTACCGCGTCGGCGTCGACGCCGACGCGAACGGCCGCACGCATGCCGAGGTCGTCGAAGGCAGGGTGCATGTCGCCGCCACCGCGGCGCCGGCCGGGGCCGACGTTGCCGCCGGTTTCGGCGCGGCCGTCGAGGCGGGCGGAAAGATCGCCAGCGTGGCGCCTCTGCTGTCCGCACCCGACCTGTCCGCGTTGCCCCCGCGTTTCGAGCGCCCGATCGTGCGCTTCGCTTTGCCGGGCGCGACCACGCCCCTGCGCGTGCAGGTGGCCGTCGACACGAGCTTCGAGCACATCGTCAGCGACCAGCGCGTCGCGGCCGGTGCCGAGCTGCGCATCGCCGGTCTCGCCGACGCGCAATGGCAGCTGCGCGCGCGGCGCATCGACGATCAGGGCATCGAGGGCTTCGATGCGACGCGCAGCTTCGTGCTGAAGGCCCGGCCGGAGCCGCCGGCCTACCGCACGCCGCGCGCCAGCTCGAAGCAGACGGTGGGCAGCGTCGAGTTCGCGTGGGCACCGAACGCCGACGCACCGCGGGCGCGGCTGCAGGTGGCCAGCGACGTCGCATTCACGAGCGTCGTGCAGGACCGCGACGCACTCGACGGCGACAGCCTGCGCGCCGAGCTGCCGACCCCGGGCGCGTACTACTGGCGTCTGGCCAGCATCAAGGCGGACGGCGATCACGGCCCGTTCGGCGACACGCAGCGCTTCGAGTTGCGGCCCACGCCCGAGCCGGCCGCGGTCGCGCCGTCCGCCGACGGCAACGCGCTGCTGTTCCGCTGGAGCGGCCGCGCCGAAGACCGGCAGCAGGTCGAGTTCGCGCGCGACCGTGCGTTCACGCAGATCGTCGCGAGCGCCGAGGTGTCGGGCTCGGAGTGGACGCTGCCGCGCCCGGCCAGCGGCGGGCGCTACTACTTCCGCTACCGCACGGTCGAGTCCGACGGCTTCGTCAGCCCCTACAGCGAAACACTGCAGGTCGACGTGCCGCGCGACTGGAGCGGGCTCGGGCTGTTGCTGCCGCTGTTGTTGATGTTCTGAGCGGCGTCGCCCGACGACTCACTTGACGAGCTGGTTGTAGCGCTCGGCGTCGAACTGCTCGGTCGTGTGCGCGTCGTCGGGCACGCAGTCGGGCGTCGGCAATTCGCGCGAGCGCGATGAGAGCTTCTCGATCGCCTGCCACAGCAGCGCGATCTGGTGCTCGTGGCCCGAGGCGTTGTCGATCAGGCCCTTCATCGCATGCGCCAGCGGATCGTCGCCCTGCGTGATGCCGTAGGCCGAGAAACCCATCTTCGCGGCGGCGGCCTCGCGCGCGCTGTCGGCCTGCTTGAGCAACACCCGCGCCGGGTTGCCGACCGCGGTCGCGCCCGGTGGCACTTCCTTCAGTACCACCGCGCTCGCACCGACGCGCGCGCCGTCGCCGACCGTGAAACCGCCCAGTACCTGAGCGTTGGCACTGACGATCACGCCGCGCCCCAGGGTCGGGTGCCGCTTCGTGCCCTTGCCGAGGGACGTGCCGCCGAGCGTGACGCCCTGGTAGATCGTGCAGTCGTCGCCGATCTCGGCGGTCTCGCCGACGACCACGCCCATGCCGTGGTCGATGAACACGCGCCGGCCGATCGTCGCGCCCGGGTGGATCTCGATGCCGGTGAAAAAGCGCCCCAGGTGCGAGACGAAGCGAGCCAGCCAGTGCAACCCGTGGGCGCGGCACCAGCGCGCGCGCCGGTGCAACACCAGCGCGTGCAGGCCCGGGTAGCAGGTCAGCACCTCCCAGGCGCTGCTCGCAGCTGGGTCGCGCTCGAGGATGCAGGCGATGTCTTCGCGCAGCCGCTGGAACATGTTGGATCCCGGTCGGTGGATTGCTCTGCAGTTTATCTGCTGTGCCCCGATTGCGCTGGCGCGCGGATCACCCGGATCAGCGCCGGGCCTTGTCGACCGCGCGGGCGATACCGCGCAGGATGTGCACCTCCTCAATAGTGAGTTGCGCGCGGTTCAGCAGTTGCTGCAGGCGCGCCATCAGCTTGCGCGGCACCGCGGGCTCGAGAAAGTCGATGTCGACCAGCGTGCGCCGCCAGTGATCGAGCACGCCCTGCACCGCGACGGCGTCGGCGCGCCGCGCATCGTGCGTGCGCGGCTGCACCGGGAAGCCGCCGAGCGCCTGGCGCCAGTCGTACGCCAGCAGCTGCACGGCCTGCGCGAGATTCAGCGAACCGTACTCGGCCACGGTCGGGATGCTCAGGCAGACGTGGCAGCGGTAGACATCGTCGTTGCTCATGCCGAAGCGCTCGGAGCCGAACACGAACGCGACCCGGTGCGCACTCGGTGCCAGCTCGCCGAACAGTTCGCGCGGGGCACGTGCCGGCGGCCCGAAATCGCGCGGCGTCATCGCGGTCGCGCAGGCGTAGCTGATGCCGTCCAGCGCGTCGGCCAGCGTCGGCACGACGCGGGCGCGCTCCAGCACGTCGGTGGCGCCGCTGGCCATCGCGAGCGCATCGGCGTGGCGCAGCACGTCTTCGAAGCGCGGTGCGACCAGCACGAGGTCAATGAAGCCCATTACCTTGATCGCGCGCGCCGCCGCGCCGACATTGCCGGGGTGGCTGGTGCCGATCAGGATGAAACGGGTCGAGTCGGCGCAGTCCGGCACGGGAGGAGCTCACAGGTAAAATGGCGATTATCCGCAGCGCTTGGCGCCGCCCGCTCTTTGTCCCTGCCAGCCCGGCCGCCCGGCCCCCGATTCCCTCGCGATAGGTCACCCATGTCCCAAGCCCTGCACCCCATGCTGAACACCGCGATCAAGGCGGCCCGCAGCGCCGGGGCGATCATCAACCGGGCCTCGCTCGACCTGGACCTGCTGAAGGTCAACACCAAGTCGCCGAACGACTTCGTCACCGAGGTCGACACCAAGGCCGAGGCGATCATCATCGAAACGCTGCTCGGCGCTTACCCCGGCCACGGCATCCTCGCCGAAGAATCGGGCCGCGCGCACGGCGCGAAGGACAGCGAGTTCGTCTGGATCATCGACCCGCTCGACGGCACCACCAACTTCATCCACGGCTTCCCGGTCTACTCGGTCTCGATCGCGCTCGCGTTCCGGGGCCAGGTGCAGCAGGCGGTCGTCTACGACCCGACGCGCAACGACCTGTTCTATGCGTCGAAGGGGCGCGGCGCGTTCCTGAACGACCGGCGCCTGCGCGTGTCCAAGCGCGTGCGCCTGGCCGAGTGCCTGATCGGCACAGGCTTCCCGTTCCGCAAGGGCGACAACTTCAAGCGCTACCTGCAGATGATGGAGCTGATGATGCCGGCCTGCGCCGGGCTGCGCCGCCCGGGCTCGGCCGCTCTCGACCTGTGCTACGTCGCCGCCGGCTACACCGACGGCTTCTTCGAGACCGGCCTGTCGCCCTGGGACATCGCCGCCGGCGCGCTGCTCGTCACCGAGGCCGGTGGCCTGATCGGCAACTTCACCGGCGAGTCCGACTACCTCTACCAGCGCGAGATCGTCGCTGGCAGCCCGAAGATCTACGGCCAGCTCGTCACCATGCTCGGCCCGTTCTCGCGCGTCATCGCGCCCGAGGCGCCGGCCAGCGCCGACACGACGCTCGGGTTGACACCCGAAGACGCGCTCGCCGCCGGGGTGGTGATCGCACCCGATCCCGATGCGACGCCGAAGGCGCCGGCGCCGGTCAAGAAACCCGCCACACGCATCAGCAAGGAGAGCATGGCGCGCGAGAAGCAGGCCACGGCCGACGCCGAGCGCAAGCCGCCGCGCGCGCGTGCCCCGCGCGGGGGCGACACACCGTTCTGAGCGTCGCCGCGCCGCATCCTGCCGATGCCGCCGCCGACCTCGGACGCCATCCCCTCGCTGCGGCACGCGCGATGGCTGCGCCTGCTGCTCGGCCACCGCGTGCTGAACGGCCTGTCGGTCGGCTTCGGCCTCGCGCTGCTGTCGGTGCTGGTGTTCTGGGCCGCGGGCCCGACGATCGCGGCCTCGGCGTCGGTGGGCATGCTGATCCTGAGCATCGGCGACCAGACCGAGCCCGCGCGCGGCAAGCTGCGCCAGATCGCGCCGCTGCTGTGGCTGGCCGCACCGCTCTCGCTCGCGATGCAACTCGCGCAGCTCGCGCCGCAACACGAGAGCTGGTGGATCGGCGCGCTCGTCTGCACCGGTGGCTTTGTCGGCATGCTCGGCACGGCGTGGGGCGCGCGCGGCGCACCGCTCGGCTTCGCGCTCGTGCTCGCGCTCGTGTTCGCGATGGCCACCCCGCCGCCGCCGCACTGGCAAGCAGTGCTGACGCACGTGGCATGGTTCCAGGTCGGGGCGCTGCTCTATGCCGCCTACGCGGTGCTCAGTGCGCGGGCGCTGAACCTGCGCTTTCGCCGCCTGGCGCTGGCCGAGGCGTTGAACGAACTGGCGACGATGCTGCGCCAGCAGGGCTCGCGCCTGGCCGCCACCGCCGACCGCCGCGAGAACCAGCTGCGCGCGCTGCTCGGCGAGCAGGCGCTGCTGGCCGACAAGCTGCAGACCGCGCGCGACCTCGTACTCGACCAGCCCGACGGGCCGCGCGAGTTGCGCCTGGCCGGCATGCTGATCGCCGCGATCCGGCTGCGCGAGCAGGCGCTGGCCTGCGAGCTCGAACTCGACGTGCAGATGGTGCGCGGCGTGGTGCCGATCCGGCCCGCGCAGGCGCAGGCGCTGGAGTCGCTGTGGCGTGACTTCGGCGAGCAGCTCGACCAGGTCTGCTGGGCCCTGTTCACCGGTCGCGAACTGCCGCCGACCCTGGCGCAGTCGCTGGACGCGCGCAGCGCCGAAGCGCATCGGCAGGTGCCCGGCGCGCTGAGCGGCGCGGTCGACGCGATGGGCGCCGAGATGCAGAGCTTGCTGCGCCTGGCCGAGTACGGTGGCGACGAACCGCGCCTGCGTCTGACCGAGCAGGCGCGCGACTGGCCGCGCTTTCGCACCTCAATGCGCTGGCCGATCGCGCCGCTGCGGCGCGCGATGAGCGGGCGCTCGCCGGTGCTGCGCTACGCGCTGCGCGTGGCCATCGCACTGGGCGTCGGCTACGCGGTCGCGCTGCACCTGCCCTGGGCGGCGCACCCGCACTGGATCCTGCTGACGATCGCGGTCGTGATGCGAACCAACATCGCGCAGACGCTCGAGCGCCGCAACGCCCGCCTGCTCGGCACGCTGCTTGGCTGTGTGCTCGTGACCGCGCTGCTGAGCCTGCACCCGAGCGTGCCGCTGCAGTTCCTGCTGCTGGCGCTGGGCGCCGGCATCTCGCACGGCTTTGCACAGGTGCGCTACCTCGTCGCGGCGACGGCGGCGACGGTGCTCGCGCTGATCCAGGGGCAGCTGCTGCACACCGCGGGCGAGTTCGCGCTGTTCGAGCGCCTGGCGGACACACTGATCGGCACCGCGATCGCCTGGGCCTTCAGCTACGTGCTGCCGGCCTGGGAGCGGCGCCAGCTGCCGGCATTGCTGAAGCGATTGCGCACCGCGCAGTTGCGCCACGCGCAGGCCGCACTCGGCAGCGCCGAGCTCGCGACCGCGAACGCCGACTGGCGGCTCGCGCGCCGCGAGGTGCACGAGAGCCTGGCCGCGATCGCGATCGCGGCGCAGCGCGCGCAGGCCGAGCCGCGCGCCGTGCAACCGCCGCTGCAGTTGCTCGAACGCGTGCAGCTTCGAAGCTACCGGTTGCTGGCGCAACTCGGCGGCGTGCGCAGCTGGCGCGAGCAGCCGCAGGCGCTGCCGGCGGAGCAGGCCGCGCCGCTGCTGGCGCTGCACCTGGCGCGCATCACAGCGGCCTTGGAGCGAGCGGGCCCGAACGACGCATCGGCCGCGGCGCCGGTCGAGGCGCGCACCGAAACCATCGGCTCGCACGAAGAAGCGGCACAGCTGCAGCAGCGCCTGCGCGACGCTGCCGACGAAGCCGGTGCGCTCGGTGCCGATCTGGCGGCGGCCCAGGCCTGGGAGGCCGCGCGGCTGCAGGACAAACAGCGCTGAGCGCGGCTGCGAGACATGAAGAAGAGCCCACTCGCGGGGCCGAGTGTCGCGGTCGGCGTATCGTGAACACCTGCACCATTGCCGCGGATCTGCCGAAGAGCGCTCCGACATGAGTCAACCCTACATCCCTGCATTCACCCTCGAGCCTGCGAAGCGAGCCGTCGAAACGAACCAGGCCGATGGGGCGCCGCCGCCCACGCCCCGCTTCATCGACGACGTTGCGGCCGGTCGCGTCGTGCTGCCGACGATTCCGCACGTCGTGCAGCGCCTCATCGCGGCACTGCGCGACCCGGACGTCGATGCCCGCACGATCGGCGAAGCCTTGTCCCGAGACCCGGTGCTCAGCGCGAAGGTGCTGCGCGTCGCGAACTCGTCGTACTTCGGCGGCCAGCGCTCAATGGCGTCGATCGACGCCGCCGTCGCGCTGATCGGCACGCAAGCGCTGAACCGGCTCGTCGTCGCCTGCGGGGTCTCGTCGACGTTCGAAGGCGTCCCGGGCATCGACATGCGGATCTTCTGGCGCGACGGCCTGGTGGCCGCGACCGCCGCTCACAAGCTGGCGCCGCGCCTCGCGGCCGACCCGGAGGAGGCGTACCTCTGCGGCCTGCTGCACGCGACCGGACACCTGATCCTGTGCCGCAGCTACCCGGAGATCGCCAACGCGATGTTCACCGGGTTCGGGGTGGTTCGCGGCGCCGAGCTCGCCGCGATCGAGCTCGAAGCGTTCGGCATCGACCATCCGACGGTCGGCGCGCTGTGGGTCGAATCCCTCGGCTTCCCGCGCTCGGTCGTGGACGCGATCGGCCGTACCGCGCAGCCTGCGGCCGACGGCGACGCGCCGCTCGATCTCGCGCTGCACAGCGCTTGTTCGCTGACGGCGGCGGTCGCGCGAGGGGACGCTGCCGAGGCCGCGCTGAGCGCGCTGGCGTCCAGCGCGCGGGTCCTGTTCACCGGCCCCGACGGCAAGCCCGACGCCGCGTTCGCCAAGCTCTACGAGGCGCTGCAGCAGACCGATCCGACGTTCTGATTGAAGATCACGCACGAAATCTTCCCTTCCTACATGCCCGCTCCCGACGGTCTGCCCACGCCGGCCCGCTACTACGCGATGGCGGCCATCATCCTCGGCCTGTCGCTGTCGGTGCTGGACGCCACCATCGTCAACCTCGCCCTTCCCGGCATCGCGCGCGACATGCATGCGAGCGCCGCACATTCGATCTGGGTCGTCAACGCCTACCAGATCGCGATCCTCGCGCTGCTGCTGCCGCTGGCGATGCTCGGCGACATCGTCGGCTACCGGCGCGTCTACCTTTGCGGTGCGGCGCTGTTCACGCTGGCCTCGGTGGGCTGCGCGTTGTCGTCCACGCTCGGCCAGTTGACAGCGGCGCGCGCGCTGCAGGGCCTGGGCGCCAGCGGCATCATGGCCGTCAACTCGGCGATGGTGCGGCTCATCTACCCTCGCTCGTTACTGGGCCGCGGCGTCGCGATCAACTCGATGGTCGTGGCCGCCGGTTCGGTCGCCGGGCCGTCCATTGCCGCGGCGATTCTCTCGGTCGCGCACTGGCCATGGCTCTTCGCCGTCAACTTGCCGCTGGGCGTGCTCGCGATCGCGCTGGGTCGCCGCGCGCTGCCCCGAAACGCGGGGCCTGCGCCGGCCGGCGCCAGGCTGCGGCCCGCCGATGTCGCGATGAACGCATTGATGTTCGGCCTGGTCTTTCTCGGCGCCGATTCCTTGGGCACCTCCACTGCGGGCTCGGGCGCCGAATGGGGCAGCGGCGTCGCGTTGCTGGCCGCAGGCCTGGCCATCGGCGCGATCTATGTGCGCCGGCAATGGGCGCTGGCGGTGCCGATGCTGCCGCTCGACCTGTTGCGCATCCCGGTGTTTGCCCTGTCGATGTGCACGTCCATCGCCGCGTTCGCCGCGCAGACGCTGTCCTACATCTCCTTGCCCTTTCTGCTGCTCGATGTGTACGGCCGCTCGCACCTGGAAGCCGGTCTGCTGATCACCGCGTGGCCGCTCGGCGTGGTTGCGACGGCCCCCATCGCGGGGCGCCTGATCGGCCGGTACCCCGACGGGCTGCTCGGCGGCATCGGGCTGGGCCTTCTCGCGACAGGGCTGCTGCTGCTGGCGCTGCTGCCGCCGCATCCGGCCAATGCCGACATCGCCTGGCGCATGGCGCTGTGCGGCGTCGGGTTCGGCCTGTTCCAGTCGCCGAACAATCACACCATCGTCACCTCCGCGCCGATGCACCGCGCGGGTGGCGCCAGCGGCATGCTGGGCACCGCCCGGCTGACCGGCCAGACGTTCGGAGCGGTGCTACTCGCGAGCATCTTCAGCGCCGCAGGTGTCCACACCGGACGCGGGTCGACCATCGCCGTTGCGCTGGCGGTGGCCGCGGGCCTTGCAGCCATCGCCAGCGTCTTCAGCAGCTTGCGCGTGCGCGACCGGGCCGTGCGGGTCTGAGGCGCCGGAGGTTCGTCGGCCGCGGCGACCGATAATCACGCACAAGTACCCGATGCGTACGGAGTCGATGAACAAGTCTTTGAGCCACACGGGAAACGCCGCGTCCGACCCAGCTTTCGCGCAGACTCCGAATCACACGCCGATGATGCAGCAGTACCTGCGCATCAAGGCCGACTTCCCCGACACGCTCGTGTTCTATCGCATGGGCGACTTCTACGAGCTGTTTTTCGACGACGCGCGCAAGGCGAACCGGCTGCTGGACATCACACTGACCGCGCGCGGCCAGAGCGGCGGCGAGCCGATCCCGATGGCCGGCGTGCCGGTGGTCTCGGTCGACGGCTACCTCGCGAAGCTGATCCGCATGGGCGAGGCGGTGGCGATCTGCGAACAGATCGGCGACGTCGCCACCGCGAAGGGCCCGGTCGAGCGCAAGGTGGTGCGCGTCGTCACGCCCGGCACCGTCACCGACACCGAGCTCCTGGCCGACAAGAGCGACGCGCTGCTGCTCGCGGTGGCCAAGCAGGGCAAGGGCTTCGGTCTGGCGTGGCTCGCGCTGACACGCGGCGAGCTGGGCCTGACCGAGTGCAGCGAGGCCGAACTCGGCGCCTGGCTCGCGCGGCTCGCACCGGCCGAGGTGCTGGTCGACCGTGACCAGGTGCCCGCCGCGCTGCAACAGGCGCGCGTCACGGTCACGCATCGCCCGGCCTGGCAGTTCGACAGCGCGCTGGGCGCGCGCAAGCTGTGCGAGCAGCTGCGCGTCGCGAGCCTGGCCGGCTTCAACGCGCAGGACCTGCGCGCCGCGCAGGCCGCTGCGGCCGCGTTGCTCAGCTTCGCCGAGCACACCCAGGGCCAGGCGCTCGCGCACGTTCGGCGCCTGAGCGTGCAGCGCGCCAGCGACCTGCTGACGCTGCCGCCGACGACACACCGCAACCTCGAACTGACGCAAACGCTGCGCGGCGAGGACGCGCCGACGCTGCTGTCGCTGATCGACACCTGCCGCACCGGCATGGGCTCGCGCGCGCTGCGCCACTGGCTGACGCACCCGTTGCGCGAGCGCCGCGCCGCGACGCAGCGCCACGACGCGATCGAGGCCTTGCTCGCGGCGCGCCTGAGCGAGCTGCGCGACGCGTTGCGCGGCATCAGCGATGTCGAGCGCATCACCGCGCGCATCGCGCTGCGCCAGGTGCGGCCGCGCGAACTGACCGGCCTGCGCGCGACCTTGCAGGCGCTGCCCGCGCTGCGCGCGCAGCTGCCGCTCGGCGAGGCCACGCTGCTCGACATGCTCGGCGAGGCGCTCACGCCACCCGACGAGATCCTCGCGCTGCTCGGCGCCGCGATCGCCGCCGAACCCGCGGTGCTGCTGCGCGACGGTGGCGTGATCGCACCCGGCTTCGACGCCGAGCTCGACGAGCTGCGCGGCATCGGCGAGAACTGCGACGCGTATCTGATCGAGCTCGAGGCGCGCGAACGCGCGCGCACCGGCATCACGAATCTGCGCGTCCAATTCAACAAGGTGCACGGCTTCTACATCGAGGTCACGCAGGGCCAGGCGGGCAAGGTGCCCGCCGACTACCAGCGTCGCCAGACCCTGAAGAACGCCGAACGCTTCATCACGCCCGAACTGAAGAGCTTCGAGGACAAGGCACTGTCGGCGCAGGACCGCGCACTGGCGCGCGAGAAGTGGCTCTACGAGCAGTTGCTCGACGGGCTGCAGGCGCATCTGGAGCCTTTATCCGCGCTGGCGCGTGCGCTGGCCGCGCTGGATGCGCTCGCCGCGCTGGCCGAGCGCGCGTCGAGCCTGGGCTGGTGCCGGCCCGAGTTCGTGCGCGAGCCCTGCATCCGCATCGAGGCCGGCCGGCATCCTGTCGTCGAGGCGCGGCTGCTGGAAACGGCGGGCAGCAACTTCATGGCCAACGACTGCAAGCTCGACGCGCTTCAGAAGATGCTCGTGATCACCGGCCCGAACATGGGCGGCAAGAGCACGTTCATGCGCCAGGTCGCGCTGATCGCGCTGCTCGCCGCGATGGGCTCGTTCGTGCCCGCGCGGGCGTGCCGCCTGGGGCCGATCGACGCGATCCACACCCGCATCGGCGCGGCCGACGACCTGGCGAATGCGCAATCGACCTTCATGCTCGAGATGGTGGAAGCGGCTGCGATCATCCACGGCGCGACCGAGCACTCGCTGGTGCTGATGGACGAGATCGGGCGCGGCACCTCGACCTTCGACGGCCTCGCGCTGGCCAGCGCGATCGCCAGCCACCTGCATGACCGCACGAAGGCCTTCACGCTGTTCGCGACCCACTACTTCGAGCTCACCGAACTGCCGGTGAAGCACGAGCGCGCGCTGAACATGCATGTGTCGGCGGCCGAGAGCGGCGACGACATCGTGTTCCTGCACGAACTGCAGCCCGGCCCGGCGAGCCGCAGCTACGGCGTGCAGGTCGCGCGCCTGGCCGGCATGCCGGCGAACCTGCTGCGCCAGGCACGTGCGACGCTCGAGGCGCTGGAAGCGAGCAAGCACGCAGCCGACGCGCAGATCGACCTGTTCGCGGCGCCGCCGGCGCCCGCGTCCGCCGAACCATCGCGGCTCGATGCCGCGGTCGCCGCGCTCGAGCCCGATATGCTCTCGCCCAAGGAAGCGCTCGCAGCGCTGTACGAACTCAAGAACCTCCAAGGGAAATCGCAATGACCTACTGCGTAGGCATCAAGCTCGACGCCGGCCTGGTGTTCATGTCCGACTCGCGCACCAACGCCGGGCTGGACCAGATCAGCACCTACCGCAAGATGATGGTGTACGAGCGGCCGGGCGAGCGCTTCATGGTGATGCTGTCGGCCGGCAACCTGTCGATCAGCCAGTCGGTGCGCGAGATCCTGCAGGTCGAGAAGATCGAGGACCGCGACGGCAACCCGATCACGATCTGGAACGCCAAGAGCATGTTCGACGCGGTGCGCGTGCTCGGTGCCGCGGTGCGCCGCGTCTACGACCAGGACGGCGCCTCGCTGGCCGCGGCCGGCGTCGACTTCAATGCGTCGATGATCTTCGGCGGCCAGATCAAGGGCGAGGCGATGCGGCTGTTCCTGGTCTACTCGGCCGGCAACTTCATCGAGGCGACGCGCGAGACCTGCTACTTCCAGGTCGGCGAGTCGAAGTACGGCAAGCCGGTGCTGGACCGCATGATCACGCCGAGCACCCCGCTCGACGAAGCCGCCAAGTGCGCGCTGGTATCGATGGACTCGACGCTGAAGTCGAACCTGTCGGTCGGGTTGCCGCTGGACCTGCTGGTCTACGAGGCGCACAAGCTGCAGACCGACCAGATCGTCTGTGTCGACGACCACAACCCGTACTTCCAGATGATCCGCGGCAACTGGGGCCTGAAGCTGCGCGAGGTGTTCGAGTCGCTCGAAGACCCGCAGTGGGGCTCCGGGCCGACGACCGTGCCGCTGTGCGTGCCGTCACCGCGCTACGAGGCGATGAAGAAGATCACGCACCCGGACGAGAAGATCGTCTGATGCCCGTGGCGAACGCCCCGCGAAGGATCGTCTTCTCGCATGCAAACGGCTTCCCCGCCGGCACCTACCGGCTGATCTTCGAGGCCTGGCGCGCCGCCGGCTTCGAGGTCCACGCGATCGAGAAGTACGGCCACGATCCGCGCTTCCCGGTCACCAGCAACTGGCCGCACCTGCGCGCACAGCTGATCGACTTTATCGAGCACGAGGTCGGCGGGCCGGCCTATCTGGTCGGGCATTCGCTGGGTGGCTACCTGAGCCTGATGGCAGCGTCGCGCCGGCCCGATCTGGCCAGCGGCCTGGTGATGCTCGACTCGCCGGTGTTGTCGGGCTGGAAGGCGCGTGCGGTGCAGGTCGCCAAGGCGGCCGGCATCGGCGAGCGCTTCTCGCCCGGCCATGTGTCGAAGCGCCGACGCCAGCAATGGGACAGTGCCGACGCCGCATTCGAGCACTTCGCCGCCAAGCCCGCGTTCGCGCGCTGGGCGCCCGGCATGCTGCGCGACTACATCGCCAGCGGCACCGAGCCGCAGGGCTCGTTGCGACGGTTGAGCTTTCATCGCGACATCGAGACCGCGATCTACAACACGCTGCCGCACCACCTCGCGCGGGTGCTGCGCGCACACTCGCTGCAGTGCCCGGCCGCGTTCGTGCGCGGCAGCGCGTCGGAAGAGATCCGCCAGGTCGGTCTGCGCGCGACCGAACGCCTGGTGCACGGCCGCATCCGCACCATTGAGGGCTCGCACCTGTTCCCGCTCGAGCGCCCGGTGCTCACCGCGGCCGAGGTCTTGCAACTGATCGAATCCATGCGGGCCGGCGCCGAATCGACGCGCCTATAATCGCGCTTTACCACCACGGCATTTGTGTCAAGCAGATGCCGAACACAATGACCAAGTACGTCTTTGTCACCGGCGGTGTGGTGTCCTCGCTGGGCAAGGGCATCGCTTCTGCGTCTCTGGGCGCGATCCTCGAATCGCGCGGCCTCAAGGTCACCCTGATCAAGCTCGACCCGTACCTCAACGTGGACCCGGGCACGATGTCGCCGTTCCAGCACGGCGAGGTCTTCGTCACCGACGACGGCGCCGAGACCGACCTCGACCTCGGCCACTACGAGCGCTTCATCAGCACGCGCATGAAGCGCAGCAACAACTTCACGGCCGGCCAGATCTACAAGTCGGTGCTCGAGAAGGAGCGCCGCGGCGACTACCTCGGCAAGACGGTGCAGGTGATCCCGCACGTCACCAACGAGATCCAGGAATTCGTCAAGCGCGGCGCGGCCGATGTCGATGTCGCGATCGTCGAGATCGGCGGCACCGTCGGCGACATCGAGTCCCTGCCCTTCCTCGAAGCGGTGCGCCAGATGGCCTTGCGCGCCGGGCCGAGCAACTCGGCCTTTGTGCACCTGACCTACGTGCCCTTCATCGCGGCCGCCGGCGAGCTCAAGACCAAGCCGACCCAGCACACGGTGCAGAAGATGCGCGAGATCGGCATCCAGCCCGACGCGCTGCTGTGCCGCGCCGACCGCGAGATCCCCGACGACGAGCGCGACAAAATCTCGCTGTTCACCAACGTCGGGCTGCAAGGCGTGATCTCGATGTGGGACGTCGACACGATCTACAAGGTGCCGCGCATGCTGCACGAGCAGCGTCTGGACGAGCTGATCTGCATGAAGCTGCAGCTGCTCACCAAGGCCGCCGACCTGCGGCGCTGGGACCGGCTGGTGCACGAGCTCGCGCATCCGAAATACGACATCACGATTGCGATGTGCGGCAAGTACACCGACCTGTCGGACTCGTACAAGTCGCTCAACGAAGCGCTGCGCCATGCCGGCATCCACAACCATGCGCGCGTGACGATCGACTACGTCGACTCCGAGACGCTGAGCGAAGACAACATCGACCAGCTCGCCAAGTTCGACGCGATCCTCGTGCCCGGCGGCTTCGGCAAGCGCGGCGTCGAGGGCAAGATCCTGACCGCGCAGTACGCGCGCGAACACAAGATCCCGTACCTGGGCATCTGCCTGGGCATGCAGGTCGCGACGATCGAGGTCGCGCGCCACCTCGCCGGGCTCGCCGACGCGAACAGCACCGAGTTCGATCCCGCCACGCCGCACCCGGTGATCGCGCTGATCGACGAATGGCAGGACCGCGATGGCACGATCCAGAAGCGCGACGCGAACTCCGATCTCGGCGGCACGATGCGCCTGGGCGCGCAGAGTTCCGACATCACGCCGGGAACGCTGGCCCACCAGATCTACGGCAAGGTCGTCACCGAACGCCACCGCCATCGCTACGAGGCGAACGAGCACTACCTCGAGCGCCTCCGCGACGCCGGCTTGGTGATCTCGGCGATCACGCAGCGCGAGAAGCTGACCGAGATCGTCGAGTTGCCGCAGACCGTGCACCCCTGGTTCGTCGGCGTGCAGTTCCACCCCGAGTTCAAGAGCACGCCCTGGGACGGCCACCCGCTGTTCACGAGCTACATCAAGGCGGCGCTCGATCATCAGCGCGCTGCGTTGGCCGAGAAGGTGGCGGCCTGATGAAGCTGTGCGGCTTCGACATCGGCGTCGACAGGCCGTTCTTCCTGATCGCCGGGCCGTGCGTGATCGAGTCCGAACAGCTGCAGATGGATGTCGCCGGGCAGCTGAAGGAGATGACGACCGCGCTGGGGATTCCGTTCATCTTCAAGAGCAGCTTCGACAAGGCGAACCGTTCGTCGGGCAGCACCTTCCGCGGGCCTGGCCTCGACAAGGGGATGGAGATCCTCGCGAAGGTCAAGCGCGAACTGAAAGTGCCGGTGCTGACCGACATCCACGACGAATCGCAGATCGAACAGGTCGCCAGCGTGGTCGACGTGCTGCAGACACCCGCCTTCCTGTGCCGCCAAACCGATTTCATCCGCGCCGTCGCACAAAGCGGCAAGCCGGTGAACATCAAGAAGGGCCAGTTCCTTAGCCCCCACGACATGAAGAACGTGATCGACAAGGCCCGCGCCGCGGCGCGGGAGAAGGGCCTCGCCGAAGACAACTTCATGGCCTGCGAACGCGGCGCGAGCTTCGGCTACAACAATCTCGTCTCCGACATGCGCAGTCTGGCGATCATGCGCGAGACCAACGCGCCGGTGGTGTTCGACGCGACCCATTCGGTGCAGTTGCCCGGCGGCCAGGGCACGAGCTCGGGCGGGCAGCGCGAGTTCGTGCCGGTGCTGGCGCGCGCCGCGATCGCGGTCGGTGTCGCCGGCGTGTTCATGGAAACGCATCCCGACCCGGCGCATGCGCTCAGTGACGGGCCGAACGCGGTGCCGCTGAAGCACATGCGCGCGCTGCTCGAACAGCTCGTCGCGCTCGACCGCGTGGTCAAGGCGCAGCCGCTGCTCGAAAACGATTTCTCGTGCTGAGGCGAGCCGATGCGCGGCGCCTGCAACCCGCGCTGCGCGGCCCCGGTGCACTACAGTCGCACCCCAAGAATTCGAACCCTGGAGAGTCCCTGAATGAGTGCCATCGTTGACATCGTCGGCCGCGAGATCCTCGACAGCCGCGGCAACCCCACCGTCGAATGCGACGTGCTGCTCGAGAGCGGCACGATGGGCCGCGCCGCGGTGCCCTCGGGCGCGTCGACCGGCTCGCGCGAGGCGATCGAGCTGCGCGACGGCGACAAGACGCGCTACCTCGGCAAGGGCGTGCTGAAGGCGGTCGAGCACGTCAACACCGAAATCAGCGAAGCCGTGCTCGGCCTGGACGCGAGCGAGCAGGCCTTTCTGGACCGCACGCTGATCGACCTCGACGGTACCGAGAACAAGAGCCGCCTCGGCGCGAACGCGACCCTCGCCGTCAGCATGGCGGTGGCGCGCGCCGCGGCCGAGGAATCGGGCCTGCCGCTGTACCGCTATTTCGGCGGCATGGGCGGCATGCAGATGCCGGTGCCGATGATGAATGTCATCAACGGCGGCGCGCACGCGAACAACAACCTCGACCTGCAGGAGTTCATGATCATCCCGGTCGGCGCGCCGAGCTTCCGCGAAGCGGTGCGCTACGGCGCCGAGGTGTTCCATGCGCTGAAGAAGATTCTCGGCGACAAGGGCATCAGCACCGCCGTCGGCGACGAGGGCGGCTTCGCGCCCAGCGTCGCGAGCCACGAGGCTGCGATCCAGATGATCCTCGAGGCAATCGACAAGGCCGGCTACACCGCCGGCACGCAGGTCGCGATCGGGCTGGACTGCGCCGCGAGCGAGTTCTACAAGGACGGCAAGTACCACCTCGAGGGCGAAGGGCTGACGCTGAGCGCGCCGGAGTGGACCGACATCCTCGCGACCTGGGTCGACAAGTACCCGATCATCAGCATCGAAGACGGCATGCACGAAGGCGACTGGGACGGCTGGAAGCACCTGAACGAGCGCCTCGGGTCGAAGGTGCAGCTGGTCGGCGACGACCTGTTCGTGACCAACACCAAGATCCTGAAGGAAGGCATCGAGAAGCGCGTCGCGAACTCGATCCTGATCAAGATCAACCAGATCGGCACGCTGACGGAGACCTTCGCCGCGATCGAGATGGCCAAGCGCGCCGGCTGGACCGCGGTGATCAGCCACCGATCCGGCGAGACCGAAGACTCGACGATCGCCGATATCGCGGTCGGCACGAACGCCGGCCAGATCAAGACCGGGTCGCTGAGCCGCAGCGACCGCATGGCCAAGTACAACCAGCTGCTGCGCATCGAGGAAGACCTCGGTGACGTCGCGAGCTACCCGGGCCGCGCCGCGTTCTACAGCTTGCGCTGAGCGAGTTCCACCGGGCCGCCAATGCGCTACGTCTCGCTCGCGCTTGTCGTGCTGCTCGTGCTGGTCCACGCCGAACTCTGGTTCGGCAAGGGCGGCGTGCCGCGCATGATGGAGCTGCAGTACAAGCTCGCCGAGCAGCAGGCCGCGAACCAGGCCGACCGGGAGCGCAACGCGCAGCTCGTCGCCGAGGTCAGCGACCTGAAGGAAGGCCTGGAGATGGTCGAGGAGAAGGCGCGCTTCGAGCTCGGCATGGTCAAGCCCGACGAGATCCTGGTGCAGCTGTCGACGCCGAAGCGCTGATGCGCGCGCGCGCCGTTCGCTGAAGGAGCGCCCGCGTGGATTCGCTGCTGCAGGCCGTGCAGCCCTTCTTTGCGCCGGCCTTCACGCTCTGGGCCACGCCGGTCGCGTGGCTCGAGCTCGTCGCGTTCGTGCTCGCGCTGGTGATGGTGGTGCTGAACATGCGCGTCAATCCGATCGCCTGGCCGCTGGCGATCATCAGCTCGCTGCTGTACTTCGCGCTGTTCTGGAACAGCCACCTGTACGGCGACGCGAGCCTGCAGATCTTCTTCGCGATCGTCGCGCTGTGGGGCTGGTGGCAGTGGCTACGCGGCACGCAGGCCGACGGCAGCGCGCTGCGCGTGCGCATGACGAGCGGCCGCATGCGCTGGTGGCTGCTCGCCGCGCTGGCCGCGGCCTGGCCGGCCACGGGGCTGTTCCTGAAGACCTTCACGAACACCGACGTGCCCTGGTGGGACGCCTTTCCGACCGCCGCGAGTGTGCTCGGCCAGTGGCTGCTCGGCCGCAAGTACGTCGAGAACTGGCTCGCCTGGATCGTCGTCAACGTCGTCAGCGTCGGCCTGTTCGCATACAAGGGCTTGTGGCTGACGACGCTGCTGTACAGCCTGTTCATCGCGATGTCGTTCGTCGGCTGGCGCGCCTGGCGCCGCCTGCTCACGCCGGCCGCGGCGGCTTGACGCGATGGCGCACGAGCGCGGCTTCGTGATCGCCCTGCTCGGTGCCGAGAGCACCGGCAAGACCACGCTCGCGTTCGCGCTGCGCGACGCGCTTGCGGCGCAGATGCGCAGCGCGATCGTCGTGCCCGAGTATCTGCGCGAGTTCTGCGACCGGCACCGGCGCACGCCGCGCCGCGACGAGCAAGGCGGCATCGCCGCCGAGCAGACGCATCGCATCGACGCGGCCGCGCAGGCGCACGACCTGGTGATCGCCGATACCAGCGCGTTGATGATCGCGGTCTACAGCGACCAGGTGTTCGGCGACACCAGCCTGTATCCATCGGCCGAGGCCGCGCAGCGCGCCTGCGACCTGACCCTGCTGACCGCACTCGACCTTCCCTGGCAGGCCGACGGGCTGCAGCGCGATGGCCCGCAGGTGCGCGAGCCGGTCGACGCGAAGGTGCGCGCCGCCCTCGCCCGTGCGGGCACGCCCTATTCGGTGGTCTTCGGCAGCGGCGCGGCTCGACTCGCCGCAGCGCTGGCCAGCGTGCAACGCGCGCGGGCACCCCGCTCGGGCGACAACGACGAACGCGGCGGCGAAGCGTCGCGCTGGCACTGGCGCTGCGAGCGCTGCGGCGACCCGAACTGCGAACGCCACGGCCTGCTGCCGCGAGGTTGAGGCCGCGCCGCTAGAGGATCGCGCCGACCTTCATCACCGCGACGACCGCCACGCCCAGGGCCAGGTTGACCACGACCCAGGCACGGATGCGCGCCAGCAGCGACGCCGCGGCCGGTGCGTCCTGCGCCCGCAGCGCCGCTTGCAGGCGCCGGTGCAGGCCGCCGCGCAGGTGGCCGAAGATGGCCATCATCGTCGCGCCGAGCACGATCATCACGATCCAGCTCAGCGGCATGCTGAAACCGCCGGCCGCTGCGCTGGCAGCGCGCCAGGCGATCCACAGCATGCTCACCCCCGACACCAGCACCAGGCCGATCGCCGCGTTGACGATCGCGAAGAAGCGCAGCAGCACCGCGCTCATCAGGCGCGGGCGCGTCGGCGCATCGAGCACGCCCAGCGACGGCCGCAGGCAGGCGAGCGTGAAGAACATGCCGCCGATCCACACGACCAGCGACAGCAGGTGAACCAGCTTCAACACGGCGTACAGCATCGACATTCCCTTTTGCGCCCACGGTGCGCGACGCGGCGATCATTGTCCCTCGCACCGGAACGGCCGACGCGGTTGCTCAAGCGCGCGCATCGCGGCGAGAATGCGCGTCACCACGCTTGGAGGCGCCGTACCGATGTCCAGGGACTGCCCGAAGTGCGGCACGCTCAATGCCGATGGGGCCCGCTTCTGCCGCGCCTGCGGCACCGCACTGACCGCGGCCGCCGCCGCGCCGCCGATACCGTGCCGCGCCTGCGGCCATCTGAACCTCGCCGGCGCGCGCTTCTGCTCGCGCTGCGGCGCCGATCAGGCCGCGCCGCCGCCGGCACCGATCGCCTTGCCTGCAGCCGCCACGGCCGCGGCCACTGCGCCGCGCCCGATCGGCCGATGGATCGCCCTGGGCACGCTTGTCGTCGTGCTGGCCGCGAGCGGAATCTGGTGGATGAACCAACCGCGCTCCCTCGCGACACCAGGCTTCGACGCGGCCCCGCCGCCCGCGGGGTCCGACACCGCGAGCAACCCGAGCACCAGCGCATCGGCCAGCCCCGAGGCGCCGGCGGCTGCACCGCCATCGCTCTCCGCATCCGCGCCGACCGCGTCCGCCCCAGCCGGCGAATTGTGGGAGCCGGCCAGCGCGAGCGCCGCGACCGCAGAAGCGACCGAAGAGATTCAGCAGGTCGCGAACGACAAGGCGGCGCGCGACGCGAAGGCGAAGGCCCTGCGCGAGCAGCGCCAGCTCTCCGCGTCGCAGGCCGCGGCCGAGCTCGCGCGCCGGCGTGCCGAAGATGCCCCCGCTCGCCCGGCACGGGCCACGCCGGTGCCGCATGCCGCCACACCGATGCCCGCGGCACCGGAACAGCGCAGCGTGCAGGCGCGCTGCGCAGGTCGCAATGCGATCCTCCAGGGCCTGTGCGAAGCGCGCGAGTGCATCCGCAAGGAGAATGCGGACGACGCGGTATGCCAGCGCATCCGCGCCGATGCCGAACGGCGGCGCCAGTAGCGGCGCAACGGCTGCGCGGCCCCCAATCCGATCGAGGAGATTTTCGATGACCCCCACCCCACCCGGCAGCATCGGCGGGCTGCCACCCGGCGCGTTCGCGAGCCTGTTCCAGGCCATCGACGGGCTGCGCAACCGGCGCGCGCTGATCGCGATGCTCGGCTGCATGGTGGTCGGCGTGCTCGTCGCCGGCCTGTTCTCGCTGATGGCCGCGCGCCTGGGCTTCTTCGTCGCCTTTCTGGGCGGCCTGTTCCTGTTCGTCGCCACCGCCACCGGCATCAACGCCGCCGGCGTGCTGCTGATGGACCAGGCGCGCAGCGTGCCGTCGCGACCGCTGGTCGACGCCGTCGTCTACGGCCTCATGTGCATTCCGAAATTCATCGTGCTCGGTCTGACGCTGCTGCTGGTGGCGATCGCGGTGTTCATCGCGCTGGCGATCGTCTACTTCGTCTGCAAGATCCCGGTGCTCGGCCCCGTCCTGTTCGTCGTCGTGTTCCCGCTGTCGGTCGTGATCGCGGGCCTGACGCTGTGCGGCCTGTTCCTGTGCATGTTCCTCGCGCTGCCGGCAATCTGGGAGGGCGACACGATCACGCGCGCGATCGCGCAGACGCTGGCGATCGCGCGCAGCCGCCTGGTCGAGGCGATTCTTTTGCTCGCGGTCGTCGGGCTGCTCGCCGGTGTCGTCGGCCTCATCGTGTTCAGCGTGCTGTTCACCGGGCTGATGCCAGCGATCGGCCTGTCGGCCTCGGTGCTCGGCGGCGACGGCCTGTATTCGATGCTGGGGATGATGCGCCACGGCAGCACCGATTTCGGCGGCGTGGACAGCGGCGGCAGCGCGGCCGCCGCGGGGTACGCGGTGGCCGCGGGCATCGGCGCCGGGTTGCTGTGGGCACTGGCGGGCTCGCTGGTGTCGCTGGTCTACTTGCTGGGCCTGAACCTGGTGTACCTGCGCGTCACCGAAGGGCTGGATGTGGTCGCGACCGAGGCGGCGATGAAGGCCCGGTTCGACGAGGCGAAGCGCCAGGCCACCGATCTGGGCCAGAAGGCACGCGAGGCCGCCGAGCGCGCACGCGAGCAGGCACGGCAGTCGGCCGCCGCTGCGCAGGCCAGCGCGGCGGCCGCGGCGGCCGCCGCGACCAAGCCGGTGCCACCGCCCGAGCCGCCGCCGGCACCGCCGCCGACCATCATCTCCGCCGGTCGCGAACTGCCGCCCGGCTCGACCACGCCGGCCGTCGCCAAGACCCTGACCTGCCCGCAGTGCCTGTCCTCGGTCGGTCAGGACGACGTGTTCTGCGGCGTCTGCGGCTACCGGCTGAAGTAGCGCCGCGCGGGCCTCACTGCGGCGTCGCGGAACCCGGCGCCTGCTGGCCGATCGGCGTGAACAGCTCGCCGACGTCGACCGGATCGAAGTGGTACTTCAGGCCGCAGAAGTCGCAGCCGATCTCGACCCGGCCCTGCTCGCGCACGATGTCGTCGATCTCGTCGCGGCCCAGGCTCTTGAGCATGCTGCCGACGCGAGCGCGCGAGCAGGTGCAGACGAAGCGCGGGCCATCGTCGCCGCGCAGCGGCGGAAAGCGGCGCAGAGGCTCCTCCCAGAACAGACGCCGCAGCACCGTGTCGGCGTCCAGCGTCAGCAGTTCGTCGCGGGTCAAGGTGCCGGCCAGCAGCGACAGCCGGTTGAAGGCCTCGTCCAGGCCGATCAGATCCTCGTTGCGCTGTGCGCCTTGCAGGTTGGCCTCGCCCTGCACCGGCAGGCGCTGGATCAGCAGGCCCGCGGCGATCTCGTCGTTGGCCGCGAGGATCAGGCGCGTGTCGAGCTGCTCCGATTGCAGCATGTAGTGCTCCAGCACCTCGGTCAGTTGCTGCAAGGGCTCGCGCCGGTCGCCGTGCAGCGCGACGACGCCCTGGTACGGTTGCTGGCCGGGGCGCTTGTCCTTCGGATCGAGCGTGATCGCACAGCGGCCATGGCCGTGCACGTTCAGCATTGCCTCCAGCCGCGCCCCC
>Ga0070667_100001169_pt1 | contig 23858 bp, 21 predicted proteins | sample KBSS33metaG_FD_64659 | JGI IMG/M metagenome (GOLD analysis project Ga0070667, IMG submission 64659) | Switchgrass rhizosphere microbial communities from Kellogg Biological Station, Michigan, USA - KBS S3-3 metaG | ecosystem: Host-associated > Plants > Roots > Rhizosphere > Soil ... | reverse complement strand
CCGAAGAGGCCTAGGCCGCAAGCCGAATCCCTTTTGGCAGAACCCCCGTACGACTCCGGTCGTGCGGGGGTTTCTTCGTCCGTGGGATGGTGCAATCGCTAATTTGACGGCAGGTCGCGCGGACCCCCGGCCGCCGTGTGCGGGCGGGCAATTCTGGTCTCGCCCGCCATCGACTGTTCGGGCCGCGGTTTGGTTGTGCGGACGCCGATTCCCGGCGATCGTGAAAAGTGTTGGTATGTGGCGCTTCTCGAAGGTGCCGGTTGGCGTGCCTCGAACCTCGGCCGATTGAAATGGTTGCGCTATTCGAGTAGTGATGGTCTCATCGTGACGGTGGCGTTCGGGCGGAGGTGACACTGGCGGCCCGGAAAGTGTTGACACGCGCGGAGAGTCAGGCTCAAACGCGCCCGGTCCGCAGCCATATCGTGTCGCGACATCCCGCGATCCCGTGGTTGTCCGGTGCCGGGATCTGGCAACCTCGACACATGTTCGTGCGAAACCTGGCCGTCACTTTGGGCGCCCTGCTGGCGGTCGGTAATTTCGGGCCGGACCTCGGCACCGCCGCGGCGGTGCCGCAGCCCGCCCCGCCGCCGGTGTCACCGCAGGCCGCTGCGGCCGGCCTGATCGACGTCCGGACCGTCGTTCCCGACGCGGTGATCGACCTGCGGTACGCCACCCCGAACAACTTCGTCGGGCGTCCGTTGTATCCGGCCGACGCGCGGTGCCTGATCCACGAATCCATGGCGCCGGGGCTGGCCACCGCCGCCCGGATTCTGCGCGCGCACGGCGAGGTGCTGACGTTCTGGGACTGTTACCGGCCGCATGACGTTCAGGTCCGGATGTTCCAGGCCGTGCCGGATCCGAACTGGGTCGCCAAACCCAGCCAGTTCGCGCGCAGCCACGAGTCCGGTCTGTCGGTGGACGTGACGATCACCGGCGTCGACATGGGAACCGATTTCGACGATTTCACCCCGCGCGCTACGGCCTACGCGACCACCGGCGTCACCCCGGCGCAGCGGGCCAACCGCGCCCGGCTGCGCGACGCCATGGTCGCCGGTGGCCTGACCGTGTATCCGGGGGAGTGGTGGCATTTCAACGGCCCGGGGGCGTCCGAGCCGCGCCCGATTCTCGACGTGCCGGTGAACTGAATCAGCCGGCTACCAACTGGGCCAGTAATGCCCGGTGGTCTGAGCCCGGCACGTGCAGCGTCCGCACCGACGTGGCCACGTAGCCGCGCGTCAGGATGTGGTCGACGGCGAAGACCGGCGGTGTGACGATGTCGGATGGATGCGTGCGCACCACTCCGGCGCCGGCCTGCGCGCCGGCATCCCGATAGCCCTGCCGCAGCAGCCGGCGGAACTCCCGCATGTCCGGAGTCGCATTCAAATCGCCGGCCAGCAGTACGGGGCCGGAGCTTGCCTGGGCTGCCTTCAGCAACGTGCCGGCCAGTCGCGCCAGGTCGTCGCGCCAGCCCTGCAGCGGGTCGGGCCAGGGGGCGGACAGGTGCACGGTCAGCACCCGGGTGGGGGACGGCGCGTCGGGGAGGTTGACGTCGGCGGCCAGCATCCCCAGCCAGAAGCCGTCGTCGATCAGGACATCGCTGATCGGGTGGCGACTCCAGAGGCCGACGCCACCGGGCTCGTCCATCTGACGCAGCGCACGGTGCGGGAACATCCGGTCGAGTCCGGCGGCCTCCAGGCGCGCCAACGCGGCAGGGGTAAGTTCTTGCAGCGCAACAATATCCGCGCTCTCCTCGGCGTAGCGGACGACCGCTTGAGCCTCGGCCCGCCCGTAGCGCAGGTTGGCCGATAGGAACCGCAATGCGGCGCCCGACGGCGTCTTGGCGCGCCGGAACAGGGGCAGCTGCACAGCGGCCGCGGCGACGGTCGTCGCGACCGAGACCGCGGTCAGCGGCCAGTTTCTTGCGATACCGAACAGGATTGTGGCCACCGGAGCGCCGATGACCGCGTAAGGGGCGCCGGCGGCCAGCGCCAACAACGACCTGTTGACGATGGGAACCCACCGCACCGCGAGCCCGGCTGCGGCAGCGCACAGTGTGATGGCGCCTGCGTACATCAGAACTGTCTGCCACATCGCAGTGATTCGCCCTCCCTCGATCCGTGCTGCAGCAGCTTAGGGTCCAGCCTGCGCAGGTGGGCCGGCGAACCATGTCCGCAAAATGTACCGGAGGTATTTATGGCCGCGTCGAGGGGGTTTTGGCAACAATAATTCGTATTTGCTGTGTGTTGCAATTTGATGTGCTAATGAAAATAGATAGTCGCATTAATTGGAATTAGTTGTAGATACTCTGGATGCAGGCTGTGAGCGAGTTGCCGCATCTAATCACGTTATTGACCATAAGTATGTTTATTCGACTAACGGTTTTGTAGATTCTTCGAGTCAATTGCGGGTAGTGTCTCCGCCATTCGTTGACGGCTCCAACAAAATTCGCCAGGAGCGAAGTCTTGAATAAGGGGACACGCATGTACTCGTCGCTGCGCGGATCGCTTCGTGCCTGCACATTTCGCGGAGTTATCGCGTTACTCCCGATCGCGGTCATCTGTGCATACGCCCCGCCGTCGACCGGGCCGTCGAAGCTGATGACGGCTCAGATCGAGAACACTGCCGAAATCGTGTCCGCTCCGTCGTCCATCGGCATCGCCGACTCCGGTCTGTACGGCGAGACCCAGGCGCAGATCAATCAGACACTCGACACGCTGCAATCGATCGGCGTCCAGGATGTCCGCGTCTTCGTCCCATGGATTTACGTCGAACCCGCGAACGGCGTCTACAACTGGTCCAGCATCGACATGGTCATCCAGGCCGCCCAGGCGCGGAACATGGGCGTGATGGCCGAGGTCGCCAGCACGCCGCTGTGGGAGGGCTCGTCCACCGCGATCACGGGCGCCGGCACCCCGAACCCCGCTGACTATGCCGCGTTCGTGACCCAGGTGGCCAAACGGTACGGCACAGCCATCTCGGCCTACGAGGTCTGGAACGAGCCGAATTACGTGCTGTCGTCCGATCCGATCGACCCGGTCGCGTATGCAGCCTTGCTGAAAGCGGCCTATCCGGCGATCAAGGCGGTCGATCCGTCGGCCACCGTGGTGGCCGGCGCACTGGGCAGCGTCGTGACCTTCGGCAGTATCGCGATGGACCCGACGACGTTCGTCCAGCAGATGCTGGCCGCCGGTGCGGCGAACTACTTCGACGCGTTGTCATTCCACCCGTATCAGGAATCCCTGCCGTTCTCGCAGGGTCTTGGCGTCGCGAATTCGCCGCTGTCGCAATTGAATGCGATCTACCAGCTGATGACCCAGTATGGTGACGGGCTCAAGAAGATCTGGATCAGTGAGTTCGGCGCCTCGACCAACGACGTGAGCCAGCAGACCCAGGCCGACCTGATCAAGAACCTCATCGACACCTGGCAGACCATCGCGTATGCCGGGCCGGTGTTCATCTACACCGCGCAGGACGGTGTCCCGGGCGCGGCCGGTTACGGCATCTACAACGCCGACTGGACGCCGAAGCTCGCGGTCGCCGTCATCCAGCAGGCGATCGCGAAGTACTCGAGCGGCCTGCTCGGCGGGGTCGGATCGGTTGTGGGCGGCGTCACTTCGGGCGTGGTTGCCGTAGCACAGTCGCTCGCCGGCCTGTTGCAGTCGATCGGCCTGGCGATCCAGGGCGAGTTCCAGCAGCTGGGTAAGGCCATCAACGCCTGGGTCACGGCAGTCGGTTCGCAGCTGAGCAGAACCCTGCCGGTCTCCACGCCGTTGGCCGCGAAAGCGGTCGCCGCGAAGACCGCCACCACCGCGAAGACCGCCACCACTGCGATCGCCACCACCGCAGCCGCTGCGACCACGTCCACGGACACGACGTCGACGGGCGCCACCGCGAAGCACGCCAAGGCGGCTGCTGGCAACAGTGGGAGCACCGCGTCGGCGACGCCCGACAGCGCGACGGCGTCGTCTACGTCGTCCGCGTCGTCGACCGGCGTCGAAAGCAAGGCGCCGGATTCGGATACCGCTGCGGCGGCTGTCCCCGCCGGCAAGACGCCGGACAAGTCCGCATCCCACCGGGGTGACAGCTCGGACACGCAGTCGAAGGGGACGCCAGGCAAGGCGGCCATGCCGGACAAGACGGGCGATGCGGCGCCGTACGCCACCCCGCCCGTCGTCGACAAGTGGTCGCACCGGCGCCGTGACGTGGGTTCGAAGTCGTCGGCGTCCGGCCACTGATCCCGTAAATGAGTAGCGCCCCCGACCATGGGTCGGGGGCGCTACTCGTCGGAAATGCTTACGCGGCTTCCTTGGTCTTCGTGTAGGTGACCAGGCTGACGTCGAGCACCTCGTCGAGGAAGTAGTACTGGCAGCCGGTCAGATACTTCATGTACCGGTCGTAGTTCACCTGGCCGGAGATCGCGATGGCCTGCTCCTTGTGGTGCTCCAGGTTGGCCGCCCAGACGCCGAGCGTCTTGATGTAGTGGTTGCGCAGCGACAGCGGCTCCGGGACGTTGAAGCCGGCCTTCTCGCCGTGGTCGATCATCATCTGGGTGCTGGGCAAGCGGCCGCCGGGGAAGATGTCCGTGGCCATGAACTTGATGAACCGGGCCATCTCGAAGGTGAGCTTCTTACCCCGCGCCGCCATGTCCATCGGGTGGTAGCTGACGCTGCTCTGGATCGTCATCCGGCCGTCGGCGGGCATGATCGCGTAGCAGTTCTTGAAGAAGTCGTCGTAGCGCTCGAAACCGAAATGCTCGAAGGCCTCGATCGACACGATGCGGTCGACCGGCTCGTGGAACTCTTCCCAGCCCTTCAGCAGCACCCGGTGCGACCGGTCCGACTCGGTGTTGCTCAGCAGTTCCGTGCAGAACGCCTGCTGGTTCTTGCTCAGCGTCAAGCCGATGACGTTGACGTCGTACTTCTCCATGGCACGCTGCATCGTCAGGCCCCAGCCGCAGCCGATTTCGAGCAGCGTCATGCCGGGCTTGAGGTCCAGCTGGTCGAGGTGCTGGTCGACGTTGGCGAGCTGGGCTTGTTCCATCGTGACGGTGGGGCCGGTGAAGTAGGCGCAGCTGTATTTACGGGAGTTGTCCTGGAACAACCCGAAGAAATCGTCAGACAGGTCGTAATGGGCCTGGATGTCCTCGAAATGCGGCCGCATGTCCTTGGCGCCAGTCGAATCCTGAATCATCTGTAACACCTAACTTGACCTTCCTCACTAGCTGGTGATGTCGGTCACTAAATCTCACAATTGTGACCGCACACTACCTGGTCGCCGACTGGTGCCTTGACGTTGGTGTGACGCGTCGTCACGTTCAGCTCGTGCGGCAAACGTAGCGCCGAGGCACTCGATTGCCGTGTTCATTCCCCAGCGCGGCGGGGTCTGTGACCGGACTGATACGTCTATCGAATTTCGGCAAATGTCGTGGCCAGCTCGCCGGCGATCGTGTCCCAGAGTGGCGCGGGCAGGTCATGACCCATGCCATCGAGCAACACCAGCCGAGCGCGCCGGATGGCTTTGGCCACTGCTCGACCACCGCTCGGTCGCATCAGTTTATCGGCCCGACCGTGGATGACAACCGTCGGTGCGGTGATCATCGCGTTGTAGTGCCGCAGGCTGCCGCTGCCGAGGATGGCGCCGAAGTGCCGGGCGACGCCCACCGGGTAGTAGGAGCGGTCGTAGCTTTCGGCGGCGTCGGCCTCGGCCTGGTCGAGTGGTGTCGGGTAGCCGGGGCTGCCGATGATCCGGCCGACGTTGACGGCGTTGGCGATGACGCCGTCACGTGACGTGTCCTGTGGGCGGGTGGTGATGGCCTTGAGCTGCTTCGGGCCGGGCGGCGGCAGCAGCGGCTGGTTGTTACTGGAGAAGATGACGCCGAGGGTCTTCGTCCGATGCTGGTAGCGGGCCGCGAAGACCTGCGCGATCATCCCGCCCATCGACCCACCGACGATGTGCGCCTGCTCGATTTCCAGATGATCCAGCAGCGCCGCGGCGTCGTCGGCCATGTCCTCCAGTGTGTAAACCGCGTCGCTGCGGAGGCCGGCGTACGACCGGAGCATCCGGGGCAGCAGCCCGGAATCGGAATGCTTGCCCTCGATCTTGGTGGACAGGCCCACGTCGCGGTTGTCGAACCGGATGACGCGGTAACCCTTCTCGACGAGCTTGTCGCAGAAGCCTTTACGCCACAGCAGCAGCTGCGCCCCGAGGCCCATGATGAGCAGGACCGCCGGGTCGTCCGGATTTCCCATGTCTTCGTAGGCGATATCCAGGTCGCCCGAGCGGGCGAAGCCGGTCCGGACCTCAGGGGCGGTGTCTCGTTCGGGGTGCATTTTGGTGCTCCTCAGTGGTTGATCGTCGGATTCGGCCTCCGGCCTACTCCTCGCGATTCATGGTCGGATTCGGCCTCCGGCCTACTCCTCGGATTGCCCGTTGGCGTTCTTGTGGTCGCGGCTGATATCCACCATGAAGTTGGCGAAGTAGCCCTTCAGCTGCGGGTCACCCATCATCTGCCACTTCGGTGCCAGCAGCTTCATGTACCGCTCGACGTAGAGGAACTGCTTGCCGATCAGGACCAGCTCGCGCGGCAGCTTGACGTCGTACGCATCGGCGAGGGTCGACAGCTGCTTGCCGATCTCGGCGTAGGACAGGTCGCCCAGCGACTTCATGGTGAGCGGCGTGGTGAAGGCCTCGAGGTCCTTGGCCGCCTGCCCCTCCGGCTTGACCGTGCCGACAGCGCCCATCATGACGACGATCCGGCCGGCCGCGGCGTGATCCTTCGACACCAGCAGCGCGTATACGAGCTCACGCAGCAACCACCGGGTCCGCGGATCGATGCGGCCCATGATGCCGAAGTCGAAGAAGACGATCTTGCCGTCCTTGTCGACGTGCAGGTTGCCGGCGTGCAGGTCGCCGTGGAACAGGCCGTGCTTGAGGCCACCCTCGAGCACGCTGAACAGCAGCGCCTTGACCAGTTCCTCGCCGTCGAATCCGGCCTTGCGAATGGCGGCGGCGTCGTCGATGCGGATGCCCTCGACGCGCTCCATGGTCAGCACGCGTTCGCTGGTCAGGTCCCAGTACACCTGGGCCACCCGGATGTTCTGGCCCAGCGGGGAGGAGTGCATGTGCGCCACCCAGGCGTCCATCGACTGCGCCTCGAGCCGGAAGTCGAGTTCCTCGGCGAGATTGTCGGCGAAGTCGGCGACGACGTCCTGCGCGGACAGCCGCTGGCCCAGCTTGGCCAGCTCGGCGATCTGCGCGCCGCGCTTGAGGATCTGCAGGTCGGCGGCCACCCGCCGGCGGATGCCGGGACGCTGGATCTTGACGACGACCTCTTCGCCCGAGTGCAGCGTCGCATAGTGCACCTGGGCGATGGACGCAGACGCGAAGGGCTCGTCGTCGAAAGTGTCGAAGAGATCGGCCGGATCGCCACCGAGTTCTTCGCGCAGCAGCTTGTGGACCTCGTTCTTGTCGGCGGGCGGCACCCGGTCCAGGAGGCTGCGGAACTCTCGGCTCAGAGGCTCGCCAAAGGCGCCGGGGCTCGACGCGATGATCTGGCCGAGCTTGACATACGTCGGCCCCAGGTCGGAGAACGTCTTCGGGACCTGCTTGAGCACTTTTTGCTGCAGGCTGCCCTTGGAGAAAGCACTGCCGGCGACGCGTATGCCGGTCCGGGCGAGCTGCCAGCCGGTGGCCCCGATGCGGGCGGCTTCGACGGGCAGCGGCACCCGGTCCAGCCTGGCACCTTCGCGGTGCGGGGTCTTCCGCGTAGAACTCATTGGTGAAGTGTCTCAAAACCGCGAGTACCGCCAAAAAGGTGTGCCTCGCGTCACGTTCCGAGTTCGCTCAAACGGAGGCGAACGTCGACTCGATGTCGGCGCGGCTGCGGATCGGATCGCTGCCCGGCACGTACCTCGGCACGGTGTGCGGAGCCAGCTCCGGATCGACTCCACCCTTGACCCGGGACTTGGCCTGCCGGAACTCCGGGAACGGTCCGGCCGCGGTGTGCAGGCCGTTGATGATCGACCACACGACGGCCCGGCGGGCGGTGCGCTCGATGGGATTGGGGTCGGTGTGGCCGAGCAGCTGCTTGGCCCACTTCGGCATGGTGTCGCGGACCGCCCAGTCGACGGCGCTCTGCGGCATCGGCAGATTCGGGCCGGTGGCCATCGCGGCGCCGTGGGTCAGCGCCAGCTTGGGGAGATAGGACTTCAGGCAGTCGAGGGTCTCGGCCTTGGTGGTGGGGAGGTCGGTGCCGCCGAGGGCGTGCCCGACGCGGATGAACTCGCCGTAATAGCGGTCAAGTTTCCTGCCGCGCAACGGGTTTGGATGGTAGAGCTCGTGCGCGGTGGCCAGGCCCCACACGACGGTCGCGTAGTTCCAGCGCAGCCAGTCCGGGTCGTCGGCGTCGTAGGCGGCGCCGTCCGGGCGGACGCCCTTGATGGTGTGGTGCATGGCGCGCACGGTCCGCGCGAGGTTCTCGGCGGTCTCGGTGCTGCCGTATGCGGTGCCGATGAAGAACGCGATGGAATGGCCCAGCCGGACTGCCGCGCCCTTGGGGTCGACGACCGGAATGGCGTCGCCGTTCTCGTCGCGTTTGACCAGGCGCGAGTGGTGCATGCCCATCCAATAGATGGACGGGTCGAGGCGCTCGATGAACGCGGCGCACTGCAGGCCGAAGACCAGAGCCTCGGTGTGGGAGTGCACGTGCCAGACCGCGCTGCCGGGGCCGAACCAGCCCGGGTCGCCGGCGGGGCCGGCGAATTCCATGCCGCGGAAATAGTTCCGCCTGATGGTCTGGTCGAACTGGTGCTGAAGCTGATGCTCGATGAACTGGTGCGGCAGGTACACGTCAACCCTTTCTGGCCACGGCTGTAACCAGAATAGTATTTGGCGACGGGTGTGACCAGACCTAAGCTGGAGGGATGTCGACACCGACAAGGTGGGCGGGCGTTCCGCTCGACGACCGCCGCACCGAACGGCGCGGGTTGCTGGTCGATGCCGCTTTCGAATTGTTCGGCTCCGGTGGCGAGACCGCGTTGTCGGTCCGGTCGGTGTGCCGCGAGTGCGGGCTCAACACCCGGTACTTCTACGAGAGCTTCGACGGCATCGACGATCTGCTGGGTGCCGTCTACGACAAGGTCGGGATCGAATTGAGCACCGTCGTCGACGCGGCGATCACCGCCGCGGGCGATGCGGTGCGCGAGCGGACCAGAGCGGGCATCGCCGCGGTACTGGGCTTCGGTTCCGCCGATCCGCGGCGCGGACGAGTGCTGTTCACCGAAGCGCGCGCCAACCCTGTGCTGGCCGCGCGCCGGGCCGTCACCCAGGACCTGCTGCTCGACGCGGTGCTGGCCGAGGGCGGCCGCCTGCACCCCGGCTCAGATCCCGTTGCGGCGCGCGTGGGCGCGGCCATGTACACCGGCGCGATGGCCGAGCTGGCCCAGCAGTGGCTCTCGGGTTCGCTGGGTTCGGATCTGGATGTGGTCGTCGACGCGGCGCTGGCGTTGGTACTGCGCCGAGATTGACGAAACGGCTGGCCCGGATGTCCGCGGGCAGCCATTCCGTCGATCTCGGCGACGCCGTCAGACGGTCGGCCGCCAGCGCTTGATGAACTCCGTCTCCGGCCATTCCTCCTCTGCGGCCAGCAGTTCGTACATGGTCGCGCGGTCGATGGACTCGCGGATGATGTCGGCGTGGCCGGCATGCCGCGACAGCTCCTCGACGATGTGCATGCCGACCCAGCGCACGGTCCAGTGATCGATGTCGGTCGGGAACCACGGCACGTCGTGTGGAATCGGGACCAGGGTGTCCAGATCGAGTTCCGCGAAGGCCTGCAGTGTCTCGGCGTTCTGTGCGCGCAGCGCGTCCAGCAGGTCGCCGAGCTTCTCGTCGTCGCGCATGACGTGTTGGTCGGCGTACTCGGCCATGATCTCGGCCATCGGCCGCGGGTCCGGCTGCGGGAAGTCGGGGGCGGCCACGGCGCGCTCGACCCAGCCGGCCTGGACGGCGGTGACGTGCTTGATCAGGCCGCCGACCGACTGGGCGCTGACCGACGGGGTGGAGCGGGCCTGCTCGTCCGTGAGGCCGTGGGCGACGGCCGCGAACGCGTCTTGCTGGAACGCCAGGAAGTTGACGAGGGTCTGGCGCTCGTCGCCGGCGGGTGCGGGCTGTCCGGGCATGCTTAGTTCTCCTTCTGGGCGTGGGTGTAAAGGTCACGGATGCAGGCGATTTCCGCTCCGTGGTGAATGACTTCGCGATTGATGTGCAGCACGAGGGTGGCCATTGACAAGTCGGCGTAGGGACCTTCGGCCGGTCCGCAGGGCCGGGCGAGGGCGGCGGCGCCCAGCCCGCGGACCCCGGTGATCCAGTTCGCGTACGCGGTGTCGAGCTGCTCCAGCGCGGTGCGCGCGTCGCGGGCGTAGGGCCACGACAGATAGTCGGCCGGTGGGCCGCCGAAATGTGAATGGTTGCGCATGGCCAGGACGCCGACGATGACGTGCGCCAGCCGCCAGGCGATGGTAGTGAACGGCTCAGGTTGCGGCGGGGGATAGCTGAAGTCGATCGACCCGTCGGGGTGGAGGGTCCAGCAGCCGGGCACCGGTTCCCAGAAGTATTCGTCGTCGGTCAGTCCCTCGAGTCGGGGGCGCAACTGGTGTTGCCAGTGCCAGTCGAGTTGGTCGGCCAGTTCTTCGGTCCGTTCTTCGGTCACACGGAAAGCCTGACATCCAATTAGGACTGTTTCTGTCCTATGAATGCGGCAGAGTGTTGTCATGTCCGAGACGACGAGCCGCGTGCTGCAACTGCTGGGGCTGCTGCAGGCGCGCCGGGTGTGGACGGGCCAGGAGCTGGCGGACCGGCTCGGCGTCACCGGCCGCAGCGTCCGCCGCGATATCGAACGGCTGCGCGACCTGGGCTATCCCGTACACGCCAGCAAGGGCCGCGACGGCGGTTATCAATTGGGTGCCGGCGCCGCGTTGCCGCCACTGCTGCTCGACCCCGAGGAAGCCGTCGCGATGGCGGTCTGTCTGCGGCTGGCGGCCGGGGGCAGTGTCGCGGGCGTCGGTGAGTCGGCGCTGCGGGCGCTGTCCAAGCTCGACCAGGTGATGCCGGCGCGGCTGCGGTCGCAGGTGTCCGCGGTGCACGACGCGACGGTGACGCTGACCGGCGGCGGCGCCGTCGAAGCGGTGTCGCCTGACGATCTGATGACGCTGGCCCGCGCCTGCCGGGACCATGAGCACGTCAGGCTCGGTTACACCGACATCCGCGGCAACAGCACCGAGCGGCGGCTGGAGCCCTACCAACTCGTCACCACCGGACGGCGCTGGTACCTGCTGGCGTACGACCGCGACAAGCAGGACTGGCGGACGCTGCGGCTGGACCGGATGACCGACGTCAAAGCCGCGGGGACGACGTTCGCCCCGCGCCCGGCGCCCGACCCGGCGGAATTCGTGCGCCGGGCCATCACGGCATCGCCGTACCGCTACGTCGCGCGGGTTCGGTACGAGGCGTCCGAAACTCAACTGGCGCAGGTGTTTTCCGCGTCGTCGGCGCAGATCGAGGCGGACGGTCCGGGGCGCTGCATCGTGACCGCGGGGGGCGACGATCCCGAGCGCATCGTGTTGTATCTGGCGATGCCGGGGGTTCGCTTCGAGGTGCTCGAGCCGCCCGAGGTGGTCGCCGCGGCCGGTGCGGTGGCAGACCGGTTGCGTGCCGCAATGCAGCCCGGTCAGTGACGTCGCGCCGTATGGTGCAGGGGTGTCGACGGGACGACTCCTGCAAGTGACGGCGGTAGTTTCCACCGAGTTGTTCGTCGGGCCGGCTGATGAGCCGCGGCAGATCGTCCGGGTCGACTACACCGGATGTGCCGAGCCCACCGAGGTCCGGGTCGCCGGGGACGGCGTACGGGGCCAGGTCGTGGCGCAGCCCGGGGCCGGCACCGTGGAGATACCGGTCGAGGTGCGGGCCGGCCAACCGGGCCAGACCCGGGCCGCGCACCTAGAGGTCGGTCGCGAACAGCTGCCGTTCGAGTTCGTCGTCGCCGAGCCGGGCTGGACCATGCACATGATCAGCCACTTCCACTACGACCCGGTGTGGTGGAACACCCAGGCCGCCTACACCAGCGTCTGGACCGAGGATCCGCCCGGCCGGTGCCGGCAGACCAACGGCTTCGAGTTGGTCACCGCGCACCTCGAAATGGCAAGGCGCGAACCCGAATACAAGTTCGTGCTGGCCGAGGTCGACTACCTGAAGCCCTACTGGGACACCCACCCCGAGCAACGCGCCCAGCTGCGTGCGCTGCTCGCCGAGGGGCGGGTCGAGATCATGGGCGGCACCTACAACGAGCCGAACACCAACCTGACCAGCCCCGAGACGGCGATCCGGAACTTTGTGCACGGCATCGGGTTTCAGCGCGACGTGATGGGCGCCGACCCAGCCACGGCCTGGCAGCTCGACGTGTTCGGCCACGACCCGCAGTTCCCGGGCATGGCCGCCGACGCCGGTCTGACCTCCAGCTCGTGGGCCCGCGGTCCGCACCACCAGTGGGGCCCGATGCACCGCGGCGGTGACCCCGAGCGCATGCAGTTCGCCAGCGAATTCGACTGGATCGCACCGTCGGGCCGCGGGCTGCTGACGCATTACATGCCGGCGCACTACGCGGCCGGCTGGTGGATGGACTCGTCGGCATCGTTGCTGGAGGCCGAGGAGGCCACCTATGCGACATTCGCCAAGCTGAAAAAGGTTGCGCTGACCCGCAATGTGCTCCTGCCGGTGGGTACCGACTACACCCCGCCGAACAAATGGGTGACCGAAATTCACCGGGACTGGGCCGCGCGCTACACCTGGCCCCGCTTCGTGTGTGCGCTGCCGCGCGAGTTCTTCGCCGCCGTGCGTGCGGAACTCGCGGCCGCCGGTACGCAGCCGTCGCCGCAGACGCGGGACATGAACCCGATCTACACGGGCAAGGACGTGTCGTACATCGACACCAAGCAGGCCAACCGGGCCGCCGAGAACGTCGTGCTGGAAGCCGAACGGTTCGCGGTGTTCGCCGGATTGCTCACCGGCGCCACGTATCCGCAGGCCGCCCTGGCCAAAGCCTGGGTGCAACTGGCCTACGGCGCCCACCACGATGCCGTCACCGGATCGGAATCCGACCAGGTGTACCTCGACCTGCTCACCGGCTGGCGCGACGCCTGGGAACTCGGCCGCACCGCCCGCGACAACGCGGTGGCGCTGTTGTCGCGCGCCGTCGACGGCGACATCGTGGTGTGGAACCCGTTGGCGCACAGCCGAACCGACGTCGTCACCGTCCATCTCGACGAACCGCTGGCGGGCCCGGTCCTCGACGCTGACGGGACACCGGTCCCGGTTCTGGTCGAAGACGACGGCCGGACCGTCACCTGGCTGGCCCACGACGTGCCGTCGCTGGGCTGGCGGGGATACACGCTCGGCGAAGCCACGGTGCGGTCCGGTGCGGCGGCCTCGTGGGAACCCCTGTCCGGCACCACAATCGGCAACGATCGGTACGGCTGCACCGTCGACCCCGGCTGCGGAGGCGCGGTGTCGTCACTCCTGCGCGACGGTGTCGAGTTGGTCGGGGCGGGCCGGTTCGGGAACGAGATCGCGGTCTATGACGAACATTCCGCGCATCCCACCGAACACGAGGGGCCGTGGCATCTGCTGCCCAAGGGGCCTGTGGTGGGCTCGGCCGAACGTCCTGCCGACTCGGTGCAGGCCTACCGCAGTGCACTGGGCGAGCGGCTCGTCATCACCGGCCGGGTCGGCGACGTGCTGCGCTACACCCAGACCATCACGCTCTGGCGCGGCGTGGACCGGGTGGACTGCCGCACCGTGATCGACGAGTTCAGCGGAGCTGACAAGCTGCTGCGGCTGCGCTGGCCGTGCCCGGTGCCGGGGGCGATGCCGGTGAGCGAGGTCGGCGACGCGGTGATCGGCCGGGGCTTCGGGCTACTGCACCAACGGGATTCGCACGACGCGGTCGATACCGCAGATCACCCCTACACCCTGGACAACCCCGCATACGGATGGTTCGGGCTGTCGTCGGCGGTGCAGATCCGGGTACGCGATGCGCGGGGGGAGAGCGTGCGGGCGGTGTCGGTCGCCGAAGTGGTTGTGCCGAATGCCGCTGACCCACAGTCACCGACCCGCGAGCTGATGATCGCGCTCGTCCGGTCCGGGGTGACGGCCACGTGCAGCAGCGCCGGCAAGCCCCGCTACGGCGATCTCGCCGTCGACTCCAACCTGCCCGATGCGCGTATCGCACTCGGCGGTCCCGATGAGAACCCTTTCACCGCAGCGGTATTGGCGGTGACGGACCCCTGCTACAGCGCCGAACTGCAGCGACGCCTGGCGACCGGCAACGCCCGGCTCTGGGTGCCGGCCGACGCCGACCTGGTGCAGCGGTGGATCCCCGGCGCCGACCTGACGGGTGTGCGGGCCCTGCCGGTGCTGATCGTCGCGGGACCTGACGCCATCACGGAACTCATCGGTGACCTCGCCACCAACGAGATCATCGTCGAGCAGGACACCCCGGCCGGGATCGGCCCTTTCGAGGCCCGCAGCGTGGCGGTGCTGAACCGGGGCGTACCGGGCTTCGCCATCGAACCCGACGGCGTCCTGCACACCTCGCTGATGCGGTCGTGCACCGGCTGGCCGTCGGGCACCTGGATCGACCCGCCTCGCCGGACCGCGCCCGATGGCTCGAACTTCCAGCTCCAGCACTGGACCCACACGTTCGACTACGCCATCGCGGCCGGCGACGGTGACTGGCGGGCCGCGGGCATCCCGGGCCGGAGCGCCGAGTACTCCCAGCCATTGCTCGCGGTGCACACCGACCACCCGGCGGTGGCCGGCGGATTGCCCTGCGCCGGTTCGTTGTTGGGCGTCGAACCCGCGTCCGACGTGACGCTCGCCGCGCTCAAGGCCACCGGCAACCCGATCGCCACCGGCTGCAGCACACCCGTCGACCCGAGCTCGGGCATCACGCTGCGCCTGGTGCAGACCTCGGGACGGCCGACCGAGGTCAGCGTCACCTCGGGAATCCGGCACCTCGAGGACGTGGCACGGCTGGACCTCCTCGAACAACCGGTTGCCGCCGACGGAAATGAGCTGCGGTTGCACGGTTTCGAGATCGCCACCGTGCGGGCGCGGCTCGACCTGCCGCACGTGCTCAACGGTGACCACGCCACGCTGGCGCCGGATGCCGAAGTCGCCCAGCCGGTTTACGCGAGGTACTGGCTGCACAATCGTGGTCCGGCGCCGTTGGGCGGACTGCCCGCGGTGGCGCATGTGCACCCCACCGAGGTGTCGGGCGAACCGGGCGCGCCCGTACAGCTGCGCGTCACTGCCGCCAGCGACTGCACCGACGCCGCGCTGCACGGCCGCGTCCGGGTCCTGTGCCCGGACGGCTGGTCGGCCACCCCGGACGAGTTGCCGTTCGTGCTGCCGCCAGGCGGGTATCTGGAAACCGAAGTGCAGCTGGAACTTCCGGCCGACGTCCCGGCCGGCCGGTATCCGGTACGGGTCGAGCTGGCAGTCACCGGCGGCGACAAGCACCATCAGGTTCCGGCCGCGTGGCGCCAGATGGTCGAGGACGTCTGCGTCGTCACCGTCGGCGATCCTGGTGCAGCCCCACTGCTGAGGTTGGTCGAGGAGCCCCGACCGGTCGACGTCGTCGCCGGTGGACACGCCGACCTGAGCGTCGTCGTCGGTTCTGCCGCCGGTGCGCCGCTGAGCCTGGAAGCGCACTTGATCAGTCCGTGGGGAACGTGGGAATGGTTGGGGCCCAATGTGCTCGGCGCGGACGTCCCGGCGGGCGGCACCGTCGCGTTCGACTTCGACGTGGCGCCACCGTCGTGGGTCGAGCCGGGGCAGTGGTGGGCGCTGATCAGGATTGCCGCGGCCGGCCGGGTGCTCTACACCCCTGCGGTATCGGTGCGGGTCCGATGACCTCCGTGGCCACCGTCGCGGGACGCAAGATTCCCGTCTCCGCCCTCGATGAGCGGGAATCACGTTTGCGGACAAGCGCATTGGCCTCGTCGCTACCGGTGCCCGGGACCAGTGAGGGCCGCCAGCTGCGGCGCTGGCTGACCCAACTGCTCGTCGCCGACGAGGTGGTGCGCGCGGCCGTCGCACAGCTCGGCGTCGATGACCGCGAAGCCCCGGGTGAAGCCGACCTGCTTCCCGATGCGGCGGCCCGCATGGAGATCGGCAGTATCGCGGCAGCTGCCCTCGAACAGGCGCCGGCGCGAGCGCTGTTCATCCGCGTCACGTCGGCAGTCGAGATCACTGACGACGAGATCGAGCGCTATCACGCCCGCAACCCCCTGCGGTTCGCTCCGCCCGTACCCGGGCCCGGTGGCTGGTCCACCGAGCCGACGGTCGCGCCGGAGCTGGATCAGGTGCGGCCGCAGATCGCCGCACAGCTGCTCGGTTCCGCGCGCCGGCGGGCCTTCCGGCACTGGCTCGACGCCCGGCGCGCCGAGTCTGTGCAGCTGGCGCCCGGCTACGAGCATCCCGGCGACCCGCGCCAGCCCGACCATGTCCACCGGCACTGAAGGTCCTCGATGCCCGAACTGACCCTGGCTCTCGACATCGGCGGCACCAAGATCGCCGCCGCTCTCGTCGACCCCGACGGCGCGCTCGTGCACCGCGAGCAACTGCCGACACCGCACGGGGACGGCGAGCAGGTGTGGGCGACGGTCGATGCGTTGATCGGGAACGCCCTCGCCGCGGCCGCCGGGCACCCGCTGCGCGGCGTGGGCGTCGGCTGCGCCGGTCCCATCGATGTGATCGAGGGCACAGTCAGCCCGCTCAATATCGTTTCCTGGCAGCACTTTCCGCTCGTGCGGCGGGTCGGCGAACGTACCGGCCTGCCGGTTCGGCTGGCCGGCGACGTCGTCTGCCTGGCCATGGGCGAGCACTGGCGTGGCGCCGGTCGGGGCTATCGGTTCCTGCTCGGCATGGTGGTGTCGACCGGCATCGGCGGCGGTCTGGTCCAGGACGGCGTGCCTTACCTCGGCCGCAGCGGCAACGCCGGACACATCGGGCACGTCATCGTCGAACCCGACGGCCCGCGGTGCGCGTGCGGCGGGCAGGGCTGCGTCGAGGCGGTGGCTTCGGGTCCGCACCTGGTGCGGTGGGCGCACGAGCACGGCTGGGACGCCCCACCGGATGCCGACGCCAAGGCGCTGGCCGAGGCCGCCGGCCGCGGGAATCCGATTGCGGTGCAGGCGTTCTCGCGTGGCGCCGAAGCGATCGCCATTGCCATTGCCTCGGCGGCGGCGGTCTGCGATCTGGATTTGGTGGTACTTGGCGGTGGGGTGGCGAATGCGGGGGAGGTGTTGTTCGGCCCGCTTCGGACGGCGCTACCCCGCTATGCGGGGTTGAGTTTCCTACGTGACCTGCGGGTGGTGCCCGCCGAACTGGGCCGGGATGCCGGGCTCGTCGGCGCGTGCGCGTTGTGGCGGTCCTGAGCGGCGCGGCGCGCCATGTCCTTTCGGCCCCAGTCGCACAGCGCGCCGAGCACCGGCCCCAGTGTCTTGCCGTATTCGGAGATCGAATAGTGCACGCACGGCGGCACCGTGCCCGCATCGTGGCGCTCGATGATGCCGTCGGCCACCAGTTCGTGCAGATGCCGGATGAGCATGCGCTCGGTCATGTCGGGAATGCTGCGCCGGAGCTCGGCCGTGCGCATCGGCCCGTCGGCGAGCCGCCACAGGATGGTGCCTTTCCATCGGCCGTCGATCACCGAAAGGGCGGCATCGATCGGGCACTCGCCGATCTCCTTCTTCGACACCGCCATGACCGCGCTCCTCGAGGCACCCGTACTGACTAATTTGTCAGTACCTTGTTATTTGTCAGTGTAGTTACCAGGCTCGATGCCATGGACCACATTGCGCAGATTCTCACCGTGATCGTCGTCGGCACGCTGGTCGGCGTCGAGTTCGGCGTCGCCGCGTTCACCAATCCGATTCTGGACCAGCTGCCCGACGACGCCTACCGCCAAGCGCGCGCGACCGGCAGCCGGATCCTCGGGACGGTGATGCCCTTCTGGTATGCCGCCGCGGCCGCGCTGCTGGTCGCCGATGCGGTACTGGGCCCGGCGCCACTTGCCATCGCCGCGGTGGTGCTGATGGCGGTCGTGATGGTCCTGACGCTGACCACGCTGGTGCCGATCAACAACCGGGTGGCGGCATGGGCGGGGGCCGGTCCCGACGAGGCACCGACGAGTCGGGCGCTGGCCCACCGGTGGGATCAGCTGCACTGGGTGCGGGTGGCGCTGTTGTTCACGGTGTTTGTCTTGGTGGCGTTGCCCGGATGACGGGGTCGGCACCTGCGCGTACAGGTAGCTCACAATTTTAGGTAAGTCTTAGCTAAGTTGATCTTGATAAGCGGTCAGTGCACGTCGCGCCGACCGGCAGCAGAATCAGACTTAGTGAGGTAGTGGCATGCGCGTCGTCTTCTTCGGTTTCCAGACCTGGGGGGTCAAGACGCTGCAAGCGCTGATCGATCTGGGGCACGACGTGCCGCTTGTCGTCACGCACCCGACCAGCACCGAGTCGTACAAGGCGATCTTCTCGGACTCGGTCGAGGAACTCGCCCAGGCCAACGACATCCCGGTCCACCTGACCATGCGTGCCGACCACGAGACGATCGACCTCGTCAAACGCTCCGAGCCAGACGTCATCGTCGTCAACAGCTGGTACACCCGGATGACCGACGAGCTGTGGGCCCTGCCTCCGTACGGCACCTTGAACCTGCACGACTCCCTGCTGCCGAAGGGCACCGGCTTCTCCCCGGTCATCTGGTCGCTGATCAGCGGCGAATCGCACATCGGCTTGACCATCCACCGGATGAACGAGGAACTCGACGCCGGCGACATCCTGGTGCAGCGCTCGATGTCCATCGGGCCCGGCGACACCGGCACCGAGCTGGTGATGCGCGGCATCGACCTGATCCCCGGCGCACTCGACGAGGCGCTCACCGCGCTGGAAGCCGGCACCGCGCAGTGGCGGCCGCAGGACAAGGCCGAGCGGACCTACTTCCACAAGCGGTCCGAGCGTGACAGCCTCATCGACTGGAGCTGGCAGGCGGAGGATCTGGAGCGCCTCGTCCGCGCGCTGTCGGACCCCTACCCCCGTGCGTTCACCTTCTATGGCGGTGAGCGGATCGAAGTGCTCGAGTCCAAGGTCTCCGCCATCCGCTACGGCGGCACCCCCGGCCGCGTGATCGTGCAGGAGGGCGGCGGCGCCGTGGTATGCGGCTCGAACGCCTACCGCGGCGGGAACCTCGGCCTCGTCATCACCCGGCTCCGCACGGCCGACGGGGTGGAGCACGACGGCACGGAGTTCTTCCGCCGCGGCGGCTACCTGACCAGCCGGCGTGAGCCGGCCGGAGCGGTGTGATGCCGCAGCTGAACACCTGGGTGGCGGCCGTGCGCCGCCGCCTGGTCGCCCTGATCCCGCTGCTGATGATGCGGAAGGTGCTCTACTTCTTCATGGTCCGGCGGTGGGGCAACTTCACCGAGCCGTCGACCTTCAACGAGAAGGTGAACTGGCGCATCTTCAACGATCGGCGGGACCGCATCGTCAAGGCCTGCGACAAGATGTGGATGAAGGAGATGGCCCGGACGGCCTATCCGGGCGCCAATCTGCGCATCCCCGAAACCTATTGGTCTGGTACCGATCTGCGGGATGCCCCGGAGCTGACGACGCTGCCGCCGTGGGTCCTCAAGCCCAATCACAGCAGCGGGCACGCCCTGTTCGGCCCGGATCCGCGGGTCGAACTCGATGAACTGCGCAAGCGAACCGAGCGCTGGTTCGAGCGGACACCGCTGGAGCTCGGGGAGTGGGGATACCGCGAAGCCCGTCCGCTGCTGCTGATCGAGGAACGCATCCCCACCCGGGACGGCGAAGCGCCCGTCGACTACAAGTTCTTCGTCTTCAACGGCCGCGTCGAGCTGATCCAGGTGAACCGGGGCCGGTTCGGCAAGAAGCAGACCACCACATTCCTGGACGCCGACTGGCGCCCGCTGCCGGTGCGCTGGCGGATCCATCCGGTGGCCGTCGAAGAACGGCCGCTCGAGCTGGACAAGATGCTCGAGATCGCGAGCATCCTTGGCGCGGACTGGGACTTCATCCGCATCGACCTCTACGCCGTCGACGGCGACGTGTGGTTCGGCGAGTACACGCCCTATCCCGGTACCGGCATGCTGCGGTACCAGCCCATGAGCTTCGACCTCGAGCAGGGCCGGCAGTGGCAGCTGCCGACGCCGGACCAGGTCCGCCGCGGGCAGCCATAGCCCGCGTTCGCCGTTTTGGCTGATCGGCAGGCCATCGGCTACTCTTGTCCAGTTCCACCGAAGACCGTCGGTCACCGATGAGCCGCTTGCGCGAAGCCGTAAGTAGTTCGAAAATCGGTTGAAGGTTCCGGATTCCCGGGCGGCCCACGCAGGAGGACGAGGTTTTCAGAGTTTTTATTCTGCGCGCCCCGACCTTTCTGTGTCGGGGCGCTTTGCATTTCCGGACCGAATCCCCGGCAGTCTCCAGTGGGCGGATGAATACACCACAAGGAGGCATGTATGGCCACGGCTGAAAAAGCCACTGCGGTCGCTGACATCGCCGAACAGTTCAAGGCCTCGACGGCCACTGTCGTGACCGAATACCGCGGTCTGACGGTTGCCAATCTCGCCGAGCTGCGTCGTTCCCTCGGTGCTTCTACGACCTACACGGTCGCCAAGAACACCCTGGTCAAGCGCGCCGCCTCGGAGGCCGGGATCGAAGGCCTCGACGACCTGTTCGCAGGTCCGACCGCCATCGCGTTCATCACCGGCGAGCCGGTGGATGCCGCGAAGGCACTCAAGAAGTTCGCGAAGGATCACAAGCAGCTCGTCATCAAGGGCGGCTACATGGACGGCGCTGCGCTGTCTGTGGCCCAGGTCGAGAAGATCGCCGACCTCGAGTCGCGCGAAGTGCTGCTGTCCAAGCTGGCCGGCGCCCTCAAGGCGAAGCAGTCCCAGGCCGCGGCGCTGTTTGTTGCGCCCGCGTCCCAGGTTGCGCGCCTGGCGGCCGCTCTGCAGGACAAGAAGGCTGCCTCAGAAAACTGAGGCTCGGCTTCACAACAAACCCCCCAATCACCAAAGAAGTAATAAGGAAGGACCATTCACATGGCCAAGCTGTCCACCGAAGAACTGCTCGACGCGTTCAAGGAAATGACCCTGCTGGAGCTCTCGGAGTTCGTGAAGCAGTTCGAGGAGACCTTCGACGTCACCGCTGCTGCTCCGGTCGCCGTTGCCGCCGTTGGTGGCGCTGCTGCTCCCGCCGAGGCTGCTGAAGAGCAGTCCGAGTTCGACGTCATCCTCGAGGGTGCCGGCGACAAGAAGATCGGTGTCATCAAGGTCGTCCGCGAGATCGTTTCCGGCCTGGGCCTGAAGGAAGCCAAGGACCTGGTCGACGGCGCCCCCAAGCCGCTGCTGGAGAAGGTCTCGAAGGAGGCCGCCGACGACGCCAAGGCCAAGCTCGAGGCCGCCGGCGCTTCGGTGTCCGTCAAGTAAGTTCGCCAGAACTGACGTTTTCCCCCGGAGTCCATTGCGGACTCCGGGGGATTTCGCTTTTCAGGGGATATAAATCGGGGCATCTCGGACCGTTCGGGGGACCATGGAGCAGTTGGCTCCGCGTCCATCAGGGTGACTTCTCGGCGGGCCGTCCGATAGTTGGAACAAGGTGTATCAGCTCGCGATCGATGCGCTACAGTGACTCAAGCCACAGGCAGGGCAGCAGATGGCGCGCGAGCGCTGGCGGAAGGGATCTCACATGGGCGTCCAAATCGACGTAACGGGACTGAGTAAGTCCTTTGGATCGTCGAAGATCTGGGAAGACGTCACTTTGACCATCCCCGCCGGTGAGGTCAGCGTCATGCTGGGCCCGTCCGGTACCGGTAAGTCGGTGTTCCTGAAGTCGCTGATCGGTCTGCTGCGCCCCGAGCGCGGCTCGATCGTCATCGACGGCACCAACATCATCGAGTGCTCGGCCAAGGAGCTCTACGAGATCCGCACCCTGTTCGGTGTGCTGTTCCAGGACGGCGCGCTGTTCGGCTCGATGAACATCTACGACAACACGGCCTTCCCGCTGCGCGAGCACACCAAGAAGTCCGAGTCCGAGATCCGCAAGATCGTCATGGAAAAGCTCGACATCGTGGGTATGCCCAACGACGGTCACAAGTTCCCGGGCGAAATCTCCGGTGGTATGCGCAAGCGTGCCGGCCTGGCCCGCGCCCTGGTGCTCGACCCCAAGATCATCCTGGTCGACGAGCCGGACTCGGGTCTGGACCCGGTGCGTACCGCGTACCTGTCGCAGCTGCTGATCGACATCAACGCCCAGATCGACGCGACCATCTTGATCGTCACGCACAACATCAACGTGGTGCGGACGGTGCCCGACAACATCGGCATGCTCTACCGCAAGCACCTGGTCATGTTCGGCCCCCGCGAGGTGCTGCTGACCAGTGAGGAGCCGGCGGTCAAGCAGTTCCTCAACGGTCGTCGTATCGGCCCCATCGGGATGTCCGAGGAGAAGGACGCCGCGACCGCGGCCGCTGAGCAGGCGGCCTCGGATGCCGGTCACGCCGATGGTGGTGTCGAGGAGGTCGAGGGGGTGCCGCCGCAGATCGAGGTGACTCCGGGGATGCCGGTCCGCCAGGCGGTGGCGCGTCGCCAGGCTCGGGTGCGCTCGATCCTGCACACCCTGCCGCCCGCCGCGCAGGCCGCCATCCTCGAAGACCTCAACAAGAGCGGCCGTGGTGCCGAGGACCCGGTGACTGCTCAGATTCCGCGGGCCTGATCCGCAGAACCAGAGAAAATCGCGCCCGGGCTGAACCAGCCCGGGCGCGATTTCTTTCGGTGAGCGCACGCTCGCGCGCGATGCCGGGTCGGCGGAGTCGGTGATCTTGCTCACGGCTCATCCGTCGCCGACGGCGTGCGGGTGGCGGCGCGCGGCCTGCTGCGTCACGATGAGAGCGCCCCGGTTAGCCATCTGCCGGCAAAACTCCACACCAAACACCGTGGCAAGTCTTGACTGAAGCCCGCAAACGGGCCAATCTGTTGGGCAGCATGTATTCGAGGGTTCCGGACGCCAGCCAGCGTCAGCCGATCAAACCCTTGATTCACCATGCCGTGGTTGAGGAATACGCCGTCCTACGCTAATGTTGGACGTTGCGCTGGCTGCATCCTGCCCACCTCACCCGCACCTGACACCTTCTAGTCTGAGCATTGCTCAGTGATCTAGACGCGTGCCCTGTGTCTTGTAAGGCCCGGACTGAGAGAACGCCAGCCGGACCGATGCAGATAGAGCGGCAGTTCGGAACGGTTTCGACCGGCACCGGATTGGTCGCATCAGGTGCTGGAAGGACGCATCTTGGCAGTCTCTCGCGAGAGCAAGTCAGTAGATTCCAACAACTCCGTCCCAGGAGCGCCGAACCGAGTCTCGTTCGCCAAGCTGCGCGAACCACTTGAGGTTCCGGGCTTGCTCGACGTTCAGACGGATTCCTTCGAGTGGCTGATCGGGGCTGACGGCTGGCGCGCGAAGGCCGTCGATCGCGGTGACATCAACCCCGTCGGAGGCCTCGAAGAGGTCCTCGCCGAGCTGTCGCCGATCGAGGACTTCGCCGGCACCCTGTCGCTCAGCTTCTCCGACCCGCGCTTCGATGAGGTCAAGGCCCCGGTCGACGAGTGCAAGGAAAAGGACCAGACGTACGCGGCCCCGCTGTTCGTCACGGCTGAGTTCATCAACAACACCACCGGCGAGATCAAGAGCCAGACGGTCTTCATGGGTGACTTCCCGATG
>Ga0070667_100001168_pt1 | contig 23864 bp, 20 predicted proteins | sample KBSS33metaG_FD_64659 | JGI IMG/M metagenome (GOLD analysis project Ga0070667, IMG submission 64659) | Switchgrass rhizosphere microbial communities from Kellogg Biological Station, Michigan, USA - KBS S3-3 metaG | ecosystem: Host-associated > Plants > Roots > Rhizosphere > Soil ... | reverse complement strand
ATCCGCGGCGGCGAGAACATCTCGTCGCAGGAGGTCGAGCGCGTGCTCGCCACGCACCCGGCGGTTCAGGACGTGGCCGTGGTCGCGCAGCCCGATGCGCGCCATGGCGAGAAGGTCTGCGCCTTCGTCGTGCTGAAGCGCGGCGGCACGCTGGCCCTGGCCGATGTGCAGCGCCACTTCGCGGCCGCCGGCGTGGCGCGGCAAAAGACGCCGGAGGGTTTGCACGTCGTGGACGAGCTGCCTCGCACCGCGTCCGGCAAGGTGAAGAAGGGCGAGCTGCGTGAGCGTGCCCGCGCTTGATGCCGGGCCGCCATCCACCGTCGTCGCTCACCCTTCGTCGTTGACCCAGCGCACGAACCGCTGCAGCGGATAGAACCCGTCGTGCGAGATCCCGGTCTCGAACGCGACCGCCTTGCCGAGCTCGACGATGCGCTGCACACCGGCCGCGGCCAGCGCGTTGCGCAGCTCGGCCTTGCGCGCCGACGGATACACGCCCACGGTCTGCGTTGCCACGTTGGCGCGCAGCACCGCCTCGGCGAGGCTGGCGACCGGCACAACGTTGACGACCCGGCCGTCGGGGTGAAAGTCCACCGGTTCCTCCGAGCGGATCACCACGCCCTTGCCTTCGTAGCCGCCCCACACGCGGTAGTGCGGCTGCATGTCGCGCAGGCCGTCGATCTCGTCGCGCAGTTCGCCGCCCAGCGGGTTGCCGATCGCCGAAGTCGTCGGCCGCTCGACGCCGAGCCGCGTCTGCAGCAGCGCGCAGTAACGGTCGACCTGCGCCACGCTGCCTTCGACGAACTGCACCCGGCTCGATGCGCAGGCCTGCTGGTTCATGATGGTCGCATCGGCCGCGGCGCTGTCCGCGACCTCGGCCAGCACCGCGTCGGATTCGAAGGCCTCGCGCCCGATCAGCGAGATCGAGGTCTTGGGGTCGAACGCGACCAGTTCGAAGCCCGGCCCGATGTACTGCTTGGCGGATTGAATCGTGCTCGCGCCACCCCAGGCGACCAGCTTGTCGAAGAATTGCGGGCGGAACAGCAGCCCTTCGACCTTGGCATCGCCGCCGCGCCAGTAGGCCGCCGAGAACGAGCGCGTCAGCGGATGCTCGGGCGCCACCGCCGCCAACGTGCGCAGGATCGCGGTGGCCGCGAACAGGTCGTTGGACGGCAGCTTCAGCAGGTGCACGCCCTTGGTCAACGCACCGCGCAGCACCGACAGTGCCGCCACGCCCGGCGCGTTGCCGGCGATCACGTGGATCAGGCGCGGCGGGAAGGCGCGCGTGCGGTGGCGTCGGCCGCTGGGTGCGTCCAGCACCTCGCGCCAGCCGTCGAGCACCTCGGGCCCGCCGAGTTCCTCGCGCACCTGGAACTCCATGCTGCGCCGATCGAAGATGCGGCCCAGCGACGAGTAGGATCGCTCGAGCACGCTGCGCGGCAACGGACTGGTGCGGGCGCTGAAATCGAGCGCCTCGGCCAGCAGGCCATCGGGGTCGCGCGTCAGGCGCTCGCCGGTCTGCACCAGCACGTCCATGATCTCGGTGAGCGGCACATTGAAAGCTGGCCCCGGTTCGCGCCGCGACCACACGAGTTCGTCGAGGTTCAGCGCCGGCGTGGCGAAGCGGCCGTAGGCGGCCTCGGTGCCGACGACGGTGCGCCCCTTGACGACGTGGCACACCGGAGTGACCTCGGCCCCCCGGCCGCGGAGTACCGCTGCCGACCCCCCGAGGGGGTCGCACCCGGCTTGGGACGGCCCGGCGCTCGGTTGCGTGTCAGTGCTCATGCGTCGATCGCTCCACGGATGTACGCGTCGACCGTGCCGGCGCAGCCGATGTGGTCGTCCTCGCCGATCGCCGCGAAGCGCGAGATCGTGTCGAACAGCGTCGGACCGTGGCGCCCGCAGGGACAGCGCGGCTTGAAGTCCACGGTCACCTTGTCGCCGGTGATCAGTCCGCCCCAGCGGCCTTCGTAGAGCAGGTCGAGAAAGCCGAAGCGGCCTTCGACGACACCGTCTTCGCCATCGGCCTCGGTCAGCAGCCGCTCGCCGTCGCGGTCGAGGATCAGCCAGATCAGCCCCGGCGCGCGGTGGTAGCGCCCGGCCTCGCAGCGCGGCATCACCTGCGCGAGCTCGGTCATGCCGTAGGCCCCCGGGCGGATCACCGGGCCGACGAAGCGCGCGACCTGCTCCTTGTAGTCGGGCGGCAGCGCCACGCCCTTCACGCCACCACCGGCGTTGACGACGGTCTGTGGATGAAACTCGCCGTCGCCGATGCCGCGCTCGCGCGCCCGCGCGATCAGCACCATGTACTGCGCCCACATGCCCGACAGCAGCATCGGCTCGTGACGGTGATCGAGGATCGCGTCGGTCAGGCGGTTCAGCGCGGCGCGGCCTTCGACGGACTTGGCCACGGCCTCGGCCTCGAACGCGCCGATCTCCTGCGGCGTGGCGCTGCCGTCGGCCATCTTCTTGCGCATCGCGGCCATGCGGCTCACGTCGGCGATGCGCAGCGGCAGGTCGGTCAGCGCATGGGTCTGCCCCGGCCGGCCGAAGTTCTCGGCATTGAAGGTGGCCGCCTCGCACGCGCTGTTCGGCCCCTTGATCGGCCCGAGCCAGAACACCGTGCGGTCGGCGTTCGCCTTCACGAACGGCCAGCCCACGCTGTGCCGGAAGTGGCGCTTCTTCATCGAAGAATCGCCGCGCGTGTGGTTCAGGAACGAGCACTTGCCCGACGAGCCGCTGGTCGCCAGCACCATGTGGCCGGCGTCCCACAGGCGCGCGATCCAGTCGTCGACGTCCTTCACGCCGGCGACGTCGACACCGGTCACGTCGGCCACCGACAAGGTGTTCAGCCACTGCAGCATGCGGTCCCAGCGGCCCTGCTCGACGAACGATGGCGGGTAGGACTTGTAGACCGTGTGCGCGAACAGCAGCGGCACGATGTCGTCCAACTTGTCGATGCGCGTGATGCCCGCCTCCTCGGCGCGCCGCGCGACCAGCGGGATCTGCGTGCGGCGCTCGTCGAACAGCTCCTGCGCGGCGCGCAGCTGCAGCGCGGCGATGTCGCTGGTCGGGTGGTCGTAGGCGGTGTCGGGGTCGAGAATCATCTCGAGCAGTTGATGACGGATGCTGGTCATGGTGGGCTCACTCCGAATCGAAGGCGGTCGCGATCGACACGGCTTCCCACTCAGCCACCCCCTTCAGCGTGCCATCGATCTTGTGCCGCACCATGCCCAGCGCGTCGGCGCCGAGCACCAGGCGCAGCGGCGCCTGCGGCGCCTCCAGCGCAGCGATGATGGCCGCGGCCGCCTTCACCGGGTCGCCGGGCTCGTGGCCGTTGTGGCGGCCGATGCCGGCGCGGGTGTGCGCCGACGGCGTGCCCGCGTAGGCGTCGATCACGCGCTCGGCCTGGCGCAGCGAGCCGCCGCTGAAATTGGTGCGAAAGCCGCCGGGCTCGACGATCGTGACGCGGATGCCGAACGGCGCGAGTTCCATCGCCAGCGCTTCGCTCGCGCCTTCGAGCGCGAACTTCGACGCCGAATACAGCCCGCAGCCGGGAAAGCCGATCACGCCGGCCACCGAAGAGACGTTGAAGATGTGGCCGGCGCGCCGCGCGCGCAGATGCGGCAGCAGCGCGCGCGTGACCGCGAGCGCACCGAAGAAGTTGGTCTCCATCACATGGCGCGCCTCGGCGTCGGAGATCTCTTCGACGGCACCGAACAAGCCGTAGCCGGCGTTGTTGACCAGCACGTCGATGTGGCCGGCGCGCTGCACGGCCTGCAGCACCGCGGGCTCGATGTCCGCGCCGCGCGTCACGTCGAGCAGCACCGCGTGAGCGCGGCCCGGCGCGAGTTGCTCGAAGTCCTTGGCCTGCGCCGGCTGGCGCAAGCTGCCGACGACGCGGTCGCCGCGTGCCAGCGCGGCCCGCGCGAGTTCGAGGCCGAAGCCGCTGGAGACGCCAGTGATGAACCAGTTGCGCATGATGGAGTTTCCTTCCGTGGGTGAAGATGAAGGCATGCCGGCCACATCACGGCCCGGCACGCTCGAAGATCGCGGCCAGCCCTTGGCCGCCGCCGATGCACATGGTCTCGAGCGCGTAGCGGCCCTCGCGCCGCTTCAGTTCGTGCAGCATGGTCGCCAGGATGCGCACGCCGGTGGCGCCGATCGGGTGGCCGAGCGAGATGCCGCCGCCGTTGACGTTGAGCCGTTCGGCGTCGTCCCAGCCCCAGCCCTTCAGCACCGCCAGGGCCTGCGCCGCGAAGGCCTCGTTCAGCTCGACGAGTGCGAGGTCGTCGAACGACAGGCCGGTTCGCGCGAACAGCTTCGCGACCGCCGGCACCGGGCCGATGCCCATGCGCGCCGGGTCGCAGCCGGCCACCGCCCACCCGACGAGCCACGCCATCGGTTCGAGGCCGAGCTCGGCGAGCTTGTCTTCGGCGACCACCAGGCAGGCCGCCGCCGCATCGTTCTGCTGGCTCGCGTTGCCGGCAGTCACCGTGCCGCCCTTGAGCACCGGCCTGAGTTTGGCGAGCGAGTCCAGCGTCGTGTCGGGCCGGATGCCTTCGTCGCGCGCGAACACCACGGGGTCGCCCTTCTTCTGCGCCACCGCGACGCTCACGAGCTCGTCGGCGAACCGGCCGTCGCGCCAGGCCGCTGCCGCGCGCTGATGGCTGCGCAGCGCGAACGCATCGGCGGCTCCGCGCGTGATGGCCCAGTCCTTCGCCAGGTTCTCCGCGGTCTCGGGCATGCCCGAGATGAAACCGAAGCGCGCTTCAGGCTGCGAGCGCTCGCGCCCGCGCTGCAGGCGGTCGTGCAGCGTCACCGAGCCGGCGCGCGTTCCCCAGCGCATGTCGGTCGTGTAGTACTCGATGTTGCTCATGCTCTCGACGCCGGCCGCCACCACGACGTCGGCCGCGCCGGTCTGCACCTGCATCGCGGCATCGATCACCGCCTGCAGCCCCGAGCCGCAGCGCCGGTCCAGCGTCATGCCCGTCACCTCGATCGGCAGACCGGCCTCGAGCGCCGCGTAGCGGCCGAGACACGGCGCCTCGCTGTTGCTGTAGGACTGCGCCATCACGACCTCGTCGATGCGCGCCGGGTCGATGCCGCTGCGCGCGATCAGGGCTTTCAGGATGGTGCTGGCGAGCTGGTCGGCTGGCAGTGCTCGCAGGCTGCCGCCGAAGGCCCCGACGGCGGTGCGCAGGGGGCAAACGATGGCGGCTCGTCTCATGTCTCGGGTCTCGTCAAGGGGTGGGCACGTTGAACGCGCACGGGCAAGGCCGTCAGGCGCGGCATCGCGTTGATCGGGTCGAGGTCGACGCGGGTGCTGGTGAGCCGGTTCACGTTCACGCCGCGGCTGCCGCTGTCGGCGTCAGCGTCGCCCGGCAGGCCGCCCCAGCCGTGGGTGATCGACACGACGCCGCGGCGCAGCGTGGCATCCGCCTCGGCAAGCGCTTCGATGCGGCCATGCGCCGACTCGATCGCGACCCGTTCACCCGCAGCGACGCCGAGTGCGGCCAGATCGTCCGGATGAACCCACAGCGGGTTGTGCGGCATGCGTTTGCCGATCGCGTCGAGATGGCGGTACATCGTGTTCTGCACGTCGCGCACGCGCCGCACCGCGAGCAGGTGGCTGAAGTCCGTGCCAGGCGCGACCTCGTCGCGCACACCGGGCTCGCGCGCCAGCGCCGCCAGCTCCGCCGCCACGTCCGGCGGCGCGACCTCGAAGCGCGCGGCGCTGTGCGCATCGCCCGGCTGCACACGCTGCGGCGTCACGTCGAAGATCTTCCCCTCCGGGTGCGCGCGAATCTCGTCGAAGGGCACGCTCGCGTGGCGCGCCAGGATCGCGAGCAACCCCTCCTGCATCGGTGCCTCGTTCATGTCGAGCGCGACGCCGTCGAAGACGATGGGGCGGCCAAGCCGCTTCGCCAGCGCCCAGAAGACGAACCAGTCGTCGACCACCTCGGCGCCCGCGGGCGGCTCGGCCACCTTCGGCGCGTACTGCGCATACGGCACGTGCAGCACATGCGATTCGTAGTCGCGCGTGCCGAGGTCGGCGTGCTCGAACATCATGGTCGGCGGGATCACGAAGTGCGAGAGCCGCGCGGTCGCGGTCATGAACGGGTCGATCGTGACGAGCAGATCGAGTTCGCGCAACGCGGCGACGAAGCGCGCCTGGTCGGGCATCGCGAGCGCCGGGTTGCCGCCATCGACGACCAGCGCGCGCACCTGGCCCGGCCCTTTGGTGGTGATCTCGTCGGCCAGCGTGGCGCTCATCTTCTGGCCGAACAGCATGCCGTAGCCGCCGACCCGGCTCTTCCAGCCGCCTTCCCACGAACGCTGCGGCGCGATCACCTCGGCGCGGCGTGGCCACGTCGAACCGAGCACACCCGGATTCGGCACCGCGTCGCCGGCGCGGGCGTAGCGGCCGCAGACGACGTTCAGGCACTCCACCAGATGCTCGACCAGGTTCGAATGCGGTCCCATGTTGGCGCCGGTGCCCGAGGCTGCGCTGCCGCGCTTGGCCCGGCCGTTCTCGGGCCGTGCGAACAGCGCGGCGGCTTCGTGCAATGCCTCGGCGCCGACGCCCGTGCGCGCCGCGACCGTGGCGGCGTCGAAGGGCGCGAGCGCCTGCCGCAACGCGTCCAGCCCATGCACGTGGCGCGCGCAGAATTCGGCGTCGTGCCAGCCTTCGTCCAGGACGATCCGCAGCAGTCCGGCCAGCAGCGCCGCGTCTTCGCCCGGCCAGGGCTGCAGGAACACGCTCGCGTGGCGCGCGGTCTCGCTGCGGCGCGGGTCGATCACGATGAAGCGCGTGCCACGCACCAGCGCCTCGCGCATCTGCTGTACCGGATGCTGCGACGGGAAGTTGAAGGTCGACAGGCTCACCAGCGGATTGGTGCCGACAAACATCAGCACGTCGGCCAGCAGGAAGGGATCGCGCCCGCCGGCCCAGCCGCCGAGCCGCTCGAACGTGACCCACTTCGCCGACTGGTCGATCGTCATCGTCGAGAAGAACGAGTTCGAGCCGAGCGCCGCGAGCCAGGCCGGCAGCATTGCGTTGGCGGTCTGGTTGCTGTAGTTCATCGTGCCGCGAAAGCCCGCCACGGCATCGGCGCTGTGCTCCGTCATCACGGTGCGCAGGCGCACGGCGATCTCGTCGAGCGCTTCATCGAGCGACACGCGCACGAAGCGCCCGTCGGCGAGTCGCTTCAACGGGTGCAGCAGGCGCTGCGGGCTGGCGTGCGCGGCCGGCAACTGCAGGCCCTTGATGCAGGCATAGCCACGCGTCAGCGGATTTGCCTTGTCGCCGTGCGCAGCGACGATGCGGCCGCTCGCGTCGCGCGTGAGGCGCAGCGAGCACATGCCCGCGCAGATGCGACACGAGCTGAGCACTTCGTCGCCAGATTCACGCATGGCTTGATTCACGCGACCGCAGGCCGGCGTGCACGCGCCGGCAGCGCCAGCGCCGCCGCCGCGCCGGCCACCGCGCAGGCGGTGATCGCGGCGAAGGTCACCAGGTAGGCCTGCGCGCTCGGGAATGCGGCCGGCGCATGCGCCGCGTCGCTGACCGTCCACGCCGCGAGCAGCAGGCTCGCGCCCTGCGTGCCGACCGCCGAGCCGACGGTGCGCACGACCTGCGACAAGCCGGTGATCTCGCTGGTGCGCTCGGCGGGCGCGACCTCGACGATCAGGTTCGGCACCGCCGCGAACAGCATCGAGCCGCCGAGCGTGACGACCAGCGCCCCGGCCACCAGTTGCCAGGGTTCGGCGTGCCAGGCGCTCAGACCGAGCCAACCGGCGCTGATGATGAGCGAGCCCCACAGCGCGGCGCGACGCGCGCCGTCGCGGGCAGCGATGCGCCCGCTCCACGGTGCGCCGACCAGGCCCATGAAGTTCGACGGCAGCTTGATCGCACCGGCCAGCGTCGCCGTGAGGCCGAGACCGACCCCCGTCCACGCCGGCTGCTGCGCGAGCAGCATCAGCACCAGCATCAGCTGCGACGTGCCCAGGCCGAACAGCAGCATCAGCACCATCGCCAGCCCGACCTGCCGCTGGCCGACACGTCGCACGTCGATCAGCGGATCGGGATGGCGCCACTCCCAGCGCGCCCACACGCCGAGCACGAAGGCACCGCCAAGCAGCAGCGCCAGCGTCAACGGGTCGCCGGGCCCGTGCGCCTTCAGGCGCGACAAGGCCCAGAGCACGGCCGCGATCGCGGGGGCGTACAACACGCCGCCGAGCAGGTCGATGTCACGCACGCCACGGGTCGCGCCCGGCCGCGGCCGGTCACGCGGAACCTTCCACGCCACCAGCAGCCAGGCCAGCAGCGCGTGCCCGGCACTGAAGCCGAAGATCCAGCGCCAGCCCAGGGTGTCGACGAGCACGCCGCCGAGCAGGATGCCCACACCCGCGCTGAAGCTCGCCATCGCCGCGATCCAGCCGATCGCCACCGGCACGCGCGCGGTCGGCAGGTGTTCGCGCACGAGCCCGACGGCGAGCGGCAGCAGCGCAGCCGACAGACCCTGGAGCCCGCGGCCGGCCACCAGCCCGGCCAGGCTGGTCGAGGACAAGCTGATCAGCGAACCCGCGAACGAGCAAGCCAGCATCGCCAGCGCGAGCCGGCGCCGGCCGAACAGGTCGCCCAGGCGCGAACACAGTGCGGCCGAGACCGAGCCGACGAGCAGGTAGGCGGTGATCACCCAGCCCACACCGGCTGGGTCGCCGAACTCGCGCAGCAGCGTCGCCAGCGCCGCGTACATCATGCTGATCTCGAACGAACTGGTGATCTCGGCGATCACGAGCACCGGCAGCAGCGCCCGCAACGAGGAAGGGGACTGGGTCATTGGGTGGCTCCGCCGTGGTTCGCCTCGGGCAGCAGACGCCGCGCAAGGTCGTCGTGCAATCGCTTGGCCGCGATCAGGCCTGCATCGAAGTCCGGGGCCGTCACCGAGCACTCGACCGCATCGATGCAGCGCTGCATCGCGAAGCTGGCCCCGGGCAGCGCAGCCAGACGCGCGCGCCAGGCTGCAAACAGCGCTGGCGCATCGTGTGTCGGGTTCGGCCGGTGCCGCAGCAGGCGCTGCTCGGGAGAGCGGAGCGGCTCGAGCGTGGCGGCGAATTCGAGCGCCGTCGCGACGACCTGCGCATCGCACCAGCGGTCGATCAACGCCGTGTCGGCAAAGGTCTCGGCCGGCACCGTCTCGCCCGTGATGATCAGTTCGAGTGTGCGCTGCACGCCGACCGCGCGCGGCATGCGTTGCGAGCCGCTGGGCGGCAGCACGCCATGCTTCATCTCGGGCAGTGCGATGCGCGTGCCGCGCTGCGCCACGCGGTGGTGGCAGGCCAGCGCCAGCTCGAGCCCGCCACCGATCGCAAAGCCGTGCAGCGCTGCGATCACCGGCTTTGTGCAGGCCTCGATGCGCGGCAGCAGGTGGTTCGAGATACCGGGCCAGGCCTGCTGCAACGGGGTTCGCATCTCGCCGAGCTCGCCGCCCGCGCAGAAGCCGCGGCCGGCGCCGACCAGCACGATCGCGCGGATCGTCGCGTCTTCGTCGGCCGCGACGAGCGCGTCCCACAAGGCCAGCCGCACGGGCTGCGCCAGGCTGTTGACCGGCGCATGGTTCAGGGTCAGCAGCGCGACCGAGCCATGCAGCTCGATGTCGACGAGACGCGGGGTCACGCGCTGCCCTCCCGCAATCGATCCAGCAATGCCTGCCGGGCCAGCTTGCCGTTGGCCAGCAGCGGCAGTGCCGGCAGTTCGACCCAGCGCGTCGGCCGCTTGTACGGCGCCAGGCGTTCGTCGAGCCAGCCGCGCAGCGCTGCAGGGTCGAGGGTCTGCGCCGGTTCCAGCTCGACCGCCGCGACGATGTCTTCGTTGCCGTCCGCCGCGCGCAGGCCGAACACGGCCGCGAGGTGGATCGCCGGGTGCGCGTTCAGCACCGCCTCGACTTCGGCCGGGTAGACGTTGAAGCCCGAGCGGATGATCATGTCCTTGCTGCGCCCGCAGACGAACAGCGCGCCTCCGGCGTCGAGCCGGCCGAGATCGCCGGTGTTGAACCAGCCACCTGCGCGCATCGACTGCGCGCTGAGTTCGGGAGCCCGGTAGTAACCCAGCATCAGCCCGGTGCCACGGATCCAGATCTCACCGACCTCGCCCTGCGGCACATCGCTGCCGCACGGGTCGACCAGGCGCACCTCGCAGCCTTCGTTCAGCTCGCCCGAGGAGGCATCGTCACGCGGCCGATCGACGCGCGTGATGAACATCGAGCCGGCGTATTCGGTCATGCCGTAGCCGTGGTGCATCGCGCAGCCGAACACCGCTTCGAACTCGCGCTTGAGCGGCAGCTCGAGCGCGGCGCCACCCACGTAGGCATAGCGCAGGCTGTGCGGCGGCAGCGGCGCGCCGCGCTCGCGCAGATGGGCGAGCAGCCGCACGAACAATGTCGGCACGCCCAGCAGCATCGAGATGCGGCGCCGCGCCAGCGCCGCGAGCAGACCTTCGGGCGTGAAGCGCGCGTCGAGGTAGAGGCTGGCGCCGGCGTACAGCGTGACCAGCAGCTGCGTGGACATGCCGAAGATGTGAGAGATCGGCAGCACCGCATAGACCACGTCGTGCGCGTGCATGCGGCGTGCCTCGGCCGAGACGCGACAGAAATGCAGCAGCCCGGCGTGCGTGACGAGCACGCCCTTGGGCGCGCCGGTGCTGCCCGAGGTCGCCATCAGCAGGCCGACCCGTTCCGCCAGCGGCAACGCCTCGGGCGCACGCGCATCGGGGTCGGTCAGCAGCGCAAGCGTTTCAGCGAACGCGCCGGGTGGGGTGACCGCGCCGAGGCGCGACGCGTGCGCCGAAGCTTCCGCGGACCCTTCGCCGATGCACAGCGTGACGCGCGGCGCGGCGAGCGCACGCAGGGCATCGATCTCGCGCGCGGACATGCGGGCATTGACGACCATCGGCCAGGCGTGCAGGCTGGTCGCGGCAAAGATCAGCGCGATCTGCGTCACGCAGTTCTCGCTCACGATCATCACGCGGTCGCCGCCGGCGACGCCCCATTGCCGCAGCAGGTCGGCGGCCGCATTGATGCGGCCTTGCAATGCCGCGTAGCTGGTCGGGCGGTCGTCTTGCCACACCGCCGGCGCATCCGGCGTCACGCGAGCCCAGTGTTGCGGGATCTGCGCGATGTGGGTCAGGGGCGGCGCCATCTAGACCACCCCGGCGGCTCTCATTGCTTCGACCTCGTCGGCGCTGCAGCCGAACTCGCGAAGGATCGCGTCGGTGTGCTGGCCCAGTGCCGGCACGTTGCCCATGCAATGGGCGAAGCTGTCGCTGGTGGCGGGCGGCTTCAGTGCCGGGATCGGCCCGGCCGGCGTATCGACTTCGGTCCAACGGCCGCGGGCCTGCAACTGCGGGTGCCGCCACACGTCGGCAACGGTGTTGACCGTCGCATTGCCGATCTGGGCGGCATCCAGGCGCGCGATCACCTGCGCAGCGTCGAGCGGTGCGAAGAGTTGCTCGATCAAGGCCTTCAGCTCGCCGCGGTTCGCGCTGCGTCTGGCATTGCTGTCGAACCGCGGGTCGGTGGCCAGCTCGCCGCGCATCAACACCTTGGTGCAGAAGCTCAGCCACTCGCGCTCGTTCTGCAGACCGAACAGCACCGTCCTGCCATCGCCCGCCGTGAACGGGCCGTACGGGTAGATGCTGGGATGGCTCGCACCGGACCGGCTGGCGGCCGCCTGGCCGTCGAAGCCGTAGTACAGCGGGTTGCCCATCCATTCGCACAAGGTCTCCAGCATCGACACGTCGATGTGCGAACCCACCCCCGTGCGCCCACGCTGCAGCAGCGCCGCGAGGATGGCGCTGTAGGCGTGCATGCCGGCGGAAATGTCGGCGACCGAAATGCCCACGCGGGCCACGTCTTCGGCTGTGCCGGTGACCGACAGCAGCCCGGCCTCGGCCTGGATCAGCAGGTCGTAGGCCTTCCTGTCTCGATACGGGCCGGGTCGGGCGTCGTCGTTGCCGTAGCCCGAGATGTCGCACACGATCAGCCGGGGGTGCGTCGGCCGCAACGCTGACGCCGACAAACCCAGGCGCGCGGCGGCGCCCGGCGCGAGGTTCTGCACCAGCACATCGGCCTGGGCCAACAGTTTGCCCACTATGGTGCCGGCCTGCGGGTGCTTGAGGTCCAGCGTCAGGCTTTCCTTGCCGCGGTTGATCCAGACGAAGTACGAGGCCAGGCCCTTGACCCGCGTGTCGTAGCGGCGCGCAAAGTCGCCCTCGCCCGGGCGTTCCACCTTGATGACCCGTGCGCCGAGATCGGCAAGCTGTCGGGTGGCAAACGGCGCGGCCACGGCATGCTCGAGCGTGACCACGGTGATGCCGTCCAACGGGCGCACAGCGACCGACATGTCTAGACCCGCTCGAAGACGGCGGCGATGCCCTGGCCGCCGCCGATGCACATCGTGGCCAGTGCATAGCGCCCGCCGCTGCGATGCAACTCGTGGATCGCCTTCACGACGATGATCGCGCCGGTGGCGCCCACGGGGTGGCCGAGCGAAATGCCCGAGCCGTTGGGGTTGAGCTTGGCGGGGTCGAAGTCCAGCGCCTGCGCGACCGCACAGGCCTGGGCCGCGAAGGCCTCGTTGGCCTCGATCACATCGAGGTCGCTCACCTTCAATCCGGTGCGCTGCAGCACCGCGCGCGTGGCCGGCACCGGGCCGATGCCCATCAGCTCCGGTTCCACGCCGGCATGCGCATAGCCGGCCAGACGCGCCAGCGGTGTCAGGTTCAATCGCCTGACCGCGGCCTCGGTGGCCAGCATCACGGCGGCGGCGCCGTCGTTGATGCCTGATGCATTGCCGGCGGTGACGCTGCCGCCCTCCTTCTTGAACGCGGGCTTCATCTTGGCCAGCGATTCGAGCGTGGTGTCGGCGCGCGGGTGTTCGTCGGTGTCGAACACGGTCGATCCCTTGCGCGAGGCGATCTCGACCGGAACGATCTGGCTCTTGAACCGGCCCGCGGCGATGGCGGCCACGGCGCGCTGCTGACTGGCCAGCGCGAGCGCATCCTGCATGTCGCGGCCGATGCCGAACTTCGCAGCCACGTTCTCGGCCGTCACGCCCATGTGGATGCGGCCGAAGGGATCCTGCAGCACACCCACGGTGTAGTCCAGCAGGGCCGAGTCGCCCATGCGGATGCCCCAGCGGCCGGCGGTCATCAGATAGGGGCCGCGCGTCATCGATTCGGCGCCACCGCCGATCGCCAGCTCGGCATCACCGAGCAGCAGCGACTGTGCCGCCGAAACGATGGCCTGCAGGCCCGAGCCGCACAGCCGGTTGACGTTGAACGCCGGCACCTCCTTGGGCAAGCCGGCCTCGATCGCGGCGACGCGTGACAGGTAGGCGTCGCGCGGCTCGGTCGGGATGACGTTGCCCATCACCAGGTGGCCCACCTGATCGGGCACCACGCCGCTGCGCAGCAGCGCGGCCTTCACAGCCATCGTGGCGAGCGCGGCGAGGGGCACCTCCTTGAGTGCGCCGCCGAACGAGCCGATGGCCGTGCGCGCGGCGCTGACGACGTAGACAGTTTGAGGATGGGTCATGGCAGGCTCTAGAAAGACCGCGGCAGCCCGAGCACATGCTCGGCCACGTAGCTGAAGATCATGTTGGTGGAGACCGGGGCGACCTGGTACAGCCGCGTCTCGCGGAACTTGCGCTCCACGTCGTACTCGCAGGCGAAGCCAAAGCCGCCGTGCGTTTGCAGGCAGACATTGGCCGCTTCCCAGCTGGCCTTGGCGGCCAGGTGCTTGGCCATGTTGGCTTCGGCGCCGCAAGGCAGGTGGGCGTCGAACAATTCGCAGGCCCTGAAGCGCATCAGGTTCGCCGCCTCGACCTCGATGTAGCTCTCGGCGATCGGAAACTGGACCCCCTGGTTCTTGCCGATCGGGCGATCGAACACGACCCGTTCGTTGGCGTACCGGGTCGCGCGGTCGACGAACCAGTAGCCGTCGCCGATGCACTCGGCGGCGATCAGCGTGCGCTCGGCATTCAGCCCGTCGAGGATGTACCTGAAGCCCTTGCCTTCCTCGCCGATCAGGTTCTCTTCGGGGATCTCGAGGTTCTCGAAGAAGAGTTCGTTGGTCTCGTGGTTGACCATGTTCGGGATCGGCCGCACCGTCAGCCCGTGGCCGACGGCCTGGTGCAGATCGACCAGAAAGCAGCTCAGGCCCTCGGACTTGCGCTGCACTTCGGCCAGCGGCGTGGTGCGTGCGAGCAGGATCATCATGTCGCTGTGCTGCACGCGCGAGATCCACACCTTCTGCCCGTTGACGACGTAGCGGTCGCCCTTCTTCACGGCGTTCGTCTTGAGCTTGGTGGTGTCGGTGCCGGTGCCGGGCTCGGTGACCGCCATCGCCTGGATGCGCAACTCGCCGGCCGCGATCCTGGGCAGGTACTTCTCCTTCTGCGCCTTCGAGCCGCTGCGCAACACCGTGTTCATGTTGTACATCTGGCCGTGGCAGGCGCCGGAGTTGCCGCCGTTGCGATTGATCTCTTCCATGATGACCGAGGCCTCTGCCAGGCCCAGGCCCGAGCCGCCGTACTCCTGCGGGATCAGCGCGGCCATCCAGCCGGCGCGGGTCAGCGCATCGACGAAAGCCTCGGGGTAGCCGCGCTGCTCGTCGATCTGGCGGAAGTACGCGTCGGGGAATTCGGCGCACAGCGCGCGCACGGCGTCGCGGATGTCCTGGTATTTGTCGGTACGTTGGTTCAGCACGGGCAGGTCTTGTTCAAGTGGAGGGGTCCGGGGCAACGTCGCGCTCGCGCCCGATGGCGCTCATCTGTCAATGGCCTTCGAATCTGGGCGCACGCTTGTCCAGGAAGGCGCGCACGGCCTCGGCGTGGTCTCGCGTGTCCATCGCGACGGCCTGGAACTCGACCTCGCTGCGGATCGCGGCGTCCAGGCTGTCGGCGCCTTGCGCCAGCGCACTCTTCAGCAAGGCCACCGCGACGGGCGGCAGTTGCGCATACTCCTGCGCCACGGCCAGCGCGGCCGTCATGACCCGGCCGGACTCGACCACGTCGTTGGCCAGGCCGATGCGCCCGGCCTCGGCGCCGTCGAAGACGCGCGCCAGGCCAAGGATCTCGCGCGCCTTGGCACGCCCGACGCGGTGCTGCAGGCTCCACAGCGCGCCCATGTCGGGCATCAGGCCGACCTTCGCGAACGCGGCACCGAACCTGGCGTCGCGCGCCGCGACCACGTGGTCGGCGAGCGACGCGATCGACAGCCCGGCGCCCATCGCCGAGCCCTCGACCGCGGCGACCACCGGCTTGGGCCCGAGCACGATCAGGCGGATCAGCTGCGTGACGAGGTTCCAGCGCTCGCGGTTCTGCAGCAGCGTGCGCGGCTCCATTTCGCTGATGTCGCCACCCGCGCAGAAGTGACCGGCCGCACCGGTCAGCACGATCGCGCGCACACCGGCGTCGGCCATCGCAAGATCGAGCCGGTCGCGCAGCTGGGTGCGCATCTGTAGGCAATACGCATTGCGGCGCGCGGGGAAGTTCAGCGTCAGCACCGCGACCGCGCCTTCGCGGGTCAGCGGCACCATGTCTTCCGGACGTTCAACGCTGGTTGGGCTCATGAGCGTGTCAGCGCCCGTTGAAGCGCGGCTCGCGCTTGTGCTGGAACGCGGCCAGCGCTTCCTGGCAGTCCTCGCTGAGCCGGCAGCGGATCATGTTGCGCGCCTCCAGATCGAGCACGCGCTCGAGGCCTTCGCTGGCCGCCGCGTGGATGTTCTGCTTGATGTAGCGGTGGGCCATCGAAGGCCCATGCGCGAGCCGCAGCGCGAAGGCGTCGGTGGCCGCGTCGAGCTCGGCATCGGGCAGCACGCGGTTGAGCACGCCGAGCGCGAGTGCCTCCTGCGCGCCGATGCGGTCGGAGAACATGTAGATCTCCTTCGCCTTCGACGGACCGACGAGTTGCGTCAGGAAGTAGCTGCCGCCGTAGTCGCCCGAAGTGCCGATCTTGGCAAAGCTGGACACGAAGAAGGCGTTGTCCGCGCCCAGGCGGAAGTCGCACGCCAGCGCCAGCGAGAAGCCGAGGCCGGCGGCCGGGCCGCGCAGCTTGGCGATCGTCGGCTTGCCCATGTCGTGCAGCAGGAACGAGGCTTCGGCCAGGCGCTTGAGGCGATCGATGCGCGACTCCTGCGCCTGCCACAACAAGCTGTCGCCGAACTCCTGCGCGATCGCATCGTCGGGGTCGGGCGCGCCCATCGAACGCACGTCGGCACCGGTGCAGAACGAGGTGCCGGTGCCGGTCAGCACGACGACTTTCACACCGGGGTGGCGCGCCGCATCGACGAGCAGCTTGCGCAGCAGGTTCTGTCCCGCGGTGTCGATCGCGTTCTTCACTTCCGGGCGGTCGATGGTCAGGGTCAGCACGCCGGTGTCGGCGAGCGCCCAACGGATGGCATCGGTCATTTCAGTGAAGCTCCTTCAGCCGTGCTTCGTCGAAGGCCGGCAGCTCCTGGCCATGGCGCAGCTTCTGCGTCCAGGTCGGCTCGTTCAGCAGCGCGCGGCCGACCGCGACCAGATCGAATTCGCCGCGTCCGAAGCGGGCCATCAACAGCGAGATGTTGTCGGAGCCGCCGGCGCGGCCGTCGCGTTTGGAGTCGTAGAAGCCGCGGTCCAGGCCGATGCCGCCGATCGCCATCGACAGCTTGCCGGTGAGCTTCTTCGCCCAACCCGAGAGGTTGAGCGGCGAGCCTTCGAATTCGGCGCGGTCGAAGTAGCGCACGCTGCCGTCGAACACGTCGACGCCGGCATCGGCGATCGGCCCGAGCACCTCTTCCAGCTCTTGCGGCGTGCTGGCCAGGCGCGCCCTGAAGTCCTGCTGCTTCCACTGCGAGAAGCGGAAGAAGATCGGCATCGCCTCGCCCACCTCGACGCGGACCGCGCGCACGACCTCGGCCGCGAAGCGCGCGCGCGCGCGCCGGTCGCCGCCCCAAGTGTCGCGACGCCGATTCGTCTCGTCCCACAGAAAGGTGTCGATCAGGTAGCCGTGCGCGCCGTGGATCGCGACGCCGTCGAAGCCGAGCTCACGCGCATGGCGCGCGCTGCGCGCATAGGCCGCGATCACGTCCTGGATCTCGCTCTCGCTCATCGGCGCCGTCGGCGCCTGCACGCGAGCGAGGTAGTCGGCGTCCAGCGAACCGGCGCGCCCCGCGGGGCCCCACAGCCCGGACGGGCGCACCGAGGGCGCCTGCGGATGCGGACCGGTGCCCGGCTCGCGCATCACGCCCTGGTGCCACAGCTGCGGCACCAGCACACCGCCGGCCGCATGCACGCCATCGACGACGCGCTTCCAGCCGGACAGGGCATCGGCGCCGTACAGGTGCGGCAGGTTGCTCTCACCCAGCCCCGCGTCGCCGAGCGCCGCCGGGTGGGCGATTCCCACGCCCTCGGTGATCAGCAGTCCGGTGCCACCTTCGGCACGGCGGCGGTAGTAGGCCGCCACGTCCGCGCCGGGCACGCCGGCGGGCGAGAAGTTGCGCGTCATCGGCGCCATCACGATGCGGTTCGCGAGCGCCAGACCGCGGATCTGCAGCGGCTGAAACAGCGGCTCGACGTCGATGGCCACGGGAGGATTCGCGGTCATGGCGCCGACGTGACCTGCCGGCGCGCATCGTCGCCGATCGCGCCCCAATAGCGCTCCCAGCTCGGCCAGGCCTGTGGCAGCTTCGCGGCGTGCCTGGGGCTGTTCTTGCCGGGCCAGTTCTGGAACTCGGGGCCGCGCGGGCGCTCCAGCCAGTCGGTCGAGTACCAGTGCTTCTCGTCGCGGCGCTCGAAGCACCAGTGGCCTTCGCTCTTCACGTAGTGGTCGAAATAGCAGATCGCCATCTCGATCCACTGGCCCTTGTCTTCATGCCCGGCGCGGCAGTACACCGTGCCGCTGGCATGCTCGGCATCGATCAGGTCGAGCGTCTGGCCGCAGATCAGGTGCACCGAACGGTAGAAGCTGCCCAGGATGCCCGGGCTGGCGTAGTAGCGCTTCAGCGCCTCGCGGCCCGTGCCCCAGCGGCCGCAGTTCACGTCGGCCGCGAACAGGCCGACGAGATCGTCGAGGTTGCGCGAATCCACCGCCACCGCATAGCGCGCGGGCAGTTGCTGGATGGCGAGCTGGGCTTCGATGCGTTCGAGCCGTTTCTCGAGTCCGCTCATTGGACCCCCTTGGCGCTGCGCGCCGTCCCCCCGAGGGGGAGCGAGCGCCTTGGGAGCGGCCCGGCGGCGCTCATGAAGCCCCCTGCATGAAATCGGCGACGTAGGGCTGGTGCGCCAGCGAACCGCCATCGACCGAGATCAGCTGCCCGGTGATGTAGCCGGCATCGTCGGAGGCGAGAAAGACGACGGCTGCGGCGATGTCCTCGGGCGTGCCCAGGCGCGGCGTCAGGTTGTGGCGCAGCATGATGTCGCCGACGCCGGAGCTGGCGTAGCTGTCGCGCGTCGCCGCCGTCACGATCAGCCCGGGGCAGATCGCGTTGCAGCGTATGCCTTGCTTGCCGTGCTGGGTCGCGATGCTCAGCGTCAGCGAGTTGATCGCGGCCTTCGATGCGCTGTAGGCGCTGTGCGACAGCGCGCCGGACAGCGCCGCCCCCGAGCTGGTGTTGACGATCGCACCGCCGCGCTGGCGCAGATGCGGGATCGCGGCGCGGCACGCGATCATCGTGCCGCGCAGGTTGATGCGCAGGATCGTGTCCCAGACCTCGGTCTCGACGCTTTCGACCGGCTTGTCGCGCGTGCGTGACAGCAGCGTGTCGGCAGCGTTGTTGTGCAGGATGTCCAGGCCACCGAGCTGAAGCGCGGCGGCCTCGACCATCGCGATCACCGATGCCTCGTCGCCCAGATCGACCTGCAGCGCAATGGCGCGGCCGCCCTCGGCCTCGATCAGCGCCGCCTGACGCTGCGCCGCGGCCAGATCGATGTCGGCCAGCGCCACCGTCGCGCCCTCGCGCGCCAGTGCCAGCGCGCTGGCCGCACCGATGCCGCCGCCAGCGCCGGTCACCAGTGCCCGCTTGCCTTCGACTCTTCCGGCTCGGTTCATGGGGGTCATCCTTGAAAGTTAAAGCGCGGTGTAGAGGCCGCCATCGACCGGCAGGTTCTGCCCGCTCAGGTAGCCCATCAGATCGCTGCACAGCGCCACGACGGCACGACCGATGTCGTTGCGCGGCGCACCCATGCGACCGAGCGGGAACATGCGCAGATAGGCGTCGCGAACGGCGGGGTTCTGCGCGAAGAAGATTTCGGTGGGCTGGGTGGCCGCCGCTGGCTCGATCGCGTTCACGATGATGCCGTGGGCGCCCCACTCGCGCGCCAACGATTTGACGAAGCCGCGGTCGCCGCCCTTCAACGCCGAATAGACCGGGTTCATCGCCGCCCCGTGCAGACCGAAGGCCGAGCCGAGCACGATGAAGCGGCCGTGGCCGCTGGCCTTCAGATGCGGTAGCGCGGCCTGCGCGCAGTGCAGGTTGCCGTCCCACGCGACCCGAGCCTGGGCGTACCAGTCGGCCTCGGTGATCGCTTCGAGGTCGACCGGTACGGCCGAGTCCATGCCTGCGTTCGCGTTCTGCACCAGGATGTCGAGCCGGCCCCAGCGCTGCACGGTCGCTTCGACGGCTCTGCGAACCATCGTCGCATCACCGACGTCGACCTCGATCGCAATCGCCAAGCCGCCCTCGTCATCGATCAAGTTGACGGTCTCGTCGCAGGTCGACCGGCGCCGACCCGTCACTGCCACCGCAGCACCCGCCGCGGCGAGCGCCTGCGCGATGCCGCGGCCAATGCCGCCGCCCGCGCCAGTGACGAAGGCGACACGTCCGGCGAGCAGACCTGACCCGTTCATTGCCTTGGCTTCGCGCATCAGGCAACCTCCGTGCTTCGCACTGCGGCGTTCGCCTTGGGACCACGGACGTGGGCTCCTTCGTGGCCGATGGCGGCCCGGCGGCTCATGGCACCATCCAATCGCCGCCATCGAGGTTGAAGCTCGCCCCCGTGATGCCGCGGGCGCCCGCGCTGCCCAGCCAGGCAATCACGTCGGCCACGTCGGCGGTCGGCTCGGGCACGCGACCCAATGCAGGCGGCGGCGGTCCGAGCTCGGGCACCGGTGGTATCGGCGCGTCGGCCAGCAGCGGCGCATAGTGACGCAGCGCCACGCCGACCCAGTTCAGACGCATGCCGTGTCGGCCCCACTGCCGCGCCGCCGACTTCATCAGGCTGCGCTGCCCCTCAGCCAACGTCAGCAGCGGCACGAGCCCGGCCGCGCCAACCAGCGCGGTCGATGGCCCGACGAGCACGACGCTGCCGCCGCGCTCGTGCAGCACGCGGTGTGCGCCTTGCAGGCAGAACAGGGTCGCCAGCATGCTTCGGTGGACGGCACTGCGCCAGTCGTCGGCCGACAGCCCGTCGAGCGGACGACAGGCCAGCGCCGCCGGCAGCGCCGCGGCATGCACGACGACATCGGCACCGTCGGCCTCGCGCGCCGCGTCGGCCATCGCGGTTTCGGCATCGGCCTTCGAATCGAACTGTGCAGCCAGTTCGACGAGGCGCGCGCCATGCCGCGCCAGCCCTTGCGCCAGCGCGTGGCCGAGGCCGAGCCCCTGGGTTGCGACGATCGCGCGCCGGCCCGTCAGCAGCGATGCCGCAGACGCGTTCGCGACCCCATCGACCATGCCCTTGCTCCTGTCTCGTTCCCGCCCTGAACCGGGTCGGGGAAGCTGCTTCGACACTGTCCGTCGATCAGCAATTATGTGAACACCGTACAGAAATATAAACCACACGCAGGCTTAGTGCAAGCCCGCCGGCGCACGCCTCGCGCCTCAAACAAATGTGACGCTTGGTGAGCACATGTGCTTGGGGATTGCACGAACACTGGACGTTCTATTATGCGCATATCATTCTGTTATAAGAATCACCGCCTGGAGATCGCCTTGTCGAATCCCGCCCCTCTCGAAGGCAACGTCGTCGTGCAACGGGCGATCGATGCCGTGATCGCCTCGGGCCGAGAGATCGGTCTGCAGGTCGCGGCCTACCATCGCGGCAAGCTGGTGGTCGATGCCTGGGGCGGCCAGGCGGACCCGGCGACCGGCCGCATGGTCGATGGCGATACGCTGTTCAATGTCTACTCGGTCACCAAGGCGGTCGCTGCCACCGCGGTGCACATGCTGGTCGAGCGTGGCCGGCTGGCTTACGACGCGACCGTCGCGAGCTACTGGCCCGAGTACGGCGTTCACGGCAAGCACAAGACCACGCTGCACGACGTGCTGACGCATCGCGCCGGCGTTCCGCAGATGCCCGAGGGCGTGACCCCCGAGCGCCTGTGCGACTGGGACTGGATGACCCGCGCCATCGCCGACCTGACGCCGCTGGCCGAGCCCGGAACGAAGACGCTGTACCTGTCGATGACCTTCGGCTGGATCCTCGGTGAACTGGTGCGCCGCGCCGACCCGGACCACCGCTCGCTCGGCCGCTTCGTGCGCGATGAAATCGGCGCACCGCTGAACGCACCGGACCTGTGGATCGGCATTCCCGATGCCGCGGAGCCGCGCATCGCCCGGCAGATCGACGCGATGACGCCGATTCCCCCGGAGCACCTGCCGCCGCTGTTCCTGGCTTCGATGCCCAGCGCGGTGGCGCTGGCGCCGCCGGTGTTCGAGCGTCCCGACGTGCGCCGCGCCGAGGTCGCCGGCGTCGGCGGCATCTTCACGGCACGCAGCCAGGCCCGCTTCTGGGCCATGCTCGCCGGCGGCGGCGAACTCGACGGCGTGCGGCTGCTGTCCGAGGACCTCGTCGCCACGCTGAACACGCCGCGGCCGAACAGCGACGAGCCCGACCCGGTGATGTTCGGCTTTCCGATTCCGATCACGGTCGGCGGCTTCTGGTTCGGCGGCGAGCATCCGCCGGTGTGTTCGGTGAAGCATGCGCGCGCGATCTGTCACCCGGGTCAGGGCGGCTCAATCGGCTGGGCCGATGCGGACGCACAACTGGCGGTGGCGATCTGCCACAACCGCCTGTTCAACCCGACGACGCGCGACGAGGACGCGTGTCTGACGATCGCCGACGCGGTGCGCGACGCGCTGCATCTTTGAAGGAAGAAGCGAACATGGACACGACTGCGGGCATCACACGCATCGAGGACTTCGACGATCCGGCCTACGACCCCTTCGTTTCGGACGCCGCTGCCTTCGGCGACTGCGCCAACCCGTACCCGCAACTGGCCCGCTGGCGCGCGCAGGGCGCAGTGCACGCGTTCGACTACCGCGGTGCCATGGGCCTCTACCCCGACGTCACGATGGCCGGCCTGCCCTCGTACCTGGTGCTCGGCTACGACGCGGTCGAAACCATCTTCCTGAACCCGCAGACCTTTTCGAACCAGATCTACGCGCGCAACCTCGGCATCTGCTTCGGCCGCAGCGTCAGCACCATGGACTCGCCCGAGCATCCGCGCTATCGCAAGATCTTCCAGAAGGCGTTTCTGCCCAACATGGTATCGGCCTGGGGCGATACCCTGGTCGACCCGGTGGTCGGCGCGCTGATGACCAAGTTCGCCGGCCGCGGCCGGGCCGACCTGGTGCAGGAGTTCACCCACCACTACCCGTTCCAGATCATCTACAGGCAGCTCGACCTGCCGCCCGAAGACGTGGGCGTCTTCCACAAGCTGGCGATCGCGCAAACCGTGGTCAGCTACGACGTGGCGCACGGCACCGAAGCCTCGCGCAAGCTCGGCGTGTACTTCAAGGCGCTGCTGGACGAACGGCGCCGCCATCCGGGCAACGATCTCGTGAGCCTGCTCGCCCAGGCCGAGGTCGACGGCGAGACCCTGCCCGAAGAAATCCTGATCTCGTTCCTGCGCCAGCTCGTCAATGCCGGCGGCGACACCACCTACCGCGCCACGAGCGTGCTGCTGACCGGCTTGCTGACGAACCCGGAGCAGCTCGCTGCGGTGCGCGCCGACCGCTCATTGATTCCGCAGGCGATCGAGGAAGCGCTGCGCTGGGACGGCCCGGTGCTGATCGCCTCCCGCACGCCGCTGGTCGACACCGAGCTGTGTGGCGTGGCGCTGCCGGCCGGCGCCAACCTGTCAGTCGCCGCCGGCTCGGCGAATCGCGATCCGGCGCGCTTCGACGACCCGGACCGCTTCGACATCTTTCGCAAGAAGCAGCGCCACTTCGGATTCGCTTTCGGCCCGCACGTGTGCATCGGCCAGCACCTCGCACGCCTGGAGATGACGCGGGCGCTGAACGCCCTCCTCGACCACCTGCCGAACCTCCGGCTCGACCCGGACCACCCGCCGCCGCAGGTTCAGGGCACGATGATGCGGGTGCCGAAGCACATCCACGTGCGCTTCGACTAGGGCAACTCCTGCATGCGCATTCCGGTCCAACGGCGCTGCCCGTTCCGATTCGACCCCGCCATGAACCCGGCTCGGGGCATCGGCTCTCTCATCCTGGGTTCGTTACGAGCAACTGGACACCAGGCATGCACAAGAGGTTGCCCCCTGATCCGTCTCGCCCGTGTCAGGGGAGCACGCACCGGGCGTCGCCACCGTCGCGAACGTAGTAGTCGGTCGACAGACTGCCGTTGGCGGCCGAGATCACGTTCACGCCGGCGCTCAGGAAGACCGGCGTGTGCGGCCGTTGCGCGCTCAGCTGTGTCAGCGGGACGCCGTTGACCGACACGCTGAGCAGGAAGCCGCCGTTGTCGAACAGGTTCACGTACGGCTGCGCGAGACCGGTGGCCCCATTCAGCGCGCATCCCGGCGTGACCGTCGCGTACGACTTGCCGCTGGCGCCATATTCCAGCGAGCCGTCGAGACTGAACGT
>Ga0070667_100001167_pt1 | contig 23878 bp, 20 predicted proteins | sample KBSS33metaG_FD_64659 | JGI IMG/M metagenome (GOLD analysis project Ga0070667, IMG submission 64659) | Switchgrass rhizosphere microbial communities from Kellogg Biological Station, Michigan, USA - KBS S3-3 metaG | ecosystem: Host-associated > Plants > Roots > Rhizosphere > Soil ... | reverse complement strand
ATTGCGAAAGCTGAAGCGCGCGCTTTACTTCTTCGCCTTGTCGGCGGCTTCCTTCGCGGCGGCGACGGCCTTGTCGGCGGCTTCCTTGCTTGCGTCGGCGGCCTTGTTCGCCGCGTCCTTCGTGGCATCGGCGGCGGCCGAAGCGGCAGCGGAGGCCTTGTCGGCGGCGTCCTTCGTGCCTTCCTTCGCGGCTTCCATGGTGGCCTTGGCGGCGTCCTTGGTCGCGTCGGCGGCCTTCGCCGCGGCTTCCCTGGCCTTGTCGGCAGCTTGCTGCGACGACTGGCCGCACGCGGCAAGCGTCGTGGCCAGCGCCATCGCCGTCAACGCGGCGAGTGTGCGCATCTTCATTTGTGATTCTCCCGGAGTGTTCGATGGTTTTGGCGGCTGGCCGACCGGCCCCCGTCAACCGACGATTATAGCGCAGCGACCCTCAGACGGCACGTACGGGAAGCCCGGGCCGCGTCCGCCTCCGCTCGTGCAACGCGAGCAGAAGACCGCTGCCGCCGATGATCGACATGCCCACCGCCGACCAGCCATCCGGATGCTGGCCGAACACGAAATAGCCGAAGGCGGTCGCCCACACGATCTGCAGATACGTGAACGGCGTGAGCAGCGCGGCGGGCGCCTGCATGTAGGCCCGCGTGAGGAACCAGTGACCGAGCCCCGCGAAGAGTCCCGTGAGCAGCAGCAGCGCGCCGTCGCGCACGCCGATCCGCATGTCCGGCAGCGAAAACGGCAGCAGCAGCGTCAGCGCCACCGTGCCGACGAGCGAGCTGTAGAACAGGGTGGTGTGCGGCACCTCGCGCAGCAGCTTGCGCGTCAGCAGCTGGTAGAGCCCGTTGCACACGGCGGTTCCGATCAGCAGCAGCACCGCGGGATGCAGGATCGCGGACCCCGGCCGCAGCAGGATCAGGATGCCGATGAAGCCCACGATCGACGCGAGCCAGCGCGGGCGCGTCGGCCGCTCGCCCAGGATCGGCAGCGACAGCACGACCACGACGATGGGGGCGAGGAACGTGATCGCCGACGCCTCGGCGAGCGGCAGGTAGCGGAGGCCGCCGAAGAAGCACGCGGTGGCGCCGAGCAGCAGCGTGGAGCGCAGCAGCTGCATCGGCAGCTTCGTCGTGTGCCAGAAGCGCGCGCCCGCCTGGTGCCATGCGAACGGCGTCACCACGAGCGTCTGGCCCGCGTAGCGCGCCCACACGACCAGCAGCAGAGAGTGGTCGCGCACGAGGTACTTCGCCGTCGCGTCGAGCGACGACAGGCAGAACCCGGCGATCAGGAACAGCGGCAGCGCGTGCCGGAGTGCCTGCGCCGGATCGGCCACCGCGGTTCCGCTAGGCGCCGAGCAGCTCGCGCAGCACGAACGGCAGGATGCCGCCGTGACGGTAGTAGTCGACTTCGATCGGCGTGTCGATCCGGCACAGCACCGGCACCGTTTGCCGCGTGCCGTCCTTGCGCGTGATCTCGAGCTTGAGCTCCTGCTGCGGCTTCACGTCGCGCGGCACGACGATGTCGATCTTCTCGTCGCCCTGGATGCGCAGCGTTTCCACGCTGTCGCCCGCCTTGAACTGCAGCGGCAGCACGCCCATGCCGACGAGGTTGGAGCGATGGATCCGCTCGAAGCTCTTCGCCACCACCGCCTTGACGCCGAGGAGCTGCGTGCCCTTGGCGGCCCAGTCCCGCGAGCTGCCCGTGCCGTATTCCTCGCCGCCGAACACGACGGTGGGAACGCCGTCCCGCTGGTAGCGCATCGCCGCGTCGTAGATCGACATGCGCTCGCCGTCGGGCTGGTGCAGCGTGACGCCGCCCTCGACGCGGACGCCGTCGGCCTTGGGGGGGACCATCAGGTTGCGGATGCGGACGTTGCCGAACGTGCCGCGCAGCATCACCTCGTGGTTGCCGCGCCGGGCGCCGTAGCTGTTGAAGTTGGCGACCGACACGTCCTTCTCCTGCAGGTACAGGCCCGCGGGCGACGTCGGCTTGATCGAGCCGGCGGGGGAAATGTGGTCGGTGGTGACGGAGTCGCCGAAGATACCCAGCACGCGCGCGCCGTCGATGTTGCCGATCGCGCCGGGCTGCATCGAAAAGCCGTCGAAGAACGGCGGCTTCGCGATGTACGTCGACGCCGGCCAGTCGTAGACGTGACCGGTCGCGCCGGCGATGCCCTTCCACAGCGGGTTCGCGTTCGCGAGGTCACCGTAGAGGCGCCGATAGGTGACCGGGTCGCGCGCGTACCCCGACGCCGCGGCGATCTCGTGCGACGTCGGCCAGATGTCGCGCAGGTACACGGGGCCGTCCTTGCCCATGCCGACGGGCTCGACCGCGAGATCCTTCAGCACGGTGCCGGCGATCGCGTACGCGACGACGAGCGGCGGCGACGCCAGGAAATTGGCTTTGAGGTTCGGATGAATGCGCGCCTCGAAATTGCGGTTGCCCGACAGCACGGCGGCGCAGACGAGGTCCCGGCTCGTGATCGCCTCGTTGATCTCGGGCGTGAGATCGCCGGCGTTGCCGATGCACGTGGTGCAGCCGTAGGCCGCCACCGCGAAGCCGAGCTTCTCGAGGTACGGCAGCAGGCCGGCGCTGGTCAGGTAGTCGGTGACGACGCGTGAGCCCGGCGCCAGCGACGTCTTGATGTGCGGCTTGACGGTGAGGCCCTTCTCGACGGCCTTTTTCGCGAGCACGCCGGCGGCGATCAGCACGCTCGGGTTCGACGTGTTCGTGCACGACGTGATCGCGGCGATGAGGACGTCGCCGTTGCCGATGTCCACGGTCGTGAGCGGCGGCGCCGCGATGCGGTCGGGCGTGGGGCGGTTGTCCACCATCTCGACGAGATCGGCGGGCTGGCCATTGCCCGGCACCGCCAGCATCCTGGTCATCTCGACGCGCGCGGCCCGCGTGGGCTCCGTCTTGTGCCGTGCGTGGAGCTTGTCCGCCGGCTGGCCGAAGCCGTTCTCCGCCGCCGGCTTGCTGAAGAGCTCGCTGAACGTGCGCGTCAGGTTGCCGAGCTCGATGCGGTCCTGCGGCCGCTTCGGGCCCGCGAGCGACGTCTTGACGGTGGCGAGGTCGAGCTTCACGACGGTCGTGTAGTCGATGTCGCCCGCGCGCGGGATGCCGTAGAGGCCCTGCGCCTTGAAGTACGCGGCGAACGCCTCGATCTCGGCGTCGGTGCGGCCGGTCATCCGAAGGTACTCGACCGTCGCGTCGTCGACGGGGAAGAAGCCCATCGTCGCGCCGTATTCGGGCGCCATGTTGCCGATCGTCGCGCGGTCGGGCACCGACAGCGATGCCGTGCCTTCGCCGAAGAACTCGACGAACTTGCCGACGACCTTCTCCTTGCGCAGCATTTCGGTGACCGTCAGCACGAGGTCGGTGGCGGTGATGCCTTCCCTGAGCTTGCCGGACAGCTCGACGCCGACGACGTCCGGCGTCAGGAAATAGACGGGCTGGCCCAGCATGCCGGCCTCGGCCTCGATCCCGCCTACGCCCCAGGCGACGACGCCGATGCCGTTGATCATCGTCGTGTGGCTGTCGGTGCCGACAAGCGAATCCGGGTAGTACACGCCGTCGCGCTGGTGGACGCCGCGCGCCAGGTATTCGAGGTTCACCTGGTGGACGATGCCGATGCCCGGCGGGACGACCTTGAACGTGTCGAACGCCTGCATGCCCCACTTCATGAACTGGTAGCGCTCCTTGTTGCGGTCGAACTCGAGGCGCATGTTGAGGTCGAGCGCTTCCTTCGCGCCGTAGTAGTCGACCATCACCGAGTGGTCGACGACGAGATCCACCGGCACGAGCGGCTCGATCATCTTCGGGTTGCGGCCGAGGTCCTGCGCGACGTTGCGCATCGCGGCCAGGTCGCACAGCAGCGGCACGCCGGTGAAGTCCTGCAGCACCACGCGGGCGACGACGAACGGAATTTCCGCGGTGCGCGCCGCCGCAGGCGCCCACGCGGCGAGCTCGCGCACGTGCTCCTCGGTGACCTTCTTCCCGTCGCAGTTGCGAAGCACGCTCTCGAGCACGATGCGGATGGAGACGGGCAGCCGGGAGATCTTGCCGATGCCGGCCTTCTCGAGCGCCGGCAGCGAGTAGAGCTTTCCGGTGGCTGTGCCGACCTTGAAGTCCTGGAACGTGTCGAAGAGGTTGTGGGCCATGGCGGTCGTCCGAAGAGTGTGGGGGGCGGGCGTTACTTCTTGCCGTTCATGATGTTGCGGATGTTCATCGTCTGGCCCGTCGGCAGCGTCATGTCGCCGGGCTGCTGGCCGGGCTTGCACGCGCCGACGTAGCGGCCTTCGATGACGGTGTCGGTGACCGCCTGGCCGGCCATCGGCGGATCGAACGTGGCGTGGGCCTCGGTGCGGTACTGCGTGTCGCCGGTGAGCGTCATCACCGAATGCGACTTCATCGTCGAGCCGCCGAGGTTGCACACGGCGTCGCCGACGAACTTGCCGCCGCTGGCCTTGAACTCCGACTTGCTGCACATGCCGGCCATCATTCCGGACGACATCTTGATCATGTCCTGCTGGATCGAGTGGTCGAGGCACACCGAGGTGCGCGTGGCGTCGCCGGTGCGGCGGCTGGACGAGGTGCTCATCTCCCAGAGGCCGGGCTTCAGCTTGGGGAAATCCTGCGCGGCGGCGGGCAGGGAAGCGGCGACGAGCAGGACGGCGGCGGCGAGCGGTGAGCGCATGCGATGTCTCCGGTAACGTGCGGCGGTCAGCCCGCCATCAGGTCGACGAACTCGTGGACGGGCAGCGCCTCCAGGCGCTTCGCGTCGAGCGCGACGTCGAGGATGGCCTGCTGCTGCTTCGCGGCGAAGCGCCGCGCGAGGTTGGTGCGGAACTTCTCGATCAGGACGGGCATGCCTTCCTTGCGGCGGCGCTTGTGGCCGATCGGATACTCGACGACGATCTCCTTCAGCCGGGTGCCGTCCTTGAACTCGACGGTGATCGCGTTCGCGATCGAGCGCTTCTCCGGGTCGTGATAGTCCTTCGAGAATTTCTTGTCCTCGACGCAGGTCATCTTGTCGCGCAGCGCGTCGATGCGCGGATCCCTGGCGATGCCGTCCTCGTAGTCGGCGGCAGTGAGGCGCCCGTGGATCAGCGGCACCGCGACCATGTACTGGATGCAGTGGTCGCGATCGGCCGGGTTGTCGAGCGGACCCTTCTTGTCGATGATGCGGATCGCCGATTCGTGCGTGCGGATGGTGATCTTCGCGATGTCGTCGATGCGGTCCTTCAGCTTCGGATGGAGCTGCATCGCGCATTCGACGGCGGTCTGGGCGTGGAACTCCGCAGGGAACGAGATCTTGAACAGCACGTTCTCCATCACGTAGCTGCCGTACGGCCGCTGGAACTTGAATGGCTGACCCTTGAACAGCACGTCGTAGAAGCCCCAGGTCTTGGCGGACAGCACGGACGGATAGCCCATCTCGCCGGTCTTCGCGATCAGCGCGAGGCGCACGGCGCGGGACGTCGCGTCGCCGGCCGCCCAGCTCTTGCGCGAGCCGGTGTTGGGCGCGTGGCGGTAGGTGCGCAGGCTCTGCCCGTCGACCCAGGCGAGCGACACGGCGGCGATGATCTCGTCGCGGGTCAGCCCCAGCATCTGCGCGACGACCGCCGTGGTGGCGACCTTCACCAGCACCACGTGGTCGAGGCCGACGCGGTTGAAGCTGTTCTCCAGTGCGATCACACCCTGGATCTCGTGCGCCTTGATCATCGCCGTCAGAACGTCGCGGACGGTCAGCGGCGCCTTGCCCGCGGCCACGGCGGTGCGCGACAGCCAGTCGGCGGTCGCGAGGATGCCGCCGAGGTTGTCGGACGGGTGCCCCCATTCGGCCGCCAGCCACGTGTCGTTGAAATCGAGCCAGCGGATCATCGCGCCGAGGTTGAACGCCGCCTGGATCGGATCGAGCTGGTAGGGCGTGCCGGGCACCTTGGCGCCGTTCGGCACGACGGTGCCGGGGACGACGGGGCCGAGGAGCTTGGTGCAGGCCGGATATTCGAGCGCCTCGAAGCCGCAGCCGAGCGTGTCGAGCAGGCAGTAGTGCGCGGTCGCGTAGGCGTCCTTGCTCGTGATCTTGAACTTCGCCGCGTAGTCGGCGATGTCGACCAGCACCTGGTCGGGCTTGGGACGAACGTTGGAAATGTGGGCGGACATCGGATCAGGTTCGCTCTGCGAGAGGGACGAACGGCCGGTCGTCGGGGCCGGTGTAGTTGGCGGAGGGCCGGATGATCTTGCCGTCCTGGCGCTGCTCGATCACGTGCGCCGACCAGCCGGCGGTGCGCGAGATCACGAACAGCGGCGTGAACATCGCGGTGGGCACGCCCATCATGTGATAGCTGACCGCCGAATACCAGTCGAGGTTCGCGAACATCTTCTTCGCGTCGGCCATCACCGTCTCGACCCGCTCGGCGATCTTGTACATCTTGAGGTCGCCGGCGCTCTCTGCGAGCTGGTGCGCGATGCCCTTGATCACCTTGTTGCGGGGATCGGAGATCGTGTACACGGGATGCCCGAAGCCGATGATCACTTCCTTCGCCTCGACCCGGCGGCGGATGTCGGCCTCCGCCTCGTCGGGCGTCTCGTAGCGCTGCTGGATGTCGAACGACACTTCGTTCGCGCCGCCGTGCTTCGGGCCGCGCAGGGCGCCGATGGCACCGGTGATCGCCGAATGGATGTCGGCGCCGGTGCCGGCGATCACGCGCGCGGTGAACGTCGACGCGTTGAACTCGTGCTCGGCGTAGAGGATGAGCGACGTATGCATCGCCCCCACCCACGATGCCGGCGGCGGCCGCCCGTGCAGCAGGTGCAGGAAATGGCCGCCGATCGACTCGTCGTCGGTCTCGACGTCGATCCGCTTGCCGTTGTGCGAGAAGTGGTACCAGTAGAGCAGCATCGAGCCGAGCGACGCCATCAGTCGGTCGGCGACGTCCTGCGCGCCCGGGACGCTGTGGTCGGCGCGCTCCGGGAGCAGCGTGCCGAGCGCGGACGTGGCGGTCCGCATCACGTCCATCGGATGCGCCCCCGCCGGGATCTGCTCCAGGATGGCGCGCAGCGGCGCCGGAATGCCGCGCAGCGTCTTCAGCTTGCGCTTGTACGCGGCGAGCTCGGCGATCGACGGCAGCTTGCCGTGGACGAGCAGGTACGCGATTTCCTCGAACTCGCAGGCCTGCGCGATCTCGAGGATGTCGTAGCCGCGGTAGTTGAGGTCGTTGCCGGTGCGGCCGACGGTGCAGAGCGCGGTGTTGCCCGCGACGACGCCCGACAGGGCGACCGATTTCTTGGGCTTGGGAGTGCCGGCTTGGGCGTCGTTCATCGGGGATCTCGAGGTCGAAGTTCCGGGACGGTCAGCGGCGCTCGGCGCGCGCGGCGAACAGCTGGTCGAGCTTCTGCTCGTACTCGTGATAGCCGAGATGCTCGTAGAGCTCGGCGCGGGTCTGCATCAGCGGCAGCACGCTCTTCTGCGTGCCGTCGCGGCGGATGGCCTGGTACACGTTGAGCGCGGCGGCGTTCATCGCGCGGTACGCCGAGCAGCAGTAGAGCACGATGTCGACGTCCGCGCTGCCGAGCTCGGCGGTGGTAAAGAGCGGCGTCTGCCCGAATTCCGTGATGTTGGCGAGGATGGGCACGCCCACGGCGGCGCGGAAGCGCCGGTACATCGCGAGATCGGTCATCGCCTCGGGAAAGATCATGTCGGCGCCCGCCTCGACGTAGGCGACCGCGCGCTCGATCGCGGCGTCGAGGCCCTCGACGGCGAGCGCGTCGGTGCGCGCCATGATGACGAAGCCGGGATCGGTGCGGGCGTCGACGGCCGCCTTGACGCGATCGACCATCTCGTCCTTCGACACGACTTCCTTGCCCGGCCGATGGCCGCAGCGCTTGGCGCCGACCTGGTCCTCCACGTGCACGGCCCCCGCGCCTGCCTTGATCATCGAGCGGATCGTGCGCGCGATGTTGAAGGCGCTGCCCCAGCCGGTGTCGATGTCGACGAGCAGCGGCAGCGTGGTCACGTCGGTGATCCGGCGCACGTCGATCAGGACGTCCTCGAGCGCGCTGATGCCGAGATCGGGCATGCCGAGGGAATTGGCGGCGACGCCGCCGCCCGAGAGATACAGCGCCTTGAAGCCGGTGTGCTCGGCCATCCGCGCGGTGTACGCGTTGATCGCGCCGATCACCTGCAGCGGCGCTTCGGCGGCGACGGCGGCGCGGAAGCGCGTGCCCGCGGAGTCGGGTGGCATCGGTTGCGACCCGGCTCAGCCGAGCAGCGCCGCGACGCCGGCGCGCTCCTCTTCGAGTTCCTTCAGCGTGGCGTTCATCTTCTCGCGCGAGAACGCGTCGATCGGCAGGTCCGTGACGCGCGTGTACTCGCCGCCGGTGGTGGTCACCGCCACGCCGTACATGACGTCCCTGGGGATCTCGTAGCTGCCGTCCGACGGCACGCCCATGGTCACCCACTTGCCGTTGCTGCCGAGGAGCCAGTCGCGCACGTGATCGACGGCCGCGTTCGCCGCGGACGCCGCCGACGACAGGCCGCGCGCCTCGATGATTGCCGCGCCGCGCTTGCCGACGGTGGGCAGGAACACCGTGCGGTTCCAGTTCTCGTCGTCGATCATGTCCTTGATCGACTTGCCGCCCGACGTGGCGAAGCGGTAGTCGGCGTACATCGTCGGCGAATGGTTGCCCCACACGACGAGCTTCTCGATCGAGCCGACCGGGACCTTGGCCTTGGCGGCGAGCTGCGACAGCGCGCGGTTGTGGTCGAGACGCAGCATCGCGGTGAAATTCTTCGCCGGCAGCGACGGCGCCGACTTCATCGCGATGTAGGCGTTGGTGTTGGCGGGATTGCCGACGACCAGGACCTTGACGTCGCGCGACGCCGCGGCGTCGAGGGCCTTGCCCTGCTCGATGAAGATCTTGGCGTTCTCGAGCAGCAGGTCCTTGCGCTCCATGCCGGGGCCGCGCGGGCGCGCGCCGACCAGCATCGCGACGTCGGCGTCCTTGAAGGCGGCGTTGGCGTCGGACGTGCCCGACATGCCCGCCAGCAGCGGGAACGCGCAATCCTCGAGCTCCATCATCACGCCCTTCAGCGCCGCCTGCGCCTTGTCGACCGGCAGCTCGAGGAGCTGCAGCATCACGGGCTGGTCCTTGCCCAGCATTTCGCCGGACGCGATGCGGAAGAGGAGGCTGTAGCCGATCTGGCCGGCGGCACCGGTGACCGCGACGCGTAGGGGTGCTTTCATGCGGGGCTCCTGAAGCGGAATGGAGAAGCGGCGGCCGCGAGGGCGGCGCGGCCTGCCGGGCACCGGGCGGGGGCGCGCTTTCGCGCGGAACGCGCCGTCGGGCTCGCTGGAATTCTAGGCGCGGCCCTGCGCAGTGTCAATCAACTCATATATCATATATAAGACATAAGACATAACATGGACAAACGCCGCGGCGCGCGCGAAACTCGGCCGCGGCCCGGCCCGCCGCGTCCGCCTTTTCGCCCATCCTCGCGCCCGACCGCCACCCATGATCCCGACCGCGACCGCGCCCTCGTTCCAGCCGCTGTATGTCCAGATCAAGAAGCTGCTCGAGCAGAGCCTGGAGACCCACGAATGGTCGCCCGGACAGGCCATCCCGTCCGAGACCGACCTCGCGAAGCGGTTCGGCGTGTCGCAGGGAACGGTGCGAAAGGCGATCGATGCCCTCGCCGGCGACAACCTCGTGGTACGCCGGCAGGGCAAGGGCACGTTCGTGACGACGCACACCGAGGAGCGGGCGTCGAACTTCCGCTTCCTGCGGCTTCGCGCGAACGACGGCGACGACGAATACCCGGCGAGCCGGCTGCTCGACGTCCGCCGGGGCAAGGCGACGGCGGAGATCGCGCGCCTGCTCGACCTCAAGGCGGGGGATCCCGTGATCGTCCTGCGCCGTGTGCTCGACTACGGCGGCGTCCCGACGGTGCTCGACGAGATCACGCTGCCCGCCGCGCTCTTCCGTGGGCTCACCAAGGCGCGCTACGACGCGCACCGCGGGTCGATGTACGGGTTTTTCGAGACGCAGTTCGGGGTGCGCATGCTGAAGGCGCAGGAAAAGCTGCGCGCGGTGGCTGCCGACGACACCGCTGCAGCGCTGCTGGGCGTGCCGCCCGGCGCGCCGCTGCTCGCCGTCGACCGAGTGACCCTCACCTATGGCGACCGGCCCGTGGAAGTGCGCAGGGGCCTGTGCGCCACCCGCGCCCACCACTACCTGAACGAGCTGCAGTGATGGCGCGGCCGGCCGCGCGAAAAGCAGCGTTCGTGGCGTCGCCCGCGCCGGTGGCGCTATAATTTCGTGCTGTGCACAAACCGTGCGGCAATCGCCGCTTCGCGCGTGCCCACCGTTTTCGAGGCCGTTTTGGTGTTTTTCCGTCGCCGCATCGCCGAGGACTGATCGCATGCCCGCGCTGGATCGCCCCGTCGTCAAGCCGCGCCCCGTCTATCTCGATCTGTTCGCGATCCGTCAGCCTCTGGCGGCGGTCGTGTCGATCCTGCATCGGATCAGCGGCGCGCTGCTGTTCCTCGTCGGCATCCCCGTGCTGCTGTGGGGTGTGCAGGCGAGCCTCGAATCGCCCGAGACGTTCGCCCACTACAAGGCGGTGGCGGCGCATCCCTTCGCGAAGCTCGTGGGTCTCGCGCTGGCGTGGGCGTACCTCCATCACCTTCTCGCCGGCGTCCGCCATCTCGTCCTCGATCTCCACGTGGGACTCGATCTCCAGTCGGCGCGGCGCTCCGCGGCGATCGTCTTCGTGCTTGCGCTGCTGTTCACGCTGATCGTCGCGGTGCGCCTGTGGTGACGCCATGATCACGGCGGGCGAGCAGCGCGCGGGCAGCGCGCACTACGGCTGGCGCGACTGGCTGTCGCAGCGCGTCACGGCGGTGATCATGCTGCTGTACACGCTGCTCGTGATCGGCATCGTGATGTGGCACGGCGGCCTCGACTATCCGGTGTGGAAGGCGATGTTCGCGAGCGGCGCGTTCCGGCTCGCCACGTTCCTCTGCATGATGGCGGTGCTGTTCCACGCGTGGGTGGGCGTGCGCAACATCGCGATGGACTACATCAAGCCGACCGGCATCCGCCTCGCGTTCCAGATGCTCGTGATCTCGGTGCTGATCGCCTACGCGGGTTGGACCATCCAGCTGCTATGGGGTGCGCCGTGAGTCTCGCCAGGGCGCTTCCGGTGCGCAAGTTCGACGCCGTGCTGGTCGGCGCCGGTGGCGCGGGCATGCGCGCGTCGCTGCAGCTCGCCGAGGCCGGCTTGTCGGTGGCCGTGCTGTCGAAGGTGTTCCCCACGCGCTCGCACACGGTCGCCGCGCAGGGCGGCATCGGCGCGTCGCTCGGCAACATGGGCGACGACAGCTGGCTCTGGCACATGTACGACACGATCAAGGGCTCCGACTGGCTTGGCGACCAGGATGCGATCGAGTACATGTGCAAGATGGCGCCGCAGGTCGTCTACGAGCTCGAGCATTTCGGGATGCCGTTCGACCGCAACCCGGACGGCACGATCTACCAGCGGCCGTTCGGCGGCCACTCGGCCAACTTCGGCGAGAAGCCGATCCAGCGCTCGTGCGCCGCGGCCGACCGCACCGGCCATGCGATGTTGCACACGCTGTACCAGCGGAACGTCCGCGCGCGCACCCAGTTCTTCGTCGAATGGATGGCGCTCGACCTGATCCGCGACGCTGAAGGCAGCGTCGTCGGCGTGACTGCGCTGGAGATGGAAACCGGCGAGGTGATGATCCTGCAGGCCAAGGCGACAATCCTCGCCACCGGCGGCGCCGGGCGCATCTTCGCAGCCTCCACCAACGCGTTCATCAACACCGGCGACGGCCTCGGCATGGCCGCGCGCGCCGAGCTGCCTCTGGAGGACATGGAGTTCTGGCAGTTCCATCCCACCGGCGTGGCGGGCGCCGGCGTGCTGATCACCGAAGGCGTCCGCGGCGAGGGCGGCATCCTCCTCAACTCGGCCGGCGAGCGCTTCATGGAGCGCTACGCGCCGAACCTGAAGGACCTCGCTTCCCGCGACGTCGTCAGCCGCTCGATGGACCAGGAGATCAAGGAAGGGCGCGGCTGCGGTCCCAACAAGGACTACGTGCTGCTGAAGCTCGATCACCTCGGCCCCGAGGTGATCATGAAAAGGCTGCCGTCCATCCATGAGATCGCGCTCAAGTTCGCCAACGTCGACGCCACGAAGGAGCCCATTCCCGTCGTGCCGACGATCCACTACCAGATGGGCGGCATCCCGACGAACATTCACGGCCAGGTCGTGGCGCCGAAGGACGGCAGCCCGAACACCGTCGTGCCGGGCCTCTACGCGGTGGGCGAATGCGCGTGCGTGTCGGTGCACGGCGCCAACCGGCTCGGCACCAATTCGCTGCTCGACCTGATCGTGTTCGGCCGCGCGACCGGCAACTTCCTCGTCGACCAGAACCTGCCGGCCGAGGGGCAGCGCGCGCTGCCGCGCGACGCCGGCGAGCTCTCGCTGTCGCGCCTCGCGCGGATCGACACGGCGACGGGCGGAGAGTCGGTGCCGGGCGTCGCGGCCACGCTGCGCAAGACGATGCAGGCGCACTGCGGCGTGTTCCGCAACGCGGAGCTCCTGTCGGCGGGCGTATCGAAGGTGATGGAGCTGGAGCAGCAGGCGGCGCGCACGTCGATCACCGACCGCAGCCGCGTGTTCAACACGGCGCGCGTGGAGGCGCTCGAGCTCGACAATCTGATCGAGACGGCCAAGGCGACGATCGTGTCCGCGCATGCGCGGCAGGAATCGCGCGGCGCGCAGGCGCGCAGCGACTTTCCCAACCGCGACGATGCCCACTGGCTGAAGCACACGCTGTGGTATCGCGCCGGGAACCGCCTCGACTACAAGCCGGTCAATCTGAAGCCGCTCACCGTCGACGCATTCCCGCCGAAAGCCCGAACCTACTGAATGCCCCGGAACACCGATGAAATTCCGCATCTACCGCTACGATCCGGAGAAGGACGCCAAGCCCTGGTACAAGGACTACGACGTCGCGCTCGATCCACACGACCGGATGCTCCTCGACGCGCTGGTGCGCGTGAAGGAAGTGGACGACACGCTGTCGTTCCGGCGCAGCTGCCGCGAAGGCGTGTGCGGCTCCGACGCCATGAACATCAATGGCAAGAACGGGCTGGCGTGCGTCACCAACCTGAAGACGCTGAAGGAGCCGGTGGAGCTTCGCCCGCTGCCCGGCCTGCCGGTGATCCGCGACCTGATCGTCGACATGGCGCAGTTCTTCAAGCAGTACCACTCGATCCGCCCGTATCTCGTCAACGACACGCCGCCGCCGGAGAAGGAGCGGCTGCAGTCGCCGGAAGAGCGCGAGAAGCTCGACGGCTTGTACGAATGCATCCTCTGCGCGTGCTGCTCCACGGCATGCCCGTCCTTCTGGTGGAATCCCGACAAGTTCGTCGGGCCCGCCGGATTGCTCGCCGCGTACCGCTTCATGGCGGACAGCCGCGACCAGGCGATGAACGAGCGTCTCGACAACCTCGAGGACCCGTACCGGCTCTTCCGCTGCCACACGATCATGAACTGCGTGGACGTCTGCCCGAAGGGCCTGAACCCCACGGGCGCGATCGGCCGGATCAAGGAAATCATGGTGAAGCGGGCGGTGTGACGTGGAGGCCCCGCTCATCGCCGCGCCCGCGGGCGGCGCGCCCGGTTCCGCCGCCGCCGCCGCGCCGGTGCGCGACCCGGCGCGGCTCGCGCGGATCCGCTGGCGCTGCCGCCGCGGCCTGCTCGAGAACGACATCATCCTGGCGCGTTTCCTGGACGCCCGCGCCGACGGCCTCGACGACGCCACCGTCGCGATGCTGGACCGGCTGCTCGATCTGCCGGACAACGATTTGTGGGATCTGATCGCCGGCCGCGTCGAGCCGGACGACGCCTCGGTGCGCCCGCTGCTCGACGAGCTGCGTGCGCTGTGAGAGCGACGACAACGACACACCGACGGAGGAGAATCCCGGGCCTCGCGCTGTTCGAGCCTGCCCCTGACGTTGCCAACAAGGACGCACGATGACCGACCGCACCGCCACGCTCTCCTTCTCCGATGGCACCGCCCCCGTCACGTTCCCCGTGCTGCAGGGCACGATCGGTCCCGACGTGATCGACATCCGTACGCTGTACGGCAAGACGGGCAAGTTCACGTACGACCCCGGCTTCATGTCGACGGCGGCCTGCAATTCCGCCATCACCTACATCGACGGCGACAAGGGCGAGCTCCTCTATCGCGGCTATCCGATCGAGGAGCTCGCCGTCCACTGCGACTTCCTCGAGGTCTGCTACCTGCTGCTCTACGGCGAGCTGCCCAACAAGACGCAGAACAAGCAGTTCGACGAAGTCGTGACACGCCACACGATGGTCAACGAGCAGATGCAGTTCTTCCTGCGCGGATTCCGCCGCGACGCCCATCCGATGGCCGTGCTCACCGGCCTCGTCGGCGCGATGAGCGCGTTCTACCCGGACTCGATGAACCTGCACGACGCCCACCAGCGCGACATCTCCGCGCACCGGCTCATCGCCAAGATGCCCACGCTGGTGGCGATGGCCTACAAATACACGGTCGGCCAGCCGTACATCTACCCGCGCAACGAGCTGTCGTACACGGCCAACTTCATGCGCATGATGTTCGCCACGCCCTGCGAGGAATACGTCGTCAACCCGGTGCTGGTGCGCGCGCTCGACCGCATCTTCATCCTGCATGCCGATCACGAGCAGAACGCGTCGACGTCCACCGTGCGGCTGTGCGCATCCTCCGGCACGAACCCGTTCGCGGCCATCGCCGCCGGCGTCGCGTGCCTGTGGGGGCCCGCGCACGGCGGCGCCAACGAGGCTGCGCTCAACATGCTCTACGACATCCAGAAGCAGGGCGGCGTCGAGAAGATCGGCGAGTTCGTCACCAAGGTGAAGGACAAGAACTCCAACGTGCGCCTGATGGGCTTCGGCCACCGCGTGTACAAGAACTACGATCCGCGCGCGAAGCTGATGCGCGAGACGTGCCACGAGGTGCTGGAAGCGCTGGGCCTCGCCGACGATCCGTTGTTCAAGCTCGCGATGGCGCTCGAGAAGATCGCGCTTGAGGACGACTATTTCGTGTCGCGCAAGCTCTACCCGAACGTCGACTTCTACTCGGGCATCGTCCAGAAGGCCATCGGCATTCCGGTGTCGCTGTTCACCGCGATCTTTGCCACGGCGCGCACCGTGGGCTGGATCGCGCAGCTGAACGAGATGATCGCCGATCCGGAATACAAGATCGGCCGCCCGCGCCAGCTCTTCGTCGGCGCGACGCGCCGCTCGGTGCCGCCGCTGGAAAAGCGCTCGTAACCGTCTTTGCACCGCCGCCGCCCGCCATTGCACGGCGGCGGCGCCGCCCCCATCTGACGAGGTGACGCCATGGGCAGCATGACCGAATTCCTGGACAGCAGCACGCTGTTCGGCAGCAACGCGCCGTTCATCGAGGAGCTGTACGACCAGTACCTCGCCAACCCGGCCAGCGTCAGCGCCGAATGGAAGGCCTATTTCGACGAGCTCCGCGGCGGCGCCGACGACGTCGCGCACGCCCCCGTGATCGCGTCGTTCGTCGAGCTCGCCCGCAGCCGCAAGGTCGCCGGCGCCATGGTCGACTCCACCACGATGCACAAGCAGGTGCTCGTGCTGCGGCTCATCAGCAAGTACCGCACGCTGGGCGTGTTCATCGCCAACCTCGATCCGCTGCAGCGGCAGGACCCGCCGTACATCCCGGACCTCGACCTTCGGACCTACCAGTTCACCGAAGGCGACATGGAGACGGAGTTCGACGTCGGCTCGCTCAAGACGGGTCCGGCGCGGATGCGTCTCAAGGACATCATCACCGCGCTCGCCGAGACGTACTGCGGCACGTTTGGCGTCGAGTACATGTACATCTCGGACACGCCGACCAAGCGCTTCGTCCAGCAGCGGATCGAGCCGATCCGCTCGCGGCCCGATTACACGCCCGAGCAGCGCCGCCACATCCTCGAGCGGCTCACCGCCGCCGAGACGCTCGAGCGTTACCTGCACACCAAGTACGTCGGCCAGAAGCGCTTCTCGGGCGAGGGCGGCGACAGCCTCATTCCGATGCTGGACCTCCTGGTGCAGAAGGCCGGCACGCAGGGCGTGGGCGAGATCGTGATGGGCATGGCGCACCGCGGGCGCCTGAACGTGCTCGTCAACACGCTGGGCAAGATGCCCGCCGACCTCTTTTCCGAATTCGAGGGCAAGGGCGCGCAGGACCTTCCCGCCGGCGACGTCAAGTACCACCAGGGCTTCTCGTCCGACGTCTCCACGCCGGGCGGTCCGGTGCACCTCACGCTGGCGTTCAATCCGTCGCACCTGGAGATCGTGAACCCGGTGGTCGAGGGCAGCGTGCGCGCGCGCCAGCATCGCCGCAAGGATACGGAGGGCGACCAGGTGCTGCCCGTGCTGATCCACGGGGACGCCGCCATCGCCGGGCAGGGCGTGGTCCAGGAATGCCTGAACATGGCGCAGACGCGCGGCTATTACACCGGCGGCACCGTCCACATCGTCATCAACAACCAGATCGGCTTCACGACCAGCGATCCGCGCGACACGCGCGGCACGATCTACTGCACCGACATCGCCAAGATGATCGAGACGCCGATCTTTCACGTGAACGGCGACGATCCGGAAGCCTGCCTCCTCGCCGTCGAGCTGGCGATGGACTACCGCCGCCAGTTCCACAAGGACGTCTTCATCGACCTCGTGTGCTTCCGGCGCCTCGGCCACAACGAGGCCGACGAGCCGATGGTCACGCAACCGCTGATGTACAAGAAGATCCAGGCGCATCCGGGCACGCGCAAGCTCTACGCCGACAAGCTGATCGCCGAAGGCGTGGTCACCGCCGAGGAAGCCGACGCGATGATCGCCACCTACCGCGCGGCGATGGACAAGGGCTACCACACCAACAAGACGATCCTGGCGAACTACAAGCCGCCGTTCACCGTCGACTGGTCGCGGTTCAAGGGGCAGCACTGGACCGACGTGGCCGACACGCGCGTCCCCCTCGAGCACCTGAAGGCGCTCGGGCTGAAGGCCGCGAGCGTGCCGCCCAGCTTCAAGCTCCATTCGCGCGTGGAGAAGGTCGTCGCCGACCGCCGCGCCATGGCGGAAGGGAAGCAGCCGATCGACTGGGGGATGGGCGAAACGCTGGCGTACGCGTCCCTGCTCGACGAAGGCTACGGCGTGCGGATCTCGGGCGAGGACGTCGGCCGCGGCACGTTCTCGCACCGCCATGCGGTGCTGCACGACCAGAATCGCGAGAAGTGGGACTCGGGCACGTGGATTCCGCTGCAGCACATCAAGCCCGACCAGCCGGATTTCGAGATCATCGATTCGGTCCTCACCGAGGAGGCCGTGCTCGGATTCGAGTATGGCTACACCACGTCCGAGCCCAACCAGCTCGTCATCTGGGAGGCGCAGTTCGGCGACTTCGCCAACGGCGCGCAGGTGGTGATCGACCAGTTCGTGGCATCGGGCGAGGTGAAATGGGGTCGCGTCTGCGGGCTCGTGATGCTGCTGCCGCACGGGTACGAAGGGCAGGGCCCGGAGCACTCGTCGGCGCGGCCGGAGCGTTATCTGCAGCTCTGCGCGCAGCACAACCTGCAGGTCTGCGTGCCGTCCACGCCCGCTCAGATCTTCCATCTGCTGCGCCGGCAGATGGTGCGCAACTACCGCAAGCCGCTGATCGTGATGAGCCCGAAGAGCCTGCTGCGCCACAAGGAGGCCGTCTCCACGATCGAGGAATGCGCCGACGGCACGTTCCACACGGTGATCGGCGAGGTCGACAAGCTCGACACGAAGAAGGTGCGGCGGGTGATCGTGTGCTCCGGCAAGATCTACTACGAGCTCCTGGCTTACCGGCGCGAGCGCAAGATCGACGACATCGCGATCCTGCGCCTCGAGCAGCAGTATCCGTTCCCGCACGAGGACTACAAGAACGCGGTCGGCAAGTACGCGCAGGCCAGGGAAGTGGTGTGGTGCCAGGAGGAGCCGCAGAACCAGGGTGCCTGGTACCGCCTGCGTGCGATGCTGCGCGCGGACATCGACGCGAAGAAGGTGCTCGCCTACGCGGGCCGCGCGGTGTCGGCGTCCACCGCCGTCGGCTACGCGGCGCGGCACATGGCCGAGCAGAAGGCGCTGATCGAGGACGCGTTCGCGGAAAAGTTGCAGAGTGGCGAGATGGTGCTCGCGCGCTAACAGGGGAAAACGCAGAATCATGAGAATTGAAGTCAAGGTGCCGCAGCTGCCGGAATCGGTGGCGGAGGCGACGCTCGTCAACTGGCACAAGCAGCCGGGGCAGGCGGTCAAGCGCGACGAGAACCTGATCGACGTCGAGACGGACAAGGTCGTGCTGGAACTGCCGGCGCCGAGCGACGGTGTGCTGGTCGAGATCAAGCAGCCCGACGGCGCGACGGTCACGTCGAACGACGTCATCGCCGTCATCGACACGGAGGCGACCGGCGCCGGCGCCGCGACACCCGCGCCGACGGCGGCCAAGGCTGCGGCGCCCGCGGCAGCGCCAGCCACTGCGGCACCGCAAGCCGCCGCGGCACCGGTTGCCGCTCCCGCCACGGCGATGCCCGCCGCGCGCAAGATGATGGCCGACGCCGCCATCGACCCGGCCACCGTCGCCGGCACCGGCCGCGGCGGCCGCATCACCAAGGGCGACGTCCTCGCCGCGGGCACGGCGCCCGCGCCGGCAACGCCGTCGGCGCCGGCGCAACCGGCCCCCGCGGCGAAACCCGCGCCGGTCGCGCCAGCGCTGACGCAGGGGGCGCGTCCCGAGCAGCGCGTGCCGATGTCGCGGCTTCGCCAGCGCGTGGCCGAGCGCCTCGTGCAGTCGCAATCGACGGCCGCGATCCTCACCACGTTCAACGAAGTGAACATGCAGCCCGTGATCGAGCTCCGCAATCGCTACAAGGAGCGCTTCGAGAAGGAGCACGGCGTGAAGCTCGGCTTCATGGGCTTCTTCGTGAAGGCGGCGGTGCACGCGCTGAGGAAATATCCGGCGCTGAACGCGTCGATCGACGGCCACGACATCGTCTATCACGGCTACTTCGACGTCGGCATCGCCGTCGGCAGCCCGCGCGGCCTCGTCGTTCCCATCGTGCGGGACGCGGACCAGCTCTCGGTCGCCGAGATCGAGAAGCAGATCGCCGACTACGGCAAGCGCGCCAACGAGGGCAAGCTGACGGTGGAGGAGCTGACCGGCGGCACGTACACGATCAGCAACGGCGGCGTCTTCGGCTCGATGCTGTCCACGCCGATCATCAATCCGCCGCAATCGGCCATCCTGGGCGTGCACGCGACCAAGGAGCGCGCGGTGGTCGAGAACGGCCAGGTGGTGGTGCGGCCAATGAACTACCTCGCGCAGTCGTACGACCACCGGATCATCGACGGCCGCGAGGCGGTGCTGTCGCTCGTCGCGATCAAGGACGCGCTGGAAGACCCGGCGCGGATGCTGCTGGATCTCTAGTCCATGGCGCAAACGTTCGACGTGGTCGTGATCGGCGGCGGGCCCGGCGGCTACATCGCCGCCATTCGCGCGGCGCAGCTCGGCTTCGCCACCGCCTGCATCGACGACTGGTCGCGCCCGGACGGCAAGCCGGCACCCGGCGGCACGTGCACGAACGTCGGCTGCATTCCGTCGAAGGCGCTGCTGCAGTCGTCGGAGCACTACGAGCACGCGGGCCATTCGTTCGCCGCCCACGGCATCGACGTCGCCGGCCTCTCGATCGACGTGCCGCGGATGCAGGCGCGCAAGGAAAAGGTCGTCACGCAGAACAACGACGGCATCCTCTACCTGTTCAAGAAGAACAAGGTCACGTTCTTCCACGGCCTCGGCGCGTTCGCGGGCAAGGACGGCGACCACTGGAAGATCGCCGTCACGGGCCCGGGGGCTGCCGAGCTGGTCGCGCGCAGCGTGATCGTCGCCACGGGCAGCTCGCCGCGCGCGCTGCCGGGCGTCGCGATCGACAACGTCCGGGTGCTCGACAACGCCGGCGCGCTGGCGCTTGCCGAGGTTCCGGCGCGGCTCGGCGTGGTGGGGGCCGGCGTCATCGGTCTCGAGATGGGCAGCGTCTGGCGCCGCCTGGGATCGAAGGTGACGGTGCTGGAAGCGCTGCCCGCGTTCCTCGGCGCGGCCGACGAGGCGGTGGCGAAGGAAGCGCAGAAGGTTTTCACGCGCCAGGGCCTCGCGATCGAGCTCGGCGTGAAGATCGGCAAGGTCGCCGTCACGCCCGAGGACGTCACCGTCGACTACGCCGACGCCGCCGGCAAGGCGCAGTCCGTCCCGTTCGACCGCCTGATCGTCTCGATCGGACGCATCCCGCATACGACGGGCCTCAACGCCGAGGCCGTGGGCCTCGCGCTCGACGCCCGCGGCTTCGTCACGGTGGACGCCGAGTGCCGCACGAACCTCGCCAACGTGTGGGCCATCGGCGACGTCGTCCGCGGCCCGATGCTGGCGCACAAGGCCGAGGAGGAGGGCGTGGCCGTGGCCGAGCGCATCGCCGGCCAGCACGGTCACGTCGATTTCAACACGGTGCCGTGGGTGATCTACACGTCGCCGGAGATCGCCTGGGTCGGGCAGACGGAACAGCAGCTGAAGGCCGCAGGCGTCGCCTACCGTGCGGGCACGTTCCCCTTCACGGCCAACGGCCGCGCCCGCGCGCTCGGCGACACCACGGGCTTCGTCAAGATGCTGGCGGACGCGAAGACCGATCGCATCCTGGGCGTGCACATCATCGGCCCCGTCGCGTCGGAGCTGATCTCGGAAGCGGTCGTCGCGATGGAGTTCGGCGCGTCGAGCGAGGACCTGGCGCGCATCTGCCACGCCCATCCGTCGCTGTCCGAGGCGACCAAGGAAGCCGCACTCGCGGTGGACAAGCGCGCCTTGAACTTCTGAGCGTGACCGGGGCCGACTACCCCGGACAGATCGCGCGCCGCGAAGGCGCGCTCTTCGATTACCTCGCCCCGCTGCTTTCGGCGCGGGGCATCATGCTGGACCACGCGCAGACCGACGCCCTCGAGCGGCTGCAGGTTCTGGCCGACGAGCTCGCCGCGTTCCGCACCGCGCGGCGCTCCACGCTGAAGCGCCTGTTCGCCCCGCCGGACGTGCCGCGCGGCGTCTACCTGTGGGGCGGCGTGGGCCGGGGCAAGAGCTTCCTGATGGACAGCTTCTACGCGTGCGTGGCGGTGCGCCGCAAGACGCGCGTCCACTTCCACGCGTTCATGCGCGACGTGCACGAGTCGCTCGCCACGCTGAAGCAGGAGGCGGATCCGCTGACGCTCGTCGCCGAGCGGATCGCGCGCAAGTGGCGCCTCGTCTGTTTCGACGAATTCCACGTGTCCGACATCGCCGACGCGATGATCCTCGGGCGGCTGCTCGACGGGCTGTTCTCGCGCGGGGTCGTGTTCGTCATGACGTCGAACTATCGGCCCGACACGCTGTGGCCCGACGGCCTGCAGCGCGAGCGCTTCCTGCCTGCGATCGCGCTGATCGAGCGCTGGCTCGACGTCCTGGAGGTGGACGCCGGCGTCGACTACCGGCTGCGCACGCTCGCGCAGGCGCCCACGTTCCACGTGCCGGCGGGGCCGGCCGCCGAGGCGGCGCTCGGCCGCGCGTTCGACGCGATGGCGAGCGGCCCCGACGAGGACCCGCGCCTGACCGTCGAGGGGCGTCCGCTGGTCGCCCGCCGCCGGTCCGGCAGCATGGCCTGGTTCGACTTCGCCACGCTCTGCGCGGGACCCCGCTCGCAGCGCGACTACCTCGAGCTCGCCCGGCGGTTCGCGGTGCTCCTGGTCTCCGGCATTCCGCGGCTCGGGCCGGCCACCGCCGACCAGGCGCGGCGCTTCACGTGGCTCGTCGACATACTGTACGATCATCGCGTCAAGCTGCTGGCCTCGGCCGAAGCGCCCGCCGAAGCGCTGTATACCGAAGGCCCCAACGCGCAGGAGTTTCCCCGCACCGTGAGCCGGCTGATCGAGATGCGCACGCGCGAATACATGGCCCACCCGCACGTCGCGCCCGCCGGGCCGGCCGCCCCGCCCGAACCGCTGTCCTGAACGCGTTCCATTCCCATCCGGAGGAGACCCCCGTGCAGACTTTCAAGGCCTATCGCACGTTCGAGCAGGACAAGGTCGTGCAAAGCCGTTTCGTGGACATGACCGAAGCGGAGCTCGATCCCGGCGATGTCCTGATCCGGACCAAGTACTCGACGATCAACTACAAGGACGCCCTGTCGTACAACGGCACCGGACGCATCATGCGCAAGTACCCCACGGTGGCCGGCATCGACATGGCGGGCACGGTGGAGCGCAGCAACGACGCCCGCTGGAAGCGCGGCGACAAGGTGATCGTCACCGGCTATGACCTCGGCGTCGCGCACGACGGCGGCTACGCCGAGCTCGTGCGCGTGCCGGCCGACTGGGTCGTCCGCCGGCCCGAGAGCATGACGGCCTTCGACGCGATGACGCTCGGCACCGCCGGCTTCACCGCCGCGCTCGCCGTCCACCTGATGGAGCACAACGGGCTGGAGCCCGGCCACGGTCGCGTCGCCGTCACCGGCGCCACCGGCGGCGTGGGGTCGGTCGCGATCGAGATCCTGGCCAAGCAGGGATACGACGTCGTCGCCATCACCGGCAAGGAGAAGGAGGCCGAATACCTGAAGGGCATCGGCGCGCGGGAAGTGCTGCTGCGCCAGTCGCTCGATTTTTCGCGGATCCGTCCGCTCGACAAGGCGACGTGGGCGGGCGCCGTCGACAACCTCGGCGGCGACATGCTGGCGTGGCTGCTGTCGACCATGCAGGTGGCGGGGCGCGTGGCGGCCGTCGGCCTTGCCGCCGACATGAAGCTCAACACGTCGGTGGCGCCGTTCATCCTGCGCGGCGTCGGGCTCCTCGGCGTCGACAGCGTGAACTGCCCGATGTCGCTCCGCCAGACGCTGTGGAACAAGCTCGCCGTCCAGTGGCGTCCCGACCGCGTGCACGACCAGGTGCGCACGATCGACTTCGACGAGCTGCCCGAGCACTTCGACGCGTACATCAAGGGAATGGTCCGCGGCCGCATGGTCGTGCGCATCGGCGCCGACTCGCATCCCTGAGGCAGCGTTCGCATGACCGGCTACCGCGATTTTCATCGCCGGTCGCTCGCCGACCGCGAGGGCTTCTGGCGCGACGAAGCCGCGCTGATCGAGTGGCAGACGCCGTTCGCGCAGGTGCTGGACGATGCGCGGCCGCCGTTTGCCCGGTGGTTCGTCGGCGGCCGCACGAACCTCTGCCACAACGCGGTCGACCGCCATCTCGCGGCGCGCGGGGACCAGGCGGCGCTCATATATATCTCGACCGAGACCGGCCGCGCGGCCACCCATACGTACCACGAGCTTCATGCGGAAGTGAATCGTTTCGCCGCGATCCTCCAGGCGCAAGGCGTAGGGCGCGGCGACCGCGTGCTGGTCTACATGCCGATGATCCCGGAGGCGACGTTCGCCATGCTCGCGTGCGCGCGCATCGGCGCGATCCACTCCGTGGTGTTCGGCGGATTCGCCGCGGCGTCGCTGGCGCTGCGGATCGACGACGCGCGGCCGGTGGCGATGGTCACCGCGGATGCGGGCATGCGCGGAGGCAAGACGGTTCCGTACAAGCATCTCGTCGACGAGGCGATCCGGCTCGCGAAGCATCCGCCGCGCGCCGTGGTGATCGTCGACCGCGGCCTCGATCCGGGCATGCCGCGGACGGCGGGCCGCGACCACGACTACGCGGCGCTGCGGCAGGCGCACATCGACGATCGCG
>Ga0070667_100001162_pt1 | contig 23915 bp, 33 predicted proteins | sample KBSS33metaG_FD_64659 | JGI IMG/M metagenome (GOLD analysis project Ga0070667, IMG submission 64659) | Switchgrass rhizosphere microbial communities from Kellogg Biological Station, Michigan, USA - KBS S3-3 metaG | ecosystem: Host-associated > Plants > Roots > Rhizosphere > Soil ... | reverse complement strand
TGCCCAGATCGCCGAGTCGGTAACGCCGAAGTGCGCGGCGATCTGGGTATCCGTGAACCGCTCATGGATCAACTCGCGGATTTGGCGCACGTTCTCCTCGGTCAACTTGGCGTTGCTGTGCGCTGTTCCGCGCAAAGAAACAAACCGGCCGCGCTCCATCTTGTCGCGGGTGTTCTCGCGGTCAGTTCCCGGTATGAGGTGAGCTGGATTGCAGCACGGCGGATTGTCGCACGTGTGGCGGAGGAGGAGACCATCGGGAATGGGACCAACAAACTGCTCATAGGCAAAGCGGTGAGCTTGGTGGTAGCGCCCGTCTCCATAGAAGCGCCCGTAGCCGAGCTTGTTCCGCAATCCTTGCCAGAGCCAACAACCATCGACCGGGCGATGGGGCACGTTCTGATGAAACCGATCGATCGCGCCGTGCGATCGGGCGATGCCGGCACACCGATTTCCGCAGTAGACGCCCTCGCGCCTTGTGGGTGTGAACACCTTCCCGCACTCGGGACAGTTCGCCTCACGATGTTTCGCGGCGGTTCGGCAGGCATTGGAGCAATATTTCCGACGATGAGCTTCGGCACGGGGGACCGAAAACGATTTGTCACAGTGCGGGCATGTGAGGATAATGGGCATTGTCAGGCTCCTATACAGCTTGGCCGTGCCACGGATGTTTCAGCATCGCGTGGCTTTGTAATGCCATGAATTATACCATGGGGAGGCCCAGCATGGACCTCAAACCGCTCACAATCGGAGGTGTGTTCATGAGCGATAAACCCGAAACCCCACCCCCGCCACCCGTCGATGAGCGCGGGCGCATTCGCACGCCGATGAGTCCGGCAACCTGGACGGCTGACGAGGCGGCCCCAGCGTCCCAGACGCCGGAAGGGGAGAAAGTGCCGGAGACGGAAGTCGAGACGCCGAAAAAGACCACGACCAAAAAGGCAAGCTGATGACCCTCTACGCCAGCACCTCGCAGATGTTCGCCTATCTGCCCCAGGTGGCCCAGACGCCGGAGAATGAGGCGTTATTTACCGACCTCTTGACGCGGGCATCGGCCATGTGTGATGAGGTCATGGCCGGTGTCGATCCCACGCTGCTCTCCCCGGTCCCGCCCAGCCTGGAACAGGTCACCCTGGAGCTGGCCGTCAATATGTGGCGCGGCCGCGATCGAGGAATGTGGAGTCCATCATCGGGCGTCGATGGCGAGGGTGCGTTGCAATACACCGGGGTCCTGACCGACAAGCAGACCAAACTGCTCGGCCAGATCAGGATCAGATTGGGCGCGGTGCCAGTGTGAGCGGCCTGGATCTGCGGGTCGAGCTGGAGGGTCCGGATTTGCTCGCGGAGCTGTCGGGGATCGCAGGGGTGATCCCCGATGAGCTGCGGGCCATGTCGGAGGCCATCGGGCAGGCGATCGAGGACGCCGCCGAAGGTCCCACCCCGGTCAGAACGGGGGCCTTGCTCCGGTCGATCTTCTGGGAGGTGGACAGCGCCGCCGGGGTCACGGTAGGCCCGCACTTAGACTACGGGGTTTTTGTGCACCAGAGAATTCCATTCATGCTCGAAGCCTACCAGATAGCAGAGCCGACGATTGACCGGCTGCTTGATCAGGCCGGGGATCGGATGGTGGAGGGACGATGACCACCGACCTCGATCGACTGATCGCCGTCCTGGAGCGCATCGCGGCAAGCCTGGAGCGCACGCCCTGGATGAAGCAGGCCCGACGCTTTGACGAGCAGACAGCTTTCGCCGCCGATCGCTTTCAGGATGACCCGGCCGATCTTGCCAGCGCACACCTGAGCCTGTACGAGGGTCGCATCAGTGGGCGCGCGTTCAATGCGGTTGCCCGTGCGTTGGGGGAGGGCAAATACCACGCTGATCTCACCTGGCCTGCGTTCCTGCGTATCGTGTGGGCGAGCGAATATCATCTCTCATCCGGTGACTATATTTACTTTCAGGGCGTTGGACCCAGCAGCTTTCATGAGTGGTTTACGGTGCTTTCGGATGAGGGCGCGTACCTTGGTCGCCCGTATACCATGCTGACGGGGGCAGAGGACTGATGGTCACTGACGCCGATCTGATGGCTGCGCTGTTTGAGCGCCTGCAAACCCTCATCGGGGCGGTGGTCGTGCTGGGAGAACCGCCCACGGTGCAAGATACGCCGCTGGTCTACCTGATGGGTTTTCAGACCGACTACCGCGCATCGGGCGGGCATGAGATCGTGGATCTCCGGCCGCGCATCCGGCTTGTCGTCCGGTGGCAGGATGCGCCCAATGCTGAGTCGGAAATCCTGGCACTCCAGGCGGCGGTGCATGACCTCATCACCGACGATCCCAAGCTAGGCGGCGCGTGCCGTGTGACCTGGGAACAAACCTTATACGGCTATCTGACCGTGGGCGGCACGCGCTACAGGATGGCGCAGATGGCCCCCCGGCTGATCACATTCTAGGAGGAACCAATGGCCGCAACCGAGAAGTATTGTCCTACTGGGTTCATGCTCGAACTCAGTATAGACGGGGGGACGACCTGGACGGATCACACCGCCACCGTGCGACACGTCAATCCCAGCGAGCAAACCCGCGATGTGCTGCGCTACAACACCAGCGCGGGGCCGGTAATCTGCTCCGGGCCTCCCAGCGAGACGGATATTGAGATCGACAACCTCTACCAGGAAATCGACACGGGCGCGTATGCCATCCTACGCACGGCGAAAGAGGCGGGCGATCCCATCAGCCTGCGCTGGACGCCGGAGGGCGGCACAAAGCAATGGACCGCGCTGGATGCCACGATCACCAGCTTTGACGAACCGGACCTTGACAACGACGCCGATAGCCCGCTGTTTTTCCTGGCGACGATCTCGGCTGAGGTCGTGACCTGGGATGTGGTCGCGCCATGACCGATAACGGGGTCCTCGCGCCTGCCCTGGATGAGGATGAGGCCGTAGCGCCGCCGGAGGGCGTCACGTTCGAGTTATCCCGGCTGAGCTATGGCGACCTCAGGCGCTTGCAGACCGTCGATGCCACCTCGACGGATGGACTGGCGCTGCTGGATACCATCCTGGAGAAAGCCGTGGTCGGCGGGCTGGATGCGATCCCGGTCATGCAGCTGCGGCAGACCATGACCGCCCTGATGCAGGCCATCACCGCTGGTATGTCCGGGTCGGGGTCGTAGGCCGCGCGGCGTTTCAGGGCTTGCAGCGCGGCCGCTTAGGGACGCCCCACGCCCTGACCCTCCGGCTCTGCCGGCTGTACCACTGCACGCCGCTAGAGTTGGACCGGCAACCGCTGGACGTGGTATCGGCGCATCTTGCGGTGGAGGAAGCCGAAGCGATGCACCAGAAGATTGAACGCAAACGCGAGGAAGCGCGCGCACGCAGGAAACGCAGGTAAGTGGCGAACACCGTCAAAACCGTCCAGATCGTCATTGATGCCAAAGACCAGGCATCCAAGGTCATTGGCGGCATTGGGAGTGCCCTCAGCACGGCGCTTGGCACCTTTGCCGGTGGTGCGGCGCTGGGCATCGCTTCGAAGGGCTTTGATGCGCTGACTGGGGCGATCTCCGGCGGGATCAGCGATGCGCGTGAGGCAGCGGGGGTGTACGCGCAGACCCAGGCTGTGATCGAATCGACGGGTGGTGCGGCCGGCGTGAGTGCCCAGCAGGTCGCAGACATGGCCGGGAGTCTGAGCGCCGCGGCGGGGAAATCCGTCTTTGGTGATGATGACATCGAGCGCGGCACCAACATGCTGCTCACGTTTACTGGAATAAAGGACACGCTCCCAGATGCCACCCAGGTCATGCTGGACATGGCCCAGGCGACCGGCACCGACATGAAAGGCTCGGCGCTCCAGCTCGGCAAAGCGTTGAACGATCCCGTCAAAGGCGTCGGGGCGCTGTCCCGCGTGGGTGTGACGTTCACCAAGCAACAGAAGGACCAGATCGAGGCGATGCAGAAGGCGGGGGACACCGCCGGGGCTCAGCGCGTTATTTTGTCGGAGCTGAGTAAAGAGTTCGGAGGGAGCGCCGCAGCCGCCGCAGCCGCAGCCGGGCCACAAGCGCAGTTCGCGGATCAGATGGGCGAATTGGGCGAAAAGATGGGCACCCTCTTGCTCCCGGTCCTGAATGATGTCTTTGGCTTCCTCGCCTCAGATGCCGTCCAGGGTGCACTCTCCGGCGTGATCGATGGGATGTCGGGGGTGATTGAGGCCATCGACAATATCGTCAATGCGTTTGCGCTGGGCGGCTTTTCTGAGGGGATGCAAGAAATCTGGTTAGCCCTCTCATCCTTTGGGCAGGATCTCTTGACCTGGATCGCATCCGTCGTGCCCGGCTTGCTCGCACAACTGGCAACGTGGGGGCAGGCGTTCATTGATTGGGTCGCACCGATGATCCCGCCGGCCCTCGCTGCATTGGGAGCATTGGTCCAACAACTCTGGGCGTGGATCGTCGCCCAGGCACCCGTGTTTGTGGCGCAGCTTGCCGCATGGGGGCAGGCGTTCATTGACTGGGTCGCGCCCATGATCCCGCCCGCGCTGGCAAAGATAGGCGAACTGGCGAATGGCCTCATCGCGTGGATCGGACAGCAGGCCGCGCCGATCCTGGCCAGCCTGGGCGCGTGGGCCAAATCCATGATTGAGTGGATCGCCCCGATGATCCCCAAGTTCTTAGCCGAGTGGCCCGCGCTGCTCAATAGCTTTCTGGATTGGATCGGGCAACAGGCCGGCCCGATCCTCGCCAAGCTGGGGGATTGGGTCGTGTCGTTCCTGGCCTGGGTCATCCCGATGATCCCCGGCTTTATCGCCGAAGTCGCCAAGATTGCGGCGGCGCTGCTGATCTGGGTCGCTGAGACGGCGGGCGTCCTCCTTGCGAAGATCATCCTGGAATGGGTGCCCGCGTTTATCAACTGGATCGCCACCGATGCGATCCCCAAGCTGGTCCCGGCATTGGGCAAGATGCTGGAGGCCATCGGCGGGTGGATTACCGGCACGGCGGTTCCCTGGCTCGTCTCTGAGGCGGGCAAGCTCGGCACGGCGATGGTCGATGGCATCAAAGCGATGGTCAGCGCCGGGGGCAAGCTGATCGGGGATGCGATCGCAGCGGTCATCCGGGCGGCACTCGACAAAGCCAAGTCCGTGTTCAAGATTGGCTCTCCCAGCCGGGTGTTTGCGGAGGAGGTCGGAGCGCCGATCGTCCAGGGCATTGTGGCCGGCCTGGAGACGAACGCGGGCGATGTGTCGGATGCTGTCGGTACACTCGCAGCCGCAGCCGGGATCGCGCTCACCCAGGACCAACAGGCCGCCATCCTTGCAACGTGGCAATTCGTGGCCGATGGGATTGACCAGATTATGATCGACGAGGTGGGGCGGCTCAATCATATCGTGGGCCTGATGCTGAGTGCCATCCAGTCAGTGATGGATGCACTCGACACGCTGGCATCCCGCATTCGCAGTATGCCGAGTGTCAACACGGGTGGCGGGGGTGGCGGCGATGGTGGCACGCCTGATCCTGGGGCACCGGGCAATACGAACAACATCAATGTCTACACCAACGGCGATCCGTGGAAAACCGCCAAAGCCTTGACCGACGCGCTTGACAGCAGGGGCCTCTGATGCCGATCGTCTACCAACGCTTTCAGGATGTGCCCTTCCAACTTTATGATGGGACGCATCCCCTCGACAGCGGGACGATGGACCTTGACCTGGTCCCGCTCGCCAGTGGCGGCGCGTACAACCCGCATGGAAGCGCCACAGGGCACCATGCGGGCCTGCGGCTGGCATTGGTGGGGACTATCATGGCGCAAAGCTGGACCGAGGCGCGGGACCATCTCCAGCGTCTCCAGGCGTTGCGCTTTCAGGAAGGCAGGCTGACCCGCCAGTCGATCGGGGATGGCAGGCAAGAGCGAGCCACCGCCATCCTGACCGGCGTGGACGGCGACTGGGATGATAGCCAGCGCGGGCCGCAGATTGAGATCCGCTGTGATTTCGCCGTGACCTCTCCGGTGTGGAGTGGGACCGAGCACGGGCCGGGGTGGACCTTCGATAGCGGCGTGATGTTGGACAGCGGCCGCGCGTTCGATGAGGCGACCGGCGATACCTGGACGCTGGACGGCACCTCGCCGGATACGATCGCGCTGGTCAACAGTGGCAACGTCGCGCAAACGAACGTGCAGCTTAAGGTCACGGTGGGCACCCCGGCGCTCACGTCGATCCGCATTGTCGGGGGTGGGACCGATCTGACCTGGACGGGCACGGCTGCGGCGGGCGCGGCGCTCATCTTCGACGGTGGCGCGTGGAGTGTGACGAACGGCGGTGCGGATGCCTATAGCGGCCTGGTGTTCAATGCGGGCCACGCTATTGATACCATGTTTCGCCTCAATCCTGGGAGCACCAGCTATACGATCACCTATACGGGCGGTGGGACCACAACGGTCATACTGGCGACGTTCAACGATGCATACGCGTAGGGGGAGCGGCCCATGTCGACGACCAATCACACTGACATAGCGGTAGGGGCGGCGGGTGACTCAGGCATCGTCAATGCGCCGCTGGGCCAACTGGACGCCGCCATCGGCAACCGGACCACCCTGACCACGACGAACCAGAGCACGCTGGTCGCAGCGGTCAACGAGGTGGACGCCCACGCCGATACCATCCAGACGCAGGTCAACGTATCGCTGCAATCGTCCGGAGTGCTCAAAGCCGGGTCGGTGAGTGCCACGTCGATGCTTGCCGATGGCATCGTGACGACGGCGAAGATTGCCGACCTGACCATCGTGGCGGGCGACATTCAGGACCTGACCATCACGGGTGGCAAGATCGCCCCGCTCGCAATAGACGGCTCGCGCCTCACCCGTGATAGCGTGCTGTCCGGCAACCTGATGGCCGACCCCTCGCACGCCGACCTCACGCCGACGCTGACCTATGAACCGGGTGGGCGCATCATCTGGCATCCCAGGACCCAGGCGTTGCTTGACGCCGTGTTGCAAGTGGTAGAGAACGACCCGCAAAACCCGTTTGGCAATGGCCGGACGCTCCGGATGCTGACCGGCGGCACCCAGTGGGGGCGGTACATCGACTGTCGGAAGCATGGCATCCAGGAGGGGGATAAGGTCGCCGGGCGCATCATCTGCCGCCCCGGTTCGGCGACGGGCATCTGGCGCGTGTCTGCCCGCTGCTACAAAGCCGATGGGACGACCACCAGCGCAACCGTGTGTAATGGCGTCGCGTTCGACTTCGGCGGTGCCTGGGACGGCTTGCCGCATGAGCTGACCAGCGTGGCGAGTGGCGGCGTGTTCCTGACCATCGAACCGCTGACCGCCTATGTCCTGATCTTTGTGACCCGCACGGCCGGCACCGAGGTGCTGAGTACCTATAAGATGGACGCCTGGAAAGGGACGGGGGTGCCATCCATCTTTGCCCCTGGTCCCGTGTCCTATATCACGGATGAGGTCAAAGAGGCGCGAGGCGGGTATGCGACCCTGGCGCAACGTATGACCGCCGTAGGACCCCAGGCCGATCGCTTTGGACGGGAAACCTTGCGCGACTGGCAAGGGGCACTAGCAAAGCTCCTATCTACCTCGACGGGCGTCGCAGTATGCGCCCTCATTGGCGACTCATGGGTGGTACGTGACGACATCCGCTATGCCCTCATGCAGCAGCTGCAAACGAAGTATGGCAATGCGGGGCCGGGCTGGGTCAACTTCCTCTGTTGCCGAACGAATAGCGCAGCCTACAGGCATGGGTTCACCTACGCCGACTCAGGGGTATGGACCGAGGTGGACCGTGATCCCCTGAGCCTCGGCATCGACATCGGGCACATTATCTCCAGCGGCACGGGAGGCACGGTCACAGTCGCATCGACGGGCACAATCACCGACGCAAAGCTCCAGTATCGACAGACGCCGAACGGCGGGTCCTTTACGGTGGCGGTCGATGCCGGCACACCCGTCACGGTGAACACGGCGGGCGTCGATAACATCCTCGCCTACAACATCCCCACCCAGCCGGACGCGATCCATACAATCGTGATCACCGTCACGGCGGCAGGCACCGCCAACGTGAGCCTCATCGGGGTGGACCTGCAACGCAACGTTGCAGCGGGCGGTGTGCGGGTGCATCGTTGCGGCGCATCGGGGGCCACGAGCGCCGACTATACCGATGTCAGCGCGATCCTCTGGCAAACCTCGTTTGCGCACCTGGGGATCAATGTGGCGGCGATCATGCTCGGCACGAACGACAATAGCCTCGCGTCGATCCCGGCGGCGACCTATGGCGCGAACCTCCAGACGCTGTGCGATCGCGTCCATGCCGCCACCCCACTATGCGATGTCCTGCTGATGCCATCGGCCGACAATGGCGTGACGCCGATCGCGGCGTGGGACCAGGCGGCGAAGGATGCGGCGCAAACAAAGCGGGTCGCCTATCTCTCCAGCTACGCCAACATGGGCCTGTATGCCGATGCGAACGCGCGTTCGCTGATGGCTGATACGCGCCATCCAAATGCAGCCGGCGGCCGCGTGATAAGCAACCTCATGCTCCAGATGTTGCAGGACCACTAGCACCATGGGCTACTGGGTGGACGTGCTGGATACCAGCCTGGCCCCGCTGGGACCGGGACCGCTGGCCACCGTGCCGCGCGTCCAGATCGTGCGCCGGCTTGACCGTGCCGGGCAGATGCAGGTCAGGGTGCCCGCCATCGATCCCCGTTCGGCCCTCATCCAGCAGAAGCGCATCCTCAGCGCAAAGACGCTGCGGGGTGGTGCGGTGGCGACCGTGGGATCGTGCATCATCGACGGGATCAGTGTGAGCGCCGACGCCGCAGACGCCCCGATGCTGGACGTGTCCGGCCCTGACCTGCTGGGAGAATTGAGCAACCGGCTGGTCGGGAGTCTCACGCTGTCTGCGGCGCTCAGTGGGGGATCGGCGTCGAACCCGGCCACCATCGGGGCGGCGCTCACCGCGATCATGGCGCTCGCTCCCGCAGGCTGGACGATCGACACGGCGACCTTCGGACCAGGGACCAGCACGATCTATCTGGAGCTGCAAAACGAAACGGTGTTAGCGGCGCTTGCCAAAGTCGCGGCGGGCGTCGGGGAGCATTTCCGGCTGGGGGTCGGGCGTCAGGTGGTGTGGCTGTATGCAGCGCAACCGGACAGCGGCGTCCGGGCGGTCATGCGCGGCGAGGGTGCGGCGCTCCGGGCCAATCCGCATGTCTGTGTCGTGACGAGGCTGGAGGAACAGCGCGACAGTAGCGATGCCGTGACGCGGATCTATGCCCGTGGGGGTGGCAACGAAAAGGCCGCGCTGACGCTCCAGTGGGCCACCGACACGCCGCCGGCGGGCTACACCCGTGGGTCGGACAGCCTGGGCTACTTCCTCAAACACGATGCCAGCGACACGGCAAACCGGATCGACGGGATGCGCGCCTTCAAGGAGATCGCCGTCAGCGCGGGCACATCGGGGGCGCGGGCCGCAGCTGCGAACACGCTCCAGCAGGCCACCTATCAAGAGCTTGCCCAGCATCTCCCCACCGCTCCGGTCAAGACGTACAGCCTCGCCGTGGTGGGCCTGGACGTAGAGATCCGGCCCGGCGACCTGCTCCGGCTGATCTACCGCAAGATGGTGGGGAGCTACCAGGCGGCCAACATCGACGCGGCGCTCGTTGTGCTGGAGACAACCGACGAGTTGACAGCGAACGGGGCACGCACGATCGGCATGACCGTGGGGACGGTGGGCCGCTGGCCGCAGACCGATACCGAGACGCTGGTATCGGCGCTTAACACCGTGCAGAACCTTGATCGCCATCTCCAGAAGGTCCCAGAGGCAACGACCGCCGATACCGCAGCGGCCATCACCGGCTCATCTCTGACGCTGGGGAGCGTGCCGTTTATCGGCGCGTCTGGTGCCTTGATTGAGGACAATAGCAATCTCTTTTGGGATGACACGAACAATAGGTTAGGGGTCGGCACCAGCGCACCCGCCAGCCCGATCGACATCAATGTGCTGGATGCTGGGACCACCACGCAAGTCGTGACCCTGCTGGGACGGCACCGCTCGACAGGCGCTCCGGGCGTGGGCTTTGGGTCTACGTGGCGCTTCCAGGCTGAGACTGATAATCACACGAACGCCAATCAGTTTGGCATCACGACGACCTGGCAGACCGCGACGAACGGATCGCAGAAGGCCCGCGTCCAGGGGTTCGTCTACGATACAGCAGCGAGAGAATTTATCCGGGGCGAGGCCAGCGGCACGGCTCCCATGATCGGCTTCCTGGGAGCGGCCGCCATCGCTCGCACCGCCCTGCCAGCAGCTGCCACCGACGCAGCGACCACGCAGACGCTGGCCAACGCCATCAGGACCATGCTGATCAATCTGGGGCTGGCCTCATAGCTCATCCTCCCGATCCCGGTCAGAGCCGCCGGCGACGATACACATGCCGAGCACAAGCAGGAGAAGCACCACCAGGCCTCCACAGCACGCGACGCTGACCACGACGCGCACGATGTAGTCAATCACCCTGCATCCGTTCGGCGGTCCACCGTGATGATTGTCGTCTGACGCAGGCCGATCCAAAAGGCCAGCCGATGCTCGGCCATGCGCCGGCGCGTCTGCTCCACCTCCAGCTGCTCGCGTAGCACCGCCACCGTGGGATCATGCGATGGCCATAGCCGGCGATAGGCCACGACCGCAGACGCTCCCAGGACCGCCCCGGCGAGTGCCGCAAGGGCGAGCAAGCCAGCGATGGCGAGCGTGCTCATCCGTCGTGATCCATTGTTGTACCGGCGTCGTCCACGTCCATCGAGACATGACAGGGCGGGACCGCACGGAGTACAATTTCCATCAGACGCTGGAGACGATCGATCAATTCAGCGTTATGCTCCTCGCAGGCGAGCAAATGAAGCAGCGTCTCCCGATCCGTCTCGTCCGTGACCGTCAAGTCAAAGCGCATTCTTCCTCCACCGTCCACTTCCACCCCACCCGCCACGTCCACCCATGGTCAGGGCTGCCCTGGAGGTTCTGCCCCTCTTTCGGCCAGCGTGTCGCCCCCGCCGGCACATAGCCCGCGAAAGTGCGTAACTCCACATCTCCCAGCGGCTGCCCTTTGCGCGCCACGAGCAGCCGCACCTCCCCGTCCCGCGTGACCACCAGCAGCGACGCACCGCCGGAGAGGTCACGCGCCGCCGGACGGCGCGTGCGCTGGGAGCGCCGGATCAGGTCGTCGATAATGACCCGCAGGATCTTCGGCTTGGACTGGCGAGCGTTCAGCGGGTTGTCAGTCACCTCGGCACCTTCAAGCGCGGTTCGGCCCGGTCAAGCTGGTGAAACGCCCACCAGCGTCGCAGCCAGAGCGGGGCATGGGCGGCCAGGCGCTCGGCCAGATGTCGCACGTAAAACGCTACCATGCCCGCACCTCCTATTCTGCGCTCTGCTGCGTGATCCTGCGCGATACTAGCTCATCCACCGGCTTTGATGCCATATAATCCACGATCTCAATCGCGATGATGAGGTGCCGGACTTCCACCGTGACCTCAGTGTCGCCAATCGCGATCACCACCGCAGGGACCAGGCCCGGCCCGGCCCGCACATCGAATTCGATGATCTCCGGCTCGCCGTTCGGCCCCAGCCCCTCCAGCCTGACCAGCTGCGGCACCGTGACCATCAGGCACCCCCAGGCGGCTGTCCGGCGTGCTCGCAGTTGCCGAACGTATACCGGCCGCAATCGGGGCAATAATCATCCGTGACGAACCGCGATACATCCTCCCGGTCTGGGACCGCCGGCGGCCTCTGACCTTGCACCCGCCAGAGGCCGTTTTCGAGCGCATGGACAATCAGGCCCGGCCCGAACCCGTCCGGTCCCAGCCTCGCACGCAACGCCGTGACGACCTCCCGCACGGTACTCGCCGCAACCGACGCAAGCCGCGCCAGTGTCCCAGCATCGCACACACCGACCTCTCTGAGGGCCACCGTCCCTTCCGTTTCAATAAATTCCTCACGGCCGAAAAAGACATGCCGCCGCCGCCGTCCCCCCGGCTGGGGGGTAGGGGGGCGTGCCTCTCCTGCTCGATCCGTATGATCCGTGTTAAAGGATGGATCAGGTACAAAATTGTCTGTTGGTGGACAATTAATTGTCTGTTCGGAGGGCACAAAAAATGATGCCTGGGATGGTTGCGGGCCTTCCGGTCGGAGGGCATAGGCACGTTTCAGGGCGAGGCCAGCTTCGAGATATTTATCGGCCATCGCCAGTTCCCACGCCTCAGCCACCAGATCGTCATAGGTGGTCATCTCCGGGCGCTCATCGTCGAGAAACGGAAACACGACGGCGCCGCGCCGCGTGACCTGGACGAAGGCCGCTCGCGCCCCTTCCACCAGATAGTTCTTGATACTGGACAGACTTTTTCCATACTTCTGTGCTAGCTCGGCACGCACGACGCGCACGCCATGATCGACGATCTGCGCCTGACGTAACAGCCAGTGGAGGAAGTCGCCGGTGCCACGCTTGATCTGCCGGTCGTTCGTGGCGCGGGTGATGGCGAGGTGGAGCTGGTATTTCCGCTGGGGGCGAGTGAGGGCCGGCCGTCCCATGGCGACCGGGGTGGGGGGGACACTCTGGGGAGTAGACAACGAGGTCATCGTCGAAGCCTTTCACCAGCATCGCAGCGCCGCGCACGATGCGATGCTGGGATAAGGAAGCCGGCGCACTTGCCGGCACGGTTTACAATGGCGAACAGACCGCCCAGGTCGCGACCCTGGCCGGTTCACTGCCCTGGAGGACCAGGCGACCACCTTGTCCTCCGGGGCTCCCCGTTTCCGGGGTCCCGTTTCACTCCCCCTGATCTAGCTTTTCCAGTGACGGGTCAGTAGAATTCAAGGGTCCATCGTGCGCGTCCGACAGGCGACCAATTCTTTTCGGACGCGCTCGTTTCACAAAAAAATCTCCCAAACTGGATCTAGATCCTGTGCCGGCTCCGATTGGAGTACCTGGACATGGACCTATCCACTGTGGCTACGAGCGACCTCGTAGCTCAGTTTCTTGACGCCAAAATCGCCGCCCGCCGATCCCCCAAGACGATCGCCACCTACCGGGATCGGCTCACCCGCTTTGCGACCTGGCTGGGCGCACGCCCGATCACCCGCGCGACCTTGCGGGCGTATCTGGCCGACCTCCAGACCCAGCCCAGCCTGTCGCCGGCGAGCGCCTGGTCATACTTTCACGATGTCGGCGTGTTCTGTTCCTGGCTCGTCGAGGAAGAAATCATCGACAAGAACCCCGCCCGCCGGCTAGCACCCACGAAGCCAAAGCGTCTCCCAGCGAGTTATTCAGCGGATCATCTGATCCGGCTGCTTGCCGTGTGTGACGAGCGTGACCGGGCCGTGCTGATCGTGCTGCTGGATACTGGCCTACGCGCCGGCGAGCTGGTGAGCCTGAACCGCCGATCAATCGACTGGGAGAGTGGGCGCTTTACGGTGATCGGCAAGGGTGATAAGGAACGCGCCGGCGAGCTGAGTGCGTATGCTCGCGCGGCGTTGAGGTGCGCCCTGGAGCTGCGCGAGGATACCGACCCCGCATTGTTCACCGGACCGAAGGGACGCCTCACGCCCTCGGGCCTCAGACAGATGATCAGCCGGCGGGCACGTGAGGCGGGGATCAGGGACGACGTGCGCCGGCTGGTGCATGGCTTCCGGGCGACGTTCGCCAAAGCGTACATTCTCCAGGGTGGCGATCTGGAGAGCCTGCGCCGCCTGCTGGGTCACACCTCGATCGCCATGGCCGCGCACTATGCCCAGCTCGCAGACGACGAGCTACTGGCCACCAAGCGCCGGATCAACCCGCTGGGACGGTTCTTTCCCGACGCCGGGTAGCGACGATCGGGCGCTCTCCCCACCGACGGCGAGAGCGCCTGACTGTGCCACCTGACACAGACAGCCGGTTACTGTGGATCAGGACGTTGTGGGTTCGAGCCCCATCAGCCACCCCACAGAACCGGACCAATTGAAAGCAGGTTGTTAAGGTGCCCCGCAACGGTACTGAGACAACTGGTCAGAGTGGCGGCGCTGTTCCCTGGACAGTTGCAGCGATGCCACACCGGAGCGCCCGCCCTAGCAGGTCCTGATTAGGCTGCTAAGGCGGGCGCTTCGTATTTCATATTCAGGCTGAGGTCGCTTTTTGGGCGGCCGCCCTTGTTCTTATCACTCTTGCGATAGGCGTCCAGCTCGGCACGGGTGAACACCCAATGCCCGCTCACCTTCCGACCGATCCCCTCTTTGGTGAGCTGATGCAACCGTTTGTAGCTCACGCCCACATACTGCGCGGCTTCCTCACCCATCAGCCAATCATCCATGCGCCCCTCCTCGATAATGCTCTATCAGTATACGCCCGACCGGATTAATGTCAAGGAGTTTTTGCCTCAATAACCGCTTGACTTTTATCCAGATGGGTGTACAATACATATAGAGCATTATCGAATGCTTATTGCACAACAAGCCCGGTCAGAAATGGTACTTCCGACCGGGCCAATCACAAGGGGATCACACCCGTGACACAGTCAATGGTACACCAGCACACCAAGCCCGAAGTCCTGCTCGCCGCGTCGATGCTGGTGCGCCTGGCGCATCCGGACAATGCATCGCTGCATCGGGCACTCGACAAGGCCAGCATCCGGCTGACCACCCACCCCTGGCGGCTCTATGACCGCCACCTGGAGATCACCAGCGAGAGCCACCCGAACCAGATCCAATCGACCGATGGCGAGTATTGCACATGCAAGACGACGAAGGGTTTTTGTTGGCATAAGGCTGCTTGGCATTTATTGGCAGCCGTCGCCGGCGCGGGTGGCATCATCGCCCCGGCACTCCCCCTGCCCGACATGGCCGCCCTCGACGAGGCGATGTCCGACTGGGAACCTGAGGGCGACTTTCTTGACGAGATCGAGGTCGCGCCGGCGCGGGCGAACGGCCCCAGCTATGCCCAGCGGTTCAACTCCGCAGCTGTCGCCCATCACGTTCGTGAGATCGCCCCGGCGGATGGCACTCGATACGCAGCTGCTCAGGCGGCCGCTGATTTACTCTTTTAGGGGGATGATCATGGGATACTTCAATGAGCTGTCTATGGGCGAGATCCCCACGCCGCGCGAGCTGATCCCGCCGGCCATCGCCCACACCGGAACGATCGCACTTATGACCGTCAATACCGACGCCGACGCCGCTGAGTTCGTGGCCCTGGTCAACGAGATCAGCACGTCGGAGCGCATCCCCCTGGGCGCGGCCTGGCACCGCGCCATGGTCGTATGGCCTGACCTCATGCTCGACATCGCCGACGACGCCGCCTATGCACCGTATGACCGGCATGAGTGCTGGTCCGTCCCGCCGCGCTAGCTTGACACGCCAGTTTTTTGGAGTCTAGAGTCATCAAACGAAGGAGCACAGTCGCAATGAGCACCTACACCTACCACGAGACCACCCCTGCAGAGGAAGAAGCCCACGGCCGCAGCCTGCCCACTGACATAGCAGCGGAGATCGCAACGCTCACGACGCCCTACCAGCTGTACCGGATCACAATCGACGACGAAGCCGAGGCCGCGACCGCGATCTACGTAGCCGACGCCGGCCGCATAGGCATCAGCCACGGAGCAGACGCCGACTGGTACGACAGCACCGGCCAGATCGAGCAGGATATTGAGGCCTGGCTTAACCCCGACTAACGCAACCAGGCATACCCACGCCGCCGCTAAGAGTTCGCTAAGAGTTCGTGGCTCGTCTCACTGGCGAGCCATCCCACACCCCCCACCACCCGTAGACTCATCAGAAGTCAATGCAAAACACAAAGGAACAGATCGAAATGGCAAAGCCAACAATCATGGTCAAAGAATACAAAGGTACGGACGACTTCCAAAAAGAGGCACAGAAGCTCGCCAAGCAGGGCTGGACGGTCACGGGCCAGTCCGAGCGTTCCCAACGCGCCGGCTGCCTGCGCTTCATCCTCATTGGCCCCCTGGCGCTCATCTTCCATCCGAAGTCGCGGGTGACGGTCACCTATAGCAAGACCGCATAGCCACCCACGGCACGGCCTTTGCTCGGCTAACCGCACGCCGGCCTGCTCAACTCAACCACGGCCGCATAGCCCGCCCTCGACGATGAGGGCGGGCGTTTTTGTGCATCAGGATGAGACGAGTACAGATATTGCACTTTTTTCCAAGTGTTTCCATCGGTGTGACACTCATTGTCACAACTATCTAGACAGGCCATCCGACGCATGCTAGTATCATTCATGACACTTTCTGTCATGAATGCGCCGGGGGCCGCCGATGGGCCTGGAGATCAACACCAGCGCGTATCGCTCAGGCAATTACAACAGCCGAGCCGGAAAGCCGATCTCGGCCATCTGTCTGCATACCACCGAGGGCGACTGGGATAGTGACGCCCGCTGGATGTGTGACCCCGATAGCGGCGTGTCCTGCCACGTCACGCTTGCACCCGATGGCAGCCTGTATCAGCTTGTCGATGACGAGATGCGCGCATGGCACGCCGGGAGCGGATCGTGGAACGGGATCACCGACCTGAACAGCTACAGCCTGGGTCTGGAGATCAGCCACATGCAGGGCCACGGCTACGGGCCGACCCAATGGGCCGTTGCCGCCGACCTCTGCCAGATGTGGATCTCGCGCTACAGCATCATCCCGTCAATGATCTGTGCCCACCGCTGGTATGCCCCGACCCGCAAGATCGATCCCACGGATGTCTCAGATCATTTCCTCAAACAATGGATCGCCGCGCTCTATGATGCTGGTGGCGTGTGGCGCAACGCGACGATCGACCTGCTCAATATCCGCGAGGGACCAGGGACCCAATACCCCGTCGCGCTGGATGGTGTGGCGCAGCTCGCGCCCGGTCAGACCTTCGAGGTGGACGACCTGACGCCCTCGGACGACGCAAGCCACCCCGATCCCTGGCTGCACCTGATGTCACAGGTTGGCTTTGTCTATTCGCCTTTATGTCAGCAGGTGGCCTGAATGGGTCGCACGATCGCCAACGTCGGCAAGTTTATGGTGGACGGCCTGCACGCCAAGCACGACGGGAGCGGGCGCATCTTCCGGGCCATCCAGCGCGTCGATGAGGACGACGGCAACCGCAAGTATTGCAGCGTGTGTGTCGAGCCTGAGGCCGGGCAGCTCGAAGAAGTGCTGAGGATCGATGCCATGATCGGGGCGCCGCATATCGTGGTCCGGCCCGACGGCACCGCGTATGTCGAGGGCGGGGGCCGCGACAATACGATCGAGACGGGGCACAGTATACCGGGGTGGGTCGCGCTGGAGGAACATCATCATGCCGACTAGCGGGCTTGTGGGTCTGCTCCTGGTCCTGGTCATTCTGCTCGCCCTGCTGGACATGCTCGGCTACAGGTCCCGGCCGGGCGTCGGCGTCGCGGTCAATGTCCTGGTGCTCATCGTCGTGATCGTGATCATCGTCGTGTTGCTCCGGGCGCTGGGAGTCGCGATATGAGAGGGGCAGACGATGCCTGCCTGTTTTGTCTGTTTCGATCAGAAAGATCAGGGTCATGCAGTTTCAGAAAGGACAATCGGGCAACCCGGCGGGGCGGCCCCCCAAGCGCGACAAGTTCGAGCGGCCGATCGCCACGGCTGAAAAGACGATCGCGGGATGGCTGCCTGAACTGATCGCCCTCAAGATGGAGCTGGCGCGGGGTGTCCTGGTTGAAGATATCAATCCTGTTACCGGGGATCGCGCGGTGTATCAAAAACCCCCGGACGGCAAGGCCATCGAATACCTGATCGACCGGATCATGGGGAAGCCCGCGCAACGCCAGGAGCATAGCGGGCAGATTGGGACGTATACGGTTGATTTGAGCGAGACGGATGACAGCAGCGCAGAGACAGAGTAACGGGATCACGATCAAGCATCGCAAGCAGACCGCCCCCCAGCGGCGGTTCTGGCTGTCCGATGCACCCTATCGTGCCTTTATCGGCGGCGTCGGCAGCGGCAAGACGCGCGCCGGGTGTGTCGAAGTGCTCAACATGCCCCCGCGCACGACAGGAATGGTCCTCGCTCCAACGTACCCGATGCTGCGTGATGCGACCTTTCTCACTTTTATGGCCCTTGCCCGCGACGCCGGTATCCTGGCCGAGTTCAATAAGGCCGAAATGACGGTCCATCTGATCGATGGGAAAACCGTGCTGTTTCGGAGCGCCGACAATCCCGATCGGCTCAGAGGGCCAAATTTGGGGTGGTTCTGGCTGGATGAGGCCGCCATGATGAGCCCCGATGTGTGGCTGATCATGCTCGGCCGCTTGCGTGGCTCCCCCGGCCGTGCCTGGGTCACGACAACGCCGCGCGGCAACAACTGGCTGGCGAAGCTCGTCACAAGCGGCCCCGACTACGAGCTGATCCGGTCGTCCTCCCGCGATAATCCGTTTTTGCCCAAAGGGTTTGTCCAGAGTCTTGAGCAGGCGTATACCGCGCGCATGGTCCGGCAGGAGGTCGAGGGCGAGTTCCTTGACGACGTGCCCGGCGCCCTCTGGACACGGGCGATGCTGGACGCCTGCCGCGTGACCAGCGTGCCGGACCTGCGGCGCATCGTCGTGGGGGTGGACCCGTCCGGCTCGGCCAAAGGTGACGCCTGCGGGATCGTGGTCGCTGGGAAGGATGCAGCGGGGCATGGCTACGTGCTGGACGATCGCAGCATCCAGGGACTACCGGGCCTGTGGGCCGCTGAGGCCGTGGCCGCCTATAGCAGCCACAAGGCCGATCGGCTCATCGCAGAGAGTAACTTCGGCGGGGAGATGGTCCGAACGACCATCCAGACGATACCGGGCGCTCCCAGCGTGTCCCTCATCTCTGCCAGTCGCGGCAAGATGGTCCGGGCCGAGCCGATCGCCGCGCTGTATGAGCACGGGCGCGTGCATCATGTCGGCAATTACCGGCAATTAGAAGATGAGCTATGCAGCTATGACGGCACGGGCGAGTCTCCGAACCGGATGGATGCCCTGGTCTGGGCCATGACCGAGTTGCGCCTGGCGGGTGGAATAGGGGTGTATTGATGACCAACGCGGCGATCGTTCAGCGTAAGGCCCGCGCCCGCAGAGCTCGCACGGGAGATGCCGCCCGCGACCAGATCAGCCAGGGGCAGCAACGCAGCCGCGGCCGGTATACCATCGGTGAGTTGCCGCTGGTGCGCCTGGACGATCCCCACGGCCCGATTATCAACATCCAGATGGCCGACGCCGCGCAGCTCGACTACTCCAGACAACATCTCTTGTATCTAGCGGGCACGCATGAGATGGTCAATGCCTGCCTGCGAATTCGGGCCGATCGCCTCATCGATCCGGTGCTCGTCGTCGAACGGTCCACCGATGGTGAGAACTGGGAGCATGAGCGCGATCACCCGCTGCTCGCCCTCGCACGCATCCCCGGCGAGACGTTGGACACGGCGACGTTCTGGCGCTTCCTGTCGATGTCCTGGGACAGCGTCGGCGCGGTCTATATCGAGCCGATCCTGCGCGACGGGCTGCTTGTCGGCATGAACCCGCTCAATCCCCAGTACGTGACCGAGGTCTACAGCGCAACGGGCCGGCTGGAAACCTACGAGTGGTATCCGGGCTATGGCGAGCGCGTCATCTTCACGCCTGACCAGCTCATCGTGCGCCGGCGGCCACTCGACATCGATCCCGCCCCGCTGATGAGCGCCCTGCGAGCGGTGGAAGCTGACCTGGCCTTTTCGGAGTATGTGCGTAGCTTTTTCGCCAACTCAGCCGTTCCCAGCGGCATTATCCGGGTGCATGGGAGCGCGTCGCAGGAAAGCGCCGACGAGATCCGCTCGCGCTGGATGGAACGCTATGGTGCCCTGGGCACCTCCCAGCATGGGCCGGCGGTCCTCGACGACATGGCCGAGTATCAGCAAGTCGGGAGCAAGCTGGGGGATCTGGATAACGACGTGCTCAGGAAAGAGATCGAGTCGCGGATCGCCATGCCCTTCCAGGTCCCGCCCTTGATTATCTATTCCTACCTGGGCATCACGACGGCCACGTATAGCAACTTACAAGAGGCGTGGCGGAGCTTCTGGGATAGTCCGGTGTTGCCCCTCTTGCGCGAGTGGGGCGATTGGCTCACCCGCGCGGTGCTCCCCTACTATGAGCCGCCCCAGGACATCTACGCCGGTCTGGTCCGGGCACGGTTCGACACATCGACAATCCCGGCGCTGCAAGAGGACACCGGCCCGCGCGTCGCCATGTTCGAGGCAGCCTACAAGCAGGGCGTCGTATCGGTCAATGAATACCGCGTGGTCCTGGGCATTGAGGCCAACGACGATCCCGCCGCTGACGACCTGGGCGCGTTGGCACCACCCCCACCACCACCCGCGCCGCCGGCCATCACCGCTGGTCCGATCCCGTTCTCTATTGGAGAACAGCCGCCCACTGAGGAACAGGCGACGCTCCCAGAAGCGAAGGCGTCCCAATCGGTTGTGGAGCGGCATGTCGCGCAGTATATCGAGGGCGAGTATGCGAAGGCCCGCCGCCTGATGCTCACGACTGGCGATGTTGACGCGGCGATCGCTGGGCTAGCAGAGGCGCTGGACGACGGGTTGCAGTTGACCGCGATCCTCGCTCCCAGCGTGCGGCGTGAGGTGGCGCGGTCCTACGGGCAGGCGTCCGGGGTGAAAGCCCCGCTCCCCAGGACCCTCACCTTTGCCACCGGGCGCATCGTCGATGTGCTCAGTAAGCGGGCAGCGAAGATAGCCGAGACAACACGTGAGGAAATTACCAGGGCCATGCGTGCCGGTGTGGACCTGCTGACCGCTGGCAAAGAGCGATCCCAGGCGCGGGCACCCGTGATCGTGGAAACCGAGACAGCGGTGGCGAGCACCGCGGGCACCCTGGCAGGCTATGACAGCCGGGGGGTGAAGATGGTGCGGTGGACCGTGAGCGCCGACCCCTGCCCCGATTGCGCGGCGTTGGACGGGACAGAGCATCCGATTGAGGGAGCGCCCGGCCTTCCCTTGCATCCCAATTGTGGGTGCGAGTGGCAACCTGTCGAGGTGCAAGGGTGAAGATGACGTTTGATGTCGATCTGTGCCGCCCTGACGATGCCATGATCATCACCACGTTTCTGTTACTGATGACCGGCGAGACGGATCATATCCACGAGGAAAACGTCGTCGGCCTCATCGATCGCGTTGTGAACGATATCGGGGATCTTGATCTGGACATACGCGAGGATGCCACGATCGCTGTGTTCGATCGGTGTGCCGCCGATCTCCGAGCAATTGTGCATGGTCAGGAGGTGACCCCATGAGTGATGCGCTCCCAACGTTTCTGAGCCTCGACTTCGATCCGTTGTCACCCAATGGGATCGCCATCATCTGCCCGCTGTGCCGGACCTACCATGTTACCTCCGTGGGGGTGATCGCGCATCCCTTCCCAGGAGCTAAGGGGCATGACTGGCCCGCACGGGTGGAAATCCTGATGTACTGCGATGAGCGCGGGCATGACTTTTCGTTGTTTCTCGGGGACGGGCCGGGAGATCAGGATGGGACCGATCTGACATGCGGCCCGCCATCAAAACAGGCCCAAGAGATGCACGCTGCGATGATTGCAGAGGATGAGGTGCCAGCATGAGCGACGATTTACATGCAGCCGAGGCGTTGCAAGCCTTACGCTCGATCGGCGCTGACCGCATAGAGTACAAAGCCGACGTGACCCCGGCGGTGCTGGATGTGTCCGACCGGGAGGTGACGACTCTGTTTAGCGTCGATAACCTCGACTCGACAGGCGATATTACCGAGGTCGCGGCATTCAAGCGCAGCATCGACCATCGCGCCCAGTCGATCCCGCACCTCTATATGCACGACCTCACCGCCCCTGCTATCGCTCGCATCCTGACCTTTCAAGAGGTCAAGCGGGCCGAATTGCCCACCGATGTCCAGCAACTCTACCCCGATGCGACCGGCGGGATGGCGTGCGTGTCGCGCTACCTGAAATCCGGGCGCGGCGCTGAGGTCCTGGAGGGCATCCGGGAGGGCATCCCGTATCAGGCCAGCTTCGGCTATCAGGTGCTCAAAAGCACACCCCGTCAGGTCAAAGGTCAGCCCGTGCGGGTCATCAAAGAGCTGCGACTGTTCGAGGTGAGCACCACGCCCCCCGGCCACGCCGCGAACGAGGCCACCCGCGTCAGGCTGGGCAAAGCCCTTGCCGCCCTGGAGGAATTGAAGGCCGGCTGGCGACATGGCCGGCATGAGGATCTGTCTCTGCTCAATCAGATCGCCGCCCTGGTTCACACCCTGGGCGCGTCCAATATCACCTTGATCGAACCCGCCTCGCTGGACACTGAGCCGGCACGCACTTCGACGGTGGACACCCTGATCCGTGACCTGGAGGTCATCTATTCCGAGGTGTAACCCATGAGTGCCTATGCCGCACGGCTCAAAGCCGACATGCTCCCCCTGCTCAATGAGGTGCGGGAGCTGAACGACCTGGACGATCCCAACGACGAGCAAAAGTCTGACATCGATCGCATAACCCAACGGCTGGCCGAAATGAAAAGCCAGTACGATAAGGCGATCGAACGCTCCACCAAGACGGCCCAGGCTGAGACGATGTACGATGCCCTCTCCGAGCCGGCCCCGCAACCCCGTGCTATCTCCGACCGCGCCTCCCAGTCTCAGGCATCGGGGAGCAGTGGCGAGGTCAAGTCCCTCTCGTGGTATCTGCTGGAGAACCGGGATTTCAAGAACCCACGAGGCGGCATGTATAACGTGTCGTCCCCGGCACCGATCGCGGCGCTGTATCCCTATGTCGAGCGCAAGGCCGCGTTCATCCCCGGCAACCTGACGGCAACCGGCGGGCCGCTGCAGATCTTCGGCCCCAACACGCCGCGCGTGCCGCACCCCTTCCTGGAGTTCCTGCGCACGGTCCCGTACAACGGCTACGCGGTGCCCTACCTCGCTCCGGTGTTCACCAACAACGCGGCCGATGTCGCGCTAGGCCAGCCCAAGCCTGAGTCCACCAACACGGGCAACGTCCAGACGGTGAACATGCATACGATCGCCCACTGGAAAGAGGTACCCCGGCAAATCCTCACCTATTACCCCAGCATGCGATCCATCATCGACGATGAGCTGCTGGGCGGTGTGCTGTCCAAGGTGGAGGACATCATCATCAACTCCCCAGGCACGGGCAATACGATGCTGGGCATTCTCGCCACACCGGGCATCGACACGGCCGCCGGCGCTGACATGATCGCCCAGATCCTCAATGCGCTCGGCACCATCGGGACCAGGGGCGGCACGCCCGACGGCATCCTCATGAACCCCAGCGACTACTACGCGCTGATCGCATCGGCCTACACCGGCAACAAGTACAACCCCTTGACCAGCGGGGGCAGGTTCGCCGGGGTGCCGGTGGTCCTCGAAGGATCGCTCGCCGCCGGAACGACGATCGTCGGCGACTGGAATAGGGCGGTTGCGCTGTACGTCGGCGAGAACGCCAACGTGCGAGCGACTGAGGCCCTCGGTTTTAAGAGTAATTTGGTCACTGTGCTCAGCGAGATGGATTGCGTGGTCTTAGTTGAGCGTCCTAATCTCTTAGTTAAGACCACGGGCGCTATTCCATAGGTCACTACTGGATCCATTTCGTGTCATTATGATAGGAGATAATGTTATGGCGCATCCATGGCCCGGATTAGGAAAACACCCGTGGGCATGGCGTCCACCGGCTGAGGTCCAGTATTTCATTGACAGTCCCAAGGCGACAGGGGCTACGGCCGGCGCGCCGGGGTCCTGGACACCAGCCGGCAACGGCGGCGTCAATGGCCTATCCGGGGTGTCCACCGTGGTCGCCAGCCCTGCCACCGCGTGGACGACAGGCCAGCGCGTCGTCTGTAACGATGGGACTGAAGTATTTTGGAATGGCTCGGCGT